>Ga0315537_1004466_pt1 | contig 10185 bp, 3 predicted proteins | sample SalMarSW160270MG_FD_203091 | JGI IMG/M metagenome (GOLD analysis project Ga0315537, IMG submission 203091) | Salt marsh sediment microbial communities from the Plum Island Ecosystem LTER, Massachusetts, United States - Salt Marsh Sediment SW1602-70 ... | reverse complement strand
CGTCCACGAGCCGGACCTTCACATCATCCATCGGGTAGCCCGCCAACACTCCCGATCCGAGGGCATCCTGAATTCCCAGCCGAACCGCGGGGATGTACTCTTTCGGGATCTTTCCGCCGACGATTTTGTCCTCGAAAACGTAGCCCGACCCCTGGGGAAGCGGCTCTACCTCGATAATCGCGTGTCCATACTGTCCATGCCCGCCGGACTGGCGGACAAAACGGCCTTCGCCCTTGGCCGCTTTGCCAAGGCTTTCCTTGTAGGCCACCTGGGGGTTGCCCACATTGGCCTGAACCTGGAATTCCCGCATCAGGCGGTCGATCAGGATTTCCAGGTGAAGCTCGCCCATGCCGCTGATTTGCGTCTGGCCCGCCTCCTCGTCGTACCGAACCATGAAGGTCGGATCCTCTTCCGCAAGCTTGAGCAGACTATTAACCAGTTGGTCCTGGTCGGCCTTGGTCCTGGGCTCAATCGCGCGGGTGATGACCGGGGTGGGGAACTTCAACGACTCGAGAAGGATGGGATGGCTGATGTCCGAGAGAGTGTCGCCGGTGCGCACGTCCTTCATGCCGACGAGCGCGACAATACCGCCGCTGAAAACAACGTCCCGCTCTTCGCGCTTGTTCGCAAACATCTCAAGAATACGGCCAATCCGCTCTTTCCTTCCGGTTCGCTGGTTGACCACCATATCGCCCGTGTGCAGCACGCCCGAATAGACGCGGATATAGGTGAGGCGGCCAACATACGGATCGGTCACGATCTTGAAGGCCAGCGCGGCGAATGGCTCATTGTCGTTCTGGGGACGGCTGATCTTGTTTTCCGTGTGTGGCTGAATTCCATGCACGGGGCCGATTTCAAGCGGGCTCGGCAGGTAATGCACAATCGCGTCGAGGAGACGCTGCACACCCTTGTTCTTGTAGGAACTTCCACACAGAATCGGGACAATCTTCAGGTCGATCGTCGCTCTGCGAAGCGCAGCGCGGATTTTGTCGTCGGGGATTTCCTTGCCGTCGAGGAACATCTCCATCAGCCCGTCGTCATAGTCACTGATGGATTCCAGCATTTTCTCGCGCCACTCGTGGGCCATTTCCCTGAGGTCGGGCGGAATCTCGCCCTCGTCGAATTTCAGGCCGTTCGTGTCCTCGTGGTACCAGATTGCCTGGTTCGTGATCAGGTCCAGGAGGCCGTTGAACATTTCGCCCTGGCCCATCGGGATCTGCACGGGGATCGGAGTCGTCCCGAAGCGGTCACGGATCATGTCTACGGCACGGTAGAAGTCGGCGCCGACTCGGTCCATCTTGTTGATGTAGCCGATACGGGGAACACCGTACTTGTCCGCCTGCCGCCAGACCGTCTCCGATTGGGGTTCAACGCCACCCACCGCGCAGAACAGCGCCACAGCTCCGTCGAGCACGCGCAGCGAACGCTCCACCTCGGCGGTGAAGTCGACGTGGCCCGGAGTGTCAATCAACGTCAACCGGTGATCGTTCCACTCGGTAGTGATGGACGCCGACGTGATGGTGATGCCGCGCTCTTTTTCCTGTTCCATCCAATCGGTGGTTGCTGCGCCGTCATGCACCTCACCCATTCGGTGAAGGCGGCCTGTGTAGTACAGGATGCGTTCCGTGGTCGTCGTTTTGCCCGCGTCGATGTGAGCCATGATCCCGAAATTGCGGATCTTGTGCATCGGCCAGCGCCGTTCATCGACCGAGTTTTTCTTGTTCTTTCCGTTCGCCATGCTCGTCTGCCGTCATCCCGGGGCCACCCCGGTACCTTTCGTTCCGCTTTCGCTTGAGAAAGAGCCGAAACCGAACTCACGGCCGCCGCTCTTCCCCATCCGTTACTTAGCCGGGAAGCCGCGGCGCCGTGCCGCTGCTTACCAGCGGAAGTGCGCGAAGGCTTTGTTCGCCTCCGCCATCTTATGAGTATCTTCTTTCTTTTTAATCGTCGAACCTTCGCCGTTCGCACACGCCAACATCTCAGCGGCGAGCTTCTCCGCCATGTTGCGCCCCGGACGCGCCTTCGAAAACGTGATCAGCCAGCGGGTCGCCAACGCCTGTCCGCGGTCCTGGCGCACCTCCACGGGAACCTGGTACGTGCTGCCGCCGACACGGCGGGATTTGACCTCGACCATCGGCTGAGCGTTGCGCAGCGCCTTCTCAAACGTCGCAACACCCTGTCCCTTGGACTTTTCGTCCATAATTTCGATGGCCTTGTACACAACGCCTTCCGCGACCGACTTCTTTCCCCGCTCCATCAGGTTGTTGATGAATTTGGCAACCTTGATCGAGTTGTATTTCGGATCGGGAAGAATCTCCCGCCTGACTGCGCGTTTCCGCCTGGCCATATCGTTCGTTCCTCAATCGCTGCCGTCCCGTCGCTCCGGGACCGGCGACGTTACTTCTTCGCCCGTTTTGTTCCGTACTTGCTGCGGCTTTGGTTGCGGTCCGCCACCCCCGCGGCGTCCAGGGTGCCGCGGATGATGTGATAGCGCACGCCCGGCAAGTCCTTTACACGGCCGCCGCGAATCAGCACAATCGAGTGTTCCTGCAGATTGTGCCCCTCGCCCGGGATGTACGCCGTCACCTCGATTCCATTCGAGAGGCGCACACGCGCCACCTTGCGAAGCGCCGAGTTCGGCTTCTTCGGAGTTGTGGTGTACACACGCGTGCAGACGCCACGCCGTTGCGGGCAATTCTGCAACGCCGGAGCACTCGTTTTCTTGACCTGCTTCGCACGGCCCTTGCGGACCAGCTGGTTTACCGTCGGCATTACGTCTCCATCAGCTACGACGTCGGGCGATGCAGCCTCGCCGCAAGCACCCCACCTTTTGCTCGATCGAACCGCGTCAAGAACGCTCCGCGGTGAATCCTCAACAGCCGAATCCGGAATTGGAACCCGGCCGTTTCAAACCGCTCCATTCCATGATTTGGCCCCCTTTCAAAGCGCCCCTAAACCAATGTTTCCGTGGGGTCTACCTGCCTTTGAAAGGAGGCAAACAGCAACGAGCGGCACTCCCCGCACCGCTCGCTACGGTCATCCCCAAACTCTTCTGTTCCTGCATCCGAGTTCGCGAATCATCTGCCGGGCAGGGATTGGGGACCGACAGCGTTCACACCCCGGAATTTTAGTTCAGCAGGATGTCTTTGAAGCCCGGGAAGTATAGGATAAAACTCCCCCGGAGTCAACACTTTCAGGACTCCTCAGAGTCCGCGGAGCCTTCGCTTTCAGCGTCTCCGGATACCTCCTCTTCGACATAATGGCTCGTCTCTTCGAGGGCGAATTCCTCGGCCTCTTTCCGGGCACGTTCAGCCTCCTCGGTGAGCCATGCCTGGTCTTCCGCCTCAATCCGCTTCCGCTCCTCTTCCTCGCGGTTGATAACGTCAAGTTCGAAGTAGCGTTTCAGGCCGGTTCCCGCGGGAATCATGTGACCCATGATCATGTTTTCCTTGAGCCCGCGCAGCTCATCGGTCTTGCGCTCGATGGCAGCTTCCGGCAACACACGGGTGGTTTCCTGGAAGGAAGCGGCGGACAGCCACGATTCCGTAGAGAGTGACGCCTGTGTGATCCCGAGCAGCAACGGCTGGTACAATGCCGGTTTCGCGGGGCGGCTTGTCGGGGCCTGCAGGTCGTTCTTCTGGAGACGCCGAACCTCACGGTTAAACTCAGCACGATCAGCGAGTTGCTCCTCATAGAAGCGGCTGTCGCCAACAGATTCGACCACCACCTTGCCCTGGATGTCGCGGTTGGCGCGATTCAGCGTGAAAATGCTGACCTGATCACCCTCGAGGAACCGCGTGTCGCCGGGTTCCTCGACCTTGACGCGCTGCATCATCTGGCGCACAATCACTTCGATGTGCTTGTCGTTGATGCGCACGCCCTGAAGCCGGTAAACCTTCTGGATCTCGTTGACAAGGTATTCCTGCACCTGCGCCGGACCGAGCACCGCGAGGATGTCCTGGGGCGAAACGGCGCCTTCGCAGAGCGGTTCACCCGCCTTGATGAACTCGTTTTCGTGGACGAGAATGTGCTTTCCGTAAGGAATCTGGTACTCAAACTCCTTTTCGTCCGGGGTGATGATCTTGATCTCGCGATACCCGCGTTTCAGCTTGCCAAGTCGAACAGTTCCATCGACTTCCGAGACGACTGCGGGGTCTTTGGGGCGGCGCGCCTCGAAAAGCTCGGCGACACGGGGAAGACCACCGGTGATGTCTTTGGTTTTCAAAGCCTCACGTGGGATTTTCGCCAACGGATCGCCCGCCTGGACCTCATCACCCTCCTCGACGACGAGGTGGCAGCCGGTGGGCAGGATGAACGTGCCCTTCTTTCCGTCGCCCCCCTCGATGATAATCGACGGGTTCAACTTGCGCTGACCGGGGACCTCGATAATCACCCGCTGCTTCATGCCGGTGATGTCGTCCACTTGCTCGCGGACGGTCGTTCCGGTCTTGATATCGTGGAACTTAACCTTACCGGACTCAGTCGCCAGAATCGAGCTGGAGTGAGCGTCCCACTCGAACAGCACGTCCCCTTGCTTGACCTCCTGCTCGTCGCGACACATCAGCACGGCACCGTACGGAACGCTGTACTTGGCGACGATTCGGTTGTTTTCATCAACCAGCTTGACCAGGCCATTACGGCGGATGGTGATCAGGCGGTTTCCGTTGACTTCTCCGGGCTCACCTTTTTTCACCTTCTGGCTGAGAGTGTGGATGTTTTCGAACACCACCGTGCCGTCGCTCTTGGCCTTGACCTGTGACTCAGAGGCAATCAGCGAGGCTGTGCCGCCGATGTGGAAGGTTCTGAGGGTCAATTGAGTGCCCGGTTCGCCGATGGACTGGGCGGCGATCACCCCGACCGCCTCGCCCGCGTCCACTTCCATGCCGTTTGTCAAATTGATGCCGTAGCAGCGCGCGCAGACACCGTTTTCCGTTTCGCACGTCAGCACGGAGCGGATCAACACCTTGTCGATGCCGGACTCGGCGATCAGCTGCGCCTCCGCGTTCCCGATCAACACGTTGCGGTCGAGCACCTTTTCGCCGTTGACCTCGTTGTACACCTCTTCGGCGGTGACACGGCCGAGGATGCGCTCGTACAACTGCTCGGTTACATCTTCGCCCTCTTTCTGGGCCTCCACCGTAATGCCCCGGACCGTATGGCAATCGTACTCGGTGACAATCACATCCTGCGCGACATCCACCAGCCTCCGGGTAAGGTAGCCGGCGTCGGCCGTTTTCAACGCGGTGTCGGCCAGGCCCTTGCGTGCGCCGTGCGTGGAGATGAAGTACTCGAGCACGCTAAGGCCTTCCTTGAAGTTCGCGGTGATCGGCGATTCGATAATCTCGCCCTTGCCGCCGGTCATCGTTTTCTGGGGTTTCGCCATCAAGCCACGCATCCCGGCGAGCTGACGGATTTGGTCCTTCGAGCCACGAGCGCCGGAGTCGGCCATCATGAAGATCGGGTTGAAGCCGTTTCGATCGCTCTTCATGTCGCGGAACATCATCTCCGCGATTTCGCTGGTCGTGTGCGTCCAGACATCGATTACCTGATTGTAGCGTTCGCCGTCGGTGATGATGCCCATCTCGTACTGCTCCTGGATCTCATCCACCCTCTTCTGCGAACGCTCGATGACGCCTTTCTTGTCCTCGGGGATGTGAACGTCGCCGAGTCCCACCGAAAGGCCACCGCGCGTCGAATAACCGAACCCGAGGTTCTTCAGGTTGTCAAGGAAGGCCGCCGTCTCGGCGTTGCCGACTCGTCGATGGCAATCCGCGATGATTTCCTCGAGCCGCTTTTTGGTCAGCAGCTCGTTGTAGAACGTCTCCTTGCGTACGTCCTCGGGCACGATCTGGTTGAACAGCACCCGCCCCGCCGTAGTGCCCACGTAATGGTCGTCGATGCGCACATGGACCCGTGCGTGCAGACCCACCTTGCCGTGGTTGTGCGCGACGATCACCTCGTCCCGGCTGGCGAAAAACATTCCCTCACCCTGTGCTCCGGGCTGGATTTTTGTCATGTAGTAGCATCCGAGCACCATGTCCTGCGAGGGGACTGTGATCGGGCGGCCACTGGCGGGGTGCAGGATGTTCTGCGCCGCAAGCATCAGCAGGCGGGCCTCAAGCTGCGCCTCGTAGCTGAGCGGCACGTGCACAGCCATCTGGTCGCCGTCAAAGTCTGCGTTGAACGCCGCGCAGACCAGGGGGTGCAGTCGGATCGCCTTGCCTTCAATCAGCAGCGGCTGGAACGCCTGGATGCCAAGCCGGTGCAACGTCGGAGCGCGGTTGAGCAGCACGGGGTGGTTCTCTATGATTTCCTCGAGGATGCCCCACACGACTTCGTCTCGGCGCTCGACCATGCGCTTTGCGGACTTGACCGTTTTTGCGTACTCCTGCTCGATCAGCTTGCGGATGACAAACGGCTTGAACAGCTCGATCGCCATATCCTTCGGCAGCCCGCATTCGTGCAGTTTCAGCTCGGGACCGACCACAATCACGCTGCGGCCGGAATAATCGACACGCTTGCCGAGCAGGTTCTGGCGGAAACGGCCCTGCTTGCCTTTAAGGTTGTCCGAGAGCGATTTCAGCGGGCGGTTGCCATCGCTGCGCACCGCGACGCTCTTGCGGCCGTTGTCGTAGAGGCTGTCGACCGCCTCCTGCAGCATCCGCTTTTCGTTGCGTAGAATGACTTCCGGCGCCTTGATCTCGATCAGGCGCTTGAGGCGATTGTTGCGGATGATGACGCGGCGGTAGAGGTCGTTGAGATCGCTGGTCGCGAAACGGCCACCCTCGAGCGGCACCAGCGGGCGGAGGTCCGGCGGGATCACCGGCACGACAGAGAGCACCATCCACTCGGGACGAATCATGTCCTTACTGGTCGATTCACGGAACGCCTCGACCACGCGCAAGCGCTTGATCGCATCCTGGCGGCGCTGCACACTGGTCTCGGTGCGGACTTTCCTGCGAAGCTCCGCCGCAAGTTTCTCGATTTCGATGCTTTTGAGCAGATCGCGGACCGCCTCACCGCCGGTTTTGGCGATAAAACGCTCCTCGCTGTCCTCCTCGAGCTGAACATTGGCCGAACCGAATTCACGCAGCAGTTCGAGATACTCGGCCTCGGTGATCAGTTCGAGCTCCTTCCGGCCGGAGTTTCCCGGCTGCAGGATCACGTAATTCTCGTAATAGATCACCCGCTCGAGCTCGCGCACCGTCAGACCGAGCAGGTAGCCGATCTTGGACGGCAGCGACTTGAAGAACCAGATGTGCACGACGGGCACGGCCAGTTTGATGTGGCCCATACGCTTGCGGCGGACATCCTTGCGAGTTACCTCAACGCCGCAACGGTCGCAGATGATGCCCTTGTACCGGATGCCCCGGTACTTTCCGCAGTGGCATTCCCAGTCCTTGGTCGGCCCGAAGATCTTTTCGGAGAAGAGGCCCTCATTCTCAGGCTTGTAACTCCGGTAGTTGATCGTCTCGGGCTTGGTCACCTCGCCATAACTGCGGGCGAGAATCATTTCCGGACTTGCCACATTGATCGTGATCTTCGAGATCGACTTCGGATCTTGTTCCGGAGTGCGGTTGGGTGCGAACACGGCAACCCTCCTTGAATGCTATCCAGGGCGGCCCGGCCGGTTGGCCGGCGCCGCGATCCCTGCCTTTATCCGTGCGGAGTGAACCGCACCTGGGACGCCATCAGTCCAGCTTGACGTCCAGCGACAGACCCATCAACTCGTTAATCAGAACGTTGAAGGATTCCGGCACTCCCGGGGGCGGCAGGTTCTCCCCCTTGACAATAGCTTCGTAGGTGCGTGCGCGACCGGCCACGTCATCCGACTTCACCGTGAGCATTTCCTGCAGCAGGTGAGCCGCACCGTACGCCTCCAGCGCCCAGACTTCCATCTCGCCGAAACGCTGGCCTCCGAACTGCGCCTTCCCGCCCAGCGGCTGCTGAGTGATTAAACTGTAGGGGCCGATGGAACGGGCGTGAATCTTGTCATCGACGAGGTGTGACAGTTTGAGCATGTAGATCTGCCCTACCGTCGTCATCTGGTCGAACGGTTCTCCGCTGCGGCCGTCGAACAGCTGCACCTGGCCATCTTCGGGCAGGCTGGCCTCTTTCAACTCGGCCTGCACATCTTCAAAACTTGCGCCGTCGAACACCGGAGTCGCGTAATGCTTGCCCAGCTTCTCGCCCGCCCACCCAAGCACGGTTTCGAAAATCTGGCCGATGTTCATACGCGACGGCACGCCGAGCGGATTGAGAATGATATCCACCGGGGTGCCATCATCGAGGAACGGCATGTCCTCCATCGGGACGATCTTGCCGACGACGCCCTTGTTGCCATGACGTCCGGCCATCTTGTCCCCGACGGAAAGCTTGCGGCGCTGCGCGATGTAGACCTTGGCGAGCTGAAGGATGCCGCTGGGCAACTCATCGCCCACCTGGATCTTGTGCAGTTCGCTGGATTTCTTCGTCTCGGCCTCGTCCGCCGCCTGACGGTACTCGCTGATCGCGTAGTTCGCCAGCAGGTTCGTTTCCTCGTCCCGGGTCCACGCCGCGTCGTCCGGGAGTTGATCCAGGTCCAGCTTGTCGAGCAGATCATCCGAGTAGGACTTGCCCTTGGGGACCAACACCGAATCGTCTTCGACGGAGTGAATTTCCTTGGTGGCGCGACCGAGCAGAACGTTCTTGAGATTGAGGATGGCGTTCTTACGAAGCTGGCGAATCTCCCGCTCGCCGTCCTCCTCAAGCTGGGTGAGGCGTTCCTTGTCGCGCTTACGCGTTTCCGCGTCCTTGGTCTTGCGGCTGAAGAGTTTTGTATCAATCACGATGCCGTACATCCCCGGGTGCGCCTTCAGGGACGCGTCCTTGACATCGCCGGCCTTATCTCCGAAAATCGCCTTCAGCAGCTTGTCCTCAGGCGTGAGGTCCGTTTCACCTTTCGGCGTCACCTTGCCGACGAGGATGTCGCCCGGGTTGATGATGGCGCCGATGCGAACGATGCCGTTTTCATCGAGATCCTTCGTCGCCTCTTCCGAGACGTTCGGGATTTCACGGGTCAGCTCTTCCTTACCGCGCTTCGTCTCGCGAACCTGAAGTTCAAACTCCTCGATGCGGATCGAGGTGAAGACATCATCCCGAACGATGCGTTCGGAAATGATCACCGCGTCCTCGAAGTTGAATCCGTGCCAGGGCATGAACGCCACGAGGACATTGCGGCCAAGGGCGAGTTCACCGAGATCGGTGGACGGTCCGTCCGCAATCACCTGCCCGGCGCGAATAAACTGGCCTTCCTGGACCAGCGGGCGCTGGTTGATGCAGGTATCCTGATTGGTACGGACGAACTTTTTCATCTTGTACGTCATGTGGCTTGCCGGCAAATCCTCCTGCCGGTCCTTCGAGATGCCCCTGCGACGGTTCTTAACGACAATCTTTTCCGCGTCGACGTAGACGACATCCCCGTCTTCCTCCGCGACGACAACGGCGCGGCTGTCGCGGGCGGCGCGCTCCTCCATCCCGGTTCCGACAATCGGGACTTCCGGCACAAGCAACGGGACGGCCTGGCGCTGCATGTTCGAACCCATCAGCGCACGGTTGGCGTCGTCGTGCTCGAGGAACGGAATCAGGGAGGCGGCAAGCGAGACGATCTGCGTCGGCGCAACATCCATGTAATCGATCTTGTCCGGCGTCATCACCGGGTACTCTGCCCGGTACCGGCACTTGACGCGTTCATTCTTGAAACTGCCGTCCTCATCGAGCGGAGCATTCGCCTGCGCGATCACGTACTTGTCCTCCTCGTCGGCGGACAGGTAACGGATCTGCTTCGTCACCTTGCCGTTCTTGACGACGCGGTACGGCGTTTCGATGAAGCCCAGATCGTTGAATCGGGCGTAAGTCGTCAGCGAACTGATGAGGCCGATGTTCGGCCCTTCCGGGGTTTCAATCGGGCAGAGGCGGCCGTAGTGCGTGTAGTGCACGTCCCGCACCTCGAAGCCGGCGCGCTCCCGGGTCAGGCCGCCGGGTCCGAGCGCGCTCAGACGGCGCTTGTGGGTCAGCTCAGTCAGCGGGTTGACCTGATCCATGAACTGCGAAAGCTGGTTGGTTCCAAAGAAAGTGTTGATCACGCTGCTAATCGTCCGGACGTTGACCAGGTCCTGCGGCTGAAGCTTTTCGCTGTCGCGGACA
>Ga0315537_1004459_pt1 | contig 10194 bp, 5 predicted proteins | sample SalMarSW160270MG_FD_203091 | JGI IMG/M metagenome (GOLD analysis project Ga0315537, IMG submission 203091) | Salt marsh sediment microbial communities from the Plum Island Ecosystem LTER, Massachusetts, United States - Salt Marsh Sediment SW1602-70 ... | reverse complement strand
GTTCCAAAACAACTTTCTTTATATTCATCTAATTCATTTCCTCCAGCTTCAGAACAACTAAAAGGAGAACTACAATAATATCCTGAGCTTTCACAATCAAGACCTTCATCTCCTCCACCTGAGATTCCTAATGTTCTTGGCCAAAGAGAATATAAAATAAAAGCAGTATCTCTAATGTTCCCCCCATTCCAACACCCATCATTACCTTGAGTACCTTCTTCTAAAAGCCAATCTATAGCATCTGTTTTTTCTTCAAGAGTTTCTCCCTGAAAAGGAAGGAATGCTAAAGCAGTATCATAATATCTATCATTTGATACAGGTAAAGGAGTTGATAATAATTCTCCACGAAAATCGCCTGTTAAAGAATATAAAAAAGACTCTGGAAGATATTGCTGATTTTCACTTTCATCTCTCATAGTAACTAAATAAGGCAAGTAAGAAGAAATATCATAACCTACAAAATCCAAAACACGTGCTGCCCATAAACTTGCTTCATAATCACAAGTGCCATCTTGTGTAAAACAAAGAGAATGTACTTGCTCTGTTGTTGCCCCTCCAGGAGATGCTGTGCTTGTATCTCCTGAAACATAAAGTATATCAGAACTTGTTCCTTCGGTTTTCTTATAAAGAAGATTTGTTGAAAAAGAATTATCACATGAAATCTCAAACTCATAATCATAACAAGAATGAGAAATTCTTAACCAATAATCCCCCCCGTATCTTGTTAAACAAGCCCCAGCATCATCATTTATTGTTTTGTCTTCTCCAACAACTATATTTGGAAATGAAGAACCTTCATAACTTATTGTACAGATTGTTTCTTCTGTACTTTCAATTTGCAAAAGCCAATCCATATTATCTGGAGTTGCATTCTGAGAATAAAGCCATTCCTGAGCTTCTTCGGTATTAACATTCACTCTCTCCAAAGCTAAAATCGCTTGGGCTGTTAATTTAACATTATCTTCATATTCACTATATCTATTATCTAAATTAGAACTAACTTCATCCTGACATTCTCCGATAGCCAACAAAGAAAAAATCTTATCTTCAGGAGAAGTAAGAGAAGAACAATCGCCTACTTTTTCCTCAAGACAATCATAAGCATTATCTATTTTTGTTTGATTTTCCTGAGCAAGCATCAAAGATATATTTAAGATTAAGAATAAAATTAAAATAATAGACAACACTCTTTTTTTCATATTAGACATAACTAATTCATCTTTTTAAAATTTGTTATTATTTCTTCTAGATTTATTTAATTTAAAATTTTTTCTCACAATATAATTAACAGGATTCTTTATTAGTCTACAAAAGTCATTTGGTTGACAAACACCAATTCCTTTGTAAAATTCTTTACAATTTGGGGGCATGATTGGTTTTTTTCTAAAACTCCAAGATAATTGTGTTTTAATATAACCTTGTTTTAAGGGAGGTTTATTTTTTTTATTCCATTCATCAATTCTTTTTTCTAATTCATCTTTATCCATACCAACTGAACGAAATAAATTTATCAAAATAAATAAAGCTCTTTTTTTTCCATCTTCTAATCCATTCAATATATTAAGAATACATGGAGGAAAATTTTTATTAGAAACTTTTTCAAGTTTTATGGGCTTGAAATTTTTATATTCTTTTTTTTCTTCTTTGTTTTGAGAAATTTGATTATCTCTATTCCAATCAAGTGCCTCTCTCAAAAGTTCAGAGGCTTCGCCTTCTTTTGTTTCTGGAATAAAATTCTTTACTTTAACTTTCATAGGATTTGCATGTTTTAATTCAAATTCTTCAATTTTATTGGGATCTAAAACAACACTTGCTAAAGCAGTTTTTTCATGTAGAGAATAAGGCATTCTAAAGAGATGTCTTGGAGAAACAAGAATTAAATCAGGCATAACTTCTTTTGGTGCTTGAAAATCTCTTATATATTTATTAGGTCTATTTAGATCAGTTACTTTTTCAATTAATTTCTGTTTAATTTTTTCCATAATATATTTTGTAATTATTCTTGGCCATTTAGGAAACATATTTTTTGTTTGAACTTCATTAATTTCTTTTGGAAAAGCTTTCCATGGAATTATAATATGAAATCCTTTTGAGCCAGAAAATTTTATTCCGATATTTTTTATTCCATGAAAATTTAATAATTCAATAATTAATTTTGCCATAATTTTACTATAATCAATATATTTGCTGTCAATATCAATTAAAAAATCCCAACCAGTTCTTAATTCATTTAATTGATTTTCATCCATTCCTGTTTGAATTTTTAAGGGGTCTTCCCAAATTTCTTCTGAACAATGAAAAGAAGTAGCACCTCTTTTTGTTAATTCAAAAATATCACTTTTGTATTGAAATGAATCTGGTCTTTTTCCAAATCCTTCAAAATATCTTGGAATAATTTCTTTATTCTTAGAAAATTCAAAAATGGCTTCCTGCACATCTTGTCTTGAATAATATAATTGAGTAATTTTTCTTATTCGCTGTTCTTTAAAAGATGACATAGAAAAAATTGTTAAAGAAAGTTTAAATAAATACCCTCTCTAAAGTATAATAATGCTTAAAAAATGGTTTGTATTTTTTAGAAGATGTTAATTAAATTAGAAAATCCTGCTTTATTGTCGAAGGTTATTGAGATAATTTCTGAGTTAGTTACAGAGGTTAGGATTAAGGTAAATGAATTTGGAATGAGTATTACTGCGATTGATCCTGCTAATGTTGCAATGATTGGATTTAAGTTACCGAGAAGTTCTTTTTCACAATTTGAAACAGGTAATGAAGTTTTGGGAGTTAATTTAGATGATTTAAAACAAATTTTAAGAAGATGCAGTTCTGGAAGCTTTTTGATTTTAGAAAAGAAAGAAAATTTATTGGAGATTCAGATTCATGACAGGATTAAAAGAAATTTTAAATTAAATCTCATTGAAATAGAAAGAGAAGAAAAAGAAATGCCTAATTTGGAATTTAGTTCAAGAGTTGAATTGAATTCAGTTGATTTAATTTCTTCAATTGAAGATTGTGCAGTTGTTGCTGATGCTTGTTCTTTTATAATTGAAGATGGAAAATTTATAATTGAAGGAAAAGGATTGAATTCTGCAAGGTCTGAATTTTCTGGTGATGAAGCACAAATTCAAGCAGAGAATTGCAAATCAAGATATAGTTTAGAATATTTACAAAAATTTATGAAAGCAGCAAAACTTTGTGAAAAAACAATTTTGCATTTCGCAAATGACCACCCATTAAAAATAGATTTTAAAAAAGAAAATATGGAACTTAATTTTATTTTAGCTCCGAGAGTTGAGACTGAAGATTAATTTTTCTAATAAAATTTATAAGTAAGTAAATACTTAAACTTATTATGAAAAAAGGTGGGCAGGTTACTATTTTTATAATTGTTGGAATAATTATAATTGGTATAATCGCATTATTTTTTTTATTTAGAGGTGGAGTTCAAATTCCTGGAGTTGGTGTAGGTGAAGAAACAAATCCTCCTTCTTTTTTAGAATCCTGTATAGAAGAGAAAGTTAGAGAAGCAGTTAATATAATTTCTTTTCAAGGAGGTTATATAAATCCTTCTTTATATAAATCTTTTAAATTTGAAAATGAAGATTTGCCTGTGAATATTTCTTATTTATGCTATAATCCAAATGACTATTCACCCTGTGTAAATCAAGAACCAATATTAATTAAACATTTAAATGGAGAAATTTATAATTATATTTCAGAGGATGTTGGAAATTGTTTTGATTCATTAACATCAAGTTTGGATAAACAAGGATATGAAGTAAATCCAGAATATAGAGAATTTGAAATTGAATTAAAAGAGGGGCAAATAATTATTAATATAGATGGAGAAATTACCTTAACAAAATCAGGAGAGACTACTAAACAAGAAGATTTTGAGATTGCTATTCCGAGTAGGTTTTATGATTTATCACTTGTTGTCCAAGAGATTATAAATAAAGAAGTAACATCATGTGAGTTCAGCCATTATGATATGTCTATTTATCGTGAATTTGATATAAATAAATATAGAACAGCAGACTCATCTGTAATTTATAAAGTTAAAAATGAAGACAGTGAAGAAGAATTTAGATTTGCTGTAAGAGGATGTGTAATACCTCCTGGATTTGGATTAGAACTAGAATGATAAACAAGATAAAAAATAAAAAAATAGAATATATTTTATTACTAATTGTGATATTTCAGATTTTTTTATTAATTAATATGTCTGTTGCACATAGTTATATAATTCATCAAAGTGAGCAATTAATTAAAGATGAAAGCATAATTAAAAAAAATGAATTTGCGGATTTAGTTAATTCTGGAGTAAATTTATTGATTGGTTTTTTATCTATAAAACAAATTGGAATTGTTTCTGCGCAAAGTATTGGGTGTTGCATGGAGAATTGTATAGAGATTAAAGAAGAGGCTTGTGAAGGAAACTGGGTCTCAAATGTATGTAGCGAAACTACAGAATGTAAGCCATCAACTTGTGTTGACCAAGAATTAGGGACATGTTCTGCAGGAGCTCCAAAAAAAATATGTGAGGAAGACGGGGGAGAATGGAAATGTAAAAATGAAGGGGGAGAATGTAAACCTATACCCATTAATGAAGTTGATGAATGTCAATTTGGATGTTGCACCCTTGACAATGGTGCTTCTAAAAAATATGTAAGAAGAATAGAATGCATCAGTAAGGAAGGAAGTTTCGACCCTACAACATCTAATTCAAAATGTAAAATTTATACACAAGAAATGGGAGCTTGTGTTTTAGAAGGAGGGAATTGTAAATTTGTTACAGAAGAAGATTGTGTAAATAATTTGGGGGGGAAACCTTACAATGGTCTTTTATGTTCTAACTCTGCTTTAGATACTATATGTAAAAAGCCTGAAACAGAACAAGAAACAAAAACTAAATGTTATAATGATAAAGTTTATTTTTTGGATAGTTGTGATAATTTAGCAAATATTTATGACTCCTCAAGATGGGATGATGATAATTATTGGAATTCTTTTCAGGAACCTGGTTTTAGTTGTATAGAAGGAGAAAATATTAACTCTCCAACTTGTGGGAATTGTGATGGAATGAATAGTATTTGTGGTTCTGCTTTAGAACAACCAAATTATGGAGATTATACTTGTAAAGATTTGAAATGTTATTATGAGGATGAAGATGGGCATTCAGTAACTAGGCAGAATCAAGAAAGTTGGTGTGTTTATGAAAGTCATGTTGGAGGAGATGAAAATGATGAATATAGTACAGATGTTGTAGGAAGTGAGTATAGAGTGAATTGGTGTGATAGAGGAGAAATAAAAAGTGAATTGTGTGGAAATTATAGGGGACAAATTTGTGGTGAGAGAGAAATTCCTCAAGCAGAAGGAGGTTTTTTTTCTATGGCAAGATGTAGATTTAATGAAGGATTTAAGTGCCTGCAAGTAGAAATAAAATATGAATTTAGTGATGAAGGGGTAATAACAAATCAAGATGAAGTAGATGAAAAAAAAGCTGAATGTTGGAATATGTCTGATTGTAGAGTTCAATCAATAGATCTTTATGATAAAGATGATAATGAGTTTATTATATTTGATGCTTGTATTCCTAAATATGCTCCTGGACTTGAATTTTGGGAATCAGGAGGAAATGCTGAAGATATATGTAGCTTGGCCTCATTAGAAGATGATAATGCAATCCCTACACTTTGGGAAAAAGGATTGCTCAAATGGAAATGTAAAGGAAATTGTGAAGCTTTGACTCAGGATTTTGCGAATCAGATGAATGATTTGTGTATTTCTTTAGGGGATTGTGGAGGATATGTAAATGTTGAAGGGAAATATACTAAAAATTTTGATACTTTTGATATAGATGAATTAGATGAGGATGATTATAAAATAAAAGATGAATATGATGCAAATGGAGATATAGACGAAGATAAAAAAAGAGATTATAAAGCTAATGCAGAAGATAGCCAAATAGGATTAGGAGATCTCCCTAAATATTTTAGTTCTACAGAAGAAGGAGTTTTTGGAGGAGACCCTTTAGAAGGTTTTGAATGGAGTACAGAAGATGGACTTCAATTATTTGACAAAATATTTATTGTATTAGCAGGAGGCTTGGCAGTAGCAAGCTATATTTTGGGATTACTTGAAGTTACTGCAGCTGCAGGTCCTTATGCATGGGCTGCTGCTATAATAATTGCAGTGATTTATGTTATCCTTAAATTTTTCTTTGGGATTGGAGACACAAAAGAAATAGACATTGAATTTGTATGTGAACCTTGGCAGGCACCAAATGGAGGAGATGATTGTGAGGAATGTAATAATGACCCATTAAGACCTTGTACTGAATATAAATGTAGAAGTTTAGGTTCTGGATGCAGATTAATAGGAGAAGATGAATTATATGAATCTGAAAATCCTGTTTGTGTTTACAAATATAAAGATGATAGAAATCCTCCTGTAATTATTCCTAAAAAAGTTGGTGAAGGGTATGATTTCTTTAATGAAAATAACAATGGTGTTGAAATTAGGACTTCTAATGAGGAATGCATCCAAGAATTTACTTCAATTAATTTTATATTAAAAACAGAAAATGAAAATGGAGAGGATGATTATGCTAAATGTGTATATAATTGGGAACATGTTGATTTAGAAGCCCCTGATTATGAACTAGAAGGAGAAGAATTCAAAGAAGGAAATTTCTTTTCAGTAAATCATACTTTTGATGAAAGACTTCCTTTTGTTACAGATTTAGACCCAACAGAAATTGTGGGAGATGTTCCTGGAGAGAGGTGGGGAGAATTAAATATGTATGTAAGATGTATAGATTATTCAGGGAATCCTAATCTTAAAGAATATGATGTTAATTTATGTATAAAAGAAGGAGAAGACAATACTATTGCAACAATAGATGAATATAATCCTGAAGATGAAAGTTTTTTGAAATATGGGAATACAACTCAAGAATTAACTATCTTATTAGATGAACCTGCAAATTGTACATGGTCTCATGAATCAGGTAAGTCATATGATGAAATGAATGCTTTTGATTATTGTTATCTTGGTCGTGGAACAACTGGAAGATGTATAACAGAACTTACAGGTCTTACAGAATCAGAAAATAAAGTTCATATAAAATGTAAAGACCAACCATGGCTTGAAGGAATACCTGAAGGACAGGGAGACCCATGGGATGAAACAAACAGAAATGTGAATACTGATACTGATGATTTTATTTATACATTATATACAACAGAAAATCCTTTAGAGATTACTTCAATTTTACCTCAAGGAGATGTTATCAGAGGGAGTGAAAAAATTGACGAAGATGATTTAGAAATTACAACCTCTGGAGGCATGAATAATGGTATTTCTATATGCAAATGGAAATTTATAAAATCTCCTTCAAATCTAAATAGTGGGGATCTTTTCGCACAAGAAGACAAATATCACAAATATATCCTTCACCCCCAACAAGGAGATTATAATATTTCAATAAAATGTTGGGATGATGCAGGAAATGAAGCAAAGGAAAATGCTATATTTAATTTAAAAGTTGATGATGTTGCCCCTATGATTGTAAGAGCTTATAAAGATGGAAGCAAACTTGAATTAAAAACAAATGAATTAGCAAAATGTTATTATAGTTCTAAGAAATGTGATTTTAATTTTGATGATGAAGATATAGTTGATATAACAACTGGATATTATACAAAAGAACATAGTGCAAAGTGGAATCCAAGTATTATTTATTATATAAAATGTGAAGACAGTTTTGGCAATATTAATTCAGGTTGTGCACAAAAAATTATTCCAAGTTCATAATTAAATTAAATTTATAAACAAGAATATCGTAAAAGAAATATGAAAAGGGTGATGAAAAATAAAAAAGAAAAAAAGAAAAAATTATTTTTTCATTCCAATTTTTTTCCAAAAAATCGGAGAGGGCAAATTACTATTTTTATTATAATTGCAGTTGTAATTGTTGTTTTCGGAGTTTTAATATATCTTTTTTATCCCCAGATTCAAGAAGGATTGGGACTTGCAGAAAAAAATCCACAGGCATTTATTCAAAATTGTATTGAAGAAAAAATTGAAGAAAGTATAACAAAATTATCTTTACAAGGAGGAAGTTTATCTCCAGAACATTATATTATGTATAATAATTCAGAAATTGAATACTTGTGTTATACAAATGAATATTATAAAACATGTGTTGTGCAACAACCTATGTTAAAACAACATATTGAATCTGAAATCAGAGATGAAATTGATGAAGAAGTAGATATGTGTTTTAATTCTATGGAAGAAAGTTTTCAAAAAAGAGGATATGAAGTAAATTTAAGAAGAGGAGCAAAAAATATTGAGTTACTTCCAAAAAGAGTTGTTGCTACTTTTAATTATTCTTTAACTTTAACAAAAGGAGAAACAGAAAAATATAATTCATTTGTTATAGTTTTGAACAATAATCTTTTTGAACTAATTAGCATAGCTAATAGTATATTAGTGTGGGAAGCAAAATATGGTGATGCAGAGACAACAACTTATATGAATTATTATCATGATTTGAAAGTTGAAAAGAAAAAGCAGACAGATGGGACAACAATTTATATTTTAACAGACAGAAATAATAAAAATAAATTTCAATTTGCTTCAAGAAGTGTTGCATGGCCTTCTGGATATGGAATATGAAAATGAATAAAAAAATATTTTTTGTATTGGTGTTAAGTATTTTTATAATTAGTATTGTCTCTGCACAAGTTTCATATTGTTGTGAAAGATTAGTAGACAATGGGCCTTGGTGTCAGAATGCTCCTGAAGAAGAATGTGAAACAGGATATAACTGTGGTGAAGATATAAATGGAGACCCAATAGCATGTAGAAGTGTGCCGACTTCTTGTGAAGCAACTTCTTATTGTAGATTAGGCACTTGTATTAATAATATTGATGGAATTTGTATACCAAATACTCCTCAAGCAGTTTGTGAAAGTGGAGAAAACCCAGGAGTCTGGGATGAACGAGATGAAAGTGAGATTCCCCAATGTCAATTAGGATGTTGTTTAATTGGAGAACAAGCAGCTTTTACAACTTTAACAAGATGTAAAAGTTTGTCTTCTTTTTATGGTTTAGAAATTAATTACAGAACAGATGTTCAAAGTGAAATTCAATGTATTGCATTAGCAGGTCCTAAAGTAAAAGGAGCTTGTGTTTTTGAAGAAGAGTTTCAGACAAATTGTAAGAGTACAACAAAAGCAGAATGTCAGGAATTAAATGCTGGTGAAAATACTGCAAATTTTTATGAAGGATATTTATGTTCTGCTGAATCTTTAGGAACTATTTGTGGCCCAAGTGAACAAACAACATGTGTTGAAGGAAAAGATAAAGTCTATTACTTAGATACTTGTGGAAATGTAGCAAATATATATGATGCTGATTACAGTCCAAGTCCTACAAATCTTAATCGTCCTGGAGATTATCAAGAATTCTGGAGCATGATTAGAACTTCTACATGTACATTAGATTTAAATGCTGGAGCAGGAGACGATAGTTCCCCAGAAAGATGTGGGGATTGTGATTATTTTGCAGGGAGCACTTGTAAAAGTTCTGAAAGAGGAAATAGTCCTGCTTATGGAAATAATATTTGTAAAGATTTAGGTTGCGAAGATGAGGATTTTGAAAGAGAGTATGGAAGAAATCCTGAACATGGAGAAACTTGGTGTGCAAGAACTGTTGGAGAAAATATTATGTTAGGAGCAAATCCTGGAATAACAGGTGATGAAGTTGATGAAATAGATAAAGATAGTAATAATCCTGGAAACAGAGATTTTAGACTTGTTTGTTATAATAATGAAATTAGTGTAGAACCCTGTGCAGATTATAGACAAGAAGTTTGTATTGAATCGTCTATTGGGGAAATTCCTGCTGGTGGTTTTAAAACAGCTGCTTGTACAGTAAATATGTGGCAGGATTGCTATTCTCAAACTAATGAAAGAGACTGTAATAATATTGATAAAAGAGACTGTAAATGGATTATAGGAGTTAGTATTCTAAAAGATGAAGAGGATAAAGGATTAGTATTAAATACAGATGGTGAATTAGTTAGTATAAGTGATGATGAAGACTTTGAAACTGAAGATGGGAATTTAGTAGAGGCTTCTTGTATTCCTAAATACTCTCCTGGATTTGATTTTTGGGAAGAAG
>Ga0315537_1004458_pt1 | contig 10194 bp, 9 predicted proteins | sample SalMarSW160270MG_FD_203091 | JGI IMG/M metagenome (GOLD analysis project Ga0315537, IMG submission 203091) | Salt marsh sediment microbial communities from the Plum Island Ecosystem LTER, Massachusetts, United States - Salt Marsh Sediment SW1602-70 ... | reverse complement strand
TTCATCACCGGTTCCCGGGGGCGAATCAATGATCAGAAAGTCTAAATCACCCCATTCAACTTCACCGATAAATTGCCGGATGGCGGAATATTTAAGCGGACCTCTCCATATAACGGCATCGTCTTTACTTGCAATCAGCGATTCTATTGAAACTACTTTCAAGTTATCCAAATAGCTCATGGGATCCAGTTTGTTGCTCTTACTCAGACCCAGCATCCCTTTCAACCCGAGCATTCTCGGTACGTCAGGTCCATGTAAATCCACATCCATAATCCCCACATTGAATCCCTTTTTGGCAAGTGCAATGGAAAGGTTAACAGAAGTGCTGGTTTTGCCCACCCCGCCTTTGCCGCTTAAAACGACGAATTTTTTCTTTATTTTTTTCAAAGATCGATCCACAGAAGCGTCCTGTTCCGCCTGCGCCGTTTTCTTCTTTTGGGCGTCATCAACACTTTTTTGAATTTGTACCATGTTATTATCTCCTAATAAAATTTATATCACTACTAACCCGAATATTTCATGAAAAATTTCGAGAGGCCTTCTTATTAGTAATGAAAACAGCTTGTTTTTTACTGTTTTGCTTCTAGTTGTCAAGTGAAAGTTTGTACGGAAAATATTCTTGTTCAATTCCTCAAAAATTTTCACCCTTGACAACAATCAACCATATCATGATTACATCTTGGACACCTTTCAGGCCTTCCCGTACCCAGAGGTTCAATCCATCTGTGATTGCATTTGGCACACATGAACGTTCGTACTTGATCTGCCATCTTGTAGTTCCCGCCTTCAACATTTATGGCCTTTCCGTTAATCAGAGCATCTGCAACGACTTTTCTGGCTCGCTGAATAATTCGTCCAAAAGTGGCTCTTGAAATATGCATGTGTTGTCCTGCTTCTTCATGGGACATACCATGAAGATCGGCAAGCCTTATGGCTTCACGTTCATCAACCGTAAGCCGCACTTCGGAAAGGTCTCGCATGGGAATTCCTCTTGGTTTGAAGTAGCTGATGTCAGGGTTAAAAGCCACCATGCGATGTTTTTTTGGTCTTACCATAACAATCCTTTATGAGTATATACTCAAAAAGTAAAAACTAAGTATTCCGATTCATATTGTCAAGGATTTTATTCGGTTTAATTTCAACGATAATTGCCGGTTTGACGATATGTTTGACAAAATTCGCTAAAATGTTATTTTAGAGAAAATAAAATTGAAATCCCAGGCGACATGGCAGCGCCGACAAATATACGCCTCGGAATTTCTACAACTTTTCTAAAATAAAGGTTTTTTAATGGTAACCGGTATATGCCGTCAGAATGGAATAATGGAATGCTGGAATATTGGGGGTAAGGACGGAAATAAACCATTTTAATTGTAAAAAAACTCCTTCAAACCCATCATTCCATTACTCCATCATTCCATTATTCCAATTGGGGCGAAGCCCCTAAGTTCTGTCTTATAGACACGTGCCCAAAACACCCGGCTTTGAAGTGTATAGATATTCCACGCAAATTCATCCAAAGCGCCCCATACCTTTATCCGGAGATTTACGATGATCGAACTGAAAAAAATAAAAGAAATCGAGGATTTTAAGAAATTACTTGATATCCAGAAAAGTGCCTGGGGGTTTTCGGATCTGGATACGGAACCACACCACTTGATGACAAGGGTGCAAAAATATGGGGGCCTTGTTTACGGCTTGTTCGCCCATGGCGAACTGGTCGGTTTTACCTATGCAATTATCGGAAAATGGAAAGGAGAGTACTTCATTTACTCTCACATGACCGGAGTCAAAAAAGAATATCAGTCAAGCGGTTTCGGTTTTTTGCTGAAAAAAGCACAGCGAAAAGAAGTGCTTAAAATGGGATACCCTGTGATGCGTTGGAATTTTGACCCCCTTGAATCCATGAATGCTTATTTTAATTTTCACAGGTTGGGAGTGATGAGTACGGAGTACGAAAGAAATATATATGGGGAGGGAGAAAGTGGTCTCCACAAGGGACTTTCTACGGACAGGCTTATTGTTACCTGGAATTTAAAATCTGATAACGTTGTCAAAAAAATGAAGAAAAAGGGGCCTTCAATTAAAGAGGTCATTCCCTCAGAAAAACTGGAAAAGTTTTCCCAAGAAACGGCGTACATTGAACTGCCCGAAAATGTAAGATTATTGAAAGAAACCCATTTGGATCAAGCGATTGAGTGGAGAATGAAAACGCGACGTCTTTTCGAATCCGCCTTCAAGAAGGGCTATGTTGTCAGAGACATTGTATTCTCAAAAGATAAAAAGAGAATTTTTTATAAATTAAGGAGATAAAAGGATCAATGAAAAGAATCCGGAAGATCGATTCGGTGGAACTGTTTATGGTGAAACTTCCTCTTGTCAAGCCTTTTGAAACAAGCTTTTCCATCCAGACCCACAGAGAAGCATTGCTTTTGAAAATCACTTCCGATGATTTTTCCGGATGGGGAGAATGCATTACTTCTCCGGATCCTTACTACTGCTATGAAACTAATTCAACATCTATCCATATCATTAAAAATTTCCTGGCAACCATTTTAATAACCCTGAAAAATTTTTCCATACACGACGTTTTGTTGAAATTTGAGAGGATTAGAGGGCATAATATGGCCAAGGCTGCTGTAGAAAATGCTCTTTTGGATCTTATTGCCAGAAAATATGAGATTCCTCTGTTTGAACTTATCGGAGGTAAATCCATAAAAATAATGTCAGGAATCAGTATCGGGATCATGGGAAACATGGATGATCTCCTTGAATCCATCCGGAATGCATGTGACAAAAAGTATCACAGAATCAAAATAAAAATAAAAAAAGGAAGGGACACCAAAATTCTGAAAACCGTTCGCAAGACATTTCCGGATATTCAGCTAATGGCCGACGCAAATGGCGATTACTCAAACCATGATTCACATATTCTTAAACGGCTCGATGAATTTCATCTCATGATGATCGAGCAGCCATTGTGTTACGATGACATATATCATCATTCATTGCTTCAGCAGCAAATCAACACGCCGATCTGCCTTGATGAATCCATAAGGAATCTTAATGACGCAAAAACCGCCGTAGCGCTTGGGAGCTGTAGAATCATCAACATAAAACAGGGACGAGTGGGCGGGATGATAAAATCCAAAAAGATTCAGGAGTTCTGTTTAAACAACAGCATCAACGTATGGTCGGGAGGTATGCTTGAAACCGGAATCGGAAGGGCCTTTAACATTCACCTTCAGACACTTCCGGGCTTTGTTCTCCCCGGTGACACTTCGGAAACTTCACGATATTTTACTGAAGATATCGTTGACAAGCCTGTGGTTCTGGAACCGGACGGCTTTATAAATATACCCCAGGGAACCGGAATCGGTGTTGAGGTTGTTCCCAAAAAACTGGACCGGTTTAAGGTCTTCCATGAAAGAATTGTATGATATGACGGGCGGGATTTTTTGTGAGCTATCTTAACGCTTCAATCATATCAGCCGCCTTTTGGGTGGATCTTTCGAGGTTTTGTATGAGATTCGATATGAGCTTTTTTATTCTCGCCGGTTGGGACTCCCACTCCTGTAACAAACGGACAGAATCAAGTACCCCTAATACAACCGGTCCGTCCGCGACCGCCCAAGCCGTTCGTGTACTATTACTCTGTTTTAACATGGCCATTTCTCCGACAAAATTTCCTTCGGATAATGTATCAATGGTCAGCAAGCCCCCGGAAGTCTGCTTTTTTATTTTGACCCGGCCTTTTAAAATAACGTAAACCCAGTCACCAACGCTGCCTTCTTTAACGATAACAGCCTTGTCCGAGTAACTTTCCTCGCTGACAACATAACCGAGCACCTGTGAATTGACAGTCATTCATGAATCTCCCTTACGGCATTAAAAAGAAGCCCAACCTTCTTCGATCATCCGGGTCCAAATGGGTAAAGACCATACCCAGGGAAATCGTATCACCTGTTTTCTCTTTTTGGATCCGAACAATTTTAGCGGTCATATTCACTTTTTGATCTGACGTAAAATATGTGCTTATGAAAAGTTCATCCCCGGAGTCCAGGGTGTAATTGAGTAAGCCCGACGTCTTGACCGTCATCTGCAGGCCCCCCTTGCTGATATCCCTGATTTGGGCCAGAAACTTAAGATTCTTGGGGCTGTTTACCGGTCGAAAAACGCATTCCAGACGGACCATTTTCCGGAAAAACTTGCGCTCCTCTGTCCACTGATCGGACAGCTCTCGAGTTTGTCCGTCCTTTGACAATTCTTGTTTTAAGCTTAATTCAACGACCCTTTTGTTCATCCGCACAATAAGCTTTAACGCTTGGCCTGTGATGAGCCTAAGAATGTCAGGCATTTTTTTATAATCATCCAAAAGCATAGCAGGATGCCACACCGCCAGACAACAGTTTTCAAGGGCTCTGGCCGATGCGGAACGCGGGCGGGTGTTACCGGCAATAAAGGCCATTTCACCGACAATCATGCCGGGGCCGAGGACGGCAACGCTGGTTTCCGTACCGCCGGATTTAACAAAGATTCCGACTTTACCGCTTATAATCTCATATATTGAGATTCCGTAGTCGCCCTCTTTGATGATCAAATCGCCCTTGGAATAATTAAGTGTAACGACCGGAGGAATTTTCCCTTTGGCTTTTGTCATTGAGTTACCCGGATTATGAGAGGTGATCCAACGTCAGGAGCTATAATATGTAACCGCTTTGACTCTTATAGACCTAACATTAAGTATTGACTATTGTTTTAGAAACCTTATAATACTATATAATTTAAATTCCATTAATTAACACACTTTTTTTATTGACACTAAAGAATCATTACATTTATATGCTTTAATGTCAATTATAGATCTAAATCGTATCTAACTGTACTTTTATCATTTTTTTTTGCCCTCCCTGGAAGACCCGGGAGGTGAAAGGTGAAACATATGATTGAAATCAGAATACATGGTCGAGGCGGACAGGGAAACGTTGCGGCCGCGGAGCTTTTATCCATCGCAGCATTCCACGACGGCAAGTTTGCCCAGGCGTTCCCTTCTTTTGGAGCGGAACGGGTCGGTGCACCGGTCCAGGCTTTTGTTAGAATTGATGACAAAAAGATTCGCACACGGGAGGATGTGCTCCATCCGGATTATATAATTGTCCAGGACTATAGCTTGGTCGAGAATGTGCCTGTTTTGAATGGGCTAAAGTCCGACGGGTTAGTGTTGATCAATTCTGATAGATCCCCCGAAGATTTGAAACTCAAGACCACAGCCACGGTGGAAACCATTCCCGCCACAGAAATCGCCATTGAAATCATCGGCCGTCCCATTCCTAATGCAATTATGATCGGCGCCTTTTGCTCGATTACGGGTCTGGTGAGTCTGAAAGCGGTGCAGGAAGCCATCATGGCAAGGTTTCCGGGCAAAGTGGGTGAAAACAATGTCGCTGCCCTTGAACGGGCACATGAAATCATGCAAAAGAGGTAGGTTTATGCTTAAACAAATTGAAGGATCTCAAGCTGTTGCGGATGTGGTGGCCTTATGCCGCCCCAATGTCATTGCCGCCTATCCCATTACCCCGCAGACCCACATTGTGGAAGATCTGGCTCTGATTGTGGGCCAGGGAAAACTGGATGCGGAATTTGTTAATGTAGAGAGTGAATTTAGCGCAGCTTCGGTTGTTTTGGGCGCAAGTGCGGCCGGTGCCCGGACTTACACGGCCACATCATCACAGGGATTATTGTTAATGGCCGAGGTGATATATTGCATTGCCGGGATGCGCCTGCCCATTGTGTTAACCTGTGCCAATCGCGCCATATCCGCACCGCTGAGTATCTGGAACGACCAGCAGGACTCCATGGCGGTGAGGGATGCGGGCTGGATTCAACTGTTTGCCGAGGACAACCAGGAGGCTGCGGATTTACATATCCAGGCATATAAAATTGCCGAACGAACCTTTCTGCCGGTGATGGTCTGTATGGATGGTTTTATTTTAACCCATGCATTCGAACCGGTGGATATTCCCGAGCAAAAAGAAGTGGACGATTTTCTGCCTCCCTTTAAGCCCAGGCATATCGTGGATCCCAGATGGCCCAGAGGTATCGGTCTTTATGCAGATCCGCGCTTTTACATGGAGACTCGCTATATTTTGCACCGGGCTATGGAGAAATCCGAAAAGACCATAAAGGAGGTCAGTGCTGATTTTGCCAAAACCTTTGGTAGAGACAGCGGCGGTTTCATCAAGACCTACAAGCTCAAAGAAGCTGACGTGGCCATTGTATCCATGGGTTCTGTGGTCGGCACCATTAAGGACCTTATCGATAAGTTAGAGGAGGAGGGAAAAAAGGTCGGACTATTGCAAATATGTTCCTATCGTCCCTTCCCCCGGCAAGAGATTTACAACGTGTTAAAAGACAAAATGAACATTGTTGTGCTGGAAAAGTGTATTTCACTGGGAAGAGGCGGCATTTTGGCCAGCGATATCCGCTGGTCTTTTCCCCGGGCCGAGAAAAAAGACCGTAATATCAGCAGTTTTATTGCCGGCCTCGGAGGCCGAAACATCACCGTGGACGATTTGCGATATATGGTTGAAAAGGTTGAAAAGGAACCGGTGGAACTGGAATTTTTAGGATTAAAAAAGGAACTTATAGCAGATAAGGATTTATAATAATGAATGCAAAAACCGAAGAACTCGACAGGGTGGAAAAAAAAGATCTGTTTGGCAGCGGCCATCGAGCCTGTGGCGGATGCGGGCAGGCGCTGGCCGCCCGTCTGGTGCATGATGCTGCCGGTGAAAATACCATTGCCTGCGTTGCAACGGGTTGTCTGGAAGTCTTTAGTTCCCCCTATCCGGATCCTTGCTGGCGCATACCCTTTTTACACAGTCTTTTTGAGAACCCGGCGGCAGTAGCCTCGGGCGTGGAAGCGGCGTATAAGGCGTTGAAAAAAGGACCGGTGAATATCATCGCCCAGGCCGGCGACGGGAGTACGGCGGACATCGGCTTTCAGTGCATCAGCGGTATGTTTGAACGGGGTCATAACGTGCTTTATGTCTGTTACGACAATGAAGCCTACATGAATACCGGGGTTCAGCGTTCCAGCTTTACCCCCTATGGCGCATGGACATCCACAACGCCCATGGGCAACCCAACCCGCAAGAAAAACCTGCCGTTAATTGCGGCCGATCACGGCATTCCCTATGTGGCCACGGCCACCGTGGATGATTTTAGAGACCTGCAGCGCAAGGTGAAAACCGCACTCTCCATTGAGGGACCCAAATATATCCACATCCTGGTGCCCTGCCCCCTGGGATGGGGACATCCCGGAGAACTCACCGTTAAAATTTGCCGGTTGGCCAAGGATACGGGTTTGTTCCCCATATTTGAAATCATCGATGGTAAAGTGACCAATGTCAAAAAGATACCGGTCAAAGTACCGGTGGAAGAGTATCTGAAACTGCAAGGCAGATTCAGATTTCTGTTTAAAAAAGGAGTACCCACAGAGGAAGTGGCCGAAATTCAGAAAATTGCCAACCAAAACATAGAGAGGTTTAACTTATAATGGAAAAGCTGCCTTTAGGATTAGCGCTGGATTTGCGTAAAGTTGTTCCTTACAAGACCGGGTCGTGGCGGACGCTCATGCCGGTGAATATCATGCAGACGCCGCCCTGTACCTACAGCTGCCCGTCGGGCAATGACATTCGTGGTTTTTTGAGAGTGCTTGCGGAAAAGCAGGACTATGAGGAAGCCTGGCATGTGTTGACCCGTACCAATCCTTTGCCGGCGACCTGCGGCCGGGTGTGTCCCCATCCCTGCGAAGAGGGATGTAATCGCCGGGATTTTGATACGCCCCTGGCCATAAACAGCGCGGAACGCGCCGTGGGTGACTATGGTTTGGAACATAATCTCAAGCATAAAAAATTCATTTCCAAAAGAAAAGAGAAAGTGGCGGTGGTGGGTTCCGGGCCGGCCGGGCTTTCCTGTGCCTTTCACCTGGCCAAAAGAGGGTTTCAGGTGAAAATATTCGAGGCAAATAGTGAGCCCGGAGGGTGGATGCGCTATGGTATTCCGTCCTATCGTCTGCCCAACTACATTTTAAAGCAAGAAATCGATAAAATACTGGAGTTGGGCATTGAACTGGAATGCAATGTCAAGGTGGGGGTCAATATTCCCATGGATCAATTGACCCGCGATTATAATGCCGTGTTTCTGGGTCTGGGTGCCCAAACCGGTACATCGATAAAGATTCCCGGTGAAGATGCCCAAAACGTTTTTACCGGTGTGGATTTTTTAAAACGGATCAACAGCGGTCAAATCGTGGATCTTGGCAAAGATGTGGTGGTTATCGGCGGCGGGAATACGGCCATGGACTGTGCCCGGGTGGCAAAACGGCTGGGGGCCAATGTCAGTGTGTTTTATCGGCGTACCCGTGTGGAAATGCCTGCCATAACCGCTGAGATTGATGAGGCCATGGAAGAGCGCATCATGTTTCGTTATCATACCAATCCGGTGAAAATCATTACCGATGAGAATCGGGTGGTCGGTCTTTTGTGCGGGCAGATGGAGCTAAGGGAACCCGATGCCAGTGGACGGGCCCGTCCGGTTCCCATCGAGGGATCGGAATCGGTTTATCCGGCAGACACGGTGATTATGGCAACGGGCCAGGCGGTCGATTATGACGGCTTCGAAATTCAAAAGCGAGACGATCAATGGATTTCTACCAACGAAGATCTCATGACCAGTATGGATGGCGTTTTTGCCGGCGGTGATGCGGTTCTTGGCCTGGAAACCGTTACCACTGCCATTGGTCAGGGCATGCGAGCGGCTTCCGCTATTGAAGACTACATTGAAGGGAATATGGAAAGCCGGCTGGCACAGCCACCGGTGATCTACTCCAAGGATCTGAATACTTACTATTATACACAAGAAAAGCGATTCAGCAAAGAAGCCGTCTCCATCCATACGCGGCTAAAGAATTTCAGAGAGATTTATCCGTCTTTTAATCGGGAAGACATTATCAAGGAAGCTGGGCGCTGTTTCAGTTGCGGTCTTTGTTACAATTGCGGCAATTGCTATATGTACTGCCCGGACAATGCCGTTAAGATATCGCCGTCAACCGGTAAATATGAATTTGACCTGGATTTTTGCAAGGGATGCGGTCTATGTGCCAAAGAATGTCCCTGCCATTATATTCAGATGAGTCTTGAAAAATGATGCCGTGATCAATTTTACCCTCTAAAACGAAAATCTATCCGGATTTTCATATAGCCAATATAATTAAACATTTTTAAAAAGGAAGTGTCCTAATCATTTGATGGGACCTTCCTTTTTTTGTGTAAACTTACAGCAACATCTACCGCTCTTTTTGAAAATAAAAGAAAAGCGCTGATTTCGTAAGATCTACCTGAAAACCTCTTGCTGTTCAAAACCCGATATTTTTATATATCTGCTTATAATATTTAGAAAATAAACGATATCTAAAACGGTATGTATTTTAGGAGGGTTAACAACAGTTGCTTAATAATTTCAATTAAATCAATTAGATGTTTATTGTTCATAACTTGTTCATAACTTGTTAATAAACCGAGGACAAGCCGTTTTTATCCGATTTGACACAAAAAGGCTGTGCGCTTAAAAAATTATTAATAGGGGTTAACTCGTGTCCATCCATAAATGGTCTTTTTGCTTGCCCCGTTAAATCCGTATTTAATATTTAACCGGGGCCCAATCTTAGCGTTATGTTCAAAAAATTTATTCGCCAAAGTTCAGTGGCGAATAAATCCTCGGAATATGAAACATATCCCTGCCCGTCCCGCCTCCTGCCCCGTAGCTCCCCGTGGAAGCATCGGGACAGGCCAGGAGATGGTCCCCGGGAGGGTTATTTTTTCACAGGCCTTGATCTTGAACAAAAATCCTCAGTTATGGATGGACACGAACTAAATTAAACCGGTAACCGGGGATCAAGTTTTTACGCCATGCAAAAAATTTTAGTCATTGACGACGAAAAATCGCTTTTGGATATATTTCAACAGACATTAAGAAAGTTAGGTTGCAATGTTGAAATTGCTTTGAACACCGATTTTCACGTTACGAAGTCATGCTAAATAAATTTATGATATAAAACAAGGCCATTATTGGATAATAGCATGTAAATTTAAATAGTTAACGCTATCTTGCCAAAAGATTCCAAGCGTTATC
>Ga0315537_1004455_pt1 | contig 10196 bp, 10 predicted proteins | sample SalMarSW160270MG_FD_203091 | JGI IMG/M metagenome (GOLD analysis project Ga0315537, IMG submission 203091) | Salt marsh sediment microbial communities from the Plum Island Ecosystem LTER, Massachusetts, United States - Salt Marsh Sediment SW1602-70 ... | reverse complement strand
ACCGACCTTTGGGTTAGGCGCCCTGGTTCTTTTCGCAGGCTTGGTTATCTTCATCCTATTTTTAACCCGGAGAAAAGAGTTGTAAGCATTCGCCTTTTTGAATATATTTCAATAAATTGTAAAAAGAGGGTATGGCTTGAGAATCTATAAGGATAAAGACGCCAATCTGAGATATTTAAAAGGAAAAAAAATTGCTATTATAGGATATGGCTCCCAGGGACAAGCCCAGGCTCTGAATCTAAGGGATAGTGGACTTGATGTTATCATTGGTCTTCATCAAGAAAGTAAAAGAAAAGCTAAAGCCAGAAGGGACGGCTTTGCTGTTTATCCTACAGAAAAAGCAGCAGAGATGGGCAGTGTTATTGCAATGTTAGCGCCCGATCATTTACATAAAGAGATTTTCAATAAACAGATCAGAGATCATCTGGAACCAAAAGACGTTTTAATATTTGCTCACGCCTTCAGCATCCATTTTGATTTAGTAATTCCGCCAGAATTCGTAGATGTCATACTTGTAGCCCCGCACGGACCAGGTGAGTTAACCAGGCAAAGGTTTCTGGAGAAAAAAGGGATAACTTCATTTATTGCCATTCACCAGGATTACAGCAAAAAAGCTAAAAAGATCGCTTTAGCTTATGCTAAAGCCATAGGCGCAACTAAGGGCGGAGCTATGCTGACCACTTTCAAAGACGAAGCCATTGGCGATCTTTTTGGCGAGCAGGCAGTTTTGTGCGGGGGATTAGCCGAGCTTCTCAAATCTGGATTTGAGACCCTGGTGGAGGATGGGCTTCCACCTGAAAATGCATATCTGGAGTGCGTTTATCAGATCGATCTGATAGTCGAGCTTATAAAAAAGTATGGAATAGCGGGGATGTTTGACCGCATCTCCCGTATCGCTGAGTTTGGCTCATATCTTTCGGGCAAAAGAGTCATAAACAAAGCTCAGATGAAAAAGATCTTAGCCCGGGTAAAAAACGGGTCATTTACAAAAAAATTAATTCAGGAGCAAAAGACAAACTTCAAAGACTATAAGAAAATTAAGAAATCGTATAAGATAAATCTTCTTGAGAAAATAAGTGAAAACTTAAGGAGTAAGCTTCTGTAAATTTATAATCCAGCCGATCAAACTTTACACAAGGATCCCTTTTAAAAATAGCTTGCTTTTTCCCTGGCAATTGCTTAGGTTTTCATCTCGAAAAGGAACTTTGTATTGGAAAGAATAGTGGAGGAGAACGCAGCCCTATACAGATGCTTGGGAATTGAGATAAGGATCGTTTTTGTCTTAATCACCATAATTTTTTTCATTCTGGCAATATTCAGCTTCTTGTATCATCCCACAAGAGGATTGATTTTTCTGCTTATCACCATCATTTTGGTCTTATGCATCCGCCTGGAGTATAATTATCATCTCCTGAGCCTGGATGAGAAAAACATTACATTAAAAAAATTTAAATGGCTCAAAGTCAAATCACAGACCCTTAACTGGAAGGACGTCAAAAAAATCACCACCCAAAGACAGGGATTTTTCGATTTGTGGAACAAAACCCAGATAACATCCCTGGAGGGACAGACTATCTCCGCATCTTCTTTTATGGAGGACTACTTTCATTTTCTTAAAGACATAGTCAGATTGGCTCAACATGCGGATATAGACAAATTAACCCGAGATTTGATTGCAGGAAGGGCTGACTTTTAATGATGATTCAAAAGAAAATAGCTTTTTATATTCTAATCATACAAGTTTTGTTTTTCTCCAAAGGATTTGCTCAAGGCACAGTAACTGACGATGTCGACTCCATAATACAGACGGGGATAGATTATATACACCAGGATAAATTTAATGAGGGGATAGCTGAGTTTAAAAAGATAATCGACGCTTATCCGGATGAGCCGGTGGGGTATTTTTTTGTGGCAGCATCTTATCAGACCTTGATTGATGATTACAGAAACGAAAAATACAAAGCCCGCTTTGAAGAGTATGTGGATACTGCCATAGCCAAAGCCCAGAGGAAAATTGACAATGGTTCTGATTCTGCTGAGGATCATTTTTATCTGGGGGGTGCTTATGGCTACCGAGGAATCTACAAGTCCTTTCGAGGGAACTGGTGGGGCGCTTTCAAGGATGCCCGGGGTGCTAAATCCCACCTGGATAAGGCTCTGGAGATAGATTCTGCACTCTATGATTGCTATTTCGGATTAGGCGCTTATCATTACTGGGGCAGCATAAAGTCCAGGATCTTCTGGTGGCTTCCTTTTTTAGGGAATGATAAGGAAAAAGGAATCCAGCAATATAAATTAGCTGCGGAAAAGGGAAGATATGCCAAAGTCGAAGCTAAATACGGTCTTTTAAGGGTGTATATGGAGGAAAAGGAATATCGTAAAGCCCTGGAGCTGGCAGAGGAGTTGAAATCAATTAATCCAGACGATCCCTTTATATTCTGGACTGTGGGGCAAGCCTTTATTGGACTTAGGAATTGGGATGACGCTTTGAAATCTCATCAAAAACTTCTGGATTATTTTAAAGCTTCACCCTATTACGATCTGATGGCTGAGGTGGAGTGCAGATACTGGCTGGCTTATATATACTTTAACCAGGCTCAATATCAGAAGAGTTTAGAACAATTGGGGTTTGTGATGGCAAACAAAGCTTATGTTAAGGATAACGATTATTCAAAACCCGTTCTGGAGGGAGCTGAAAAACTGAAAGCGAAAATCAAGGAAGAAATGCAAAAGCCAAAGGGCTAATTAGATGATAAAGTTATTGTATCACAGAGAAAATCTTTTCTCTGCACTCTTTATCCTAATTTTTTTATATATACCCTCATCACAGACCATATCCCAACCAACAACTATCCACCAACCACCAACAACTAAAGAACTAATACTCCGGGGGATCGATGCGGGCATCAGAGAAAACTACGAGCTTGCGGAAAATAATTTCAAAAGAATAATCTCTGCAGAACCTGAAAACCCTGAAGGATATTTTTTCCTGGGAGCCTGCTATCAGACCCAGATGATCGATCTGGAAAGCGATTTCAGAGAAAATGAATTTTATAACACAATGGAAAAAACTATTCAGTTATCCAATGAAAGAATAGGAAAGGATGAAAACGACGTCTGGTCATACTTTTATTTGGGTAACGCATATGGCTCAATGGCAGTTTATGATGCCAAGCATAAAAGATGGTGGTCCGGATTGAAAAAAGGATTGAAAGCTAAGTCCGCATTCAAAAAAGTGGTGGAGCTGGATTCCACCTTTTACGATGCCTATCTGGGATTAGGGTCATATCACTATTGGGTTTCGGTAGTTACCAAGACATTCAGATGGCTTCCTTTATTAAGGGATGAGAGGGAAAAAGGGATAGAGGAGGTGAAGCTGGCTGCGGAGAAAAGCCTTTATACTAAAGAGTCAGCCCTATACAGTCTGATCTATGTCTATTTAGAGGAAAAAGAATATGATAAAGCCATAAACCTGGCAGTGGAGATGAACCGGAGGTATCCCGAATCCAAGCTTTTCCTGTGGCCCTTAGCCGATGCATTTTATCTGAAAAAAGACTGGAGGAACTGCATCAGCTGGTATGAAAAAACGTTAAATCTTATCGGCAACCCGGACCCCAGCGGGTATTTCAACACCATAGAATGCAGGCACAGAATAGCAGAGTGTTGTTTGCATCTGAAAATGTATCAAAGATGCAAAGAGGAATGCGAGATGGTATTAAGCTATCAAATTAGTGAAGATGTCAAAAAGAGGCTAAAAAAAGAACTGAAGGATACCAAGAATTTACTCGAAAAATGCGAAGAGCGTTAAAGAATTTTACACCTGATCAGATCGTACATAATAAATCCATAATCACACCTTGCCGGGAGGTGGTTTTATATGTAGCGGAAAGCTTTAGCTTTCCATTCTCTCCCAACCATACCACCGATGGAGGTCTAAAGACCTCTGCTACAATTAAAAACCTCTTTCTCGATTCATTGATCCAAATGGTTTTCGATTAAGATACAAGAGAGGTAGCCTGCAAAAAAACATTCATTTAACCAATTTCGCAACCTGAAGGTTGCGGCTACCATTGAAGCATACATTCCCAATCCTTTATTTAGACGAAAGTGAAGTTCATCCTGCATATTTATTGTTCTGTCAGGTCTTGCCCGTATTGGCGGGTGTGACCTGACAACTTCGTTGCATGTGTGTATGACCAGAACCTAACTTAAGTTAGGTTCTGGCATTACTAACCACCATTCACTATTTACCAAAAACCAACTGGGTGGAGACAAGCTTTACCCCTACGCGTTTGGAACTTTTCGGGCGAAGACAGAGCTTCGCCCCTACATTTTTATTAATAGATCATGGAGAGAAGATAGAGGTTTTGATCCCTTTCCACTAACATCAATATCTTCTGATTTTTTCTTAGACTTGAGAATACCTTTTTATACTCTTTTACGTTCCCTATGTGAATCTCGTCGATTTGACGAATGATATCCCCCTCCTTGAAACCCACTCCATACGCTTTACTTTCCTCTTTCACCGAGGTTATGATCACCCCGGCTGGGTCAGATATGCCTAATTGTGCCGCTATCTGAGGGGTGATGTTGGTTATGCTCATACCTATAAGACCATCGAACTCTTCAGCTTCCTTCAGGGGGAGTTGTCCTGGCGTTAGGGTTAACTCCTTTTGTACTCCCTTCTGGATAGAAGTTATATTCAAAGGTTTTCCCACTCTGGCCAGTGTGGTGAAATCCTCCCAATCTGAGACGTCCCTTATTTTCTGGCTTTCCACTTTGGTTATCACATCTCCCCTTTTTATTCCAGCTTTATCAGCAGGACTTTCTTTGTAGACTTCAGAGATTATTACTCCCCGTACATTTTCCAGATTCAAAGACGAGGCTAAAAGTGGGGTAAGAGACTGAACCTTTGCCCCGATCCAGGCTCTGGTTACCTCCCCGTGTTCTATGAGATCGTTTAATATCCCCTTGGCTCGATTTATGGGGATGGCAAAGCCTATACCCTCTGAACCCCGGGAGGTGCTGAATATAAAGGTGTTTATCCCGATGACCTCGCCCCGGGCATTGACCAAAGGACCGCCGCTGTTTCCCATATTTATGGCGGCATCGGTCTGTATCATACCCCGATATACCCTTTTTTCATCGCTATCCCTTTTTATGTCCCGGTTAATTGCCGAGATAACTCCCACGGTAACTGTGGGATTGGGATCGTCCAGAAGGTAACCAAAGGGATTACCTAAGGCTATGGCCCATTCCCCGATTATCAGATCCTCTGAATCACCCAGTTGGACAAAAGGGAGATCCTTGGAGTCGATCTTGATCACTGCCAGATCCGAAGCCACGTCCTGCCCCACGATTTTGCCTTCGTATTCGGCTCCGGTGGTTAAAGTTACTTTAAGCTCCTCTGCGCCCCTTATAACATGTTCGTTGGTCAGGATGTAACCTTCCTTTGAGATTAAAACCCCGGAACCCAGACTATATACTTTCTGTTTGTACTCTCTGGGACGGAAGTATCTTCCCCAGAACTCCTCAAAAAGATCATCACCAAAAGGGGACGAAAGTGGCGATTCCCGAACGATTCTGGTTTGCACCACACTGATGGATACCACAGCTGGTCCCACCCTCTGGGCTGATTGAACTATGGCATTTCTGCGAGTCATGGAGATGTCGTCTATCTCTGTTTTTGGCTCTTCAAGACGCACATAATCAGGGTCATCCTTCGCCTGAAGCCCGGATGACTCAGTTTTTTTCCATAGGGAGGTAATACCAATTCCTATTAGAATACCCAGAAGTATGGGAAGGTAAATTTTCGAAAACCATTTTTTTCTAATGCTTGGATTATTTTCCATTGCAATTACCCTCATAAAAGAGACACAACCCGATAACCTCTAAACTATTTGCATATACTTTATCGGGAGCTAAAGTGATGAATCCACTATTCTTTTCATGAAATTTATACAAAAGGGAGGATAAAATGTTCCTAAATAGACCTGTCCAGACACCTTCTTTTTCTGGGAAGATTTTTAGCCCATTCGATGCTCAATTTCTTGGTTAATTCTTTTCCGTTCCTCTGGACTTTCAAGCTTATCAAAGCTCCTTTTTGAAATTTGGAGATCATTTTCTTAAGCTCTACCCCATTCTGCACCTCTTTTCCATCACAGGCTATGATCACATCACCTTTTTGCAACCCGGCTTGATGAGCCGGGCTCCCCTGAACGATATCCGATATTATAGCTTTTTCCTTCTGGCACATCCGATTGGATATTATTCCGATCCATCCTCTTTTGATCTCACCATTCTTTTTCAGAATATCGCTTACCTGGGAAATGGTGGTGGCAGGGACAAGCAATACTACATGTTCCTCCCCTTCAATTCTACCCTCGACCAGTCCAATCAGCTCCGCATCGGAGTTAAAAACAGGGGTCCCGGGAGGTAAGGCGTTATATGTGGAGGTTAAAATCAGAAGGTTATCATCATATCCATCCACCCCTCCGATCCAGGAGTTGCCAATGGTTCCCAAATCTACCTGTAAGCCTTTGGAATATTCGGTATTCCCCAGCACTATTCCCAGGCATCCATTTTTAATCTCCTTGGCCATTTTAACGGGTTTCAGAGTTTTGCCTTTCACTTGAAGCAGACTCAGATCAGTTTCGAAATCGCAGCCCGAGATGAAGATGTTGGAATCTGTGATTTGCTCCCCATTTTGTAATTTGATGGTTATCTCACCTGCATTCTGGAGCAGGTTTTCTATGGTGAGAACGTGCTGATCATCTACGATCACTCCTGAACCCACCTTGTCTAAATTCAACTCATTGTTTTTCACCGATATTGAGACCACAGAGGGGCCGGCTTTGCTCAAGACCTCTTCAATCCCTTGTTCCAGACTTTTTAAATGATTTTTCTGAGAGGAACAGCCCCAGAGCATAAGACCTACCAGAATCCAGCTTAAAACCAGAAATCCTTTAAGGTAGGCGGACATTACCTTTTCCCCATGCTGTAGATAGTCAGCTTTCCATTATCCACGCTGGATAGAAGTTCGCCTTCGTAGATGATCAGATTGTTCTTGAAACCCTTTGCGGTTTTATTCTGGGTAAATGTGGGATACAAGCCAAACAAGAGGAACCCAAGAACTATTATGGAGAAAACAAAAGTAGGAACCGGTCCCAAAAGGGGTGTCTTTAAAAAAACAAGCAGCGGTTCAAACTTATCCTTCCAGGATTCCCTTTGAGGTTCAGCAGCCGAGAGTCGGGGGGATAATGATTTTTTTAACTCTTCCCAGTAATTCTGCGGCACGTCAAAGGTTAAAACCTTTTTCATCATCTTTATGGAATTCTGGCAGAAATCAAATTCCTTGGCGCAAAAGGGACAGATCTTTAGATGTTTTTCTAACTCTGCCTTCTGAGAAGGCGTTAGATCTGTGAAACTTACTATAAGTTTTTCGGCTTTTTTACAATCCATACTTCAAATCGGTTCCCTCGATCACCTCCGAATAATGTTTAGTTAATTCATCTCTTAGCTTGGAACGGGCTCTGTGTAAATACCACCGGACAGTGGCTTGAGGCATGCCGGTAATCTGAGCCACCTCCTTGATATCCAATCCCTGAAGGTCCCGCAATACAAATACAGATTTCTGTTTGGGATTGAGAACGTCCATGGCATTTCTTATGGCCCATTTGATCAAATTCCTTCTGTATGTTTTTTCGACATCTTCCTTTTTTTCCTTTATCTCGGTCCCCATCTGATCCAGCGTTTCATGTCGGTGTTTTCTGTGCTTGCGAATAAAATCAATACTGGCATTTATGGTTATCCGATAAAGCCAGGTGGAGAGCTTTTTGGTAGTATCGAATCTGTAAAGATTCTGGTATGTTTTAACGAAAACAATCTGAGAGATATCCTTGGCGTCCTCGTAGTTGCCTACCATCTTATAAGCTATACTGGCCACCTGAGCTTTGTATTTATCTACCAGTTTGTGGAAGGCTAAATCATCACCTGCCTTTGCTTTTTTAATTGTCTCAAGCAGGCCCTCCTCTTGAGCCGTGTCTTTTTTTGTCAAAGAGGAGCCCGGATCATCCGGGGACTTATGCTTCATAATGTGTTCTCACAATTTTTACGTTTTTAATTATAGTGTGTTTGTTGACTATTAAAAGCCACAACGCATTTATTTGCAATAGCATAACATTAGCTTTACCTGGTCCGGAGGTTCTCATAGGCTAATTAGTAACATTTAATTTTGGGATCACTCTAATCCCATTTTTTCTCAAAAGGGCTGTGGTCACACCTTCTCCTCTAATTAACTTGCCTTTTCTGTATATTTTCCCAAATCCACAGGAGGGGCTTTTCTCCTTAAAGAATGCAATCTTTATTCTCAGTTTCCGGGCAATCTGGAGAGTTCTTAGGGCACCTTTTATCATCTCAGAGGAAACATCTTCTCCCCTTTGGTTTTTTACTTTGCTTTTTCCCAGAAGAACATCCTCACCTCCCCCACTTTTAATCTCTACTTTTAGTCGGGGAATGGTTAGACCCCCCAATGTTTCCGGGCAGACTGCAACTCCTTTACCTTTTTCCATTAGGGTTTTCATTTTTTTGTCTTTTCTATCCTCAGCATCATATCTACATTTTATTCCAACCAAACAAGCTGAGATTAAGAATCTGTGGGACCTCATCAGAAAATAAAAACCTCGACTTGGATCGAGGTTTAAATTATGTTAGCTTTTCCAAGTCCTTTAGTCAAATATGTAATTTTCAGACAGAATGTAATCTTCAGGATTCACTGGTTTATCATTATAACGGACTTCATAATGGAGATGTGGTCCCGTGGAATAGCCGGTATTTCCAACCCCGCCGATCACATCTCCCCTTTTAACTATTTGCCCTTTTTTTACTCTGATTTTATTCAGATGTCCATAATGAGTTCGGTAACCATAACCATGATCGATGATTACCAGTTTCCCCAAACCGTGACGCCAGCCGGTGAAATAAACAATTCCCGTTGCCGCAGCATAAACCGGAGTCCCGATATCGGCGGCGAAATCCAAGCCCCAGTGTGGCTGTCTTAATCCGGTAAAAGGATCTGTTTTGACCCCAAAGCCCCGGGAAAGATATCCTCTGGTAGGAGGTATGGAGGGGGTATGCTCCAAAAGATCCTTTTTTTCTAAAAGCAGATTGTGGACCTGGGTCAAATTTTCTCTCTCAAATTTGGTCTGGCGTAACAACTTGTCCATCTCTCCCAGGGTTTCATCAAACTTTGTATCTATTTCCGACGGGAAAGGTTCAGGCCCGCCAACACCTACCTCTCTTACTGCGTCATCCACCTCAGGAAGTCCGAAAACCAATCGTATGTTTTTCTCCTTTTCCATTAACTCGTTCATCTGAGATTTGAGGTCTGCGATAAGAGGTTTCATCTCGGAGATCCTTTTTTCCAGATGTTTTTTCTCATTTTGCAATTGGACAAAATCATAGTGACCCAATTGTTGTTTAAAATAGTTGATCGTTGAAAAGGCACCTACTCCCATAAAAATAGCTAAAACCAAAAATGCTATGTAAATTCTGGAATAAGAAATCTTTTTAGTCCAGACCTTCCCCTTTTGGGGAATGATCATCACTGAAAAATCCTTCTCATTCATAAGGAACCTCTATAATATGTATAAGGTAACAAATTACTACAATATTTGGGGATAAGAATAAAAGGTCGTATGGAATTTGTCAAGTATTTTTTTGCAATTCCTTGAAAACCAATTAGTTGAAGAATTTTATAAGGTTATAACTTATGCAAATTTTCATGTAAGCTCGATAAGAAGGAAATACATTCCTTATAAATCCTTAGAAAAGGTTCTTCTCGTTCTTTGGATTACTTTATCAAAATATACTCATGCCTTAAGATCTTATTCACCACCCGAATGAATTTTTCCGAATTGAGAGTTTGAAGACTGTATATGTGCCAATAGACCTTCTCCGGAGATTTATTTCCACTGGTTATTATTCGTCTTCTCTTTCTCATACTTTACATCCCATCCTTTCAAAAGTTCCTGACTTTTTCACAAAGCAGAAAAGCAACTTCTATGCCTTTAGCAAATGGGGATTTAAAGATATTTATTTCGTTACTGGAGTTAAAGTTAAGCCCCGGTGAATTTTTCTTCTGATTCTGGGAACATACTAAATATGGGGATCTAACAATATTTTATTGAGTTCCGCCT
>Ga0315537_1004452_pt1 | contig 10200 bp, 6 predicted proteins | sample SalMarSW160270MG_FD_203091 | JGI IMG/M metagenome (GOLD analysis project Ga0315537, IMG submission 203091) | Salt marsh sediment microbial communities from the Plum Island Ecosystem LTER, Massachusetts, United States - Salt Marsh Sediment SW1602-70 ... | reverse complement strand
TATATGAATAGGTAAATGACCATATCAAAGCTGACATATTCCTGGTATGTCCTGCATACAAAAAGCAGGTTCGAAAGCGTGGTAAATGAAGGCCTGATCAAAAAATCGATAGAAGTTTTTCTTCCAAAGGTTCAGGTCAAAAGCAAACGCCGTGATCGAAAGGCTATGATCAGGGTACCACTTTTTCCCGGGTATCTGTTTGTAAAAAGCGATCTTAACCCGAATGAACATCTTGAAATTGTTAAAACAGTCGGTGCGGTCCGATTAATAGGAAACAAGGACGGGCCGATTCCCGTGCCGTCCGATACCATAAAATCTTTAGAGATCATGGTCGGAGAAAACAATCCGGTTATAACCGGCACCCGTTTTAAAAAAGGAGAGCGGGTGATGGTGGTTTATGGCCCCTTTACCGGTGTGATCGGTACTTTTGTCCGGTACAGGGGAAAAGGGCGTGTAATTGTTAATATCGAAGCGTTGGGGCAGTTTGCCGGGGTAGACGTGAGTGAAGAAGATATTGAAAAACTTCCCGAAATATTATTATAAAACCAAAGAAACTGCTGTTTTTTAAAGCTGGAAAAGAATTAAAAAAACGAGCAAGTTAGTTTGCTTCGCTCACAATTGGAATGATGGAATATTGGAACACTGGAATATTGGGTTATTGTAAAATTCCTCTTCATGGGAATTAAACAGAGGAATAACATCTTTTTAAAATCAGCATTCCATTATTCCAATATTCCATGCCCGAGTTAAAAATATAATTCTAAAAAAGAGCTTTATTTTCAATAAATTGTATAATTTCCGAGAGGTTAAATTACTAAATTTGTGTCTGTTTATGAATCGACATTTGGATTTGAGTCGATATTAGGCCAAGAACAGCCGATACGACTATTAACCACTCTCCTTCAAAATGGGACCATACCTCACGCCCTGCTTTTTATCGGGATTGAAGGAGTGGGCAAACAGACCGCAGCCATGGCTTTGGCTATGGCATCTAACTGCATGGCCGTCAAGCCAAAGCACTTTTCAGAAAGGATGAAGACCCGATCTGACGGTTACACGCCATATAATCAAATAACAACCATTAACCCTTGCGGCTGTTGCAAATCATGCAGGAAAATCGAATCGGGCAATCACCCGGATATTATCCTGCTTAAACCGTCGGGTCCTTTTATCAAGATTGGTCAAATACGTAACCTTTGCGGCACTCTTGCCATGAAACCTTACGAGGCAAGATTACGTGTGGTCATAATCTCTGATGCCCAGGCCATGAATCCTTCAGCAGGGAATGCCCTCCTCAAGGTATTGGAGGAACCTCCGGATCGAACCATTCTGATACTTACAGCCTTGCAGACATCCGACCTTCTCCCTACAATTGTATCTCGATGCCAACATATCAGATTTAATCCTGTTTCCCGAAAAAATCTTGAGTCGTTGCTGATACAACGGCATGGAGCGAATCCGGACGAGGCAAAGATAATAGCAATCATGGCAAACGGAAGTGTGTCCAAAGCTGTTTCCATGATCAACTCCATAAACAGGGTAAATTGGATAAACCGGAGAATCTGGCTGATAAATGAAGTTGAATCGTTACCGGTAAGTTCGATCGGCTCACGTATGGCATTTGCAGAAAAGTTGTCAAAACGCAAAGAAATCCTTGCTGAATCTCTTGAAGTGATTAAATTTTGGTTCAGAGACCTTATTGTCTGTAAATATCATCCTGAAAAAATTATCAACAGGGACTTAAACGACAAAATTCAACGTGTTTCCAAAAAGATGAACGTTCCTTCATTGATTTCAAAAATTGATGATATTGGGTCAGCTCAGAAAAATATTCAGGCGAACACAAACTTGCGTCTGACTTTAGAAGTATTAATAATGCGACTTGCAAAAGTTTAAGACTCATTATACATATTAAAGAGTATATGGGATATAGATTGTGCAATGGGGTACGAAACTTTAGATGAAAAAAATAGTTGGAATAAGATTCAAGCCTGCCGGAAAGATTTACGACTTTGACAGCGGTGCATTTGTACTTAATCGAGGGGACCATGTGATCGTGGAAACCGAACAAGGTCTTACGTTCGGAACGGTTGCAGTAGTTCCGGTACCCTGTGACGAGTCCACGGTAGGAGGAACAGGCAAACCTTTAAAAATGGTATTTCGTCTGGCAAATCAAGAAGATTTTCATCAAAGAGAGAAGAATCTTAATACTGAAAAACAGGCCCACGCCTATTGTCTAAAATGCATCAATGAACTCGGGCTTAAAATGAACCTTTTTTCTGTTGAAAGCTCCTTTGATGCAAGCAAATTGACATTTTTTTTCACATCTGAAGGTCGTGTTGACTTCCGGCAACTGGTCAAGATGCTTGTTAAAAAATTTGGTATCAGAATAGAGATGAGACAGGTGGGAATACGGAACCAGGCGAAGATGTGTGGCGGTATGGGAAGGTGCGGGCGCGAAATATGCTGCTCGGCATTTATTGAGAAATTTGGACCGGTCTCCATACGCATGGCAAAAGAACAAGGGCTGTCATTGAACCCCACAAAAATTTCCGGCCAGTGCGGCCGACTCATGTGTTGCCTTACCTTTGAATATGAAATGTACAAGAAAATTAAGTCACAATTCCCAAAAATCGGGGAAACGGTAAAAACCAAAAAGGGTGACGGTAAGGTCATCCGCCATAATACCATATTCAATCGCATAGCAATTCGTTTAGATGATGACCAGGATATAGAAGTTGGATTAGATGAAATCTTAAGGAGAAACAAATAGGAAAAAGAATGTCAAAACCCTTTTATATAACAACACCGATCTACTATGTTAACGCCAGACCCCATCTTGGCCATGCGTACACAACCATTGTTGCGGATATCGTCTGCAGATTTTACTCCATGTGCCAAGTAGAAACTTTTTTTCTTACCGGTACGGACGAACACGGTGACAAGATTGTACGTGCCGCCAAAAAGGAAAATGTAAGCCCCAGAAACTATGTGAATAAGATAAGCGGGCTCTTTAAAAGGCTCTGGCCCGAACTGAATATCAAGTATGATTTTTTTATCCGTACGACCGATGCATCCCATATTGCGATTGTTGAACAGATAATGCAAAAGATTTATGATTCAGGTGATATCTATTTCAGTAAGTATGAAGGTCTTTACTGTTTTGGGTGTGAGCGTTTCTATACCGAACGGGAACTGATTAACGGCAAATGTCCTGATCACGAAACCGAACCTGAACCTATCGAAGAATCCAACTATTTTTTTAAGATGAGCCGTTATCAGGACTGGCTGATTGATCATATTAAGAACAATCCCGATTTTATAACTCCGGAACGTTATAAAAACGAAGTTCTGTCCTTTCTTAAGGAACCCCTTGAGGACCTATGCATATCCCGCCCCAAAAAAAGACTCAAGTGGGGAATCACCCTGCCCTTTGATAAAAACTATGTTACCTATGTTTGGTTTGATGCACTTTTAAATTACGTTTCCGCCTTGGGATATCCTGATGGAAATTTATTTAAAACATTCTGGCCGGTTGTACAGCACATAGTGGGCAAAGATATCTTAAAGCCCCATGCCATTTACTGGCCGATCATATTAAAGGCAGCGGGCATTCCGGTATATAAACAATTGCATGTACACGGATACTGGAATGTCGATCAAAGCAAAATGTCAAAAAGCATTGGAAATGTAGTTGAACCGCTTCAATTGAAAAATGTTTACGGACTCGATTCATTCAGATTTTTTCTGATGCGAGATATGGTTTTCGGGCTTGATTCCAACTTCAGCGAAAAGGCACTGGTACAGCGTATTAATTCTGATCTTGCAAATGATCTTGGGAACCTGTTCAGCAGGGTGATAACCATGGTGCACAAATATTTTTCAGGAGTCGTTCCACAAGTCGATACCCGAATGGAAGAGGAACTTGGGCTCGGACTGGAATCTGATGCATTACAAGCCATTGAAAAATATAAAACAAATATGGAAACGTTTGCCTTTCACAAGGCGCTCATGGATATCTGGGAATTCATCAGCCAAATGAACAAGTATATTGATCTTACCACGCCCTGGGTACTTGCAAAGAAAAAATCGAGCAGAAAACAACTTGAAGTTTTAATTTATAACCTTCTTGAATCCCTTAGAATCATATCCGGCCTTATCTATCCCATAATGCCGGAAACGGCTGAGACCATGCAAAAACATCTGGGTATGGACCCGCAAAAACCATTTTATAATTTTAATTCCCTTAAAACCTGGAAGAGTCTGATTCCCGGAACGAACTTGCCTAAATCAATTACACTCTTTCCAAGGATAGATCTAAAAAAGGGGGACACTCCACCGTCAGGAGTTAGGGATCGAAATTTTGAGCCGGCTGCAATCAAGCCCGAAATAACACTGGACACACTCAACAAGGTTGATTTCAGGGTAGCTACCGTGATCCATGCAGAAGCAATACCCAGAGCGAAAAAGTTACTTAAACTTGAAGTGGACCTGGGTAAAAGGAAAACCATTATTGCCGGCATTTCCCCGGACTATATTCCCGAAGATTTGGTGGGCAAACAAGTCATTATCGTTGCAAATCTCAAACCTGCCAAATTGATGGGGATACTTTCCCAGGGCATGTTGCTGGCCGCTGTTGATGAAAAGGGATGTACCGTGGCAACGCTGGATAAAAAAGTAAAACCGGGAACATCGTTAAGCTAAGTGACTTGATTCACAAATTTTATGAAGTATTCTATACTAGGATAATTATTACAGATCATATAGGGTCAAGTACCCAAAAGTGCCTATACACGGAATAAAATATAATAATAAGTAATCGTATTTAAGAATCCATTTACTGATTTAGTTATCTATTATAAGTGATGATTCCCCACAGACTCGAAACCGAACAAGCAGCTGTTAAAAGACCGGGATGGAGAGAGTATCAGGACAATCTGAAACGGGCTGCCGATAAAAAAAGATTCTTAAATAAAACCAATAAATTATCCATCCTGGTTATTGCTTTACTTTTTGTATTTTACGGAATATTCGGCGGTCTTGGCGAAAAATCATTTTCTCATTTTCTTGCGGATTATTTTTCTTCATCCCATGATAACAAAATTCATGCCCGCCTCAATCATGGCAAGTTGATAGACAAAAGTAATGTCCAGGATCTGCTTAAAGATATATCTTTTGTAAACCTTAAGGATAAAAGTTTCGACTTTTTTTCGGACGGCCGTAAATTTCGAATTGACACCAGTCTTGACCTAGAATTGCAGGACTTTCTCCTAAAAGAGCTGAAATTAGACACATCCAGATATATCGGGATAGTGGGGATGGATCCAGCAACCGGCAAGGTGTTATCTATGGTCGGTTTTGATAAGACAGATCCGTCTAACAACCCTTGCGTGGACAGCAGATTCCCCGCAGCGAGTATCTTTAAGATCGTTACCGCATCGGCAGTTGTTGAGAAATGTGGTCTTAATCCAGGCTCTAAGCTTTCATATAATGGTAGAAAACACACCCTGTATAAATCCCAGCTTAAAGACCGGATAAACAGGTATACCAACCGGATAACATTTCGGGACTCCTTTGCACAATCGGTTAATCCGGTGTTTGGAAAAATCGGCGTCCTTTACCTTGGGAAAAACACTCTTGAAAAATATGCTGAAGCCTTTGACTTCAACAAAAACATCGATTTTGAGATTAAGATTGCTCCGAGTTCTGTCTATTTGTCCGACGAACCTTACCAGTGGGCTGAGGTCGCCTGTGGATTCAATAATAAAACAAAAATGTCTCCCCTTCACGGTGCAATGATGGCTTCGGCAATCATCAACCAGGGAAGCATCATGGAACCTACGGTAGTGGATCAAATCATTAACGAAAAAGGAGAGATCATTTACCGGAATCGTTTGGTCGCGATCAACCAGGCAATTACTCCCAGGGCGTCTAACGTCCTTAATCAACTCATGGCGGCCACCATTAGCTCCGGGACCTGTAGAAAGGCTTTCAGGGGATACAGGAAAGATAACATCCTTTCCAAACTCAATATCGGCGGAAAAACAGGCTCCATCGACAACAAATCTCATGATGCCCGGTATGACTGGTTTGTGGGTTTTGCCGAAGAAAAAGACGGTCCGAAAAAGATAGCCTTATCGGTTATTGTGGCCCATGAAAAATATATCGGCCTCAGAGCAAGTTATTATGCACGGATTGCAATTAAAAAATATTTCCGTAGTTATTTTGAAAAAACTGCGACTTGATGTCTAAACCGTAAACGTAATGAATTCGAGGTTTCGCGAATTCATTAAGCATTGGTGATATCAATGAATTGTTTCATTAAAATTTTCAGTCTTATCCGGCAGATGTTTGGCCTGATTCCGGATTTTCTTTTAGCAGACGTATATTTTGGAAGACATACGGCCGACGTAACGGATGGTTCCATGGTATTTTTTCCATGCCAAGACAACATTCTGTGCTGCGGACTTACAGGGATTGTTTCCTTTAAGAAAAAAAATAAAACACACGATCGTATCGACATTAACTCTTTCAAGGACATGCTCATAAAAATCCAGGACCTTTGCTATGCAAACTGCAGGCAAAATGATTTGAATCTTGAAAATCATTATCTGGGTGGGGAAAATCAGATTGACGCTTTTTTACAAAAAGTAAGAAACTTAAAATGCAATGATCTTTTTTACAATCTTTTCATTAATAGGGAAAGTCAGGGAGAACTTGAAAAATTTGCCGATCGCCTTTTTGAATTCATCGATAAAGAAGAAGAGCTGTTGAACCACCATATGGGGCGCCTCGAGTCTGATGATGTGGATATTCTGTCACGGCGTATGGATTGTATCAAGGACATTGTCTGCTGCCTCACTTCAGAAATTCACAGTAATATCAAAAAGGTAAAAGATTTATTAAGAAATGACCATGAAACTCCCACCCGTTATGAAGTCAATATTTTCAAAGAGATTAATGCCGTACTGAATAGTATCGACCGTCTTGAGGTCAGAGGCCGCGATTCTGCAGGGATATCCATGATGTTTGTTCTTGATGGTTCTGAATTTGACGGGTTCGAAGAAAAAGTAAAAAAAGCGAATCTTTATGATCAGTTAAAAGAGCGTTCCACCGGTGATGTTCTGGTTAATCTTGGAATCAAAATAAATGAGTCAGAAGATAAAAAGGGTCAACAGCATGTTGCGATTGCCATTACTTATAAAGTTGCCGCTGAAGTCGGACGTCTTGGAGATAATGTTCGTTTACTGCGCAACCATATAAAAAACGATACGATTCTCCACAAACTGGTCTCATTTTACCCGAAATACCATACAATTTCCGCCCACACGCGCTGGGCGTCGGTGGGCGCCATCAGCGAACCCAATTGTCATCCTGTGGACAACAGTACCGCAGGAAGCAGCGTTCCAAAAAGTGGAATCATACACGCCTGTCTGAACGGAGATATCGATAATTATCTGGAACTTAAAAATGAATATGAAAGGCATGGATGTCTTATCCCTCAGGACATCACTACCGATACAAAGATCATTCCACTTCAGATTGAAAAATATATTAACCAGGGAGTTGATGTTCAAGAAGCATTTCGCCTAGCTGTAAATGACTTCAAGGGTTCACATGCCATATCAATGCATACCGATCTGGCTCCAGGCAAGATCTTTCTGGCCCAGAAAGGAAGCGGTCAGGCCATTTTTATCGGTATTGCAAAAGATTACTTTATGCCGTCTTCAGAGGTCTACGGACTGATTGAAGAGACTCCCTTTTTTATTAAGATGGACGGTGAAAAAGAAGTTGAAGGCAGAGACGGCATGACCCGGGGACAGATTTTTATCTTGAATCAGGATTCCGCCGGAGGCATTGACGGCATTAAAGCCTTCTATTATGATAACACCCCGATTGACCTTGGTAAAAATGATATAAAACATACCGAAATTACTTCAAGAGACATTGACCGTCAGGATTTTCCCCATTATTTTTTAAAAGAAATTTCAGAATCTCCGAATTCTGTGGAAAAGACCCTTCAGAAGCGATGGAAAATCAAGGAAGATAAGATCCGGCGGTATATAATAACTCTGGATGAAAAGACATTTCCTGAAACGGTGCAGCAGGCCCTACTGGATAAAAAAATACGACGAATCTTTTTTGTTGGCCAGGGTACCGCCGGTGTTGCCGCCCATGCATGTGCAGACATTCTAAGTTATTATATGGGCGATCCCTCGTTTTATATCAATGCAATTAAAGCATCGGAACTCAGCGGGTTTAAACTTAATGACGATGACGATAAAAAAATGATGGTTGACTCCCTTGTAATTGCCATAAGCCAGTCCGGAACAACCACAGATACAAATCGTACCGTGGATATGGTAAAAGAACGAGGCGCCCATACCATGGCCATCGTTAACCGCAGGGATTCGGATATTACCTTCAAGGTTGACGGTGTGATGTACACCAGCAGCGGCAGGGATATCGAGATGTCGGTCGCTTCTACAAAAGCCTTCTATTCTCAAATCGTTGCAGGTGCTCTTCTGGGTCTTAAGATTGCCAAACTTCTGGATCGCAGGAGTGATGACTTTGTTGCAGCACAACTTAAAGAGCTTCTTGCAATGCCCGGCCATATGAGAAAAATCCTTTCAATGCATAACAAAATCGGGAATTCTGCAAAAAGACTTGCGACAACCAAGACATACTGGGCCGTCGTGGGCAGCGGCCCCAACAAGGCTTCCGCAGATGAAATCAGGATCAAACTGAGTGAACTTTGCTATAAAACGATCTCATCTGATTATGTTGAAGATAAAAAACACATCGATCTGTCTTCGGAACCGCTGATCATTGTTTGCGCCGCCGGAGCCAGGGGGACGGTAATTGGAGATATTATAAAGGATACGGCAATATTCCAGGCACATAAAGCTACGGTCGTTGTAATCGCTAACGAAGGTGAAAACCGGTTTAAGCCCTATGCAGAGGATGTTTTACACGTCCCGATTGTCAGTGAGCATTTTGCCCCCATCCTGAATACCCTGGTGGGACATATCTGGGGATATTACGCTGCCATGACAATTAATGAAGGGTCACGTTTTCTATACGGGTTCAATAAAGATATCCGGAAAACCGTAGACGATTATGCGAATAAAGGAATGGATGTTTACGAGTTGATACTTGAAAAATCTTTCAGGGAAAAAATTGCTTTTTTCTATAAAGAATTCAGAAGGAAAAAATCGGATAACAGTTTTCCGTCTGCCATGGGGCTTGAAGCAGCATCGGACCTGACTCTGCTTTTAAAATATCTGTCCGGGAGGCTGCCGGTATCTGATTTTGAAATAGACTTCGGGAAAAAAGGTACGGCGCTGAACATGCTGAACACGCTTTTTGAGTGTTTGGGACAATCCATTAACTGCATGTCCCGGCCTGTGGACGCTATCCGGCACCAGGCGAAAACCGTCACTGTGGGGACAAGCCGTATCAGTGAGAAGGTGGAAGGGATACTTTTCGAAACATTGACCCAATACAATATCGATGCGTCTCAGCTTATTAACAGGAATATCATGGTTCTTAAAAATCTGCAGGGAATCGTTTCGGATATAAAAGGAGCCATTTTTTACAGAATCCAAGGCCTGAACCTTCTCGGAGAACCCACGGATCAAACCACAATAGAAATAATAAAGAAAGACGGCACGTTAAAACCGATTCCGTCCCGTGTAGAAACCGATTCTCTGCTTAAGGGGACCAAAAGAATCATTGTACGGGAAGGGAATGTATATATTGGCATAGGACGGAAAGACGACCGAAGTATTATCGTTATCCCGATTATATCCGACTCTGCCGCCACACCGAATTTGATAGAATATCTATTATTATTGAATATATCGTTTAAAGAAAATGTTTCGATAGATGTAAAGATAAAAGCTCTGGGCGGAAAATACGAGCGCATCAAAAACATTGTCCAGGAAAACAGTGTGGTGTGGGATGAACAGTATATCGAGCTTGTGGAGATGAAAGAGCTTTTCGGAATATCCGCGGAAAAAATCGGGGAATTTATTGTCTCCCGTGTATCATGATTTGTGTCAATTTAGTCCTTGACGGTCTCGTAAAAAGTCCAACTTCTGCGTTGTGCTGCATTTCGCAATCATTCAACGTACGAAAAGTACGCCTCATGATTACAAAATTTGCACGCCTTGAATTTGAACTTTTTACGAAACCGTC
>Ga0315537_1004451_pt1 | contig 10200 bp, 8 predicted proteins | sample SalMarSW160270MG_FD_203091 | JGI IMG/M metagenome (GOLD analysis project Ga0315537, IMG submission 203091) | Salt marsh sediment microbial communities from the Plum Island Ecosystem LTER, Massachusetts, United States - Salt Marsh Sediment SW1602-70 ... | reverse complement strand
AGAAGATGAGCAAGGTCAGGGGCAACGTCCTCGACCCCCTTGACACCATGGATAAATACGGCACCGATGCCCTGCGCTTTGCCCTGACCACTGATATATCGCCGGGAAGCGATATCAACCTGACCGCATCCAGGCTGGAGGCGGGGCGCAACTTCGCCAACAAGCTCTGGAACGCCACCCGATTCGTGGTGAGAAGCATTGAGCCGGGCGCCGATATTGAATTAGAGCGGGACGGGCTGACCCTGGAAGACCGCTGGATACTGAGCCGCCTGAGCGGCACCACAGCCAGCGTGACCAGGTTGATGGATAACTTCCAGTTCGGCGAAGCCCTGAGGCAGCTCCACGATTTTCTCTGGGGCGAGTTCTGCGACTGGTACATAGAGTTTGCCAAGGTTCGCCTCGGTTCTAAAGAGGAGCCGTCTACACTGCCCGTTCTGGTCCACGTGCTGGAGACCTCGCTGCGGCTGCTGCACCCCTTTATGCCCTTCGTCACCGAGGAGCTGTGGCAGAACCTGAAACAGCGTTTGCCCGCCGGCTGGGCCAGGACCGATTCCGTGATGATTGCCGCCTACCCCGGGGCCGATAAAAAGGCTGCTGACCCGCAGGCGGAACGGGTGATGGAGGCCGTAATCGAGATAATACACGCCATCCGCAACGCCCGTGCCGAACATAAGGTGGAGAGCGGGCGGTGGGTTGAGGCGCAGGTCTATGCCGGTGAGCTTAAATCAGCCATTGCCCCCTATGCAGAGACTATCCAGAGACTGGCGAAGGCCAGGCCGGTCAGCTTTTTTGAAAGCCGGGAAGAGATGCCGCCGGGTGATAATGTCCTGGCTCTGGTGCTGAAAAGTTCCGAGGTTATCATACCCATGGAGAGCATGGTTGACCCGGAAGCTGAGCGGCGGCGGCTGGAAGGTGAGATAGCCCAGACCGGGGCCGAGGTGGCCCGTCTGGAGGCCAGACTTGAAGATGAAGCCTTTCTGACTAAAGCGCCGCCGGCGGTGGTGGCTAAAGAGAGGGATAACCTCAACGTGAGAAAGGACAGGCTGGAGAGGCTGCAGCAAAGGCTTGATGGGCTTGGCTAAATTTCCAGTTCAATAACTGCCAGTCCCCGGTGGGGACCATTAGCCCCCAAACGCTCCAGCGCCTTCTTGGTATCGCTGGCAATCCTGGCCCTGTCACAGTTTTTAAGCCGGTATTTGAACAGCCAGTAGCTGAACTCCTTTAATTCGGTCAGGCTGATGGACCGGAGCCGGGGGTAACCCTTCTCCCGCCGGAAGCTCTTGAGCAGTTCCGGTCTGGTTGCCCCGTATATCCGATGGTAGACCTCGTCGGTGAGATTATGCTCTTTATTATAGCCCAGGATACGTTTTTCTTTGCGTATTTCTTCCTGCACCGCCAGGACCAGGGCTTCCTCCACGGTGACGCCGTAAAAGTAGTTGAGGTACTGCCTGTATTTGGTGCTGCCGATGAGCGCCTTGAATTTCTCCTGGCTCAGCTTAATTGGCGGCCGGGCGTGGAAGAGGAGGGCGATTTTTTCCTCTTCGGGTATCAATTCGTCTACAGCCTCACAAAGCCGCTCCGCCAGCAGCAGCCAGTCAAAGGCTTCGCCGTCAATGAGGTACTGGTAATGGCGGCCGTTATGGGTTTCGTCGCCGTCAGCCCATAAGCCGATGGCTTCCAGCAGGGCGATATACCAGTGCTTGCCGCTTGAGATAGCCTGCTCCAGGTGTTTTATTGCCCCGGCGCTATCGCTTGAGGGTGATTTGGCAGATACTGATTGCTTGGGCACTTTGGTCATGTTGTATTACTCTTGGGTGGAATGGGACTCGGCCTTTAGCTTTTCGTAGTATTCCAGCCTGCCGGTGGTTACCAGTTCGGTGATTTTTTTGGTGATGGCCTCCCCCGCCCCCGGTATCTCCTTGAGCCGGTTTTCCCTGACCAGCTGCTCCACCTCCAGCGGCAGCTGCTCAAGGGAGCGGGCGACTTTGCGGTAGGCCCTGATTTTAAAGATGTTGTCCTTTTTGAGCTCCAGCCGGTCGGCGATATCGGCAAATACGCTGGCGATTTCGGCGTTTTTCATGGGGGTTGGCTCCGTCCGTCAGCTACTGGGGTAAAAAGACATTTACCCCTTTTCCGCCTTTGGCATAGACCTGCCAGGTCATCTTCTCCTTGGGGCCTACCTTGGCGATATTCTGTACCAGGCGGATATCAGGTTCAGCCAGACCGAATTTCCGCTTTAGCTCTTCTATTCGAGCTCTGGCCTGCCGTTCGTTGCCAAAGGCGCTTTCCAGCCCAAAGCCGTCTTTCTGGTAGCGCTGCCGGAGGGCAACCTCCTGGGCAAGGCCAAAAGTTACGTCTTCAACTACCCTTCGTTTCCACATTGCTCACCTTCCACAGCAGTGTTTGTATTTTTTGCCTGAGCCGCAGGGGCAGGGGTCGTTTCTGCCTATTTTCTTGCCGCCGACCTTCATTTTATGCTTATTGACGTTGCCCCCGGCCTGGACCGGCGCGGGGGGCCCGGGTGGGGTTTCCCGCCGGGTAATGCCGACATGATATATGCTGTGAACCACGTCGTGCTGGATGGTAGCCAGCAGGTTCTGGAACAGGTTGTGTCCTTCCCTCTTGTAGGCGACCAGCGGGTCTCGCTGTCCGACCGCCTGCAGCCCTATCCCCTGGCGCATATTCTCCATCATCGTCAGGTGCTCTACCCAGAGCATGTCTATTATGCGCAGCATTACCAGCCTCTCCACCGCCCTCATGTTCTCCGGGCCAATCTCCTTCTCTTTTTCGTCGTAGAGGATATCTGCCAGCTCTAACAGCTTTTCCTCAATTTGCTTTGGCTTCATCCGGGAGACGACTTCGGCGTTAAATGTTGGGGGGATGGGGAAGATGGCCGATGCCTTTTTGAGTAGACCGTCCGCGTCCCAGCCCTCGCCGTGCTCATCGGCGGTGTGAGCGGCCACTATATTTTTAATCTCATCTCCGACCAGGGACAGGATATTGGATTTGAGGTCGGCGCCGGATATTATCTTCCGGCGCTCGCCGTAGATGAGCTCTCGGTGCCGGTTGGCTACATCGTCGTATTCCACCAGGTGCTTGCGGATATCAAAGTTATAGCCCTCTACCCTGACCTGGGCGCCTTCTATGGATTTGTTCACCAGCGCATTCTCAATCGGGGTGTCCTCGTCCATGCCCGCCCACTCCATAAAACTCTTAATCCGGTCGCCGCCGAAGCGGCGGACGATTTCGTCTTCTAAAGAAACATAGAAGCGGGAGCTGCCCGGGTCACCCTGCCGGCCCGCCCGCCCCCGGAGCTGGTTATCAATCCGCCTTGCCTCGTGGCGGTCGGTGCCGATAATATGGAGCCCGCCCAGCCCGACCACCTTTTCGTGCTCTTTTTGCCAGTTCTTGGCCTCTCCGTCCCCGGGGTTTCCCCCCAGTATGATGTCAACGCCGCGCCCGGCCATGTTGGTGGCCACGGTTACCGCTCCCGGCCTTCCGGCCTGGGCGACAATATAGGCCTCTTTTTCGTGCTGCTTGGCGTTTAGTATCTCGTGTGGGATGCCCTTCTTCTTGAGCAGGTCGCTAAGATATTCCGAGTTTTCAATAGATACCGTGCCCACCAGCACCGGCTGCCCCTCTTTATGGAGCTGCTCAATCTCACGCACCACCGCCTTGAATTTGGATTTTACGTCTTTGTAAATCTGGTCGGGGAAGTCCCGGCGTATCATTGGCTTATGGGTGGGGATGACCACCACCTCCAGCTTATATATCTTATGAAATTCCTCGGCTTCAGTTAGGGCGGTGCCGGTCATGCCCGCCAGCTTACCGTACATGCGGAAGTAGTTCTGGATGGTGACGGTGGCGTAGGTGCGGCTTTCCTGCTGGACCCTGACCCGCTCCTTGGCCTCTATGGCCTGGTGCAGGCCTTCCGAGTAGCGCCGTCCGTGCATCAGCCGGCCGGTGAATTCGTCAACGATGGTGACCTGCCCGTCCTTGACCACATATTCCCGGTCCCGGTGGTATATCTCCCTGGCGGTCAGCGCGTTTTGCAGGTAGCGGTGCAGGTCGGCGTTGGCCGGGTCATAGAGGTCGGGCGCTTTTAGCTGCCCTTCCCGCTTTAGCATCCGTTCCATATTGGTCATGCCGGCATCGGTCAGGCTGACGGTGCGCGTCTTCTCATCGACGGTGTAGTCCGCTTCTTTCTTAAGGCTGGGGACAAGGCGGGCGAATAGCTGGTACCTCTGCCCCGCCTCCACATCGGGGGCGCTGATGATGAGAGGGGTGCGGGCTTCATCAATGAGCAGGTAGTCTACCTCATCGGCGATGGCATAATTTACGGGGCGCTGGACGCACTGGGGCAGCTCGGTGACCATGTTGTCCCGCAGGTAGTCAAAGCCGAACTCGGCGCTGGTGCCGTAGGTGATATCGGCCTGGTAGGCCTCTTTGCGGGGGATTGGGCGGAAGTGGGGCCAGCGGCTGTCTCCGGAATCAAATTCGGGGTCGTAGAGGAGGGCGGGGGTATGCTCATCGGGGGACTGCATGGGGTAGATGCTGGCCACGCTCAGGCCCAGGGAGTGATAGACCGGCCCCATCCAGTAGGGGTCGCGCCTGGCCAGGTAGTCGTTGACGGTGACCAGGTGAACGCCTTTGCCGGTAAGGGCGTTTAGATAGAGGGGAAGGGTGGCTACCAGGGTCTTGCCCTCGCCGGTTTTCATCTCGGCTATTTTGCCCTGGTGAAGGACGATGCCGCCTATGAGCTGGACATCAAAGTGGCGCAGGCCTATAGTGCGTTTAGCCGCCTCACGGACGGCGGCAAAGGCTTCGGGCAGGAGTTCGTCCAGGGAACTGCCGCTTTCCAGTCTTGCCTTAAACTCGCTGGTCCTGGCGCCAAGCTCGCTGTCGCTGAGCTTGGTAAATTCAGGCTCAAGCTGGTTTATGGCATCTACCAGAGGTTGTAGCTTTTTAAGCTCCTTTTCGTTGGAGTCAACCAGTCCGCCCAGCCACTTAAACATCGCTCATCCCTGTTCGAACATAGCCCCGATAGATAGTCCGGTGTGGATACGGTGGATGGCCTCACCCAGCAGGGGGGCTATGGGTAAAACGGTAATCTTATCCAGTTTCTTGTCACCGGCCACCGGAACGGTGTCAGTAACCACTACCTCCTTGACCGGGCAGGAGCCTATCCTCTGGATAGCCTTACCGGAGAGTATCGGGTGGGTGCAGCAGGCGTATATCTCCTTGACCCCCCGCTTCTCCAGGGCCGAGACCACGCCCACCAGGGAGCCGGCGGTGTCTATCTCGTCGTCTACGGTAAGCGCTATCTTGCTGCTTACATCACCGATAATATTAAGCGTCTCCGTCTTGTCATCATTGCCCACCCGCCTCTTTTCCACGATAGCCAGGGGGGCGTTAAGTTTGGCGGCTACATCCCGCGCCCGCTTGGTAATACCGATATCGGTAGCAACCACTACCAGCTCTTTAAAGTCTTTTTCTTTAAAATAGTCACTGAGCAGGTAAAGAGCCGTCAGTTCATCAACCGGTATGTTAAAGAAGCCCTGAATCTGGGCGGCGTGCAGGTCAACCGTAAGCAACCGGCCGGCGCCGGCCACACTGAGCAGGTCGGCAATCAGGCGGGCGGTTATAGGTACCCGCGGCTGGTCTTTCTTATCGGTGCGCCCGTAACCGAAATAGGGGATTACGGCGGTGATACGCCCCGCCGAAGCTCTTTTGAGGGCATCCAGCATAATCAGCAACTCGACCAGACTCCGGTTCACCGGCGAGCACAGGGGCTGAATAACAAAGGTGTCCCTCTGGCGCACGTTTTCCAGGATGCGGACAAAGGTATTCTCGTTGCTGAATTCAAAGACCTCGCACCTGCCGAGCGGTATTCCAAGATATTCGACTACCTCCTGGGCCAGGGTGGGGTGGGCGTTACCGGTGAATACCTTCAGCTCATCCATAGGCTCTTACCTCTCTTTGCGTAATATCAGTTTGCGTAATATCAGTAAGCTATAAGGGCTTCCAGCAGGGAGACCTTTTTGTAAAGCGTTACCGGTCTTTCCTGCCATACCTGCGTCTGCCCGGCGACATCTTCATACAGGGTTACCTCCCGGTACTTGGTGACCGTCTTCCAGTATGTTTGGTTGTTTATGGTATAGGGTACCTGGACGGTGTACGGCATTCGTTCGGTATAGGGCTCTGAGGTGTAATAGGTCTCCGAGGCCTGGTATTTTTCCTTAGCATCGTAGGACACCTCCTTGAGGGGCAGGATACAGAAAACGATGACCAGTACCAGTACTACTGCTCCTATTACTATTGCCTTGGTCTTTCCCATGTTAATCACCTCCCTCGAGGATAGATTAAAGTTGTATTGTTAATTATAGCACTATTGCTGACCAACCTCACCCTTTATTGAGGGAAGTTTGAAGGGGCTTAACCCCTTCAAGACCTATCTCTCCCCCTTTCCTTTTAAGGAGAGGGGGATAAAGGGGGCGAGGTTAATAGACTAATCAGTCATCAATGCCGGGTACCGGAAAACGAGAGCATATCTGACTGACTTCTTCTCTCACCTCCTTTTTAATTTTGGTATTATCAATATTGGCCAGAATTTTTATAATCATGGCGGCGATTTGTTTTATTTCTTCCTTGCCGAAGCCCCGCGTGGTCACCGCCGGGGTGCCCAGCCTGATGCCGCCGGTGATTCTGGGCGGTTGTTTATCGAAGGGGACAGTATTGCGGTTGACAACGATGCCGGCGGCCCCTAAAGCCTCCTCGGCCTGCCGGCCGGTTATACCGGTTGAGGCGAGGTCGACCAGGACGAGGTGGTTATCGGTGCCGCCTGAGATTAAGCGCAGGCCGTTTTGCTGCAGTCCGGCGGCCAGAACCCGGGCGTTATCCAGCACCGCCCGCTGGTAGTCGGTAAAGGCGGGCTGCATCGCCTCCTGAAAGCAGACCGCTTTTCCGGCAACGGCGTGCATCAGCGGGCCTCCCTGCATCCTGGGAAAAACAGCATCGTCTATAGCTGGGGCCAGCCCTTTTTGGCAGAGAATAAAGCCGCTCCGGGGGCCGCGCAGCGTCTTGTGGGTGGTTGAGGTTACTACCTCGGCATAGGGGATGGGGGTGGGATGTAAGCCCACCGCTACCATGCCGGCGATGTGAGCTATATCAACCATCAGCCTGGCGCCGACCAGGTCGGCGATGTTGCGGAAACGCTCGAAATCAATAATCCTGGGATAGGCGCTGGCGCCGGTCACAATCAGTTTGGGCTTGTGCTTTTTGGCCAGCTTCTCTATCTCCTGATAATCCATCCTTTCCGTCTCCCGGTTGACCCCGTAGTGTATGAAGTTATAGGATTTGCCGGAGAAGCTTACCTTATCCCCGTGGGTGAGGTGGCCGCCGTGAGCCAGGCTCATGCCCATGACCGTGTCGCCGTATTCCAGCAGGGCGTAGTATGACGCCATGTTAGCCTGGGCTCCGCTGTGGGGCTGGACATTGGCGTGCTGGGCATGAAAAAGTTCCCTGGCCCGCTCGACGGCCAAATTTTCCACTATATCCGCATTTTCACAGCCGCCGTAGTAGCGTTTACCGGGGTAGCCCTCGGCGTATTTGTTGGTAAGAAAAGAGCCTTCAGCCTGGAGCACCGCCCGGCTGGTGTAGTTCTCCGAGGCGATAAGATTGATTGTCTCCCGCTGGCGTTTCGCCTCCAGTTCCAGAGCGCGGCTGATTTGGGGGTCGGTAGACTTCAAAGAATCCATTTTTCCTCCTGGCTAAAGTCTACAACTGCGCTTTGCCAGTGTCAAACCCCTGGGTGTTTTATACCCATTACTAAAGTAGGGGGGTAATTTGTTATATAAGAGGGGCTTTAAACCCCAAAAAACTTTGTTTTTTTGGGGGCCCCGTATGCGCCCTTATTAAACACCCCGCTGAAGTGAGGAATTGGGGAATAATAAGCTATCTTAGAAATAGGGGGGGGAGAAGGATGGGGTCTGGCCTGATTTTTAGAGTGCGTTGTATTTCCCACCCTCCCGCCCTACAGAAGTGATACTTCTATCAGTTTCATTTTCTGGGGGGGGAAGGGGACGAGTTCATCACCGAATGGGGGTGGGGAAGATAATTTTCCCTCTCTAGGGGGTGGGGTAAAAAGGGCGTTAGCCCTACCTTAAGGGTGGCGGGTGGGAAAAGATATAAAAGGGGGAGGGGAGGAACAAGGGGGGGGTTAAGGGGGACCAAGTCCCCCTTTTCTATACTCAAACTAAAAATTTAAAATGGGGGGAATCCCCCTTAGTTATAAGACCTTTGGGAAATTCGAATAAATTTATTTTTCTTTGCCCTCTCTGGCTATAGTTCTTGCCTCCTCGGGGATAGGAGGAGGCACCGGCTCCTGCGCCGTAAGCTTCTTCACCGCGCCAAAGCGGGCGGGGCAGGCTTCAAAGCAGGTTCCGCACTTTATGCACTTATCCTGGTCGATGACGTGAATCTGGTTCTTGCCGCCTGTAATCGCCTCTACGGGACACTTCCTGAGACAGATCCCACAGGCCTGGCACTTTTCCGGGTCGATATAGTACGAGGGTGCTTCATGCAATAATGTTTCTACCTCGTCGGTGGTGAAAAGTGTAAGATATTCTTCTTCATTAGGCAGGCGTGAGGCCAGCTTATCCTTTTTTACCAGCTTAATGTAGGGAACCAGTTTCTTGATTTCCTCAAGTCTGGACTTTAATTCACTTCGGTCTGTTCCCTCGCTGCTGCCAAGAGGCCCCAGCTTCTTAATCTGCGCGGCAAAGTCAGTCATAATATCGGCGTAACGGATTCCTTCCCCGGCGGATACCCATTCAATCCTTAATCTATCGGGGTTTATCCCTGTGTGCTCCAGTAATTTTTTAGCCAGCCGGGTCATGCTTAATGCATCAAAATTTCCTTGAGTATTATAGTGGCAGTCGTTAAGGTGACAACCGCCGATAAACACCCCGTCGGTTCCGTTGGAGAAAGCCCGGAGTACAAATTCCAGGTCGACTCTGCCGGAGCACATTACCCTTATTACCCTTATATAAGGGGGGAACTGATAACGGGAAACTCCTGCAAGGTCCGCCCCTCCGTAACAGCACCAGTTACATAAGAAACCTATAATATTTGGCTTAAACTCAGTTCCTGCACTCATTATTATCTAACCTTTTAGTTTGCAATCCCGGCTTTTTCTTTTTTAACTTCTACAGGGGCCGGAGCCGCCGCATCGACCTGGCTTAATATCTCTTCATTGGTATAGTGCTTAAGCGAGATAGCCCCTGTGGGACACTTGGAGTTACATAGACCGTCTCCTTTACAGAGGACGGGAATAACCGTGGCTTTTTTGCCCTGTTTGGTCTCCTGAAACTCTATGGCGCCATACGTACAGGCCGAGATACATGCCCCGCATCCAATACACTTCCCCTCATCCACCGTGCAGATAGAGCCGGAGGCGGTGACCGTATCATTGGCCAGAAGGGTTAAGGCCCGGCCGGCAGCCCCATAAGCCTGGCTGATGGTTTCCGACATAAGCTTGGGATAGTGGGCTATTCCACACAGGTAAACGCCTTCGGCGGCAAAGTCAACCGGCCTTAGCTTGACGTGAGCTTCCTGCAGGAAACCGTCCGGGCTTAAGGATACCTTGAATAACCGGGCTAGTTCCTGACTGCCGGCTGAGGGGACAACGGCGGCAGCCAGAGCCAGATAATCGGCATCTATAGCAATCTTCTTGCCTAAAATGGGGTCGGTCACGGTAACCCTTAAAATATCCTTGCCGCCCTCCGTAACGGTTTCCACCTGGGGGTTATCCTCCGGCGTATAGCGGATGAACTTTACCTCTTTATCGGCCGCTTCACGGTAATAGTCCTCATTGAACCCGTACGTCCTTATATCCCTGAAGAGGATATAGATATCCATCTCGGGGTTGAGCTCTTTTAGTTTAAGAGCGTTCTTGATAGACTCCTGACAGCATATCCGGCTGCAGTAGTTCCTGTCCTCGTTGCGGCATCCCACGCACTGTATCATCACCAGGCTCTGGGCATTAACCAGGCTTTCTTCTCTTTTGGTAATTTGCTCCTCCAGCTCCAGGTGAGTCATTACCCGCTCGTCCTGGCCATAAAGGTATTCGGTGGGCTCATATACATCGGCGCCGATAGCCAGAATAGCGGCGCCATGTTTTATCTCCCTGGCCCTTCCTTC
>Ga0315537_1004450_pt1 | contig 10201 bp, 6 predicted proteins | sample SalMarSW160270MG_FD_203091 | JGI IMG/M metagenome (GOLD analysis project Ga0315537, IMG submission 203091) | Salt marsh sediment microbial communities from the Plum Island Ecosystem LTER, Massachusetts, United States - Salt Marsh Sediment SW1602-70 ... | reverse complement strand
AATACCCGGAGTTTACTCTTTTTAATGTTTATTTCCCAAATGGCAAGATGAGTGAAGAGCGGTTAAGGTACAAAATGGATTTTTACGATGGTTTCCTTGATTTTATAGATTCCATTAAGGCACGAGGGGAAAAGCTCATTATTTGTGGTGATTTTAACACCGCTCATAAGGAAATAGACTTGGCTCGACCTGAGGAAAATGAGAATGTCTCGGGGTTTTTGCCCATGGAAAGGGCATGGATGGACAAATTTGTGTCTCATGGTTTTATAGATACCTTTCGTCACTTCAACAAAGAACCAAAGCACTATACTTGGTGGAGTTTGAGAACGAGAGCCAGAGAGCGAAACATAGGCTGGAGACTGGATTACTTTTTTGTCACTGAGAATCTGCTAGGCTCAGTTACTGAGGCAAGCATTTTGTCTGGCGTAATGGGCTCTGACCATTGTCCCGTGGGGATTAGGCTAAGAGTGTGAAAACCATAGTTCAATGTGATTTTGATGGTACAGTTACCGAAGAAGATACTAGCTTCTTTCTTTTAGATGCCTTCGCTCAGGGAGACTGGCGACGGCTGCTGCGGGAGTATAAAGCGCACAAGATATCTGTAGGGGAGTTCAATACTAAAGCCTTTGCCATGGTTAAAGGTGATGAATCTACGCTACTTGAGGAACTGAAAGGCAAAGTCAAAGTGCGAGCTGGGCTTCACGAACTAGTGAATTACTGTCTAAAAAAAGGTTTCAGATTGGTCATTGTGAGCAACGGTCTGGATTTTTACATAAAGGCTGTGCTGAAAGACCTGGGACTAGATAGTATTGAAGTGCATGCTGCGCAAGCTTCCTTCCACCCTGAAGGAATGAAAGTTCAATATGTAGGGCCCGGTGGCAAAAGATTAGAGGATGGCTTTAAGGAGGCATATATCAAATCGTTTCTAAAGCTGGGGTACAGGGTAATATATGTGGGGAATGGAGATTCCGATTTTGCTCCAGCAAAATACGCTCACCGTATTTTTGCCACGGGTGAGCTGCTGGCGTACTGCAGAGAGAACAACCTTAATTATAAGCCTTTTGAAAACTTTATTGACATTGTCAGGTACATAGACCTTCTGTAGCCGTGTTAGTTGAATTTCTACGATTCCACACAGACTCAAATTCCCCGCTTTCAATCATCGGCAGCATCATATCCACTACACTGGTATTGTACTTTGTGCCCCTGCCGTCTTTGAGCTCTTTTAGAATATCCGTTTTGGTCCTTGCTGGCCGGTAAGGACGATGGGAACTCATAGCTTCCACCACATCGCAGACGGCTAGAATGCTGACCTCCAGACTTAGCTTGTCTCCTGTGATACCGTCAGGATAACCTGAGCCATCTAGTCGTTCGTGGTGCTGCAGCGCTGCGTCGGCTACTGGCCAGGGAAGATTTGCATCCTTCAATATGTTATAACCTTGTTTCGTATGGGCACGGATAAGAGCCCATTCTTCCTCAGCTAGTTTCCCCGGCTTGGTAAGAATACTCGTCGGGATGGAAATCTTGCCGATGTCGTGGAGCAATCCGTTGAAGTAGAGCCTCTCCACTATATCATCAGCCAAACCCATATTCTCACCTACAAGACGGGCTAGTTCAGCTACCCTTTGCTGATGCCCCGCCGTATAGGGGTCACAAGATTCAATTACACGGGAAACGATTTTTGCCAGGTTGATAAGAGAACTCTTCAAGTGTTCTGCCGTTTTGTTGCGCTCGGCGATGTCTCTGTAAGACTCTTGAAATCCTACGATTGTGCCCTTTCTCTTGATGGAATTTAAATACTGCTCTATCAGTATCCTTTTGCCATCTTTACTGAAAATTTTGTGCATTATGCTGGATACAGGTTCATCTACGTTCAGAATCCTCTCTACTTGTTTGAAAATATATTCCCTGCTTTCTGGAGGAAGAACGTTTGTTGACTTCATCTCGGTTAGTTCTTCCAGACAATAGCCACATAGTTTCTCAAGCGCCTCATTACCCGCTAAAACATTGTCTTCGATGTCCGCAGAAAAAACTGCTTCCAAGGAGTTCGCAAAGAGATTGCAATAATGTTCTGCGCTTTCCCTGAGTGCCTGCTCCATTTGTTTGCGCTCGGTGATGTCTCTCCCGATGGCAAGTCCCACAAATTTGCCGTTTTGCTGCCAAATGGATAAAGACAATTCAACGGGGAATGTAGAGCCATCTTTCCTCAATGCTTCAAATTCGATGGTTCCTGTTCCCCCGTAATGTCCGCTCAAGAAAGCCCTAAGTACTTTTGTGTGACCCTCTTTGTGTTCCGCCGGCATCAACTTGGTTACTGGCTGGCCTAGTATCTCGTCGGTTGAGTAGCCAAAAATTTGCTCCGCACCTTGATTCCAGAATATTATTGTCCCTTTACGATTTAATCCCAGTATGGAATCCCAGGGGGATGCTACGAGGGCCCTATATATCTCTCCACTGCTAGGTAGCGCTTCTAACTCTTTGTGCGGTGGTTCTGTTTCTTTCATGAGTGATTTTTCTTCTTACCACCATACATACTTCCTTCCCTATTCTGGCTAAAAAATTCAAGCTCCATTTATAACCAAGTATAGTCAACTATACCAAACACATCAATCCGTTTGCAATAGGTGTTTGGTCGTGATGATAATGGGAAGTTAGCCCCAGCTTAAAGTCTATGCTATCCAGGTAATTGGGCATATGCCCAACTGAAATACTAATCACATGAATCCTACTTTTAAGTAGAGGATACTCAGAAATGTAGTGCGCGACCCTAAAGGGTCGCACTACATTTTTGCCAAAATTTAAGGATATCACAATTGCAACTCTGAGGCGATTCCTTTCATGGCCTCGATTCCCAGCCTGATGAACTCTTCCAGTTCCAGTCCGATTTCCTGGCACTGAGCCACTTGCTCCCGATTGACTCCAGCGGCAAAGCTCTTTTCGCGAAAGCGTTTCATTGCCGAGTTGGTGGTCAAACCGCTTAGTTTATCAGGGCGAACCAGGGCAGCAGCGGTGATAAGCCCGCTCAGGGGGTCGGCACAAAAAAGGGCTTTATCCAATTTCGTTTCCCGGGGAACACCGTGAGCTTCGTTGTGGCACAAAATAGCATGGACCATAGTCTCACTGGCTCCAAGCTCCTTGGCGATATCGGCGCCCAATTTGCTATGGCTGCTCATATCACCTTCAACCAGTTCCATATCTATATCGTGGATGAGCCCGGTAATGCCCCACTCTTCTTCATTCTCTCCCAACTTCCTGGCCAAAGCCCGCATAATAGCCTCGGTGGCTAACATATGCTTAATCAGATTCTTATCCTGGACGTTGCCCTGGATGGAATCAAGAATTTCTTCTCTATTGGGCCTTGACATCATGTCAATACTTTTTCCCGCTGCGCTAATAATATACCACGTAGATATTGCCCAGTGGAAGAGGCATCGTTTCGGGTCAATTCCTCAGGTGTGCCGGCATCCACAAGGTAGCCGCCATCGTCACCAGCTCCAGGACCAAGGTCAATGACCCAATCGGCGTTTTTGACCACATCCAGGTGGTGCTCGATGACAATTACCGTATTTCCGTAATCCACCAGGCGCTGTAGCACCTTCAGGAGATAAGCAATATCTGAGAAGGCAAGGCCGGTAGTCGGCTCATCCAGTATATAAAGCGTTTTGCCTGTGGAGCGGCGGGATAGCTCAGTAGCTAGTTTTACTCGCTGGGCCTCGCCTCCGGAAAGGGTCGGTGCTGGCTGCCCCAGGCAAATATATCCCAAACCTACATCGCGGAGGGTTTCCAGCTTGTTTTTGATTTTAGGAAAGTGGTCAAAGAAGAGCAAAGCTTCATCTACCGTCATATCCAGAATTTCGGCGATGTTTTTTCCTTTAAATTGGATTTCCAGCGCCTCCCGGTTATATCTTTTCCCTTTGCATACCTCGCAGGGGACAGTGACATTGGGTAGAAATTGCATCTCAATCTGAACGTAGCCTGCTCCCTGACAGGCTTCGCACCTTCCCCCCTTTACGTTGAAGGAAAAGCGTCCCTGGGGATAACCACGCACTCTGGCTTCAGGAACAGTGGCGAAAAGTTCTCGAATAGGTGTGAATGTCCCTGTATAAGTGGCAGGGTTGCTTCTCGGTGTGCGGCCAATCGGTGATTGGTCAATGTTGACCACCTTATCGATATTCTCAGTGCCCAGAATGCCATCACACTCGCCCGGTCTCTCCTTGGCCCGGTAGAAGAGGCGGGCCAGTCTTTTATACAGGACTTCGTTAATGAGGGAGCTTTTACCGCTTCCAGAAACGCCGGTGACGCACACAAACTTGCCCAGGGGTATATGGATATCGATGTTTTTCAGGTTGTTCTCCCTGGCACCTTGAATCACCAGTTCTTTTCCCGAACCAGGGCGGCGCTCAGGTGGCAGGGGAATTTGCTTCGTCTTGCTGAGGTACTGCCCTGTTATTGATTTAGGGCAATCCATTATATCCTGGAGTGTCCCCGTGGCAACAATTTCCCCCCCCTGTTTACCAGCCCCAGGCCCCATATCGATAATATGGTCGGCAGTTCTCATCATAGCTTCATCGTGCTCTACGATGATTATGGTATTATCCAGGTCTCTGAGTCGCTTCAGTGTGGCGATAAGCCGGGAACCATCGGCAGGATGCAAACCGACTGTGGGCTCGTCACAAATATAAAGGACACCGCTGAGCCCGCTGCCAATCTGGGTAGCCAAACGGATTCTCTGCGCCTCACCGCCGCTCAAGGTTGCCGAAGGACGGTCCAGGGTTAAGTAGCTCAGACCTATATCTCTGAGAAAGCCCAACCGGGCCTGAATCTCCTTGATAATTTGCCTGGCTATGGTAAGTTCCCGAGGACTGATTTTGTCACCGAGTTGCTCCATCCAATTTAAAGACTGTGTGACAGGCATGCCGGTGACATCCATAATATTTTTGTCCACAATGGTGACGGCTAAAGACTCGGGTTTCAGTCTCTTCCCATGGCAAGCCGGGCAGGGGTTGGATGCCATGTAACGCTCGATATCCGTCCTGACACTGTCGGAACCCGTCTCTCGATAGCGGCACTCCAGGTAGGGTATGACACCTTCGAAATTTGTGTAGTACTGACGCATTCTGCCATAGCGGTCTTCATATGTGGCGGAAACCAGTTCACCCCCCTCGCCGTAAAGAATCAAATGCACCAGTTCCTCACTGAGTTCCTTGACTGGTGTGGAGAGAGAAAAACCGTGGCGGCGACCCAGGGACTGTAGTATGCTGCTGTACCAGGTGCTGACCTGTCCATTTCTTGTCCAGGGCTGAATAGCTCCTTCAGCCAGGCTCAGTCCTTTGTCGGGGATGATTAAATTAGGGTCAATTTCCAGTTTACAGCCCAGACCCGTGCAAATAGGGCAGGCGCCGTAGGGGCTGTTGAAGCTAAATGTTCTGGGAGCAATTTCCCCCAGGCTTATGCCGCAATAGACGCAGGCGAAATGCTCCGAGAAAAGCAACTCCTCCCCGTCAAGGACTTTAACCAGCACCACGCCCGACCCCAGTTTCAATGCTGTCTCGATGGAGTCAGCAAGGCGAGTGGCATTTTCGTTTTGCTCTATCTGAAGCCGGTCAACTACTACCTCTATGGTATGCCTCTTATTCTTATCTAACTGAAATTCCTCTGAGAGGTCATAAATTTTCCCATCAACTCGAACCCTGACGAACCCCGCCTTCTGCAAATCCTTAAGTATCGTTTGATGCTCACCCTTGCGGTCCCTGACCAGCGGCGCCAGAATCATGATGCGGCTGCCCTGAGGTATTGCCTGAACGGCATCGACAATTTGCTGCACCGTCTGACGCGAGATTTCCCTTCCGCATTCGGGGCAATGGGGATGCCCGATGCGAGCAAAAAGAAGGCGCAAATAATCATAGATTTCAGTCACCGTGCCCACGATAGACCGCGGGTTATGAGGCGGCCCTTTTTGGTCAATGGATATGGCCGGGCTGAGACCTTCGATGTAATCAACGTCCGGTTTCTCCATCTGCCCCAGGAACTGGCGGGCATAGGCAGAAAGAGACTCTACATAGCGGCGCTGTCCCTCGGCATATATGGTATCGAAGGCTAAAGAGCTTTTTCCTGAGCCGGAGACGCCGGTAATAACCACTAGCTTGTTCCTGGGGATAACGACGTCTATATCCTTGAGGTTGTGCTCTCTGGCACCTTTGATAAATATGGCATCCGGCATGATGCTTTATTGTAACATCAACGCCCGATGCCTCTCAAAAGGAAAGCTGGCCTTTGGCCCAATGACAAATTGCTGCGGTTAAATCAGGCCGCCGAAATGCATTATTACCGGCGCCAGCATAAGTGAAATCACCGACATCAGCTTGAGCATTATATTCAAGGATGGTCCGGCGGTATCTTTCATGGGGTCACCGGCTGTATCTCCAACCACAGCCGCTTTATGAGCGTCTGAACCCTTGCCGCCAAACTTACCGGACTCAACCCACTTTTTCGCATTGTCCCAGGCGCCGCCGGCGTTGTTCAAGGTGATGGCGAGAATGAAACCAGTAGCCAGGGCGCCGATAAGGAAGCCGGCAAGAGCGTATTTGCCCAGGACCACTCCCACAATAACAGGTGCAACTATCGTCATTATGGAAGGAAGCAACATTTGCTTCAATGCTATTCTGGTGGCAATATCCACACACTTGCCATATTCAGCCTTGGCTGTCCCTTCCATCAAGCCCTTTATCTCGCGCCACTGCCGACGGACCTCCTCTATAATCGCTGATGTAGTCACTCCCACCGATTTCATCGTCATAGCGCAAAAAATAGGAGGCATAAGCGCACCTATAAGTATACCGACAATAACCGGCACGCTCAGCAAGCTTAGTGCCTCAGGCAATATCAGTTTGCCTTCGGAGAGTGTCACTATGCCTACAGCCATAGCGAAGGCCAGAATCAAGCCCAGGGAATTCAGGGCAGCAGCACCGATGGCGAATCCCTTACCTGTGGCAGCGGTAGTATTGCCCAGAGAATCTAAAGCGTCGGTTTTCTCGCGCACCTCCTCTGGTAACCCCGCCTGAGTGGTGATGCCTCCGGCATTATCAGCTATAGGTCCGTAAGCATCGGTGGCCAATGTCACACCGAGGGTGGATAACATACCAACAGCCGCTAAAGCCACACCATAGAAGCTGCCGAAGTTATAGGCAACCGCAATTGCCGCAGCTATCAAGACTATCGGTGGCCAGGTGCTCATCAGGCCATTGGCAAAGCCTCTAATTATAGTGGCGCCGGCACCGGTAGTGGAAGCTTCAGAGATTTCCTGCGTCGGCTTAAAGGCATAAGAGGTGAAATAGTTTGTGCTTTCCCCCATTAAGGCACCAGCCGCAAGTCCGGCAAGCATCGCCCAGAAGAGGCCTAAGCTAGCATGCAGGAAATAAATCACCAGAAAACCGAATACCGCTGTCAATATCGTGGCGCCAAGTGTGCCGCGACGCAAAGCTCCCAGGAGAGCGGACATATCTACCTTCTCTCCAACTCTGACCAGAAAGCAGCCAATTATGGAGGCTACAATGCCGCCAGCCATAACCAGAAGAGGCAGCCACCAGGCAGCTTGCAGAGCAGCCTCGGTTGAGAGTCCGGGAAATAGATTTGCCAGCCATGGTGCTATTACGACACCAACGGTGGTAAGCGTCATGGTAGCAATGACAGTCTCTACATAAGACTCAAGTAGGTCAGCACCCATGCCGCAGACATCACCGACATTGTCACCGACATTATCAGCTATTACCGCAGCATTCCTGGGGTCGTCCTCCGGTATTCCCGCCTCCACCTTGCCCACCAGGTCAGAACCAGCATCAGCCCCTTTGGTGAAGATGCCACCGCCTACCCTGGCAAAAAGAGCTACCAGTGAAGCGCCAGTTCCATAGGCGGGAATTATAAACAAGAACTTGTTGTCGGGGAGCCCATGCCAGGCAAAATAGAGAATAGATAGCCCTATGATGCCGATGCTGACTACAGTCAGCCCCATAACCGCTCCACCCCGGAAAGAGACTCTTAGCCCCTGATTCAGGCTCTTCTGTGCCGCTGCACAGGTCCGGCCGTTAGTTCTGAGTGCCATGTTCATGCCGGCATAGCCAGCGCCCATAGAACATACGGCGCCAAAGACAAAAGCTACACTCAATCTCCAACCCAAGCTGGGGATGACCGCTAGAACAATGGCTATTACCGCTACCACAATTCCCAACGTGAGATATTCCCTGTGAATAAAAGCCAGTCCCCCTTCTTTAATGGCGGCGGTAATTTCCCTAAGCTTCTCCGACCCTTGGTCTTGCTTTAGAACATAGCGCACGAAGAATGCAACTACACCGGCTCCCACAAGCCCCACGATTACACAAATCCAGACTAAGTCCATGGCTCTTCCTCCTGTATAGACACAAAATCAGGGCACTCAAGCCAAGCCCTGGTGCCCTCGCCTTCGTTTACTAGAATATACATACTGGGAATGTAAGTCTATTATAAAGAGGCTCTATCCGTCAATGATTTGAGTTGGCTGCGTTGGAATACAGGAGAAACAATTGACCGTGGTTTGGCCTGAAGTGTAAAATCAGGCCTGAAAGCAAGAAACCGGCCGAAAGTGACCGATAGCTTTCAAAAAACAAAGGGTCGAAAATGCCGGGGGTTAATCAATGGTCGTTGATTACCCTTCAACAAAAAGGTTTTAAATTAGCCTGGAGAGGAGCTGGAAATGGATTTTGAACTTACCGAAGACCAAAAGATGTTCCAAGCGATGGTGCGGGATTTTTGTGCCGGGGAAATCGAACCCCACGCCGCCGAATGGGATGAGACCGAGAAGTTCCCCCATGATGTCATCAAGAAGATGGCTGACGCCGGATTGCATAGCGTGCATTTTCCCGAAGAATATGGGGGAAATGGAGACGAAGTAACTTTTGCCATAGCCACTGAAGAGATTTCCCGTGCCTGTGCCGGCATAGGCGTCGTGTATCTCGTTAGCCTTGGCCTGGGCATGTATCCCGTCGTCATGCATGGCAATGAACAGCAAAAAAGGCACTACATTTCCCGCGTAATCGATGGAGCGACGGTGGCTTTCGCCTTAACCGAGGCCATGGCGGGCAGCGATGTCGCCGCTATGGAAACAAAATACGCCCGGGAAGGCGATTATTATGTTCTAAATGGCCAGAAGATTTTCATAAGTAATGGTGCCGAGGCCGACTTTGTAACCACCTTTGCTACGAAAGATAAATCGCTGGGCTATCGCGGCATCAGCGCCTTTGTGGTGGATAAGGGTACTAAGGGCTTCTCCGTGGGCAAGCTGGAAAGAAAAATGGGACTGCACCCTGCTTCGGTAGCTGAGCTTATCTTCGATGATTGTAAAATACCTGTGGCTAATATGTTGGGAGAGGAAGGGAGAGGCTTCAGGATAGCTTTGGAAGGCATAGACGCCAGCAGGGTCAGCATAGCTGCCCAGGCACTGGGTATCGCTCAGGCTGCTTATGATGCCGCCGTGGCCTATGCCAAGGAAAGGAAACAATTTGGCGCCGAAATCGCCCGCCTGCAAGCAATTCAATGGATGATTTCCGATATGGCTACGGATATAGACGCAGCCCGGTTGCTGATTTACAGGGCTGCCTGGTTGACCAAGAAAGAGGGGCACGCTCCTCCCAAGGAAGCGGCGATGGCCAAGCTTTTCGCCTCGGAGGCAGCTCACAGGGTCTGCCACAAAGCCGTCCAGATATTCGGTGGCTATGGCTATACCAGGGATTTTGCCGTGGAACGCTACTACCGTGACCAGAGGATAACTGAGATTTACGAAGGGACTTCGGAGATGCAGAGATGGACGATCGCCCGCCAGGTACTGGGTGTAAAGTGAAGGGCTAATTATGTTTACAGAAAAAACCCTGCAAGAGGTACAGGAAGGTAAGGAAAAATGGGAGAAGGAAGTTGGGAAGGCCGGAAGGCAGAAGGCTGAGAAGGGAAAGAGATTTTCCACCGTTTCCGACCTCGAGATAAAGGATATTTATACCCCGGAAGATATCAAGGACCTGGATTTTTCCAAGGATATCGGCTATCCCGGCATTTCCCCCTTTACCAGAGGGTGCCAGCCCACAATGTATCGAGGGAGAGAGTGGACCTTTCGCATGTTCTCCGGCATGGGCAGTGCCGAGGATACTAACAAAAGATGGCATCACCTGCTTAAAGAAGG
>Ga0315537_1004449_pt1 | contig 10204 bp, 8 predicted proteins | sample SalMarSW160270MG_FD_203091 | JGI IMG/M metagenome (GOLD analysis project Ga0315537, IMG submission 203091) | Salt marsh sediment microbial communities from the Plum Island Ecosystem LTER, Massachusetts, United States - Salt Marsh Sediment SW1602-70 ... | reverse complement strand
TTTGTTAATATATTTAGTTATTTAAACTCGGAGAAAACCATGTTTGATAAAAAATTTATCGAGGAATCAAATAATAGAAAAAAGAAGTGGGATAAAGATGCCGAGAAATTTCGCGGAAAAAAATCCCGATCCCGATTTATAACCGTCTCCGGCGAAGAAATCAAAGAACTGTATACGCCGTCAGATGTCAACGGCTCCCGTTTTTTCGAAAAAGTCGGCTTTCCCGGCGAATATCCGTATACCCGCGGTGTTCATCACACGATGTACCGCAGTCGTTTATGGACGATGCGTCAATTTTCCGGGATGGGCACGCCAACGCAGACCAATGAGCGCTATCACTATCTTCTGGACAACGGTCAGACCGGCCTGTCGGTTGCTTTCGATTTACCGACTCTGATGGGTTATGACTCCGATCATGCCCGCTCACTCGGAGAAGTCGGCAAATGCGGGGTGGCGGTCGATTCGCTGGCCGATATGGAGATACTTTTTGACGGAATCAATCCGCGCGATGTGTCGACGTCAATGACAATAAATTCGCCGGCGTCGATTCTGTTGGCGATGTATCTGGCAGTGGCTGAGAAAAACGAGGTACCGTTCGATCAGGTTCGGGGGACACTACAAAATGATATTTTAAAAGAATATATCGCGCAGAAAGAATGGATATTTCCGCCGGAGCCGTCGATTCGGTTAATCACCGACCTGATGGCGTTCTGCACCGACCATGTGCCGCAGTGGAATACGATTTCGATTTCCGGGTATCATATTCGTGAAGCCGGCTCGACCGCGGCGCAGGAGTTGGCGTTTACGCTGGCTGACGGTTTCGCCTATATTGAGGCGGCGATAAAAGACGGTCAGGATGTCGACGCCTTCGCGCCGAGATTATCGTTTTTCTTCAATGCCCATCAGGATTTTTTCGAGGAAATCGCCAAATATCGGGCGGCGCGGCGGATATATGCGCGCCGGATGAAGGAAAAATATAAGGCCAAAAAAGAGCGAAGCTGGTTGCTACGTTTTCATACCCAGACTGCCGGGTGTTCGCTGACCGCGCAGCAGCCGGAGAATAATCTTATCCGCACCGCTTTCGAGGCACTGTCCGGTGTGCTGGGCGGGACACAATCGCTGCATACCAATTCGATGGATGAGACCCTGGCGCTGCCTTCGGAAAAAGCGGCTTTACTGGCTCTTCGGACACAGCAGATTATCGCCCATGAAACCGGCGTGGCGAATACGATCGACCCGCTGGCCGGGTCATATTTCGTTGAATCACTGACTGACAAAATGGAAGCCGACGCCGAGAAATATCTCGATGAAATTGAGCGTCGCGGCGGGGTCGTGAAATGTATCGAGGATGGCTACCTTCAGCGGGAAATCGCCAACGCCGCGTACCGCTACCAGAAGGAGATTGAAAAAAAGGAGCGGATTATTGTCGGTGTAAATGATTATGTTATGGAGAACGAGAAAATCGAGATACCGATTTTGAAAATTGATGAAGAAGTCGAGCGCGAGCAAACGGCGGCGGTGAAATCGGTTCGAGAAAGACGGGATAACGATAAGGTTAAACGGACGCTGGAGGATTTAAGGACGGCGGCCAAAGGTGACGGTAATACATTGAAGGCGATACTGGATTGCGTGCGGGTGTATGCCACCGAGGGTGAGATTGTCGACGCGCTGCGCCCGATTTTCGGTGAGTACATCGAGCCGCCGATAATATAGATATTAATATATTTTTTAATACAGAGATTGTATGTCGGAAAAAATCAGAGTTTTGCTGGCCAAACCGGGACTGGATGGACATGATCGCGGTATCAAAGTTATCGCGTCGGCTTTCCGTGACGCCGGTTTCGAGGTTATTTATACCGGTCTGAGACAGACTCCCGAGATGATTGTCAACGCCGCGATTCAGGAAGACGTTGACGCCGTGGGGGTGTCGATCCTCTCCGGGGCGCATATGACGCTTTTTCCCGCCATTCGGAAACTGCTGGACGAGAAAAATGCGGACAATATTATCCTTTTTGGCGGGGGGATTATCCCCGACGAGGATATCAAAGCGCTGGAAAAGATGGGTATAAATAAGCTGTTCACGCCGGGTGCGACGACCGAGGAGACGGTACAATACGTGCGTGAGGCGGTGGCCGGACGAAAAAAAGATGAAAAAATAATGTAGCGGCTTCGATTGGACTTAATTTTTTATAGTGCAATCGGCGGCGATAAATTCTTTTCTCAGGAGGAGAGATGCCCTATAACGTAGATGAAAGACAGCAGGCGGTTCGGGATCGTGTCAAAGAGTTTGGGGAAAAGGAGATTCTCCCGGTCTGTCAGGAGATGGATCGTAAAGAGGAATCGTTCCCGCACGATTTTTATAAAAAGTTAGCCGGGGCCGGTCTGGTCGGTTTTATGATGCCGAAAGAGTACGGCGGCGGCGGTTATTCCAATCTTGAATATATCACGCTGATCGAGGAGCTGGCGTACTATGATGCCCCGACGGCATTGCTGGCGGCGGTGCCTGAACTGGCGACCTATCCGATATTTATGTTCGGCACAGAGGAGCAGAAGAAGAAATATGTTCCCGGGTGCGCCACCGGCGAGATTATTCCCTGTTTTGCATTGACCGAACGTAATGCCGGATCGGATGCGGCCAATCAGAAGACAGTGGCGCTGATTGACGGGGATGATTTCGTAATCAACGGCGAGAAGATTTTTATCATGCATGGCGATGCCGCCGACCTGGCGGTGCTGTTCTGTCGCATCGGCGAGTCGGGCGAGGGTCGTCCGAAAGTTTCGACAATTCTGGTCGAAACCAAGACGCCGGGCTGGAATAGTTTTACATTAAAGCATAAAATGGGGATGCGTCTGGCGACAACGGGACGGATCGAGTTAAAAGCTGTCCGGGTACCGACCTCACAGCAACTGGGAGAGACCGGCAAAGGTTTCAAGATTGCCATGAATACGCTTGACGGGGCGCGTATCGGTGTGGCGGCGCAGGCTCTCGGCGTTGCCCAGCGGGCGCTGGATGAGTCGGTTAAGTACGCCAAAAGCAGGATTGCATTCGGAGCGCCGATTGCCAAATTGCAGGCGATTCAATGGATGATTGCCGATATGGGGACAAAACTCGAGGCGGCGCGGGTGCTGACTTACAAGGCGGCGCAGATGCAAGACGCCGGGATTCGTTTCTCGCTCGAGGCGGCCCAGGCGAAGCTGTTCGCGTCCGAGACAGCCGGTTTCTGTGTCGATCGCGCGATGCAGATTCATTCCGGCTACGGATATATCGGTGAATTTTCGGTAATCGAGAAGCTGTACCGTGACCAGCGCGTGCTTGAGATATATGAAGGAACCTCAGAAGTGCAAAGGCTCGTGATTGCCGGTAATTATTTGCGATAACTTATGAAATTCGGCGAGTTTGAAATCAGGCCTTTTGTCGAGCGGCAGTTCCGGCTCGACGGTGGGTCCATGTTCGGGATCGTCCCCAAGAAAATCTGGAGCCGCTTTACCGAGGCCGACGAAAATAATCTGATTGCTATGGAGACGAACCTGTTTGTTTTGAAAGCACACGGTAAAAGTATTCTATTCGATACCGGTCTGGGTGATTGTCTGAGTGAAAGGGAAAAGAAAATATATGCGGTGAAAGGCGATACGGCGATGGAAACCGGCCTGAAAGAAATCGGTCTGGAGCCGGATGATATCGATATCGTTTTTTTAAGTCATTTACATACTGACCATTGCGGCGGTGCGGTAACAAATGTTAGTGGTGAGTACGTACCAAGATTCGGCAAGGCCCAATACATCGTGCAGAAAAGGGAATGGCATGATGCCATGAATCCCAACGAACGAACGGCGGCAGTGTACATTCCGCAGCGATTGTCGGCGCTTGAGCAATCCGGTCAACTGGAGTTAATCGACGGCGATGTGGAAATTATGCCCGATATTAGAGCCGTCGTGACCGGCGGACATACGCCGGGTCATCAGGCGATCGAGGCGGTTTCGGATGGCATCAAGGTTGTGTATTATGCCGATATATTACCGTCATCGTACTTCCTGAAAATAGCTTATGTGTCGGGACTTGATCTTGATCCGACGCGTACGATGGATGTCAAACGACGGCTGTACGCAAAGTTATTGAAACAGGACCATGCAATCGTTTTTGATCATGATATAAATATTAAAATTGGGAAACTGACGCAGACGGAAGGTACTGTGGCGATTGAGAAAATAATGTAGGGGCGACCCTTGCGGTCGCCCTCGTAAACGGAGGGCGGGGGCAAGCCCCGCCCCTACAAATTGTATATTAATTATATTCATTTTCAAGGCTTATGGAACTTGAAGAAAGATTAAAAAAGCTAAATGAGATGCGCCAAAAGGCGCGGCTGGGTGGGGGCGAAGAGAAAATCGAAGCCCAGCATCAGAAGGGAAAACTTGCCGCCCGCGAGAGGCTGGAATTACTTCTCGATAAAGATTCTTTTGAAGAATTCGATATGTTTGTCACTCACCGCAGTCATGATTTCGGACTGGCCGAAAAACGGATTTTCGGCGACGGTGTCGTCACCGGCTGTGGTACGATTGACGGCCGCAAGATATTCGTTTTTTCGCAGGATTTCACCGTGTTCGGCGGCTCGCTCTCCGGTGCTCATGCCGAAAAAATTTGCAAGATAATGGATATGGCGATGAAAGTCGGCGCGCCGGTAATCGGTCTTAATGACTCGGGCGGAGCGCGGATTCAGGAAGGGGTCGTTTCTCTGGGCGGTTACGCCGATATTTTTCTGCGCAATACGCTGGCCTCGGGCGTGGTACCGCAGGTTTCCGTTATTTTAGGCCCCTGCGCCGGCGGGGCGGTGTACAGTCCGGCTATCACCGATTTTACGATAATGGTTAAAAAGACATCGTACATGTTTGTCACCGGGCCGAATGTGGTCAAGACGGTGACGCATGAAAAAGTCACTTCCGAGGAACTCGGCGGCGCCATGGCGCATGCAACCAAATCGGGTGTGGCGCACTTTGCATGTGAAAACGAAGCCGATGCGATTACGACGCTTCGTAAATTAATCAGTTATTTTCCGCAGAATAATCTCGAGGATCCGCCGTTTATCGAAACCGATGATCCGATTGACCGGACCGACGAGGCACTTAATACGATCGTGCCGGATAATCCGAATAAATCGTACGATATCAAGGATGTTATTCATCATGTTATCGATCATGGTGAGTTTCTGGAGGTGCATGCCGATTTTGCGACCAATATCGTGGTCGGTTTTGCGCGCTTGGGCGGGCGGTCGATCGGGATTATCGCCAATCAGCCGGCGGTGCTGGCCGGTTGTCTGGATATTAATTCCTCGAATAAGGCGGCGCGGTTTATTCGCTTTTGCGATGCTTTTAATATTCCGCTTCTGACTTTCGAGGATGTCCCCGGATTTTTACCGGGCACCGATCAGGAGCACGGCGGGATTATTAAAAACGGCGCGAAACTTTTGTATGCGTACTGTGAAGCGACAGTACCGAAGGTGACGGTTATTACGCGCAAGGCGTACGGGGGGGCGTACGACGTTATGAACTCCAAACATATTCGCGGCGATATGAATTATGCCTGGCCGACGGCAGAGATCGCGGTGATGGGGCCGAAGGGTGCGGTCGAAATTATTTTCCGAAAGGAAATTGCCGGTGTTAAAGATCCGGAAAAAGAGATTGAAAAGAAGACCGAGGAGTACCGCGATAAGTTCGCCAATCCGTTTATTGCCGCGGGGCGGGGTTATCTGGATGATATTATCGAGCCGAAAACGACCCGTCCGCGACTGATCCGCGCCTTTGAGATGCTGGAAACGAAGAAAGACAGTAACCCGCCGAAGAAACATGGGAATATACCGTTGTAAGGCAAGTCGAATTTTATGAAATATGAGGATAAAGGTATTGATTGGCAATTTTGTCAGGATAATTCTGATTTAATTCTTTCAAGCGGGATTAATCAGCTAATAAATTCCGCTGAAATTAGACAGTTAGATCATTTAAATAAAATAGCTGGCAATTATATTATATCATTGGATAATGACTACCTATACATTGGAGAAGCCAATAACATACGAAAAAGATGCAAACAACAATTTAAAGAAAATACATCTACATTTTATAAGAGTTATTTGAAGGCCAACAAGAAATCTAACCAAAGGGAATGTCAAATTTCAGATTTCAAAATAAAAGTATTATTTACTTGCCTAGGTAGGAAAGAAGTTGAAGAATTTGGAATAGTAAATCTACCTACGAGATTAAATAAATTTAAAAAGGGTAAAAGGGCCAAAGTACATATTACAATAGATGAAGATCTTTGGAATAAAGTCCAATCATCTAAGAGTAGAATCTTGTCACAAGGCGAATTAATATTTCTAAATAATCCTTTATCATTGTGGAAGGATGCGAAAACAGAATCGTTACCCGGATTATATTGTGTGCTGGACGAGAATGACAAAATGATCTATATAGGTGAGTCCTCTAATGTGAATGAAAGGTACATTACACATAATGGAGTGACATATTTCTCTGCTTTAAGAAGACATATTGGTACTGATATATTAGGATTTCATTTTATAGATAATAAAAAACGTAGATTTAAAGACTCAGATGATGATCGAATAAACTCTTTTTTGATTGCGTGCAAATATACTTCTATAAGTATCAATTTTGGAAGGTTTGAACTTGAGGAAATATTAATAGGCAAATATAATCCGATATTGAATAGAAAAAGCAGGAGTAAGGATATATCATCGTTTGCAGGGGTATGAAATTTAGTAATTAAAGTTAAGAAAAAGCGGATTATTTTGAAAAGAAAAATAACCAAAATACTTGTTGCCAATCGGGGGGAGATTGCGGTGCGGATTATGCGCGGATGCCGTGATGCCGAGATCAAATCGGTCGCGATTTATTCCGACTGCGACCGCGCCGCATATCATGTCCGATTGGCCGACGAAGTCTACAACGTCGGGCCGGCGCCATCGGTCGAAAGTTATTTAAATCAGAAAAAGATTATTGAGATAATCAAAAAGTCAGGGGCGGAGGCGGTGCATCCGGGTTATGGTTTCCTCGCCGAGAATGCCGACTTTGCGAAACTGTGTGAAGATAATGATATAATATTTATCGGGCCGAAGTCGGAAACAATTGCACTCTTGGGCGATAAACTGGCGGCGCGTAAAATGGCTTTTAAAGCCGGTTTGCCGGTCGTGCCCGGAACCGAATTCGATATAAAAGACAAAAAAAAGGTGCTTTCAAAGGCCAAAGAAATCGGATTCCCGGTGCTGATTAAAGCTGCTGCCGGTGGTGGGGGTAAGGGGATGCGGGTTGTCGAAAATGAAGATGTACTTATTGAGTCAATCGAATCGGCCGCGCGCGAGGCCGGGTCGGCTTTTGGCGACGGTCGTGTTTATATGGAAAAATATCTGAAACGCCCGCGTCATATTGAAATACAGATTCTCACCGATGAGCACGGCAATGCCGTCTATCTTGGTGAGCGCGAATGCTCCATACAGAGGCGGCATCAGAAAGTAATCGAAGAATCGCCGTCCTGCGCTGTAACTCCTGAGCTTCGCAAACGGATGGGTGAGGCGGCGGTAAATATCGCGCTTGAATCCGGTTATATCGGGGCGGGAACGGTTGAATTTCTGGTCGATGAAGATCGCTCATTTTATTTTCTGGAAGTTAACACCCGACTGCAGGTCGAGCATCCAGTGACCGAAATGGTGACCGGCATTGATCTGGTGAGAGAGCAGATAAAAATTGCCGAAGGGCAGAAGTTATCTATAAAACAGGAAGATATAAGGCCGCGCGGCCATGCCATCGAGTGTCGTATCTATGCTGAAGATGCCAATCAGAATTTTATGCCTTCGACTGGGAAAGTCACCGAATACCGGGAACCGTCAGGTCCGGGTGTACGGGTCGATGCGGGTGTAGTGACCGGCTCGGAAATCCCTATGTACTATGATCCGATTATATCGAAAATGATTGTCTGGGGAAAGGACCGACAGGAGGCGATCGACCGCACCGAGCGGGCGTTGAAAGAGTATCGTATTTCGGGTGTTCAGTCAACGATTGGTTTTGCCCGCGCCGTGATGCGCTCGAAAGTTTTCCAGAGCGGCGACTATGCGACCGATTTTATCGATGCCGAATTTCCCGACCGCAATTTTGACGTGACCGAATCAGAGCAGATGATAAAAGCGGCAATTGCGGCGATAATCTATGACCATATTAACAGCCGGCGGGTAAAGCTCACTTTTAAAAAGGGTGCTGAAAAACGCAGCGGCTGGGTGCAGCATTATCGCACCGAAGGAGTAAAACGATTGTATCGTACATAAGGCAAAATTATGAGTCAGACTAAAGAAAGATATATATTATTTAGAGTCAAAGATGGCAGGATCACTTCATTTTCCGATGAATCGGAAAACTCGGATCCTGCCCTACGATTTAAGTCCTACCAAAGGTGTGAGACGATTGTATCGTACATAAGAGAAGATGAAGAAAGAGTTTAAAGACAGATATATCGTAACGGTCGAGGATCGTGAGTTCGATATCGAGCTCACGCCCCGGGATAAGGACTACCTGATTGAGTTCAACGGCTCCAAATATGAGGTTGCGGTCGATCAATTGGCTTCGGATAAGTTTCTTTTCAAAGTCAATGATGGCTCGACCGAAGTGAATATTTCCAGAAACGGTCGAGGTTTGGAGATTTTTATAGACGGTAAGGTTTTGAACGTTCGGGTCGAACCGTACAACCTGGCCGAGTTGAGGAAAAAGGCGGCGTCATCAGCCGATGGCTTCGGGGATAAAATCATCAGGGCGCCGATGCCGGGGATGGTTCTTTCGACGATGGTAATGCCGGGTGACAAGGTTGCAAAAGGCAAGACATTGCTGATCATTGAAGCCATGAAAATGGAAAATATGATTAAAGCACCGTATGATGGCATCGTCCGGGAGATATTCGTTACGGCCGGACAGGCGGTCGACAAAAGTGATAATCTGGTGGAGCTGGAATAGATGCCCGGAAAAAAGACAACCACATCGGGTATAGATATTCCGGTTGTCGCTTATAAAGATAGTACAAAATCAAAAGATATCGGCAGGCCGGGCGAATTTCCGTTTGCCCGGGGCATTTACAGGGATATGTATCGCGGGCGGCTGTGGACCATGCGCCAGTACGCCGGTTTTGGCACCGCCGAAGAAACCAATCAAAGATTTCGTTATCTTTTAAAGCGCGGCCAGACCGGGTTGTCGGTCGCTTTTGACCTGGCGACCCAAATCGGTTATGACTCCGATCATGCATTGGCCAAGGGCGAGGTCGGTCGTACCGGCGTCGCTATCGATTCGCTGGCTGACATGGAAACATTGTTTGACAAAATTCCGCTGGGCGAAGTTTCCACATCGATGACGATAAATTCCACGGCGGTGATTCTTCTGGCGATGTATATTATCACTGCCAGAAAGCAAAATGTGCCGCCTGAAAAAATATCCGGGACGATTCAGAATGATATTTTAAAAGAATTTATTGCACGGGGGACATATATCTATCCGCCGCAGCCGTCGATGCGAATTATCACCGATATTTTTGCATACGCCAGGGAAAATCTGCCGAAATTTAATACGATTTCGATTTCAGGTTATCATATTCGCGAGGCGGGCGCGACGGCGGCGCAGGAAATTGCATTCACATTGTCGAACGCCCGCGCCTATGTCGATAGCGCACTGAAAGCCGGTCTTGATATCGATTTGTTTGCCCCGCGGTTGTCGTTTTTCTTCGCGGCGCACAATAATCTTTTCGAGGAGGTCGCCAAATTCCGGGCGGCTCGTCGAATCTGGGCGAATATTATGAAAGAGAAGTATGGCGCCAGATCAGAGAAGTCGATGTTGCTTCGCTTTCACACTCAGACCGGCGGCTCGACTCTTACCGCGCAACAGCCGGAAAATAATATTATTCGTACGACTATTCAGGCATTGGCCGCCGTCCTTGGCGGAACACAATCGCTGCATACCAATTCATTCGATGAAGCGCTGGCGCTGCCATCGGAAAAGGCGGCTGAAATCGCGCTGCGGACGCAGCAAATTATCGGATATGAATCGGGCGTGGTCGATTCGGCCGATCCGCTGGGCGGATCATACCTGGTCGAATATATGACCGATGAAATCGAGAATAAAATAAATGAGATAATGGATATTGTCGAGCAGCGGGGCGGGTCGGTCA
>Ga0315537_1004447_pt1 | contig 10206 bp, 6 predicted proteins | sample SalMarSW160270MG_FD_203091 | JGI IMG/M metagenome (GOLD analysis project Ga0315537, IMG submission 203091) | Salt marsh sediment microbial communities from the Plum Island Ecosystem LTER, Massachusetts, United States - Salt Marsh Sediment SW1602-70 ... | reverse complement strand
CATCGGGGCCTCGGCCGCCCTGGGGATATCGGCAATCCCCTTTGCAGGACCCCTGGCCGGAGTCAAGGTGGGCAGGGTAGACGGAGCGTTTATCATCAACCCCACGACCGATGAGTTGGCCAAGAGCGACCTTGATCTCATCGTGGCGGGGAACCATGAAGGGGTGGTGATGGTAGAGGGAGGTGGCAGCGTGGTCGATGAGGGGGTTGTCCTCGAGGCGATCTTTGCCGGCTATGAGGCCCTCAAGCCGATCCTCGCCATGCAGGATGAGCTCAAGGAGTCCTGCGGAAAGGCAAAGAGGCCGCACACCCCTCAGGAAGAGGGCGGTGCCCTGTGGGAGGAGGTGAAGGGGTTTGTGAGGCCCCTGCTCAACGATGCCTTCCAGATTGCGCACAAGATCGAGCGCCGTGACAGGATGAGCGAGATCGTTCAAGAGGCCGTGGAGCGATTTGGCGGCCAGGATGGAGAATTCGTCTCAGAGGTGCGTAGGGCCTGCGAAGATGCCGAGCGGGAGCTCGTACGCTCCCCCATATTTCAAGACCACAAGCGAGTCGACGGCAGGGAGTTTGCTGACATCAGGCCCATAAGCTGCGAGGTCGGTCTCTTGCCCCGGACCCATGGTTCGGCCCTCTTCACGAGGGGGGAGACCCAGGTTATGGCCGTCACCACTTTCGGGACCTCAGAGGACGAGAAGAAGGTGGAGTCCCTGCTCTTGGGGAGGGATCTTTATAAGACCTTCATGCTCCACTACAACTTTCCCCCTTTCAGTGTCGGTGAGGTCTCCTTTTTGCGGGCACCCAGCCGGCGCGAGGTTGGACACGGGGCCCTTGCCGAGCGGGCCCTCACCCCTGTCTTGCCCTCGGCAGAGGAATTCCCCTACACCATTCGGTTGGTCTCGGAAGTCTTGGAGTCCAACGGTTCTTCTTCCATGGCCACCGTGTGCGGGGGGTGTCTCTCCCTGATGGATGCAGGGGTCCCCATCAAGGCTGCGGTGGCCGGTATCGCCATGGGGCTCATGACCGGTGATGACCAGGTGGCCATCCTGACCGACATCGTGGGGGATGAAGATCATCACGGCGATATGGACTTCAAGGTGGCGGGAACCGCCGAGGGAATCACCGCCCTGCAGATGGATGTGAAGACCCCTGGTGTGAGCAGGGAGATTATGGAGCAAGCGCTCAATCAGGCCCGCGAGGCGCGGCTTGCCGTCCTCGACGTCATGACAGCGACGCTGGCCAGCCCACGCAAGGAACTCTCCAAACACGCCCCCCGCATCGTGACCATCCAGATAAACCCGGATCGGATCAAGGACGTGGTCGGACCCCTGGGGAAGAACATCAGGTCCATCATCGAGAAGACCGGGTGCAAGATCGACATCGAGGATACCGGGGCCATAAAGATCGCCTCGCCCTCCGCCGAGGCCATCGAGGAGGCCATCGACTTGGTCAAGGGGTGTGCTCAGGAGGCAGAGGTGGGCGAGGTCTATACCGGGAAGGTCAAGAAAATCATGGATTTCGGTGCCTTCGTGGAGATCCTGCCCGGGGTCGACGGTTTGGTCCACATTTCCCAGTTGGCGCGAGAGCGGGTGGGAAAAGTCACCGATGTCCTCAAGGTGGGTGACGAGATTCAGGTGAAGGTCCTGGAGATCGACGGCAACGGCAAGATCAGGTTGAGTCGTCGGGCCTTACTTGAAGAAGAAGAGGGACCACGGTCAGGGGGTCATGAGCGGGATAAGAGACGCAATGTCCGATAATGATCCCTTTTCGCATCGGTGGGGAAAAAAGGCCGCAGGAGTCGGTCTTTTTTTATGAGTGGCTAAAGAGCCACTGGCCAACGGGCCACTGGCCAAAGGGCCACCTTCGGCTTCGGCTTCAACGATGGAACGCTACCAGAAGACCACACTACCCAACGGCATCCGAGTCGTAACTGAGGTCATACCGACGTTGGATTCCGTATCCCTCGGCATTTGGATCATGACCGGCTCCAGGGACGAGGGGACTGGGGAGCGTGGTCTCTCCCATTTTATCGAGCATCTCCTGTTCAAGGGTACGGAGCGCAGAAGCGCCTTTGATATCAGCAGAGAGATGGAATCGGTGGGGGGGAGTATCAATGCCTTCACGGGTAAGGAATATACCTGCTTCCACGCCAAGGTCCTCACACGGGACACCACGCTGGCCATTGATATATTGACCGACATCGTCGCCAATTCCATTTTTGACCCCCACGAGATAGAGCGGGAACGGATGGTGGTACTGCAGGAGATAAGGATGGTCGAGGATACGCCCGATGACTACATCCACGACCTCTTTCACCAGGCCTGGTGGGGAAATCATCCCTTGGGGTACCCCATCACGGGGGTGCAGGAGGATATCCATTCCCTCCAGCGCGAGGGGATCATCGCCTTTTTGCAGAGACACTACACCCCTGACAGATTGATTGTGGCCGCAGCAGGGAATCTGGATCACGGTCAGGTAGTTGATCGCGTCGAGGCGCAACTTGGCCGGCTCCAGTCCCGTAGCTCCGGTTTGCAGCGTGAGGGGACGCACGGGGGGAGGACCCGGATGCAGGTCGCCTATCGGGAGTTGGAACAGATCCACTTCTGCTTGGGGACCGAAGGGATCCCATATGCCCATCCGCTGCGGTATGCCGGTTATGCCCTCAATACCCTGTTGGGGGGTAACATGAGTTCGCGTTTGTTTCAAGAGGTCAGGGAGAAGCGGGGGCTGACCTATAGTATTTATTCCTTTCTCAATACCTATATGGATACCGGCCTCTTCGGGGTCTATGCCGGCACCACCAAGGAGGAGATCGAGGAGGTCATCACCCTCATCCTGCAGGAGTTGCGGGCCATACGGGAGGGGCGGATTCGGGGGGAGGACTTGGCGGCGGCCAAGGAATACCTGCGGGGGAGCACGATCCTCAGCCTGGAGGGGTCTGAGGGGAGGATGGGTAGGCTGGCCAAGGACGAGATCTGCTTCGGCCGGCACATACCCGTGGAGGAGGTCCTGCGGGCGTTGGATGCGGTTTCGGAGGATGCCGTCGCTGAGATCGCCCAGGAGATGCTCAATGCTCGTCCCCTCTGTGTCACTCTGTTGGGGTCCATTGAGGAGGGTGAGCTCCCCTGGGAGAGGTTGGACCTGTGATATGGTGAGGGTGGCGATAAAGCGGTTCAGGGGAGGGCATACCACGCTTCCCTGCTATATGACGCCTCTCTCCGCGGGGATGGACCTGTGCGCCTCTCTGGAAGGGGGGGAGATGACGTTGGAGCCGGGGGGGTGGCAGCTCGTCCCCTCGGGGATCGCCATTGCCCTGCCCGAGGGGTACGAGGCACAGATAAGACCCCGCAGCGGGTTGGCCCTCAAACACGGGGTGACCCTGCTCAATTCGCCGGGGACCATCGATGCCGATTACCGCGGGGAGATCGGTGTCATCATGATCAATCTGGGCCGTGAGCCCTTCGTCATCAGGGACGGGGATAGGATCGCCCAACTGGTCATCCACCAAGTCTGTCGTGCCGAGCTGCAGGAGGTGGATGAGTTGCCCCCCAGCAGCAGGGGCGCAGGCGGATTCGGGCACACGGGGATGTGAAGGTGGCACGAACATGCGGATAGGGATCATGGCCGATTCCCACGACAACGTGCCGATGATCGAACGGGCCTGCGAGTTCTTTAACGCACAGGGGGTGGAGGAGGTCTTTCATGCGGGGGACTACATCGCCCCTTTTGCGCTTAACCCCCTCAACCAGATCCTTCGGTGCGCGTACCGAGGGGTCTTCGGAAACAACGATGGGGAGCGGCTAGGGCTTCAGAAAACCGCTGACGGTAGACTTTACCCTTCGCCCACTGAATTCACGGTCGGCCAATGGCATGTCCTGGTGGCCCATGAGATGCCCATCTTGGATGCAGTGGCGACCAGCGGGAAATATCGGCTCATCGTCTACAGCCACACCCACCGACCCGAGGTCACGCGCGTGGGCGACACCCTGGCGGTGAATCCAGGGGAGTGCGGCGGGTGGCTCTCCGGGCGCTCAACCGTGGCCATCGCCGACCTGGATACCCTTGAGGCTGAGATCCACGACCTATGAAAGGTGAGATCATTGATCCCTTTCTTCACTATCTAGCGGTGGAGAAGGGTCTCGCCCGCAACACCCTTGAGGCCTATAGCCGGGACCTCAACGCCTATCTGGACTTTTTGGAAGGGGGGGGGATCGCCTCCCTTGCCGAGACCACCTCGCTCACCGTCATGGCCTTTATCCAACAATTAAAAAAGCGGGGTCTCTCCATGCGCAGCATCACCCGGGCCTTGGTAGCCCTGAGAGGCCTCTACCGATTCCTCGCACGGGAAGGGTATCTGGAGGCCAACCCCTTAGAGGATATGGAACTTCCCCGGTTGGGCCCGACCCTCCCCCATGTCCTCACCGTCCAAGACATAGAGCGGCTCTTGGCGCAGCCCGATATGGAGAGTCCTCGCGGGATCAGGGATGGGGCGATGCTGGAGCTCCTCTATGCCACGGGGATGCGGGTCTCGGAACTGGTCGAGCTTCCCACCAGTGGGCTGAACCTAGACGTGGGGTTTGTGACGGTCAGGGGAAAGGGAAACAAGGAACGGATCGTCCCCATCGGGGAGATGGCCATGGACAGGGCGAGGACCTACCTAGAGCAAGGGAGGCCAGTCATGCTCAAGGGGAGGGAGAGCCCGTATCTCTTTGTCAACAACCGGGGGGGCGGACTCAGCAGGCAGGGATTTTGGAAGATCTTGAGGAATTATGCCCTCCAGGCCGGGATCACCAAGCACATCACCCCCCATACCCTGCGCCACTCCTTTGCCACTCATTTGTTGGAGCGGGGGGCCGACCTCAGGTTTATCCAGGCCATGCTCGGGCACGTGGACATCAGCACCACCCAGGTCTACACCCACGTGAACCAGGAGTACCTCAGGAAACTCCACCGCCAGTACCATCCGCGGGGGTGAGGCGTTGACACCTCTTACTGCCATTTCTTGATACTCCTTATGTCCCTCTGCGGCAGGGAGGGAAATTCCCTTGACAAATACCATATGTTGTGGTAATGAGTCCACTAAGTGCAAAATATGGTGATCTTTTGGTCTTAAAAAGCGGGATGTTGTGTCCCCTGTGGTTTATGCTACAATGCATCCAAGGGGGCGAAGGGGATTAATATCAAAAAGGAGGGAATATCATGGAAGAGAAAAAAGGGACGGGGACCACGACAGTAAAAAAGGGGACAGGGGACACCTATGAGTTTAACATCAAGGACTTGATCAAGAGCTTTTTTGGTGTGATCAAGACGGTGGTCATCAAACCGAGCGATTTCTATCAAAACATGCCCACGACCGGGGGATTCCCACCACCGCTGATCTTCTTGGCGATCTGCCTCGCGGTCTCCGGTATTATCTCAGCCATCGTCTGGGGGTACCTTGGAGCCTTTTTGTACTACGTCATCTTCGGTTTGATCTTCTCCTTTATCGGGGCGGCTATTCTCCATTTCATTGCCCAGCAGTTCTTCGAGGGGAAGGGCACGTATGAAGGGATGTACCGCGTGGTGGCCTATGCTGGTGTCGTAAACCTCGTGACCTGGATACCCGTGGTGGGGCTCATCGCCGGCCTCTATGGGCTGTACTTGCAGATCGTGGGGGTGGAAAAGGTCCATCAGATCACCGCGGGCCAGGCGGTGGTCACTGTCCTGATAGCCTTGGCGGTCTATATTATCTTGGCCCTGATAGTCGGTGTGCCCTCTTTCGGCATGCGCTTTTAAGAAAGGGTTATATTGGTTAGGACGAGGTTTGCCCCCAGCCCGACGGGGTATCTGCACATCGGGGGGGTGAGGACGGCCCTCTTTAATTGGCTCTTCGCCCGCCATCACGGAGGTGTCTTCATCTTGCGCATTGAGGACACCGACGTGGCCCGGTCCAGCGAGGAATACCTCACCAGCATTCTCGACAGCCTGAAATGGCTGGGCCTGGATTGGGATGAGGGCCCCTATTTTCAGAGCCAGCGAATACAGTTGTACCGAGAGCACGTTGAGCAGCTCCTGGCCGCAGGGAAGGCCTATCGGTGCTACTGCACCCCTGAGGAGTTGGAGGAGCGGCGTCAGCAGGCACTGGCTGCAGGGACAAAGCCAAAATACGATGGGCGCTGCCGCGAGCGCACGGACCAGCCGGCTGACCTCCCCTTTGTCATAAGATTCAAGGCACCCCAGGTGGGTAAGACGGTTGTGGATGACCTGATCAAGGGACGAGTAGTCTTTGAAAACGAGGAGCTCGACGACCTGATCATCATGCGCAGCGACGGGGCACCCACCTATAACTTTGTGGTGGTGGTGGATGACGCCCTCATGGGGATCACCCACGTGATCCGGGGGGATGACCACCTCAACAACACCCCCCGCCAGATCCATCTCTATGAGGCCCTGGGATATCCCGTCCCGGCGTTCGCCCACCTCCCCCTGATCCTAGGGCAGGACCGCACCAGGCTCAGCAAGAGGCACGGCGCCGCGTCGGTCACCGCATATCGGGAGATGGGATATCTCCCCCATGCCCTGGTCAACTACCTTGCCCGGCTCGGGTGGTCTTACGGGGATCAGGAGGTCTTCTCCCGCGAGGAGCTGATAGAGAAATTCTCCCTCGAGGGAGCAGGGCGATCGGCGGGGATCTTTAACCCCGACAAGCTCCTCTGGCTTAACGCCCACTATATTAAGGAAGGCGACCCACAAGAGATCGCCCGACAGCTCATCCCCTTCTTGCATCAACGGGGGATCACGGCGGAGCTCAACGACAGGTTTGTAAAGGCGGTTCAGAGCCTGCAATCACGCGCCAAGACACTTGCCGAGATGGCGGAGATGGCCGAGTTTTACTTTAAGGATGACTTTCCCTACGATGAAAAGGGGTCCCGTAAGTTTCTGCGCCCTGAGCTGTCGCCCTTTTTGACCTCCCTCCTTAAGGAATGTCGGGGGAGCAAGAAGTTTGACGAGGCCAATCTGGAAAGACGGTTTCGCCGGCTGACCGAACAGCAGGGGCTGAAACTGAACCAAGCGGCCCAAGGGGTGCGGGTGGCCCTCACCGGCAAGACGATCAGTCCGGGACTCTTTGAGGTCATGGAGGGGATCGGGCGGGAACGGGTGATCAAGAGATTGGAGCGAGCCCTCGGATATATCGGAACCAGACATCAGGGGGAAGCGATCAGATGAGATTGAGACGCATTGAGATTGTTGGATTCAAGTCCTTTATGGAGCGAACGGTCTTCACCTTCCCCTCCCGTATCACCGCCATTGTGGGTCCCAACGGGTGTGGCAAGACCAATATCGCCGATGCCGTACTGTGGGCCATGGGTGAGATGCGCCCCACCCATCTGCGGAGCCGCTCCATGGAGGACGTCATCTTTAACGGCACGGAGACCCTCAAGGCCCTCGGGATGGCCGAGGTATCCTTGACCTTCGAAAACGATGGGGTTGTCCCCTTAGAAGGATATGGGGACTACCATGAGATCATGGTGGCCAGGCGCCTCTTTCGCTCCGGAGAGAGCGAGTACCTGATCAACAAGTTACCGTGCCGCCTCAAGGACGTGCGGGATCTCTTCCTCGGGACGGGGGTGGGAGTAAACGCCTATTCCATCATCGAACAGGGTGAGGTGGAGATGCTGCTCAACGCGCGTCCCGAGGAGCGGAGACACCTCATCGAAGAGGCGGCGGGGGTCACCAAGTATAAAGAGCGAAAGCGTGAGACCCTCCAGAAGATGGAGCGGACCAAACAGAACCTCCTGCGGGTTCAGGATATTATCGGCGAGGTGCGCAGGCAGATGAATGCGCTGCGCCGACAGGCGGCTCGTGCGCGCAGGTATCGGGAGTACCAGAAGGAAATCGGGGAGTTGGAAGTGGGGTTGGCCCTGGTGGAGTTTGGCGGACAGAAGGAAAAACTCGCTGAGATGCAAAACGATCTCCTCGGCAAGAGAGATGAGGAACAGAAGCGTATTGTCCATGTCTCCCAGACCGAGGGTGAGTTGGAGGAGTTGAAACGCAGGCTCATTGAAGAGGAAGAGGTGTTGGCCCGTGCCCAGGAGGAGATCTACCGCATCGAGGGAGAGATCCAGCGGGAGGAGGAGCGGGCGAAGTCCCTGGAGCGAGAACTACAAGGTCTCCATGCCCTGGAGGGTCAATACCGGGAGGAGATAGAGGACTTAGTCAAGGAACAGGAGGGCGTGGGTGAGAGGAGGGACGAGTATCGCACGGAACTGGCTGACGTCGGCCTGAAATCCACTGAGACAAAGGAACTCCTGGAGGGAGAAGAGGGGACCTTGGGGGGGTTGGAGGAGCGGTGTGCGGAACGTGAAGGTGCCCTGGATGCCTTGAAAGATGAGGTCCTGCAGGCCTCTACCCTCATTGCCCATTGTCAGAACATCGTTGAGGACGGTCGCAAGAGAGAGCGGGAATATCTGGAGAAGAGGGAAAGGCTGGGACGGGAACTGGAGGACCTCCGCAAGGAAGAACGGGAACTGGAGAACGCGGTTGAAAAGGGTGAGGAAACGGCACAGAGGCTGGCCAAACGCAAGGAGGCCCTGGGACAAGATTTCAGCCGACGGGAGACAGAGCTGCAGCGCCTACAGGAAGACCTTACCCACCATGAGGCGGAGCTGAAGGAGGCAGAAGGTGCGCTCCACAGCCTTCGCATTCACCTCAATTCCCTCGTGGACATGCAGCGGCGCTTTGAGGGATATGCAGAAGGGGTAAAGGCCATCATGACCTCTGAAGGCGCTTCGTTGCGCAAGGGGGTCATCGGGGTTTTGGCTGATATGGTGGAGGTGGCCCCCCCCTATGAGACCGCCCTGGAGGTAGCACTCGGACACATGCTGCAATCCCTCGTCGTTACGGGTCAGGAGGAGGCCCTCAAGTCCATCGCGTACCTCAAAGAGAGGCGATTAGGGCAGGGAAGTTTTCTCCCCCTGGATATCCCACAGGTTCGGTCGGGAGATGTCACCAAGCAGGTTACCGGGAATCAGCATGTGCTCGGTCCGTTATTGAATTTCGTGCGGATCAAAAAGGAATATCGCCCCCTGTTAGAGTCTTTGCTGGACGGGGTATGGTTGGTCAAGGATTTGTCGGGGATGCAGGAGGCGCGCACGGCGGGGATGGGAATGCTTGTAACCAAGGAGGGCGACCTCTGGGATAGGCAGGGGGTACTGACCGGGGGGAGCCTGGATCCGTCCCCCGTGGGGATTCTTGCCCGCAAGCGAGAGATCACGGAGACGGAGAAGGCCATTCACGCACAAGAGAAGGAACAGAACAAGCTCACTGCACGGCTCGATGAGTTGAGGGAGCGGACCGCGGTGGTTAAGGGAGAACTGGAGACGCTGCGGGAGGATGAATACCAGATGGAGCGGGAGGCGCTCAGGGTGGGGGGTGACGTGGAGGATGCCAAACGAGCCCGTGCGACCCTCAAACGCAAGGAAGAGGTCTTACAATTTGAGGTGGAACAGGCCGATATGGAGATCGCGCATCTGCGCGAAGAGGTCAAGCAGGCCCTCGCCGACATGGCCGATGGTAAGAAGATTAAAGAGGAAAAAGAAGGACAGATCGAGGCGTTAAAGGGTGGGCTACAGCAACTCAAGGAGGAACGAGATCAACTGCGTCACCGGGTAACCGAGCTCCAGGTGCAGTTGGCCTCCCTCCAAGAGCGGGAACGCAACCTCGGACGAAACCTCGAGGAGTTGGATAAGACGGAGGCATCCCTCACCGTACAGCAAGAAAGAAAAGAGGCGCAGCTGCAGGAGGTGCAGAGGCGCACCACCGAGGTCGTCGAGGCGCAGGAGGAAGTCAGGAAAGCCTTAGGGGATCTGATTGCCCAGCGGGAACTGAAGGTGCGTGCACTCGAGCAGGAAGGAGAGGGGGTGAAGGGGCGCCGGGAGGAGATCGCCGGGCGGGAGGCCTTGCTGAAGGGTGTGCGAGAGGAATTGAAGGAGATTCAAGAATCCATCGCGCAACAGGGTATCGCCCTTTCCCAGATAGAGATGGAGATGCGGCATCTGACGGAAAAGATCAGCGAGCGTTACGGCCTTACGTTGACCGCGCTGATGGAGCAAGAAGATTATGCCCCCCTTGAGGACTGTGAGGGGGCTGAGCGAAGACTTTCCGATCTTAAACAGAAGATGGAGCGCTTGGGAGAGGTTAATCCCGGGGCCGTAGATGAATATGAGGATTT
>Ga0315537_1004443_pt1 | contig 10210 bp, 5 predicted proteins | sample SalMarSW160270MG_FD_203091 | JGI IMG/M metagenome (GOLD analysis project Ga0315537, IMG submission 203091) | Salt marsh sediment microbial communities from the Plum Island Ecosystem LTER, Massachusetts, United States - Salt Marsh Sediment SW1602-70 ... | reverse complement strand
TTAGTCCGTGGGATGCCTTCGCTGGAACAACTGGAGAACTACGACCCGAAGCTCAGCACCCGCATTCTTGACCGCAACGGAACAATCATCAAAGCACTGTACACACAGCGCCGCTTCTATGTGCCGCTTTCCAGAATTTCTCCGGCCATGACAACGGCGCTGCTGGCGATAGAGGACCATAAGTTCTATGACCACTGGGGCATTCGCCCCGACGCCTTGGCCGCGGCGTTGGTCAAAGATGTCGTGCTACTCCGGTTTCGCCCTCGGGGAGCTTCGACCATCACTCAGCAATTGGCTCGGACGCTATATTTCACCCAGGAACGTACCATCGTAAGGAAGCTCCGCGAGCAACTCACGGCTATCCAAATCGAACGCCGGTACTCGAAGGATGAAATCCTGGAGATGTATCTGACGCAGAGCTACTTCGGGCATGGAGCCTACGGTATTGGCGCGGCAGCAAAGACTTTTTTCTCCTGCAGCCCGGCTGAGTTGACGCTGCCACAAGCGGCACTCATCGCCGGCCTGCCTCGTTCTCCGTCGGGCTATGATCCCTTGCGTTATCCTGAGAGAGCGCGTGATCGGCGCAATCTCGTGCTGTGGCGCATGTGGAAGCTGGGAGCCATCACCGAAGCAGATTATCGGGGGGCGGTCGAGACTGATCTTGATCTGAGTCCTCCGGTCATGGAGGAAGCAGGAGAGGGGATCGCACCCTACTTCACCGAGAATGTGCGCCAGATTCTGGGGCGTCGGGCACAGGCACTTGGCGTTGATCCCTATCACGATGGGCTGACGATTGAAACAACCTTGGATGCGCGGCTTCAGGCGTGCGCGGAACAGGCGGTGGCCGAGTGGATGCCGACACTCCAGGAGGAAGTCAACAAAGAACATCCTCGCTCCGAGCTGTTCGGATTGCTCCGCCAACTCTACCCGGACGCAACATCAGCTGAGCTGCGACACCTTGCGCGCGATGAAACTCTCGTCGATTCGCTTTTTCGGGCGGAATTTGAAGTTCAAGTGGCCTTTGTGGCGATTGACCCCAGCACAGGCGGCATTCTGGCCATGATCGGGGGACGGGACTTTGAGCGCACGAAGTTCAATCGGGCCACCCAGGCCATTCGCCAGCCGGGTTCGGCGTTCAAACCCATCCTGTACGCTGACCTTGTTGACAGGGGACTGCCGCTCTCTCTTCGAGTGCCCAACGAGGAAGTGATTGTGGAACTCCCGAATGGAGATATCTGGGCTCCACAGAATTTCGATTCGTCAGTCGGCGGAGATGCGAGCCTTCGTGAGGCGTTGCAGAGGTCTCTGAATCTCGTCAGCATTCGGCTGTTGCGTGATTACACAACTCCACAGGCTGTCGTTGCCATGGGTCGGCGGTTGGGGATCCGAACGCACATTGATGCTGTGGATGCCCTGGCACTGGGGACATCAGGCGTCATCCCGCTCGAACTGGTGTCCTGTTTTGGCGTCTTTCAAGCTCGGGGTGTGCGTGCCGAGCCGATGTATATTACCCGCATCCTTGACGAATTCGGGCAGGTCATCGCGGAGTATTCGCCGCAGAGATCGGTTGTGCTTTCCGAAGAGACCGCCTTTCTGGTCACGAGCCTCTTGGAATCTGTGACCGAACCGGGGGGAACCGGTGTGAGCTTGCGGTCGAAATTCCATTTCGCACATGCTGCGGCAGGGAAGACAGGCACGACGGATGATTACACGGATGCCTGGTTTGTCGGATTCACACCGCATCTTGCAGCCGCGGTTTGGGTTGGTCTTGATGATCCATCCAAAACTCTTGGCGAGGACCAGGAGGGAGCTCACGCCGCTCTGCCTATCTGGGCGCGGTTCATAACGCTGGCCTACGATACGATGGGCTATCCTGAGGAGGGGTTTGTTGCGCCGGATGGAGTTGCGAGGGCCGAGGTATGCGCTGAAAGCGGAAAGCTGGCCCGCGAAGGTTGTCCCCGGGTCTACACCGAGTACTTTTCGCGCAAGCACCTTTTGCAGGAATACTGTCCACTACATATTGGTTCATCCTGGCCCCATAGGAGGTGGCCGAGCATCTTATAAATCGGGAGGACAAACATGAATCTCATAAGTCGGTCCAAGCAACGCGGTTCCGTAGCCGCCATCGTGGCGGTAATTGTCGTGGTTCTGATCATTGTGGTACTCCTTCTCCACTTCTTGTCGCGGCGCGCGCCGGAGGCCGTGCAGGACTTCCAGCAGCTCGTCGTGAAGATCGACAAGTTGAACACACAGATCGCTTCTCGAGAGGATCGGATTCGCAATCTGGTGCGGCGATACAACGAAGATCGGCCGACGGCTGCCATTGACACGACCGGCCTGGGTCGATTCGGCCTGACGCCAGAGCAGGCTGAGCTCATGGCTCGGCGGATCGCTCAGGAGAAAGACCTCTCCTATCGTGGCATCCTGCAGGAAGTGATAGACCTCGACCAAGAAATGACGCAGCTCAGTCAAGAAATGCAGGAAATCCGCGCACGGCTGCGACCACCCTATGTCATCCAGAAAGGGGAGACCCATTTCCAGGTGGCGATGAATTTCCTGACAGAGGATGTCGGCCTGAGCGAAGAGGAAGCCTTAAGGCACATCGAGCGCGAGGCGCTTTTTCCGGAGATGTTACCGGGTTTTGAGATTTGGAATTATTGGGGCGAAGGTGTGTTCGGCACATTTGTAACCCAGGGCTCGGCGAAGATCAGCCCCAATGAGCTTATGCGCATCTCCAAGCGCAAGATTGATCAGGAACGCCGAACCCTGAGTGAAGCACGCGACCGAGCTCAGGAACAGGTTGCCGACCTTGAGGTGCACCGCACTGAGCTGGCAGCGCAGCTGGAGAAACTGGAGGCGGAACGCGCCAAAGCGCTGGCGCAAATCGCCCAGATGGCGGAGCAGAATGCGGATCTCGCCAGCCAACTCAACTCGGTTGTCCATCAAGTGGCTTCGTTCTCGACTTTCAAGAAGCAAGGAGTTTTGCATAAGCCCACGCTGGGGAAATGGAGGGTCGAGGATCTGGACAAGATGGAGAATATAAGGTCGATCGACCTGCGGCAGACTCAGGAGATTTCTTTTTCGGCGGCAGATGCGGGTGTCTCGAAGATATCCAAGGTTGTCCTGTTCCCGCGTTATTTTCTTGAAGACACAGATTATCGAGTCGACATCGCCCCGGATCGGGGTTCTGCCAAGTTGACTCTTCTGCGGCCCGAGCAATTCCAATTGGTTAGACTGGCTATCGCGATCGACTGATGCCGCTTCGGTGAACGAGGGTGCCGGAGATACTGCCGTCCCGGTGGTATCTTCGATGACAGGGACCATGATTAGCGGGCTCTAAATTCAGGAGGTGGATCATGTGTCTTGCAACTCTCTCGCCATCCTTATTTGGCGTTCAAGTCTTGGGACTCGGTGTATCGATTCGCCCGATTCGTGTGCTTCTCCGAGACATTCTCAAGAAGCAAATCTACTGCCAGACCGTCGAGCACAACCCTTTGAAGTTTCCCGTTGCCGTGCGCAAAGACAAGTATGCGATGGTTGCTTCGATCATGATGGCGATAGACCGCGGCATCGAGCGAGGTCTTCTTGGGGCCACAGTCCGACGACGGCTCATGGAAACTCTACTGGGGAGGATCTTCGTCAAATCCAATCCAAGCTTCGAAGCCTTCACGCAAGAACACGGCTGGAACCCTCCGGCTTTTATCGTGTTGAGTCCTACGGCGTGCTGTAATCTATCCTGTCCCGGCTGCTACGCTGCGTCAGCTCCGTTAGCCAACCAGACATTGCCGTATGGGATCGTCCGCGAGATTCTGCGCCAAAAGCAAGACCTTTGGGGCAGCCATTTCACGGTCATTTCTGGAGGCGAGCCTTTTGTCTACAAGAGTGAGGGTAAGACGCTTCTCGATATCTTTGAGGAGTTTTCCGATCAGTACTTTCTGGTCTATACGAATGGCACCCTAATCACGCGTAGTGTCGCCGACAGACTGGGCGAGCTGGGCAATGTGACACCGGCGATATCGGTGGAAGGTTTGGAAGCAGAAACGGACGCTCGCCGTGGGAAGGGATGTTTTGCCATGATCCTCGAGGCCATTCAGAACCTGCGTCAAGCAGGTGTGCCTTTTGGGGTGTCCGCGACGGCCATGCGCAGCAATGGGGAGAGAATCCTGGACGATGAATTCATCGACTTTTTCTTTGAACGGCGAGGGGCTCTCTACGAATGGATTTTCCAATATATGCCGATAGGGCGTGGCTACGATCCGGAAATGATGGTCACACCGCAACAGCGCGTGGCGATGTGGCAGCGCACCTGGGAGCTGATCCGCGAGCACCAATACTTCATCGTCGACTTCTGGAACTGCGGCACGGCCTCCAGCGGCTGCATTGCCGCAGGTGGCGGTATCGGTGGCGGTTTCTTCTATATTGACTGGAATGGCAATGTGGCTCCTTGTGCCTTCAATCCCTTTTCCGTCCACAACGTAGAGGATGTGTTCGCCAGTGGCGGCGATCTGAACACTGTGCTTTTCTCTCCGTTTTTTGAGAAGATCAGGTGCTGGCAAAAGGACTATTTCCTGAATCGCCCCGCCGCTGAGGCGGGCAACCTCCTCGCTCCGTGTCCCATTCGGGATCATCATGGGCAGATGTGCGAGATCGTTGCTGAAGCCGGGGCCAAACCCATTGACGAAGATTCCGCCAAGGCATTTTCCGATTCCGGTTACCACGAACAGATGGTACAGTACGGTCGGGATATAGATGAATTGTCGCGCGGTATCTGGGATGAAGAGTATTTGAAGGATGAGAGACGCGAATCGTGAGCTGATAATTGTTCTCCAGTAATTCCGCAGATAGAGGTACGAAACGGATTGTTGTGTGAAGGAAAATCCTTGTAGATGGCTATGAAATCATCTGCGCGTTCGACTGCGGGAAAGGCAGTCCTGGTGCCGGATAGGCACAATCCGGCGCCGCTGGTCACCGGGCTTTTCCTGGCGGCTTTGGCGCTGATCACCTTTCTGGCTCTGGTAAGCTATGATTCGGCGGATTGGCCGATGGGGGCGCTTGATCGTCCGATTTCGAATTGGATTGGCGGTATTGGAGCCGTCATTGCCTGGGGTCTCGGACCGATGCTGGTCGGCCGATGGGCAGCGTTTGGTTTTGTTGCTCTATTGGCGATTTGGGCATGGACGCTGCTGCGGCGCGGGGATTGGCAGCGTCCACTCTGGCTCTCGTTCTGGGTCTTTCTGTCGGCACTCTGGATTTGCTGGGCCTTGGGGTTGGCTTGTTCGCTCTGGCCGGGTTGGGTTCAAGCGGACTACAGCGACATTGCGGGTCTCTTCGGCCTCTGGCTGACAGAAATCGGAACCTATTGGCTTGGCATCACGGGGCTGACGATCGCCCTTGTCGTGATCCTGCTGGCGGGCCTTCTGCTTTCCGTCGCGCGTTTCGCGGGTTGGTTCCAGAGCGGAGTTGACAAAGCGAGTGAACGAGTGGCGAACCTCCGTATCCCGATTCCAAAGGGCACGCGTTCGAGAGAACGGAAGAGCCGACGGAACAAGGATCTCGCAGTCACTAAGGCTGAGAAGAAGGAAGCCCCGCGACCCAAGCCCGTTGTCACGAAGTCCGAAGCACCTCCCAAGGCTCAAGATGCGAGTGATTCCGGTTACATATTCCCGTCCATTGAGCTTTTCAATCTTCCCGACTCCGAAAACGCCACGACCATTACAGCACAAGAGATCGACGAAAACGCGCGGCTCTTGGAGGAGAGCTTGGCGCAGTTCGGCGTTTCGGCCCGAGTGGCGCGAGTTCATCCCGGGCCGGTGATTACGCGCTATGATTTGGAGCCTGCAGCGGGTGTGAAGGTCAGTCGCATTGAGGCTCTTGCGGACGATCTGGCATTGGCCCTGCGTGCGCGTGGTCTTCGCATTTTGGCGCCGATTCCTGGTGAGGCGGCCGTCGGAATCGAGATCGCCAATCCGAAGCCTGCGACAGTGACTTTCAGAGAAATCATCGAATCCGATACCTTTCAGCAATCTACCTCAAAATTGACATTGGCCCTTGGGCGCACGGCCTCTGGGGAGGTTTTCATCGCCGATTTGGCCAACATGCCTCACCTGCTCATCGCTGGCACGACCGGTTCGGGCAAGTCAGTCTGCGTCAATACGCTGGTTGCGTCCGTCCTGTTGCGTGCCACGCCGAGCGAGGTTCAGTTTGTTCTGATTGATCCGAAGAAGCTTGAGCTGGCGCCGTACAACGAGCTTCGCAATCACCATGTGACGCATCGCCCGGATCTCAGCGAATATGTTCTGACACGCCCCGATGAAGCGGTCAAAGCGCTGCGCAGTGTCTTGGTCGAAATGGAACGCCGCTACGATCTTCTGGCGGAGAAGGGATCGCGCCACATTGATGAATACAATGAAGAAGTGCTGCGGGGTGGTCGAAAAGAAGATCAGCGGCTACCCTATCTTGTCATTGTGATCGATGAGCTGGCCGACCTGATGATCATGGCGGCCAAGGAAGTGGAGGAGCCTATCGCTCGCCTGGCACAGCTTGCCAGAGCGGTAGGCATTCATCTTGTTTTGGCAACTCAGAGGCCGTCGGTTGATGTCATCACGGGTGTTATCAAGGCCAATTTTCCAGCGCGCATCGCTTTCCGAGTGGCGATGAAGGTCGACTCGCGCACGATTCTGGACACCAACGGTGCGGAGACTCTTTTGGGTCGAGGTGACATGCTTTTCCAGCATTCAGGCGAACCCAATCCGGTGCGGCTTCAGGGAGCACTTGTAACCCGTGGTGAAATCGACCGTCTCATCGCACACATCCGCAAGCAGCCGACGCCTCCCGGCAAGTTGACGCTGCCCTTGGAGCCGGAGGCCGAGAGCCCCGAATTGAGCCTGGCCGAGGGTGGGCGTGACCCGCTGTTTCTCGATGCGGCGAAGATTGTCGTGCGCACCGGCCAGGGCTCGGTTTCGATCATTCAGCGACGACTCAAGGTAGGCTACAGCCGGGCGGCTCGCCTGATTGACCAGCTTGAGCAGGCGGGTATTGTCGGACCTTTCGACGGATCGAAGGCACGCGCAGTACTTGTTGACGAACACTATTTCGACAACATTTCTGCCTAATTAACCCTGTCGACATCATACTCACCGCAAACACATCTCGCACAGAGGCATTCATAGTTACAATCAGTATCTGGTGTTCGGGACAAAGGAGGAAACCGTCATGCAGAAATCAGTGATTGTAATCTCAGTTGGGCTGATGCTCACGCTTTGTCTGGGCGCTTCTACAATGGCACTCGCGCAGCCGTGGGACGCTTCGCAGAAGGAGGTCTGGGCAGCGGTCGAAAAAGCCTGGGAAGCCTATACGAAGGGAGATCTGGAGGGAGCTCTAAAGTGCTACCACCCGGATTACATGGGCTGGCACTACGACGCACCTTTGCCATCGGGTGTGGAGACAGTCCAGAAATGGGTCACCTATTTCCTTCCCAAGAGGCAAGTCGTATTCTACGATCTTCGGCCTGTTGCGATTACCGTGCACGGCAATTTTGCCGTCGTGCATTACTATTTCACCGTAGTCACGAAGGCCGAGAAGGATGGAGAGAAGACCGATTCAGGCCGCTGGACTGAAACCTGGGTCAAGCAGGATAACAAGTGGCTCATCATCGGTGATCACGGCGGAGCAACACCTGGTAAGTAAGACGCGCACCAGCGCGTCCTGCGAATCGATGCCTTCGTGATTCCGACAGGCAAACTTTGGCCCGGCACGAAGGGCTTAATTTGGGAAAACAGGGGGCGGCAGTCGCCGCCCTTTCGTGCTCTTGAAAAGATGAAACTTTTTGGCGATATTGAATACGCCCGACTCGCGAGTTTGGCCGCTTCGGGCTCGACGGATCTGATGTACATTATCGCTTTCGCATAAAATAATATGGCCATCTGGATTCGACACGGCATCGTTATCTCACTGGGGGAGAAACCGCAGATCTGGACTCCGGGACGCGTGCTTATCGAGGGCGACCGAATCACACGCGTGGAAGCGGATGAAGGGGAGGCACATCCGGCTGGCCAGGAGACGATCGACGCTTCCGGCTGCGTTGTTTTCCCCGGTCAGGTCCTTCTGCATACGCACTGCTATGGGCTTCCAGCGCGTGGCATGCCGTCTTTGGGAAAGCCGCCGCGGACATTTCTCGATGTGTTGCGTCGAGTATGGTGGCCGCTCGACCGAGCTCTGACGCTTCCCGCTGTTCGCTTGGCCGCTCGTCTGTATTTGTGGGAGCTTCTTCGCGCGGGCGTAACGTGCGCCTTTGACCATCATGCGAGCTATGGTGCTATCGAAGGCAGTCTGGCCGAGATCGCGTCGGCTTTCGACGAGGTGGGACTCCGCGGTGGAACCTGCTTCGAGATTTCATCTCGCTGTGGTGCGAAGGCCGCAGATGCAGCGATCGAAGAGAATGTTCGTTACATCCGCGATCTTGCTCCGCGATTTCATCTGGCGCCCTTGATAGGGCTGCACGCGTCGTTCACCCTTTCGGAGAAGGTTGTAGAACATGTGGCGGCGCTGGCTGAAGAGCTTGGTGTTGGCGTGCATTCGCATCTTTGCGAGGGGCCTACAGACCGGCGGTTGTCGAGAGGTTCTCCCGTGCGTCGCTGGGCTCATTTGGGTTTTCTGAACGAGAAATCACTCTTCGCTCACGGCATAGATCTGCGCCAGGCCGAGTGTGAGCTACTCGCCGAGTCGGGAGCCACAATCGTCTTGAACCCGCGCTCGAACTTGAGCAATGCCGTGGGTTTGCCGGATGTTCTGAATCTCTCACGGTCTGGAGTGCGTCTGGCGCTTGGCAACGATGGGTTCGGAGCCAGTTTGTGCAGTGAGGCACAAACGGCACTGGGCACCTTCGCCACACAAGCAAGGGATCCGGTTTTTGGGTGGGAACTTCTGAATCAGATTCTGTTCGTGAATAATCCCGGAATCGCAGGGCGGCACCTTGGGACAACCTTGGGTGTGATTCAACCTCGGGCGGCTGCCGACATCGCCATCATTCCTTACCGCTCGACTACTCCCATTGACGCCTCGAATATTCTCGACCACTATCTGTTCGGCTTTGGATCAGTGCCTGCGAGAGATGTGATTGTGGCTGGGAAAGTGCGGCTGCGCCACGGCGCGCCGATGGGTTTTCAACCGGAGGAGTGGGCAGCACAGGCTCGACGCATCTTTCCGGATGTATGGCAGCAGCGTTCACTGCGAGGTTTTCGTGTCTCCCGTATCGTATAATCCGCGCCTCAAGGGAGCGAAGTGTGTTGGGTGTGGTCAGGAATGGCCGCCGGGAAGCTTCCCTTTCACCTGCCCGGTCTGTGGCCCGCTTCTTGGCACTCTCGACCTCGTCTATGATTTCCGAGACCTGCCTCCTCAGTTGCCTGCCGGGCCGGTGATGAGAGACTTGTGGGATTGCAGAGATTTTCTGCCCATCGAGCCACCTGAGCGTGTTCGGCGTTTGCGCGTGGGAGCTACGCCGCTTCTCCTGGCAGAGACCCTTGCTGCCGAGGTCGGCATTCGTCGCGTGTGGCTCAAGGATGACACACTCAATCCCTCCGGTTCTCTCAAAGACCGGGCCTCTACGGTTGCTCTGGCTCATGCGATTGCCTTGAGAGCCGAGGTTGTGGCTGCGGCATCGACGGGTAATGCCGCTTCGTCGCTGGCTGCTCTGGCCGCTGCGAGCGGGGTGCGCGTTGCACTCTTCGTGCCCGAGGCAGCGCCCGAGGCGAAGCTTGCCCAGCTTCTTCTGCATGGAGCGCGCATCGTCCGCATTCAGGGTACCTACGACGATGCTTTTGACCTTTGCGCCGAAATCTGCCAGAAGCGCGGTTGGTACTCGCGAAACACCGCCACGAATCCTTTCCTCACGGAGGGAAAGAAGACGGTGATTCTCGAAGCGGTGAATCAAATGGAAGGCAAAGAGCCTGATGTCGTCTTCGTGCCGGTGGGTGACGGGTGCATTCTCGGCGCAGTCCATCAGGGACTTGCAGATCTCAAGGTGGCGGGATTCATTCAGAAGATGCCGAGGCTCTTCGGCGTGCAGGCAGAAGGGGCGGCACTTCTCGTCGAAGCGGCCGAGCGTGCCACTCCATTGCCCGTGAGGGCACCTGTTTCGACCTTTGCCGATTCCATCCGGGTTGGTCATCCGCGAGATCAGGTGAAAGCGTTGCGAGCGGTCAAAGAAACGGCT
>Ga0315537_1004442_pt1 | contig 10212 bp, 20 predicted proteins | sample SalMarSW160270MG_FD_203091 | JGI IMG/M metagenome (GOLD analysis project Ga0315537, IMG submission 203091) | Salt marsh sediment microbial communities from the Plum Island Ecosystem LTER, Massachusetts, United States - Salt Marsh Sediment SW1602-70 ... | reverse complement strand
GAAGATAGTTGCCTTGCGGAAAGCGCCGCCGGCAAACAGATCCAGAAGCCCGAAAATAGTATCACCGGAAAGAGCCTGTGATAATAGTGAACCGTCAACACCCGGCGTCGGAATATGTCCCCCGATACGGTAAACTACCAGGATACCAAGAGTAAAAAGAATACGCTTACGAAGCTCTTCGATCTTAAATATCGATTGAAAAGTACCAAACACTATATCACCTCTGCTTTACCGCCGGCTTTTTCGATTTTTTCAGCCGCCGTTTTGGAGAAGGCGTTCGCCTTGATATTTAAGGCCGACTTCAACTCGCCGACGCCCAGAATTTTCAGCGGCAGGCGGGTCGACTTGATAATACCCATTTCCCTGAGGCTATCCGGCGTAATATCTCCCGGTTGACACTTATTAAGTATCTCCAGATTAACAACCTGGTATTCCTGTCTGAATTTATTGGTAAAACCGCGTTTCGGAATTCTTCTCTGGACAGGCATCTGGCCGCCTTCCATCCAGGCTTTTATTTTCTTCCCGGAACGAGCTTTCTGACCCTTATGACCGCGAGTTGCGGTTTTACCCCGCCCGCTGCCGGGTCCCCGACCGATGCGTTTGCGTTTTTTCCTCGCGCCCGGGGGCGGTTTCAGATTAGATAATTCCAGTGGTACCATCATTCCTCTATCTCTTCAAACTTAACAAGATGCCTTACGGCGTTAACCATGCCGCGAATCTGCGGCGTGTCATTATGTATCACCGTCCGATGTATTTTACCCAGGCCCAGAGCGGTAATCGTTCTTTTATGTTTTTCTTTACCGTCTATGGTACTGCGAATCTGAGTAATTTTCAATTTGGCCATAAAAACCTCGTAATGCCCGCGATCAACCTTCGGTTCGGTATTTTTCCTGCTCTTCACGTGAACGCAGCCCCAACAGCCCGTTCATAGTCGCTTTGACAACATTATTGGGATTGCGGCTTCCCAGGGCCTTGGTTAGAATATCCTGGATGCCGGCTGATTCCAATACGGCGCGAACAGCCCCGCCGGCAATCACACCCGTCCCGGGTGAAGCCGGTTTCAAAACAACGGTCGCCGCTCCGAATTTACCCAGCGTATAGTGAGGGATTGTCCCTTCCGGAGTAATCGCGACCTGCACCATCGCTTTCCGGGCCGATTCAGTCGCCTTTCGAATCGCTTCCGAAACTTCGGAGGCCTTACCGGTGCCGACACCGACGCGTCCGTTTTTCTTACCGACCGCTACCAGAGCCGTGAAACTGAACCTCCGGCCGCCTTTGACAACCTTGGCGACACGGTTGACATTAATAATTCGCTCCTCAAAATCGAGCTCTTGCATTTCTAAATGTGCCAAACGCTACCTCTTTAATTATATCAAAATTCCAAACCGGCTTTACGGGCCGCCTCGGCCAGAGACTTAATGCGGCCATGGTATAAATGCCCACCCCTGTCGAAAGCTACTATCTTAATGCCTTCCGATATGGCTCTTCGGGCAATCTCTTCACCAATAATTGCGGCTTCTTCGGTTTTGTTCTTGCCGGCTATTTTATCTTTAATATCTTTGGTCAACGATGAAACGGCCGCTAATGTCTCCATTTTTTCATCATCAATTATCTGAGCATAAGTATTCTTATTCGTTCGGGAAATCACCAGCCTCGGCCTGTTGGCCGTCCCGCTTACCCGGCTGCGAATACGGATTTTCCTTTTTGCGAATCTGGATATTTTGTCAATCTTAGCCATGTGCGTAACCTTTATTTGCCAACGGCCTTGCCGGCCTTTCGGCGGACAACTTCGTCAATATATCTGATGCCTTTACCCTTGTATGGTTCGGGCGGTCGAAATTTCCTTATCATGGCTGCCGATTGCCCGACCATTTGTTTATCGATACCGGAAATCGTTATAGTATTTTCTTTCGGATTTACTTTAATATCAATTCCTTCCGGCGGACGGAATAGAATCGGGTGCGAATAACCAAGATACAACATCAACAGCTTACCCTTCAATTCGGCCCGATATCCGACACCGATCAGTTGAAGCGTCTTGCTGTAACCATCGGTTACACCGACAACCATATTTTGAATCAGGACGCGCGTTAAGCCATGTAATGATCGATGCTGCTTGTTATCCGACGGCCTCGCTACCACGACCGACTCGCCCTCGACCTTGACAATCATATCCTTATGCAATTCCTGGGACAGGGTACCTTTGGGGCCGGTGACGTTGATCTGAGCTTTTTTCAGATCAACTTTCACTCCCTTGGGAATAACTACCGGTAATTTTCCTACTTTTGACATATTCAGTGCTCCGTTACCATATATTACAAAGAGCTTCACCGCCCACTTGCTTTTTAAGAGCCTCGACCTCAGTCATAATGCCCTGCGACGTGGAGATAATGGTAATACCAACCTGATTTCTGGCAATTCGTTTTATATCTTCGATATCATAATACTTTCTCAAGCCGGGCCGCGAGGACCTCTGAATTCCCCTGATAATCGGTTCGTCGTCCTTACTGTATTTCAGATACACGCGCAAAATGCCCTGTCGCCCGTCCGGAATATCCAGCAAATCCTTAATAAAATTCTTCTCTTTCAGGATTCTGGCTATTTCGCGCTTAATATTCGAAGCGGGAACATCGACCGCTTTCATTCTGGCCTTGGAGCCATTCCTGATTCTCGTCAGCATATCGGCAATCGGATCAGTCATCGACATAACAAACTCCTACCATTCATAATCATTACCAGCTGGCCTTCACAACGCCGGGAATTTCCCCGGCCAGCGCCATTTCCCGGAAGCAGATTCGGCACAATCCAAATCTTCTAATGTAAGCTCTCGGCCGACCGCACCGCCGACACCGGCTGTAACCCCTGACCTTAAATTTCGGCGGCCGATTCTGTTTTTCTACCAGACACTTTTTTGCCACTTTTACTCCTACTTCTTAAACGGCATACCCAATTCCGTCAGAAGCTGACGAGACTCCTCGTCAGTCCTGGCTGTGGTCGTTATCGCCACATTCATGCCGCGAATCTTGTCGATACTATCATAATCTATTTCCGGAAAGATTATCTGCTCGCGAATGCCAAGATTAAAGTTGCCGCGCCCGTCGAAAGATTTGGACGAAATACCGCGAAAATCTCGGATTCGGGGAATCGCCACGTTCATCAGACGGTCGAGGAATTCATACATCCGTTCGCGGCGCAATGTCACACTGACCCCGATTTTGGCGCCCTCGCGAAGCTTAAAATTCGAAATCGACTTTCTGGCGCGGGTTATAATCGGTCTTTGTCCGGTAATTTTCATCAAATCATCGGAGGCCGAATCCAGCGCCTTGGCATTCTGGACCGCCTCGCCGACACCTATGTTAACCGTAATCTTGGTCAATTTCGGTACTTCCATAGTCGATGAGTACTTATTTTCCTTCATCAGCTTGGGAACAATCTTCTCATTATATAAGGTCTTTAATCGAGCCATATTTAACACCTATCAGATGGATTCCCCGCATCTGCGACAGTATCTGATTTTTTTTCTGACACCGTCCGAATCGACCAGAACTTTCTGGCTGATTTTAGCGGCGGCAGAGCATGATTTACAATAAAGAGCAACGTTGGATCTGTGTATCGTTCCCTCTTTCCTTATGATTCCGCCCTTCGGATTTTTCTGGGTCGGGCGCGTATGCCGGCCAATCATGTTGATTCCTTCGACAATCAGTCGATTCGTTGAAGGAAACACGGCCAGCACCTTTCCGGTTCTGATCTTATCCGGCGTTCCCCGGTCCTTGCCCCGCCTGATAACGACTATATCATCTTTTTTAATATTCATAACAGGTACCCCTATAAAACCTCCGGGGCAAGCGAAATAATTTTCATAAATTGCTTTTCCCTGAGCTCGCGCGCGACCGGTCCGAAAATACGCGTTCCGCGCGGCTCTCTTTGATCATTTATTATAACGGCGGCATTATCCGAAAATCGGATCGTCGAACCATCAGTGCGCCGCGTATTCGCCCTGGTTCTGACAACGACCGCTTTGCAAATCTCGGATTTTTTCACTGTCCCGCCCGGAATAGCATCCTTGACGGCCACCACAATTATATCTCCAATCCGGGCATATCGTTTTTTCGATCCCCCTAAAATGCGGAAACATCTGACTCTTCTGGCGCCGGAGTTATCGGCCACGACCAAATCTGTTTCTTCCTGAATCATACCTTTACTCCCGATTAATCGGCACCTTAATTATTTGGCTCTTTCCACAACTTCAACCAGCCGCCAGCGTTTTAATGATGAGCGTGGTCGGCATTCCATTATTTTGACCAAATCACCCATGTGCGCATCGTTGGCTTCATCATGCGCATAAAATTTGGAATGCGACTTGACGATGCGTTCGTACATCGGGTGTTTCATGGTTCGCTCAATGCTTACGACCAGCGTTTTATTCATCTTATCCGAAACCACCCGGCCGAGTCTAACTTTTCGCATTTTTCTCTTCATATCGAATCCGTATTTTATTCACTCTTCTCGTTTTTATTCTCGGTTTCGCCGCCCGTATCCCGGTCAAGAATCGATACCTTCGAATCCACAATTTTTCTGATACCGCGTTTGTCTTCGGTCAATATTGTCTCGACCCTGGCGATATCCCTTTTCAGGGTGCGTAGTCGCAGCGGATTATCGAGTTCTTTCAGACTTTTACGCAGCCTGAGATTGAAGAGGTCTTCTTTCAATTCATGCTTTTTTTGAAGGAGCTCTTCTCTGGTCAAATCTCTTAAACTTACCATCTTCATAATTCACTCACCCTATGTATCCGATCGACGAACGAATTTCGTTTTAACGGGGAGTTTGTTGCCGGCCAGACGAAACGCTTCTCTGGCCATAACTTCGCTAACACCCTCAACTTCGAACATGATTCGCCCCGGCTTAACTACCGCCACCCAGTACTCGGGAGCGCCTTTGCCTTTGCCCATTCTTGTTTCGGCCGGTTTTTTGGTTATCGGTTTGTCGGGGAATATTCTAATCCAGACTTTACCGCCCCTCTTGATATATCGCGTCAGGGCGATACGGGCGGCTTCGATCTGCCGATCGGTAATCCACGCCGGATCCATCGCTTTTAAGCCAAATTCTCCAAAAGAAACAGCGCTACCGCGGTATGCTTTTCCATTCATCCTTCCCTTTTGCCGCTTGCGGTATTTGGTCTTCTTTGGCATTAACATAATTTCTTCATCTCCATACTAATGACTAAGGCGTCACTTCGTTTTGCCTTTGCCGTCAGACGTGGGTGTCTTTTTTCCGGGCGATTCCGGTTTCTTCTCGGCCTGAGCCGGTCTTTTCCCGGTATCCGCCTTCTTGCCCGTCCTATCCGGGGAAGCGGTCGGTTTTCTGCCGGGGGGTCTTCCGCCCGATTTTTCCTGGGGCCTCTGAGGTCTTCGCGGCGGCTGTTTTTCGGAATCAGTGCGCGGCATGGGGGAGCCGACTCTTTTATCGGCTTCTCTCTCCGGCCTCGGTTCACTTCTTCTGGAACCGGCCCGGCGCACACGGCCGCGTGGACGACGACGACGCGGTTTTTCATCGCGGTATTTTCTATCTTTCTTCGAAGGCATCTCCAGTTCCGGTCTTTCTGTCAGCGACTTGTCAATCTCATCGCGTGAAACCAGTTCACCGGCGCCCATTATCATTCCACGGCAGATCCATACTTTTACACCAATTGTACCATAGGTTGTGTGGGCGGTCGACGTGGCATAATCGATATCGGCGCGAAGAGTATGCAGGGGAACACGGCCCTCCATATACTTCTCGCTGCGCGCGATTTCGGCACCGCCCAGACGACCTGAACAAAGCACTTTTATTCCGTCCGCACCCATTTTCATCGTGGCCCCGATGGCCTTTTTCATTGCGCGACGATAAGATATACGGCCCTCCAATTGATGAGCAATCGAATCGGCGACAATCCGGGCACACAACTCCGGTTTCTTGACTTCAATTATATTCAGAGAAATGTCCTTACTGGTCAATAGCTGCAATTCTTCACGGAGTTTATCGACTTCGGCACCCTTGCGTCCAATCACTATACCCGGACGTGAAGTATGAATATCGACTGTAACCTTTTTCGGCGCTCTGAGGATTTCAACTTTGGCCAGACCGGCATTTTCAAGTCGGGTATTTATATATCTTTTGATCCGCAGGTCTTCAAAGATAAAATTGGCGAAGTTTTTACCCGCGAACCATTTGCTGTTCCAGGATTTTATTACTCCCAGACGAAAGCCTATCGGATGCGTTTTTTGTCCCAAATCTATCTCCTTGCTCTACTTTTCTTCTTTCTCATCGCCGGCATCATCAATGCTCGCTTCTTTGACAGCATCATCTTCCGCCTTCTCTTCGACTTTTTCTTCCGGCTCGGCAGCCACAGGCTCTTCTTCTTCGACCGCTTCAGCCTTTGTTTTGGCTTTCGCTTTTGCCTTTACTTTCTTTTCCCCTGACACGGCCTTTTTCTTTCCGGCCGTTGCCTTTCGGGGCCTGCCTTTAGTTGTGGTTTTCTTATCCGCTTCCGGCTCTTCCTCGGTCGTGACTTTTTTGCGCCGGCGCGCCCTTGTCCTGGGAGCTTCCGGCTCCGGCTCACCCTCGACCTCGACCAGCAAATGGCAGTACCGTTTACGAATCCTGAAAACACGACCCATCGATTGAAACCGAACGCGTTTGGCGGTCGGCGCCGAATCAACCATAATTTTTGTAATAGCCAAATCCTCGGCCTTCAGCTTCCCGGTCCCGACGGAGGACATGGCGTTAGCGGCTGCCGATTTTACCGTTTTAGCCAGATGATGCGCGGCTATCTTCGGCGTATAATTCAAAATATTCAGCGCTTCCTCGACCGGCTTTCCCTTAACGAGCTCTGCCACCCGACGCATCTTCTTCGGAGCAATCTTTAAATATCGAACTCTGGCCATTGCCTGCATCTGTCATATCTCCCTATCGCTTTATAGCGCTGGCTCGCTCGGCCAGCTTGCCGCCATGGCCGCGAAAAGTGCGCGTTGGTGCAAATTCTCCGAGCTTGTGTCCCACCATATTTTCCGTGATATATATGGGGATAAACTTATTCCCGGTATGAACTGCCAGAGTATGTCCCACGAACTCCGGAATAATCGTTGAACGACGCGCCCAGGTTTTGATAACTTTCTTTTCACCGGTTTCATCACAGAGCTTAATTTTCTTCATGAGCTTGTCGTCAACATACGGGCCCTTTTTTAAAGACCGTGGCATTCATACCTCCGTACTTACTTCTTTTTACTTCGCGGCTCGACAATATATTTATTCGATTTGCGCTTGCTTCTGGTTTTTAAACCCTTGGTTATCTTGCCCCAGGGAGTGCACGGGTGACGTCCACCCGAACTGCGCCCTTCACCGCCACCCATCGGATGGTCGACCGGATTCATGGCGACACCCCGGACTTTCGGTCGGAGACCGCGCCAGCGCCGGGCCCCGGCCTTGCCCCAAGTAAGGTTCTTATGGTCGGGATTGCCGACCTGACCGATTGTCCCGTAGCAAGTCTGTTTCACCAGACGAACTTCGCCTGAGGGCATCTTCAGATGAGCAAACTGACCTTCTTTGGCGACCAACTGGACATGGGTTCCGGCACTTCGGGCGATTTGACCCCCCTTACCGGGGAAAAACTCAATATTGTGCAAAAACGTCCCCAGCGGCATCGAGCCGACCGGAAGCGAATTGCCGGTCCTGATTTCGGCATTCTCGCCGGAGAGAACCATATCATCGACCTTCAATCCGTCGGGCGCGAGAATATAACGTTTTTCGCCGTCGACATAATGCAGAAGTGCAATGTATGCCGAACGATTGGGATCGTATTCGATCGAGGCGACTCGGGCGGGGATATCATGCTTATCGCGTCTGAAGTCAATCAAACGATAGTGGCGTTTATGACCGCCTCCCCGATGCCGACAGGTGATACGTCCCTTATTATTTCTTCCGCCTTTTTTTCTCAAAGGCCGTAACAGAGATTTTTCCGGAAGAATCGATGTAATTTCCTCAAATGACGGCACTGTCCGGAATCTGAGTGACGGGGTGGACGGTTTGAATTTCTTGATGGCCATGACTACTTCAATATCCCAAATTAAACATTATCAAAATCTGCTATTCGCTGGTCTTTTTTCAAAACGACGACCGCCTTTTTCCAGGACGGCGTCCGCCCTTCGTATCGGCCGAGTCGTTTTGGTTTTCCCGGAATCCGCATAGTACGGACACGAGCGACTTTAACGCTGAATGCTTTTTCAACGGCGCTCTTTATCTCCAATTTGTTGGCATCTTTGTGAACCCGAAAAATATATGCGTTTTCTTTCTCTTTAAGAATCACCGATTTTTCGGTCATCAGATGTAACTCAAGTATATCTCTCGGATCCCTCATGAGGTAAAAACCTCCTCAATTTTTTCCAGGCCCGCCTTCGTAATCACCAGGACATCGGCGTCCACAAGATCGTAAGCATTGGCCAGCGGCGCGCGAAGATACCTGGCATTCCGAAGATTTCTGACCGAAAGGATCAATTGTTCGTTGACGCCCTCGTCAAGAATCAAACACCTCTTCTTTTCCAGACCGAGTTTATCCAGAATTCCGGCCATTGTCTTGGTCTTGACTTCCTCCAGTGCTAAATCTTCGACGACTCTCAACTTTTCATCCTGAGCTTTGCTCGAAAAGGCCGAAATTATCGCCGCCCGTTTCATCTTCTTCGGGAACTTCCGGTAATATGATCGCGGCCTGGGTCCGAATGTAATACCGCCGCCCTTCCAGAGCGGTGAGCGTATCGTTCCGGCCCGAGCCCGACCGGTGCCCTTCTGACGCCAGGGCTTGGCACCGCCGCCGGAAACATCGCTTCGACCTTTACTGCTGGATGTTCCCTGCCTTTGATTGGCGAGATAGTTCACCGTATATTGGTGCACCAGCTCCGGATTCGGTTTGGCCCCGAATACGGTTTCGTTCAATGAAACGGTTCCGACCTCCGCGCCTTCTTTATTATAAAGCTTCGCCTCCATTATTATCCGCCGTTCTGCCTTTTTCTAATACTTTTTCTTACTTTGACGATAGTGCCTTTTTTCCCGGGTATGGCCCCGCGAACCAGCATCAGATTCTGATCTTCAATCACCTGCACTACTTCAAGATTAAGAACCGTAACCTTATCTTTGCCCATTTTGCCCGCCATACGAATACCCTTGAATACACGCGAAGGGTATGATGACTGGCCGATCGATCCGGGGGCCCTTTCGCGGTCGGACTGACCGTGAGTAGCCTGCGCACCGGAGAAACCATGGCGTCGCATGACACCCTGGAAACCAATCCCCTTGGAAATACCGGTGACATCGACTTTTTCGCCTTTTTTAAAAATATCGACTTTCACTTCGTCGCCAATATTTATTTCTTCCGACCGGCCTTTGATTTCCCTGAGGTAGCGCATCGGCTCGACACCCGCCTTTTCGAAATGGCCGAGTTCAGCTTTATTGAACAGCTTCCGGCGCTTTTCCTCATAGCCCACCTGGACCGCGTCGTAACCGTCTTTTTCCTCCGTTTTAATGGCAACAATCCGACAGGGTCCGGCCTCGATAACCGAAACAGGGACAACCCTGCCATCATCGCGATAAACCTGAGTCATGCCTATTTTTTTGCCAATCAATTCATTCATCGCGTCACTACCATCACGTCTTGATTTCCACGTCAACGCCGGCCGGCAAATCCAGCTTCATGAGGGCGTCAACGGTTTGCGGGGTCGATTCATAAATATCAATCAACCGTTTATGAATTCGTGTTTCAAACTGCTCGCGTGATTTCTTGTCAACATGAGGTGAACGAAGCACCGTATATACCGTACGCTTAGTAGGCAGCGGAACCGGCCCGGCAATGCGGGCACCGGTTCGCAAGACAGTGCGCGCAATCTCTTTGGTCGATTTGTCGAGCGAATAGTGATCGTACGCCTTCAGCTTTATTCTGATCTTTTGTGTGGCCATACTATTTCAAACCTTCATATCCCGGGTAAAAAACTTTCGTTACTCCAAAATTTCCGCGATGACACCGGCGCCGACCGTCCGACCACCTTCTCGGATCGCAAAACGCAGCTCCTTCTCCATCGCTATCGGCGTGATCAACTCCCCTTCCAGCGATACATTGTCGCCCGGCATCACCATCTCCACGTTCTCCGGCAACTTCACCACACCCGTCACATCCGTCGTCCGAAAATA
>Ga0315537_1004439_pt1 | contig 10214 bp, 8 predicted proteins | sample SalMarSW160270MG_FD_203091 | JGI IMG/M metagenome (GOLD analysis project Ga0315537, IMG submission 203091) | Salt marsh sediment microbial communities from the Plum Island Ecosystem LTER, Massachusetts, United States - Salt Marsh Sediment SW1602-70 ... | reverse complement strand
CTGGGATAGATATTCACCCCCCTCATGATGAACATATCGTCGGATCGGCCCAAGAGGGCATCGTGCATGGGAAGCACGGATCCACAGGAACACCGCTTCGGGATAATCCTGGTAAGGTCCCTTGTTCTATACCTTATCAGTGGGGAGCACTCCTTCCTGAGGGTGGTGACCACCATCTCCCCGATCTCTCCATCTGCAACCCCTTCAAGGGTCTCGGGATCGAGTATCTCCAGGATGTAGTAGTCCGCCCAGTAATGGATGCCCTCATGATACACGCAATCAAGCCCGGTGCCGGGGCCGTAGAGCTCTGTCATGCCGGGAATATCGAAGATATGTTCTACGCCGAGAAGCTCCTTGATCCTCTTTCGCATCGCATCGCTCGAGCGTTCCGATCCAAAGATAACCTTTTTTAGATTGATCTTGTCCCTAATGCCACGCTTCTCCACCTCCTCTGCCATGAGCAGCCCCATCGAGGCAGTGCAGCAAAGCACGGTAGATTGGAAATCAACGAGGAAGGTACACTGCATATCGATATTGCCAGGACCTGCGGGAATCGCCATGGCACCGAACTTCTCGCAACCAAGCTGAAAGCCGACGCCGGCTGTCCATACCCCGTAGCCCACCGCTATCTGGACCCGATCCTCCTCGGTTAATCCCGCCATCTCATAGCACCTCGCAAAGAAATAGCCCCAGTCATCAATATCCCTCTGGGTGTAGCAAAGCACCTTTCTCTTGCCTGTGGTGCCGGATGAGGCGTGAATCCTTACGGTATCCTTAAAGGGCACCGACCGTAAGGGGAAGGGATAGCCTTCCTGCAAGTCCTTGGCGGTGGTAAAGGGCAGCCGTTTTATATCATCTAAGGAGCGAATATCATCCGGTTTTACCCCCGCTTCATCGAGCCGCTTTTTGTAGAAATCCGATCCCGTATAGGCATGGGTAACCGTCCATTTGAGACCCCTCACCTGGAGATCTTTCAGCTCTTCTTCGGTAGTTACTTCCGGCATAAAGCTCTTCGGCATATTATCTTTTACTCCTTTTTATTTGATTGATCTGCATCTACTCGGGTGTCTTGCCACAAAGGCACCAAGACACAAAGACAATAGAATCATTATTAATGAGTATAACACTGAAATGAATGGGAGAACTCCGTTATTCAATTTATTTTCATCTCCTTTTTGGGTCTTTGTGCCTTGGTGGCTGAATAGGTAAATTGATCTTTGCCTAGTGGAGCATTTCCGGCAAAAATAAAACGATTTGAGGGAAAGCTATTAAAATTATTAGAGACACAATGCACGCCATCAAAAAAAAGCTCACGCTTTTGAAGATAGTGCCAATGCTTATTTCCGGGGCCAATGCCTTAACCACATATATATTGACCCCTACAGGGGGTGTAATGGCTCCCATGGTCGTCACCATGGTTAAGATTATGGAGTACCATACGGGATCGAAACCGAGGGCCTTTCCCAAAGGAAAGAAGATGGGGATCGTGAGCACCAGAAACCCCAGGGAGTCCATAACACAGCCGCCTATCAGATAGATCAGCAACACGAATGCGAGAATAACAAGGGGTGGTACCGGAAGAGAGGCGGCAAAATCTGCCACGATAAAGGGGATTCTCGTTACCGCCAGAAAGCGACCAAAAATGATGGCGCCTGTCACAAGGACAAATACCATGCATGATATCTTGAGCGTTTCAACCATTGAGTTGATAAGGCCCTTCCAGGTCAGCCTACCAATTGAAACAGCCACAAGAAAGGTGCATAACACACCGACCGCCCCGGCTTCGGATGGGGTAAATAACCCGACAAACAAACCTCCGATTACCAGGACAAATATGGCTATCGCCTCAATAACCCCGGAAAGGGACTTGATCTTCTCTCCGAAACTCGTCTTTGGCCCTGGCGGACCGAAGTTCGGATAGAACTTGCAAAGCGTAAGGATAGTAAGAACGAACAGACTCCCTAAAAGGATTGCGGGCAAAATGCCGCCGAGGAATAGTTTGGCTATTGATTGTTCTGTTTGGAGGCCGATGACGATGATCACCACGCTTGGGGGCATTACCGTGCCCAAGGTGCCGCCGGTGACAACGGTGCCGCTGCTGAGCCTGGTGTCGTAGTTATACCGCTTCATCTGCGGTAAGGCTACCGCACCCATGGTGGCCGCGGTAGCCGTATTGGAACCACAGATAGCGGCAAAAAGCTCGTCGGCTCCTATAGTGGCTATTGCTAAACCACCGGGCCAATGACCTAACCACTTATACGCAGCCTTGTACAACCGTTCGGCTATCCCCGCGTTGAATGCTATGTAACCCATTAACACGAAAAGGGGTATGACCGTTAAACCGTAATTGGAGAATGTAGTCCAGATGTCAGCGCCTATCACGTTGATGGCTGCCTTGAGGGACACTACATAGCAAAACCCGCAGAAACCCACGACTGCCATTGCAAAGCCAACCGGCATCCCCAGGAAGAACAAAACAAGAAGCAGGATAATGATGCCAAGCACCCCGACAGCTACCAGGTTCATCTATGAGGCTCCTTCCCCTTCAAGGAGCACTCTCAAAAGGTCAACCAACAATACCAGGGCAAGAACGAAGCAACCCAGGGCAACACCATAGGTGAAGGGGTAGAAAACAATTCTCAGCGTTTCCGTGACTTCGCCTGTTTTCCAGAGGATTCTAGCCCATTTCGCTATCTGCCAGCCCGCAATAGAAAAGAATACCATGCAGATGAAGTAATTGATGCCATGGAGGATTCTCCGGGCCTTTGCCGAGAATTGCATCACCACGATATCTATCCCTATATGGCCCCTCTTGATCTGCGTGTAGCCAAGGGCAAAAGCGGTGACGATTGCGCCGAAGAATCCCATCAGCTCATAGGTGCCTTTTACCGGAATCCACACGATCCTCAAGAAGATATTCGAGCAGGAGAGCAGGATCATTGCCGTCAAATATACACCGGCTATACAGACAAACACCTGATTCAGTATTTTGCTTGCTTTATCCAGAAACTCCATGTTCGCCTTATCCTACTGGGATGTAAAACAACTATACTTTCTATTTCCGATAACCCTCACCCTGCCCTCCCCCTTAAAAGGGGGAGGGTTTGGGTGGAGGTCAGTTAGAATCGGGAATGATAGTCCCTCGCCACCATAATATCTTTCAGTATGGTCCTGGCCGGAAGGCCCTTGGCGTTGGCATCGGTGATCCATTTATCGATCAGGGGCTTCACCAGTTTATTCCACCTGGCCATCTCCGTTACGGAAAGCTCGGTGATCTCGATGTTATAGTTCTTCTTTGACCACTCAACGGACTCATCCACATGTTTGTCCATGTAGTTGCCCGTCCACCAGGCCTGCTCTGTCCCCAACCCATCCATCACGTCTCGCACATCCTTTGGCAGGGAGTTCCATTTATCCATATTCATGACCACTGCAAAGGGATACACCGGACCATTCATAATCGTCACATACCTGCACAGCTCCGCGTATTTGAAGTCCATGAGGGTTTCGAGCGACGATGCAGCGCCCTTGACAACTCCCTTCTGAAGGGCCTCAGGGGCTTCCGATTGGGGCATTCCCACGGGGGCGGCACCTAAGGCCTGCAATACCTGGGCTACACCTCCAGAGGCCCTGAGTTCCAGCCCTTTGAGGTCTTCCAGGTTCTTAACGGGTACCTTTGCGTAGATATGCGCAGGGGCGCAGGTGAACATGGTGAGGGCCTTCACCTTTGCGAACTCCTCTGGCTTGTGCTTTCTGTAGATATCCCAGAGCGTCAGGCTGGCGACCGTGGCATTGGGAAAGCCCAGGGGTAAGGCAGTGGCGTTCGTTACGATGAACCTTCCGGGCTGGTAGGCCATGCACAGGCACCCGATATCAGCCGTCCCAGCGATGACGCCGTCCATCATGCTCTTCGCGTCGAGAAGGGTGCTGCCCGGGAAGGTGTTTATCGCAACCTTGCCGCCTGTCCGCTTTTCCACCTCATCTTTCCATCGCTCCATTTGCACGCAGGGGAATGTGGGTGCCGGGGGAAAATTAGCGTAGCTAAGCGTTATAGGGGCAGCATCAGATGATACTGGATAAAGGCCCATAAGAAACAATGCTGTTACAAATCCTATTATGATTGAAATGCCTTGCTTTTTCATCTCTCTACCTCCTCATCTTTAGTTAGGGGTAACTGAACGTCTGAGTTTTATTTATCGGGCTTTCACCTCCTTTCTTCTTTTATGTACCGGGATTTCCAAGGATGCAGATGGTTCAAATCAATACTCCGTTAGGTTTTTAACCGTGCAGAAGGCTTCTATTGAGGGCCTAGCGTGAGCCGAGCTCATCTCCGTGATTTCATAACATGGAGAATGGCTTTTTAAACTACAGCAGACTTCACTTATTTTCAATAGGTTTTTAGGGCTGTAAAAACTCTAAAACAGCGGATACAAGGCGAACAATCATTAGCCTGACCCAGATTATAGCCAGTGATGGCGTTGAATATTCTCTGGACTATCCTTCCCTGTGTAGCCGGATTTCATGAAGAGTTGTTAATTGCATTGTGGAAGTCGTCCCGCTTTTTCAAGATCATCAGCTACGCTTTTCAAGTCTAAAGCTTCCAGACATTTTCTTTTCTGCCACCCTGTTTCCTTATCCCAGTCGTGAAGCTCATAATATTCATCGAGCATCCTGTCCCATCCTTCCTTGGTCAGCTTCTCGCCCCTCATGGGCCCAGATTTTATGGGCTCTTCTATAAACCTCTTTGGCGGCTGATCATCTCTACGAGTGAAACCGGCATGAAGTACATTGAACGCCTTTTCGATATTGTGAATCCGTTCCCCTACTACCATCAGCCCCTCTCCATCTATCTCGGTAGCGGTGGCAGCGGAGTAAAGCTCGGCCAAATCATCCGGATCAAGAAGCTCTACGCCGGCCCAATTACTGCAAAACATACAAATCCCGAGGCTATCTAAAACAGCCTGCAATCTCTCATAGTATACCACGAGGCTTGCCTTATTTTCATATGATAGCGGTCCATCGAGTTTTGGAATACCCCATATTTTTTGGCATACCTCTGAGGGAACCTGCATTCCCTCAATTAAATTGGCGCCTCTGGTGTGAGTTCCACCGCGTGTTGACACAACACAGCCCAATGCCCAAGCTCTTCCGGACCCTCTCATAGATTCAATAGAATCTTGCCCTTTTACGTGAACCGCGAAATCCTCGGATTCCCTGCCAACTACCTCTGCCGCCCTCTTTGCGCCTTCAGCAAGCAGGTCTCCTAATCCTTCCCTGTATGCCACCTTCCTGAGTAATTCAGCAACCGCCCTATGATCGCCCCACTCAAGGCTCAAACCGTCGGTATCGGCATCAGTGATGATTCCCCTCTGATAGCACTCAAAGGCCCAACCAATGGCACAGGAAGCGTTATCCTGATCAAGCCCATATTCACTACAGAGAGAATGTAACGCTATTATTGCCGGAGGATAATCGATTTCAAATCGAGCTACGAAGTTCAATAAGTCATTCACTTCAAAGCCTTCACAAGCAATGCCCTTATAAGGGCCATCCGTAACCCTATAAAAGTGGCTACAGCTAATCGGACAGCACGTGTAGCCTAATCTTCGGACCTCGTAGTCTCTTTTAAAGATGGCCGGGTCTACGCTCTTGATTATTTTAGGGCTCACATAATCATCCTGGAAATACCGCGCTCCCAAATGCCCCCGTTCATTGTAAAGACTAGGAGTTCTATAGGTACCCCATTTACTTCGTATAGTTGCTGACTCAGAAGCCCTCAGTTTCTCCCATGCCTTGTTCACGGCCTCCATAAACCTCTCTGGATAGGCCACCTCTATTGAGCCTGAACCCCGCACCGCAACGGCCTTCAGGTTCTTCGATCCCATTACTGCTCCCAAGCCGCACCTTCCCGCCGCCCTCGCCCGGTTTGTCATCACGCAAGCGCTCCTCACCAGATTCTCGCCGGCAGGCCCTATACAGGCAACCTGAATCTCATCGTCGGCTAACTCCTCCTTTATAATGTCATCGGTCACATACGTTGTCTTCCCCCATATATGTGACGCATCCATGAGCTTCACGCGGTTATCGTCAATCCAGAGGTATGCTGGCCTTCTCGATCTGCCTTGAAACACGATATGATCATATCCCGCGAACTTTAATTCAGCGGAAAAGTGGCCACAGGAGTTCGCTGATCCAATTCCGCCAGTCATTGGGCTTTTGGCATCTACGGTATGACGGGCGGCAGTAAGGGCTAAGGTGCCCACCAAAACACCGGTACCGAATAGTAACCTATTGGCTGGCTCAAAAGGGGTAACCCATGATTTTACCTCGTTATAGAGAATCCAGTTATCTATCCCTCTGCCCCCTAAAAATCTCGGGGAGTACTTCCTCGTTTGCTCTGTCCAGATTTGACCCGAGGTGAGATCAACTCGTAGGATCTTTCCGCCAAAACAGTAGGCTCTATCCTCCACCTTATAATTCCTCATCTTTTTTTGCTATTGCCCCTGTGAAGCAAAATTTCACACAGAGGGGTTCGGGCTCGCCGTGACACCCATCGCAGGGAAGTCGTTGCTCCTTTTCCTTCTGTGTGAGGTTATTCCAGGGAACAATCGAGATCGTGCCTTCTCTTTCATTTCGGAGAATATGCAGGCTCGCCAGCCTGGGATTGAACAGCCTTCTGTGATGATAAGAACAGGCAAACTCACAGGCTCGGCATCCAGTGCACTTTTCTTCGTGAATGCTGAGATAAATCATTAAGCAACCCCGATAATTTTAGTGGTTGGATTTCGAGAGTAATGGTTTTAAATCTTCGGCAACCAAGGAATTCTTTAGCAATTGACCAAAACCCTCTATCGGGCCTTGCAAGCCAATCATCCTCAGACAATGCCAGACCAATGCTTGATTGCTGGTAATCACCGGTTTTTTCAGGTCGGTTTCTAATCTTTGAATAATATCCACCACTCTAATACCTCCGCAGCTTATGAAATAACCGTCGCTTCCGGGATCTTTTAGTGCCCTAACCACTTCATACCAGCGGAGTGGATCTGTCTCATGTTGCTCTACACAATTACTCATGCTTAGCCATTGATCATCTACCACCCTAAAGCCCTCTGTTTCCAAAAACGCCTTCTCTTTCTGGTGCACCGATTTACTGTAAGGACTCACCAAGATAAACCTCTTCATTCCCAAGGCCATCAGCCCTGCTATCACTGCCGTGGTTGTAGTGGTGGCAGGTAAACTGGTGGCTTGATTGATCCGTGCTATGATCTCCTGATCATATCCCTTACCCTTGATAAGGCTACCGACCGTGCAGTTGAAGGCGATCATGTCCACCCGTGCGTGGGCCAGCAATTTGGAGGCCTCCTCTACGGAATCCGCCATGTGCAATAAAGAGTCTTGGGTCGGCTCGCGCATAGGGATCTTTGTTACATGAAGCGATACCTCTTCAGGAAGCATCTTCTCCACCTCTCGTTCGGAGATTCCCGATGATGGATAGAGCATACCGATCCTTTTCATTGCTTGTACCCGATCTGTGATTGCTACCTACGTGCTTTGCTCTTTGCCTAAGAACTCCATCACAACACTGGCGAACTCCTCCGGCATTTGATCGACCATAGGCACCATTCCCCCTTCTATTACCGCCATCTTGCTGCCTTTGATATTATCAGAGAGCGGCTTCATCCTGGGGAATGAAAATGGATCGTCTGTTCCACCAAGGACCAAGGTCGGGGCCTTGATCAAGGGGAGCTTTTCTTCCATTTTGTACCTACCGACTGCTCGATGGCCTTCTTCCACGCGCTCTCCAACCTTAAGGGCGTCGATTACAAACCGTGCGAGAAGCTCTGGACGGTTTTTTGGGTAAAACATCATTCTCCTCTGCCAAAGCTCGGTCAAGTGAGATCCATCCTGCTTGCATTCCACCTCATCTATGGGAGGCCGTGTCTTCCTTCTCTCCCTATCTTCGTCATCCACATAGGGAGTTGAGGATAACACAAGCTTGTCAACACGTTCAGGATAAGATGCCGCAACCTCAACGGCAATGACACCCCCCGTGTGATGGCCCACCATGTAGGCACGGCTAATAGCCATTGCATCCAGCAACCTTATCACTCCCCGGGCGTATTCCTCTATCGAGCCTTTCCCCTGCGGTTTATATGAATCACCAAAACCGACGGTGTCCATGGCGATTGCCCAATACTTTTTCCCTATTAAAGGCAGCACTTCTCGATATTCATCCCATGAACGAGGTGTCTGGTGGAGGAGCAAAACAGGTTTTCCATTGCCTGCTGTAGCATAGTGTATCTGTCCTTCAGGTGTATTTGCAAAACCCCTTCGTACGGTCACTTTTTCCATAGCAACCCTCAAATTTTCGGCTCACCCGTGAGAGTCCCGATCAATTCGGAGACCTTAGTTATCCCGTTTTCCTCCATATAAGCCCTTATGCCATCGATGATCCTCTCTAAGCCGCCAGGCTGGATGAAATTCCAGGTCCCAATCTGAACTGCCGATGCACCGGCAATGAAAAACTCTATCGCATCTTCCGCGGACGTAATCCCTCCGATGCCGATAACAGGGATATCTACTGCCTTTCCCGCTTGCCAAACCAGATACAAGGCGTGAGGCTTAATTGCGGGGCCTACCAATCCACCAGTAACGTTTCTCCCGAGCTTAGAGCGCCTCGTCTTGATATCAATAGCCATCCCTACGAGGGCATTAATAAGTGACACACCATCGGCCCCACATTCCTGACAGATCTCCGCGAAGGGACGTATATCAGTCACCATGGGGGTTAATTTGACAATCACGACTTTCTCTGTCAAATCCCTGATACGACTCACCAGATCCCTTGTGACCTCCAAGTCCGCGCCAAACTGCATACCGCCCTTTTGGACATTTGGACAGGAAATGTTTATCTCCAGCGCATCCACCCTTTTCTGGTAGTTCAGGAGCTTGGCTACCTCAGCGAATTCCTCAACGCTTTCTCCGCCGATGCTCACAATAAGGGGCGCATCAATGCCTTCGAAATAGGGGAGTTTCTCCTCGATGAATCGCTTTACACCGACGTTTTGGAGGCCAATATTCGCCAACAATCCAGAAGAAACTTCGGTAGAACGATGGGGAGGGCTACCTACTTTGGGCCTGAGGGTGATCGTCTTCACGATAATTGCACCGAGGCGATTCAAATTAACAAATTCAGAGTACTCCTGCCCGTACCCAAAGGTGCCCGATGCCGGCATAACTGGGGCTTTCAACTTCATGGTTCCAATAGCAACGGACAGGTCAGGCACACCACTCATCCCAATCCACCTCCCGAATGTCGTAAATGGGACCATCCTTGCAAATAAGGGAGTAAACCCGGCTTCCGTCTTCAGACCACTGTAAGGCGGGCTTTTTCCAAAATTCATTCCTCTTGACCCTCTCAGGTCTCAATGGACATGCGCAAGAAAGGCAGACACCAAATCCGCATCCCATATGGCCCTCAAGAGCAACTTGCCCGGAAAATCCAAAGCTTTCCGAGATATCTGCCAATTCCCTCAGCATATTCGCTGGGCCACACGCATACAAAGTAAATTTCCTCGGCAATTTCCCTTGCCTCATTAGATCGACGAGGAGCTCGGGAGCTCTTCCCTGAAATCCCCTGCTTCCATCATCCGTGTAAGGAAAGATCTCTCCGATCCTTTTGCATTGCTCCTCATAGAAGAGCCTCTCCTTTATTCGAGCCCCCATCAAGATAAAGACATTCGTTTCCTTGGTTATCCCTTGAAAGGCTTCACCAACTGCATACAATGGAGCGATTCCTATGCCCCGGGCAACGAGGACTGCATTCGTAACGCTCTGCTCGATAAAAAAACCATTACCAAATGGACCGATGGCATCCAAAAATTCTCCCTTCTTTCGGCGGGAAAGCCACTTTGTCCCCTTTCCAGTTACTCGATAAAGGATTTCAAGGTGGACTGATCCCTTACCCCTTAACAACCTGTGCATACTGAATGGTCGTCTCAAGAGGGGATCCTTCGTTTCTCCACATCTTAGGTTGTAGAATTGACCTGGCTTGGGCGGTTTGGCAATTTCACTAATATCAAGGCATAGCAAGAAGTAGTTGTGAGAAACTCTTTGGTTTTCCAGAATTGGATATTGCATGAATTTCTTTGAATCTCCTTTACCCAAGCTAGTGCATCAAGTTTGGCAGCCAGAGCGTTAGCGGGGGAAAAAGC
>Ga0315537_1004437_pt1 | contig 10219 bp, 10 predicted proteins | sample SalMarSW160270MG_FD_203091 | JGI IMG/M metagenome (GOLD analysis project Ga0315537, IMG submission 203091) | Salt marsh sediment microbial communities from the Plum Island Ecosystem LTER, Massachusetts, United States - Salt Marsh Sediment SW1602-70 ... | reverse complement strand
CGGCGAACGTTTCATGGAGCGATACGTACCCACCCTGCTCGACCTGGGGCCAAGGGATATCGTTTCCCGCTCCATGATCACGGAGATCAGGCAAGGAAGGGGGATCAGAGGGGACGGAAAGATCGACGATTATCTCCATCTGGACGCCACCCAAATCGGCAGAGAAGTCATCCTGGCCAAGCTCCCGGAAATCACCGACTTTTGCAAGACATACCTGGGGATCGATCCGGCCGAAGGTCCCATTCCAGTCCAGCCCACGGCTCACTACGCCATGGGCGGTCTCCCCACGGATATAAATGGGCGGGTGGTCGCGGACGGTAAAGGGGGGTTCTACGACGGTCTGTATGCGGCCGGCGAATGCGCGTGTGTATCCGTTCACGGGGCCAACCGGCTGGGAACAAACAGTCTGCTGGACCTGGTGGTTTTCGGTCGGCGGGCGGGAATCCACATCGCGGATTACGTAAAGAACGCCGATCCGCTCAATTTCGACGAGCACGTCGCGGAGCCCGCGAAAAAACGCATTGCGGAACTTACCGACGGGAAAAAGGGGCCGCACGGAGAAAAAATACGGGAGAAAATGCAATTTGAAATGATGGAGAACGTCGGCGTGTACCGTAACGAAACAGACATGGCCAAAGCTGTCCACGTGTTGCGGGAGCTTCGCCAAGAGTACGCAAAGGTGCGCGTCCAGGATTCAAGCAAGGCCTTCAACACGGATCTGTTGGAGATCCTGGAATTGGGAAACCTTCTGGACTTGGCCTTGATTACCGCAGAATCCGCCAGGAACCGGAAGGAGAGCCGTGGCGCTCATTCCCGGGAAGACTTTCCGGACCGGGATGATGAAAATTGGCTCAAGCACACCCTTGCCCGGCTGGATCAAGGCACTGTCCGAATCGATTACAAACCGGTCGATCTTTCCCTCTGGGAGCCGAAACCTCGAACGTATTAGAAAAAGGGGGAGAACCATGAAAATCATCCTCAATATTCAACGATTCAATCCGGAAACTCATGCCGAGCCATATATGGAAAAACATGAAATCGAGGTCGAGCCCACAGACCGGATCCTGGACGCCTTGATGCATGTCAAGCGATATCGGGACGGGAGCCTGGGGTTCCGAAAAAGCTGTGCGCACGGCGTGTGCGGGTCGGACGCCATGCGGATCAACGGAAAGGACCGCCTGGCCTGCAAGACGCTTGTGCAGGATGTTGCTGACACCGACGGGGCGGAGATCGAGATCAAACCTCTAAACCATTTCACCGTGTTGCGGGATCTTATCGTGGATCAGACCGTATTTTTTGAAAAATACCGATCGGTAAAACCATTCTTGATCAACGACGATCCCGTCACGGAGAAGGAACGGATCCAGTCCCCCGAGCAACGGAAGGCCTTCGATGATCCTACAAACTGCATTCTCTGCTCCGCTTGTTTCTCTGCTTGCCCGGTGCTGTACGAAAATCCGGACTTTCTCGGACCGGCGGCCATCGCCCAGGCCGGCAGGTTCAACGACGACAGCCGGGACAAAGGGTTCACGGAGCGGCTGTCGGTTCTGGATTCTCCGAACGGTGTATGGCCGTGCAAGAACCATTTCGAGTGTACACGGGCCTGTCCGCGAAATATTAAGATCACGAAACTGATCAACCGGACCAAGACAAGAATTAAAAAACATCGCGGTGAAAAAAGTGAATCGGGAATCCGGGAACCGGATCCGCTGTCTGGATAAAATGGTGAAGGATGGGATGAACACTGATTGATTGATGAAAAGGAGACGAGTATGAAAAAAATTTTGATCGCATACGACAGCAAAACGGGCCGGACACAGAAGATGGCGGAAACCATTGCCCAGGGCGTCCGCGAAGCCGGAGCAGAAGCGGTCGTTCAGCGCATAGAAGAGATAGGGAGCGAAAAGGAACTTGAAGGATTCGACGGTTACATATTGGGTTGTCCAACCTATTTTAAAAATATCACCGAAGAGATGAAGCAATTTCTTTTTATGGCCCAAAAAGCCGATTTGGCGGAAAAAACCGGCGGCAGTTTCGGTTCTTACACGCATATCGGCAACGGACCGAAAATTATCCACGATACCATGGAATTCGTATTCGAGATGAAAATGGCGGGCTTGGGTGCATTTAACGTCAAGGAGCAAATTCTGGACTCCGGGAAAGGTGAGGAGCCCTGCCGCGCCTTTGGAAAGGCTTTCGGTAAAAAGGTCGGAGGGTGAATTTCCCCTTCGATCCCGATGTTTTTATTCTTATCGATTAATGAATTTGCTATAGGTACGTTTTCATCAGGCTTATTACAAATGATAGGATTTTTTCATCAGGTTCAAGGAACTGGATTCCCGTTCGAAACATTCCGAAATCGGCAACATTGCAGTAAACGACCTTGCCTTTAACACGAATTAAATCATCCTCAACATTGATGGCCATTAGTAGAATATCTTGCCATTCGAAAGAGTTATGAGTTTCTATGAGGATTCCCCCTTTACTTATATTTATCGTTTTTCCCATGCCCTCCTTTATTGGGTTGCCGTTATCATCTTTATAAACATAAGTTAAGAGGTTGTGTGTTTCAACTCTCGGGTGCTTTCTTCTCTCTGCTGGATTCAAGTTTCTACTCCTTCCAGTTACAGGGCTGACCGAACCAATAAAAACACCTCATTTTTGCAATTTTTGTCTGGGTGTCTGCAACAACACACGCCATCATATGAATACCGCTAACGATTGGGTTTGTAAACCTTGTATTAAAAAAAAGAGCGCAAAATCAAGATTAGGCTTTGCGCTCTGTTTACCTTTTGATATGAGATGATTTTCAGGCCACGTCCTTGTTATAGCAGGTGAGACAACATTGCAAACAGCGGTTTGATTCATAAAGGGCTTCTTCTTCGCTGATAACAAGATCTGCTTCAACAAAGGATTTAATCCGATCGTCCACCGGAAGTTCCGGCATCTTTGTTCTTTCGGATTTTTCTATTCCTTCAACCGATTCAAAGATCGACACCGGTATATTATTCTTAAATAATGTTTTTTCCGGCGGCGTTATTTTTTCGCCGGTAATGTACAAATGAATCGAACGGGCGGCTCGTCGGCCTGCGCCGATCGCAGAGACCACCAGGTCAGCGCCGGTAGCGGCGTCTCCGCCGGTAAAAATATAAGGTATGCTGGACTGCAGCGCCACCGGATCTTCAGAGTCAATGGTATTCCAGCGGGTAATATTTAAATCCTCATCCAGACGTTTGCTTTCATCCTTGAAAAAGACATCCGGACCCTGTCCGATGGCGGTAATCAACATATCGATTTCCATAACCGTCTCCGAACCTTCGATGGGCACCGGACGGCGTCTGCCACTGGCATCGGGTTCGCCAAGTTCCATCTTTAAATATTCAAGCCCGGTAACTTTGCCTTCCTCATCACCGATGACACGGGTCGGCGCAGCCAGAAAAGTAAATTTCACGCCCTCATGTTCGGCGGCCTCGATTTCAACCATGTTGGCCGGCATTTCTTTGCGGGTCCGGCGATACACAATGGATACTTCTTCGGCACCCAGGCGAATCAGGGTCCGAACACAGTCGATGGCCGTGTTCCCGCCGCCGATCACCACGCACTTGTTGCCGACAAAGGGCCGACGATCTTCATTACCGTCTTCCTGCTGCCATAAAGCGAAATTGGTCAAAAAATTAATTCCGGTGTAGCAGCCTTCCAGGTCTTCACCTTCAGCACGCAGGGTGTAATCTTTCCAGGCGCCGATACCTAAAAACACGGCGTCATATCCTGCGGCCATAAGTGATCCGATGTCAAAATCACGTCCCAGCATCACATTGGGTTTATGTACAATTCCCAAATCGAGGATACCCTGGATTTCCCATGCCAGAACCTCTTTCGGAAGTCGATATTCAGGGATTCCATATCGAATCATCCCCCCGAGTTTGGGCATGCCGTCAAAAATCGTAACGTCATGACCCAGACGACGCAAGAAAAACGCACAACTCAATCCGGCCGGGCCGCCACCGATGACCGCCGCTTTTTTACCCGTTGAAGGAGCCACGGATACGGGAAGGTGCCGCCCTGAATTCATTTCATAATCGGCAACAAAACGTTTCAACTGATTGATGGAAACCGGTTCGTCTTCAATGCCTCTGCGACACTTATTTTCACAGGGATGGGGACAGACCCGGCCGCAGGATAACAGTAAGGGATTTCGTTCCCGGATCGTGTTTACCGCGCCTTCGTAATCCCCGTTCTTGATTTGGTAAATATATCTGGGAATATCAATTTCAGCCGGACAGGTTTGCTGGCAGGGGGCAATGCGATCGTCATACTGATTGAGATGGAGCAGTTTCTGGGACATGGTTTTGATTTCCATGATATCCTTTGGACAGACTTTTTCACATGCACCGCATCCCACGCATTTCATTTCGTCAACAACCGGATATCCATGAGGCCCCATCTTAAGAGCATCAAAAGCACAGGCCCTGACACAGTCGCCCAGCCCCAGACATCCTACCGGACATTCTCGTTTGCCCCCATACAAGGTGGCAAGGGCCTGACAGCTGTTAATACCCATATAATAGTATTTATCGGGTGCCCGATCACCGCCCGTACAGGTATTGTAAGAGAGTAAAGGTTCGGCCGTACCCGGATCCACGCCCATGATGGCGGCAATATTGGTCGCAGCTTCAGCGTCGGCAACAATACAGACGCTGGGAGGCGCTTCTCCGGCAACCACGGCAACGGCAGCAGCAGAGCATCCGGTATATCCGCAACCCCCGCAGTTTGCACCGGCCATAAATGCTTCTACCTCAGCGATTCGGGGGTCCTCATAGACATAAAAAACTTTTGAGGCAACACTCAACATGGCCCCACATGCTGCCCCCAGACCCAACATAAACAAAAGAGCTGTTAACACAATGACCTCCTATTGTTGACTATCCCAAAATCCACCGCCTAATTTTACGAATTCCTTTATTAATAAGGTTCTATGGCAATTTTGCTTGCACCCAAGTATTACATCTAAATCTTTATAAACCTATGGTTTATAATACTTCTACAATTTTGGTGGTGAATTTAGGTATCGCTTTACGATTGAAGATTTACAAATCCTGTGATTAAATGGTTTGATTTTAAATCTTCAATATTCGTTTTCAATAATAAATGCCCCGATCTTTCAATCATCAATCGACAATCATCAATCCTTACACCATCCCCTTAAAAGCAAAAAATGTGAGAGAGAGAATTCCGGCGGTGATCAGGCCGATGGACGTATCCTGGAGCGGCTTTGGGACCCTGGCCAAAAGAATCCGTTCACGGACACCTGCAAAAAGAATAAGCGCAAGGCCGAAACCCACGGCAAATCCAAACGATGCAACAAGGGATTTCATAAAGCTTAATTCTTCATCGATGTTTATAACACAAGCGCCCAGCACCGCACAGTTTGTCGTAATCAGCGGCAAGAAGATGCCGAGTCCGGCATACAGGGCGGGAATGCTTTTTTTCAGGAACAACTCAACAAACTGAACAAGGGATGCAATGACCAGGATAAATGCGATGGTTCTAAGATATACCAAATCAAATCGCACCAAAAAAAGATGGTAGACCACCCATGTAATGGCTCCTGCCATAACCAGCACAAAAACCACTGCCATGGCCATACCCACAGCGGTTTCCATTTTCTTTGATGTGCCGAGAAACGGGCAGTTCCCCAAAAACTTGGCCAGCAGAATGTTGTTAACAAAAATGGTGCTGATAATTAAAGAAAAATAGCCCAGTTCGCTCATTTATCTTCTCCTCTTTATTTCTCAAACAGGTTCATAATGCAAAGCATCAACCCGAGACAAACAAACGCACCCGGTGCCTGAATCATGAATGTGAAGGGTTGATATGAAGCCCCGAATACCGATGCCCCGAAAAAAGTACCGGTTCCGAAAATCTCCCGTATCGCACCCAGCGCGGCCAGGGAAAGGGTAAATCCAATGCCGATGCCCAGGCCGTCGGCCATTGAAGGCAAAAGACCGTTTTTGGATGCAAATGCTTCGGCGCGTCCCAGAACAATACAGTTAACAACAATCAGGGGGATAAACAGGCCCAATCTGAGAAACAGTGGATAGGTATAGGCCTGCATCACCAGTTCCACCACAATAACAAATGTTGCAATAATGATGATAAAACAGGCGATTCGCACTTTTGGCGGTATAATGTTCCTCAATGCCGAAACCAAAATATTTGAACATAACAGGACAAATGTCGTGGCAAGACCCATTCCGATTCCGTTTTCCATGGTTGTGGTGACACCCAACACCGGACACAGACCCAGCACAAGCCGAAATGGTGGTATTTCTGCCCATAGTCCTTTGGTAAATTCCTGAGTGATCGTCTTAGCCATCTTGATCTCCCTATTTATTAAATTCCTTAATTTTTTCAGAAAGCTGGGGTTTCAGCTTTTGATATATATTTTCGGCATCGGTCGCGGCCGCACAAACGGCCCGGGAAGTAATCGTGGCGCCACTGATTGCATTCACCTGCCCGCCGTCATTCGTGACTTTAATGGGTTTCGTTATGGAAAAGCCTTTAAATTGAGCGGTAAAACCGGGATCATCCTTTGCCATTGCTCCCAGACCAGGGGTTTCACTGTGGGTGGTGACCGCTATGCCGACAATCTTGTCGGTTTCTAAATTGACACCCACCATCAGGCCAACTTCACCGGCGAATCCTTTGCCGAAGCTTTCAAATGCAACCGTATTGGCTTTGCCGTCAAATTTGCCCACGAAGAAACTTCTTTGCATGTTCCCATCCGATATTTTAAACCGGTCGGAAATGGGATCATTGGACGCGCCTTCAAGAATTTTCTTGATGGCAGGTCCTTTAACAAATTCAAGTTGCTGTTTTTCGATCTGAGCGGCTGTTCCATTTCGGAGACCGGCAAGCAAGCCGCCGGAGAAGGCGGCCAGAACGGTTAGGACGACAACCATTTTTATCAATTCACGCATGTTAAACCACCTTTCCAAGCGCTTTGGGCCTGATTTTGTCCAAAAGTGGATTTACAAGATTCATCAGCAGTATGGCAAATACGACGCCATCAACATAGGCGCCGATATTTCTTATGAGCACCGTCATTATCCCGGCGCCGGCGCCATAAATAAGCATGGGAATGAAGTTGACCGGCGAGGAAGAGTCTTCCGTGGCCAGAAAAAACGCTCCGATCAGTGTATAACCGGTTAAAAGGTGAAAAGCAGGTCCGGCGTAACGGGTAGGATCAAAAATATTGAAAAACAGAGCGGAGATAACCACACCGGCAAGAAATGATACCGATATCTCCCATCGGATAAACCCTCTGATGATCAGATAGATTCCGCCGATGATAAGGCCCAGTCCAAAGGTTGCTCCGATGCCTCCTGACTGCTGACCCATTAGAAGGTCGGCCGGGCTGAAATCGGATATGGCGGATACACCGAAATGTTTCAGTGATGCAAGGGGATAGGCCATGGCAAAACCCAGGTCATAATTGACCAGAGCTTCATTAAAATCAAAAAAATCTTTCCAGGACACCATCAGTATCGCCAGTCCAATAAGGACCGGGTTAAAAGGATTTCCGCCGATCCCGCCGAAGATCTGTTTGCCGATCACCACCGCAACAAAGGTGCCGGTGATAACAAGCCACCATGGAGATGTTGCCGGCAAAAGCATGCCAAATAGAATGCCGATATAGGCTGCATTGCCGTCTCCGATGCTGATCGTTCGCTTTGATATTTTATTAAACAGCAATTCCCAGACAATGGCAGAGGAGATAGAGAGTGAAACCACGCCCACCGCAGGCATGCCATAGCTTATAAAACCAAACAGCACCGCAGGCAGCGCAGCAACGATCATATTATAACTCCGGGCGGTTACTGTGCTCCCGTCATGCCAGAAAGGAGCGTGTGACACTATGAATTTTTTCTGATTAAGCATTTGTTGCCTCCGCTGTACTGATCCGGCCAAGTTCATACTTCGCCAACTTTATATAATGCAAGATCGGCATTCTCGATACGCAGACAAAGCTGCAAAGACCACATTCAACGCAGGAATAAAGATCGTATTCTTCTGCGGCTTGTTCATATTGCCCAGCTTCCAGAAATCGGACCAGCATGTTCACCGGGATTTTTGCCGGACAGATGCGAATACATTCTCCGCAGTTAATGCACGGATAGTTTGAAACCAGAGCCAGGTTTTTACCGTCCTGAATCATAAGGGCATCGGTATCGGGTTGAATGGGATGATTCTCTGAATAAATAGAAGAACCGGTCATGGGCCCGCCCAGGATAATACGGTCTTTTTCATTTACGGTAACATCGCAGGCGGAAAAAATGTCTTGGACCGGTGTTCCGATCCGGGCCGATATCATTACCGAATTCCCGTCTTTTTTGATAAGGTTGAACTTTTTGAAAAGCGGTATGTGGCCCTGGTCAAACGCCGTGCCGATGGAGGCCACCGCCTCGGCACTGACAAAGCATACGCCCATATCTTCACAGTTTTTTCCGGCAGGCACTACTTTCCCGAGGGCGTTTTGCATGATCATTCGCGGAAGTGTCGCGGGATATTCTGCATCCACAACGCTTACCTGGGCGCCACTTACGCCGGCATTTTGCATCAGATGCTCGGGTGCGGCCATGATAATGTTTTCAATTCCGGTGATTTGTTTTAAAATACCCACTCCCTTTGCGATTGCTTTTTCATCGGATATCAGGGCATGCTGATTGGCGGTAATTAATAAATCACTATCAACTCCGCAAATAACGATGGTATCTATGGAGGGTGAGGTGCCGCCATTGGAAAAGAGACTTGCCGGTGGGTTGCCGGGAATAAACGACAAATAAGCTTTGGCAATATCCATGGTGGGTTCCACGGACAGGGTTTTGAATTGTTCATCCCTCTCCTCATCTTCAGCAACATCTATGGCAATGGCGGTATAAGAATGGCCAAATTCACCCAAAAAGGAAGATATGGAAGATATGGTTCCGGTAACGCTGGAGATGACATAGGCATCACTGCCTTCATAAAGAGAAAGCTTCTGACCGGTCTTAACCGTATCATCTTTTTTTAATAACGCGGCCTTTTTTTGGCCGAACGGTTCATAGGCTTCGTTTAATAAAAGCGTAACCTTTTTTGAGGTTGGAATTTCTTTGGGCTCCGGCAGGGTAATATCCAGAGCTTCATATTCTATCCTGGGTTTTGCCAAACCGATAAAGGATCTTTTTATCATCGTTTAACCTATATTGTTTTTCGGTATAAAGGGGATCGGACACAAAAAAGCCGTCGCCGATAACGATACGGCGAACGGCTTATGAGACATGACACCAACTGCATCTATTTTCTTCCGGGCCGGCGCCACTTTCCCGATGACATTCCTCGCATTGGGAATGAAACGCATCCGTCTTTTTTATGATTTCTGTACCTTCGATCTCATCAGCCTCATGACATTCCATACAGGATGCAGGGAATTTCTGACCTTCCGCCGGGACTTGGTGACAGTCACCGCAGGCCCGAAGTGATGCTTTCTCATCTTCGGGATGATGATGGCAGTCGCTACAGGAAAGACCATACCCTGCTTCCGAAGCATGTGTTTTGTGGTCAAATAAAACCTTTCCTGCAATGCCCTTGTACATTATTCTAATTGGTTGGTCCGGGGTTTTGGCAGGAAAAGCTGCATAGCTTATAACACCCACTAAAAATAGAATAATAATAAGGCCGTAAGCCAATTGCAGTTCTTTTTTTGGAGTCATTTCAGCAAAATCCTTTCAATATCTTTAAATATAAGGTGGGCGTAAAAACCAAGAAGAGTGCCTACCATAATGCAAAACAGCTTTCAAGTTCTTTTTTTATGGAAAATAAAAAAATATGGTATTAAAAATAATATATATAGGATATTAAGGCATTTATAAAACTGTTTCAGGGTTTGGTAGATCTTTGGATTTGGGTTTTTGGTACGGTTTATAGTGAATGAAGTTATGGGGAGTGATTTTTACAGAACGGAACCGTTGTGGGGAGCCACGGACACATGGAAAACCGTTAATCGGAACTTAGAGTGCCTTATCCGGCGTCATGGTTCTAAGATGGACCGGGCGGTAGCTTTGGCCCGGGATATACAGGTTCGGCTGGAGTCGATTTTTTCTCTTCTGGACGACCTGTGCGCGGTTACATGCCCCTGGTGCCCGGACCACTGCTGCCGGGTAGCCAAAGTCTGGATTGA
>Ga0315537_1004436_pt1 | contig 10219 bp, 17 predicted proteins | sample SalMarSW160270MG_FD_203091 | JGI IMG/M metagenome (GOLD analysis project Ga0315537, IMG submission 203091) | Salt marsh sediment microbial communities from the Plum Island Ecosystem LTER, Massachusetts, United States - Salt Marsh Sediment SW1602-70 ... | reverse complement strand
AGCATAGTGTCGGCGGCAGGCGGCAGAGGCTGTGTGTTCACCGCAAGGGGGCGACCCGGGCTTTCCCCCCCGGCCACCGTGATGTCCCCGAGAGGTACCGTGACATCGGGCAGCCGGTGCTCATCCCCGGAGATATGGGGCGGGGCTCTTTTGTCGCCCTGGGCACCGAGAGGGCCATGGCGGAGTCTTTCGGTTCCACCTGTCACGGCGCCGGGCGGCTCTTGAGCCGGTCGGCGGCCAAGCGCAGCCTGAATGGTGCGGAGGTCGCCCGGCAGCTGGCCAGCCGGGGGATTACCGTTAAGACCGGCGACTTAGGCTCCCTGGCGGAAGAGGCCTCCCCGGCCTACAAGGATGTTGCCGAGGTGGTCGAGGTAACCGATAAGGCGGGTCTCTCCCGTAAGGTTGTCCGCACGGAGCCCGTGGGGGTAATTAAGGGTTAGGAGAAAGGCATGTATTTTAAGGACAATGTTGAGGCGCTGGGACACACCCCGCTGGTGGAGCTACCACACCTGAGCCCGAGTAAGAAGGTGCGCATTCTGGCCAAGATGGAGGGCCAGAGCGTGGGCGGCAGCGGCAGCATCAAGGACCGGATTGCCCGGTACCTGATAGAGGCGGCGGAGGCGAGTGGTAAGCTCAACCGGGAGAAGACGATTATCGAGGCCACCAGCGGCAATACCGGGATAGCCCTGGCCTGGCTGGGGCAGAGGAAGGGTTACCGGGTTACCATTGTCATGCCGGACAACATGAGTCTGGAGAGGCGGCAGCTACTCAGGATATTCGGCGCCGAGCTCGTGCTTACCGACGGCGCTCTGGGTATGAGGGCAGCCATTGATAAGGCGCGTGAGCTGGTGGCTAAGGATAGCAAGTACTTCATGCCCGACCAGTTCAGCAACCCGGCTAACCCCTTAGCGCACTATGAGACCACCGGCGCCGAGATACTGGAAGATTTTCCCTACGATAAGATTGACGTTTTTGTCTGCGGTATCGGTACCGGCGGCTCGATATGCGGTATCAGCCGCCGGCTGAGGGAGAGATACCCCGCTATCAGGGTGGTCGGGGTCGAGCCGTACCCCGGCGACAGCATTCAGGGCCTTAAGTGCATGGACGAAAGCGAGGTCCCGGCGGTGCTTGACCTGAGCCTGATTACCGAGAGGGTAAACGTCTCCAGCCGCGAGGCGGCGGCGGCCACCCGGCGTCTCTTGGACAGGGAGGGAATCTTTGCCGGCTTGTCCTCGGGGGCGGCGCTCTGCCGGGCTGTCGAGATTGCTTCCGAGATGGCCGGCGGTAACGTGGTGGTGGTGCTCCCCGACGGGGGCTGGAAGTACCTGAGCCTTGATTTCTGGACTGAGGGTGAGGCCGGAAATAGATAGAAAGCAAGCGCCCGTAGTCTACCTGCCGGAACCGTCCCCGAAGGGGGGCCTCTCCCTGGAGGAGGCGATTACCCGCCGGCGGTCGGTGAGAGACTTCTCCGCGGAGCCGGTTACTCAGGCGCAGCTGTCACAGGTGCTGTGGGCGGCTCAGGGAATAACCGATAAGGGCCGGGCTTTGAGAGCCGTACCCAGCGCCGGGGCGACCTACCCGCTGGAGGTCTATGTCGTTTGCGCTGGTGATGGTGTGGCCGGCATGGGCGCCGGCGTATACCGCTATAATGTGGCCCGGCACTCCCTTACCTTACACCGTGAGGGCGACTTCCGTAGCGACCTGGCCCGGGCCGCCTTGAACCAGGAATTCGTCTCGGAGGCGCCGTTTACCGTCGTTATCTGCGCCTCTTTTCCGCGCACGACCCGGGGCTACGGCCGCCGCGGCGAAAGGTATGTCCTCATCGAGGTGGGGCATAGCGGGCAGAATGTCTACCTCGAGGCGTCTGCCCTGGGGCTGGCTACGGTGGCGGTCGGTGCCTTCGATGACCGGGCGGTCCGGGAAGCTCTTGGGCTTCCCGAAGGGTGTGAGCCCCTATATCTTATGCCCCTGGGGAAACCGGCCTGAGGGTCTTTATCACTCCAGCCCGGCCTCTTTTAACGCCGATATCAAAGACTCCTTGCTGGGGCATAGCCCCATTATCCTGACCAGACCGCCGATAATCAGGGCTGGGGCGGTGGTCAGGTTGTATTTCTCGAATAGCTCATTTCGCCCTTTATAGGTAACGATTTCCACCTTATCGCCGAATTCCCGCTCGATTTCCCCGAGAAGCCTGCTTAGACTGATGCCGCCGGAGCAGGTCGGCACCGAGAGAAAGACCTCTACCTTTACCTTGTTCATAGTCCGCCCTCCCTGAGGGCGTTATCCAGGGTAGTCCGGCTGGGGCAGATGCCCTCAATCCTTATCTTCTCGTTGATAACCACGGCCGGTACGCAGCTGAGCTTGTACTCCTCGAACTTGGGTACGGCTTCCTGCCCGACGAGCTTGATGACCTCAAGTTTACCCTTATATTTCCTGGCGTACTCATCAGCTAGCGCCAGGATAGCGGTACACCCCGGGCAGGGCGGGTCACCGCTGAATACCTCCATCCTTAGCTTCATGATGCTGCCTCCAGTTCTTTGGCGATATATTTGGCTATCTCCTCTTCGGAGAGGAGCTTACCCGCGGCGACCACCCGGTCGTTTATGACCACCGTCGGGGTTAGCATGACGCCGTACCGGTCGCCCTCCTCGGAGAGGGCGTCAAACTTGGCCACCTCTACCCTGTCTGGGTATCCGGCGGCGGCCTTTTGGGCCCTCCTTTCCATCTCTTTACATCTGGCACACGGCGGGGTGGTGCCGAAGATTTTTACCTGAATCATCTTTCACCTCCCGAAAATCACGTTATGGAGCCGAATATCATGCCGGCTATGGTTGCCGCCGCCACCACCAGGGCGACGTAGACTAGGGTCTTTCTGGTGCCCATGATGCCCCGGAGGGCCAGCATGCAGGGGAGGGATAGAGACGGCCCGGCCAGAAGCAGGGCCAGGGCCGGCCCGCTACCCATACCCAGGTCGATAAAGGTCTTGATAATGGGTACCTCGGTAAGGGTGGCGATATACATAAGCGCCCCACCGATAGCGGCTACGAAGTTAGCCAGCGGGCTGTTACCCCCCATATAGGCGGCCATGGCCGTCGGGGGGATGACCACCCCCAGAATCCCGGCGATAAATACCCCGAGCAAGAGCCAGGGCACGATGCGGCGCAAGAAGAAGAGGGTCTCCTTCATCCATTCTTTAATCTCGCTACCGGTAAACCAGCGCCACAGGGTGATACCCAGAACGCCGCCGAGAACCCCGAAGGGGAGCCAGTAACCGGCGGCGGCGGTGACCAGAATCCCGATAAGCGTCCCGAAGAAGACGGCGTACTGCCAGGGCTTCTTGCCGTTGGGGTCGGCTTCAATCAGGGCCGGGGCCTGGGTTTTGAGCTTATCGGTTTCCTCTTTCCTGAAGATAAAGGCCATGATTAGGCCGATGCCGATAGCGAAGGCAATGGCGCCGACCGCCCGGGCCACCCCCAGCTCGTAGCCCAGTACCCGGGCGGTATAGACGATAGCCAGGATATTGATGGCTGGCCCTGAGAAAAGAAAGGCGATGGCCGGGCCCAGACCGGCGCCCCTCTTGTAGATGCCGCCGAAGAGGGGCAGCACCGTGCAGGAGCATACCGCCAGGATAGCCCCCGAAACCGAGCCGGCGGCATAGGCTAGCGGCTTTTTGGCCTGGGGGCCGAAGTACTTGAGGATAGCGGCCTGCGAGGCAAAGGCCGAGATAGCCCCGGCGATGAAGAGGGCGGGCACCAGGCAGGTAATCACGTGTAAGGACAGGTACTCGGTTAAGCCGTTAAGCCCGCCGCGCAAGACCTCAATTACCGTCATAAGCTACTATACCCTTATATGCGCATTAAAGCACAGATTCTCATAAAAAAATTAGCGCCCTCTGTGCCGCTGGACACAGGTCGGCCCGACCCGCTCTGCGTTCTTGAGGCGTGCCCGGTCTTGAGCGGCTACCCGGTTGCTTCTGAGCCCCTTTTTAACGGCCTCGATTATCTCCGGGAGGTAGGCCGGTGCATCCTGCCTGTTTATGGAGTACAACGACCAGAGCCCCTCTTTTCTCAGCTTGAGGAAACCGGCATCGTAGAGAATGCTCAGGTTGCGAGAGGCACGGGTCTGCGAGATATCAAGCACCTGCATTACCTCGCAGACGCAGCACTCCCTCTCCAGAAGCAGGTTTAGTATTCTGAGCCGGGTCTCGTCCGATAGTGCCCTGGTTGCTTTCAAAAGCTCCCGCATGTTTAATTCCTTATATGCGCATTTACACCTTTATTGTAGGCGTTTGGGGCGGCTTTGTCAAGTCTTTCGGGGCGGAAACTGGCTGGGGGTCTGTCCCGGCATGGTAATACTTGACATCCGCAGGGTAATGGATTATATTTGGCATCCCGCACAGGTAGGCGGCAGATTTTGGCGGGCATGGGATTTGGTGTATAATTATGCTTTCGGGTTGCCAGCCTTCGGTGAGATTTAGTGCAAAGGGGGAATAGTTTTATGGAAGCGGACCAGGCCAGGACTCTGGAGGGGCTCCGGGTTGCCATCCAGCTGGAGATTGACGGTAAGGAGTTCTACCTCAAAGCCAGCCGGGAGAGCGGTAACGAGATGGGGAGAAGGCTGTTCGCCTCGCTGGCGGCTGAGGAAGACCTTCACCGGCATACCTTCGAGGAGATATACCGTTCGCTGACGGCCGCGAAGGGCTGGCCGGAGACCCGTCTCAGCTTTGACGGAGGGGCGGGTCTGAGGGCCATATTCGCTCAGGTCACAGCCGGGGTCGGTTCCGGTGTTACGGCTCAGGCCACCGAGCTCGACGCGGTGAAGACGTCCATGGACATGGAAAACAAGACCTATGACTACTATCAGGCCCAGAGCCAGACCGCTGCCTATGCCGGCGAGAAGGAGTTCTATCAGGCGCTCATGGCGCAGGAGCGGGAGCACTATCTGGTGCTGCTCGACTATTACGAGTATCTCAAGGACCCGGCGGGCTGGTTCGTGCAGCGGGAGCACCCGTCGCTGGACGGCGGATAGCCGCTAAGCGGAGGAGATAAGGGGGTAGCGCTATGCTGGAGATTAAGCACCTGGCGGTGGCGGTGGGGGGCAAGGAAATCCTGCACGATGTCAACCTGAAGATTGGGGTCGGCGAGACCCATGTCCTTTTCGGCCCCAACGGCAGCGGTAAGACCACCCTGCTGGCGGCGATAATGGGCTTCCCCAAGTATCAGGTGACCGCCGGCAGTATCAGCTTCCACGGTAAGGCCATAACCCGGCTGTCGCTGGACGAGAGGGCCCGTCTGGGCATCGGCATGTCCTTCCAGCGGCCCCCGGTGGTGCGCGGGGTAAAGACCCGGGACATGGTTACCGCCTGTCTCAGGAAGCGAGGGGACGGGGAGCTTATCGAGAAGCTGGCGGAGAAGACCGACCTGGCCGACTTTCTCGACCGGGAGATAAACTACGGCTTTTCCGGCGGGGAGATAAAGCGCTCCGAGATGATGCAGCTCCTGGCGCAGAAACCGGAGCTCGCCCTGCTCGATGAGCCCGAGTCCGGGGTCGACCTGGAGAACATAGCCCTCATCGGGGAGCTGATAAACGAGCTCCTGGAGAAGGAGTGCCCCATCGTCGACCGGAAGTGTATGGGGCTGATTATTACTCACACCGGTCATATTCTGGACTATGTCGACGCCCGTACTGGCTATGTCATGTGCCAGGGTAGAATCGGCTGCGAGGGAGACCCCCATGAGATACTGAAGAGCATCAAGCAAAAGGGCTACGAGGAGTGTACCAAGTGCCTGGTAAGGAGGTTCCACTAGTGAGCAGGGTGAGGACTTCCCAGACGCACCGCGATAAGGCCAGGGCGGCGGCGGAAAAGCCGGCGGCTCTGGGTAAGGATATTGACCTGGCTAGCTATAGCGGTTCCGCTGACGAGCCGGCGTATCAGGCCGACCCGGCACGTCTCCCCGCCCCGGCCAAGGAGCAGATGCTGGGGGCCGGGGTCATGCTCGACGACGTAAGCCAGAGGTCGGGGACCTATATTCAGATGGACAATACCCCGGTGCACAGCTCGGTCAGGGAGGAGGGGGTGGAGGTGATGCCGGTGAGCCAAGCCCTGGAGAAGTACGACTGGCTGGCGGACTACTGGTGGCGGGCGGTGGCGGTGGACACCGATAAGTACACGGCCAACGTGGAGCTGGGCCAGTACGACGGCTACTTTATCCGGGCTCTCCCCGGGCAAAAGACGGTCTTCCCGGTTCAGGCCTGTCTCTATATGTCGCAGGCGCGGATTAGACAGAACGTGCATAACATTATTATCGCCGAGGAGGGCTCGGAGCTGCACATCATTACCGGCTGCACCGCGGCCTCCGGGAAGGAGCCCGGCCTGCACATGGGGGTCTCCGAGTTCTACGTCAAGAAGGGCGCCAAGGTTACCTTTACCATGATTCACAGCTGGAATCCGGAGGTGGCCGTCCGCCCGCGCACTGCTACCGTGGTTGAGGAGGACGGTCTGTTCCTGAGTAACTACGTGCTCATGAAGCCGGTGCACTCCCTGCAGATGTATCCCTCCGCCCGGTGCGTCGGTAAGCGGGCCACGGTGAGGTACAACAGTATCCTGGTGGCTGCCGCGGGCTCGTCGCTGGACGTGGGAGCGCGGGTGCTGCTCGAGGCCGAGGGGGCCCGGACGGAGATTATCAGCCGGGCGATAACCACCGGCGGTGATATCGTCGCCCGGGGCTATATTGAGGGCAGCGCCCCCGAGGTAAAGGGGCACCTGGAGTGCCGCGGGCTTATCCTTCAGGGTGGGGGCATGATTCACGCCATCCCTGAGCTTAAGGGCAACCTGGCGGGGATTGACCTGTCTCACGAGGCGGCGGTGGGCAAGATTGCCGAGGAAGAGGTGGAGTATCTCATGTCGCGGGGGCTTACCCGGACCGAGGCCACGGCCACCATCGTCAGGGGCTTTATCCGGGTGGATATCGAGGGCCTGCCCTCGATGCTCAGCGCCGAGCTGGAGCGGGCCGTTGAGGCCAGCGAGAAGGATGTCATGTGAGCCGGAGGCAGTGTCAGTGATGTCAGCCCTGAAATTGGGGCTTGACAGACGGGGCGAGTTGTCTTATTATAGTAATAATTATCATTATTAATTAGGGATTAGGTTATCGGGTTTATTCTGTGTTGAGAAGGTCAAAGCAGAGAGAAGCAATCCTGGATTTCCTGAGGAATACCTCGTCTCACCCCACCGCGTATCAGATCTATGAGGCGGTGAGGAAGGAGATACCTAATATCAGTCTGGGGACGGTCTATCGGAACTTGAAACTGCTCAGTAGTGAAGCGGAGATTCTGGAGCTGGACCTGGCGGGCAGCCTGAGCCGGTTCGACGGCGACACCCGGAGCCACTATCACTTCCGGTGTGAGGGTTGCGGCCGGGTCTTCGATGTCGATGAGCCGGTGGACTTGGAGAGAAACGAGAGGGTGGCTAAGAAGACCGGCTTTATGGTTTCCCATCATATCCTGGAGTTTCGCGGCCTGTGTCGGGATTGTCAGACCTCTACGGCGTAAGGGGGTGGCAAAAATGGACCTCAAGGCGCTACACCGGCTGAGCTACGGTCTCTACGTCATCGGCTCGAGACAGGGAGACCGCCTTAACGCTCAGATTGCCAACACGGTGTTCCAGGTGACCTCGGAGCCGCCCACCATCGCCGTGAGCATCAACAAGGAAAACCTCAGCCATCAGTTTATCCATGACGGCCGGGTCTTCACGGCTTCCGTGCTCTGTAAGGCGACCCCCCTCCCCTTTATCGGGCGCTTTGGCTTCAAGTCGGGCCGGGACATCGATAAGCTCAGCGGCATCGACTACAAGATAGGCGAGACCGGGGCGCCGGTGGTGCTGGAGAACGCCGTCGCCTATCTGGAGGCGAGGCTGGTTAAGGAGGTCAGCGTGGGTACGCACACCATCTTCATCGGCGAGCTTTCGGCGGCGGAGGTCCTCAGCGAAGAAGAGTGTATGACCTACGAATACTATCACCAGGTTAAGCGCGGCACCACGCCTAAAGCCGCTCCGGTCTATATTGAAGAGAAGCAAAGGAGGTGATAGCGGATGGCGGAATACGAGTGCACCGTGTGTGGCTACATCTATGACCCCAAGGCGGGCGACCCGGACGGCGGGATTGCTCCCGGGACACCGTTTGAGGAGCTCCCCGACGACTGGGTGTGTCCCGTGTGCGGGGCGGCCAAGAGCGATTTTAAGAAGCTAGAGGACTAAAGACGATGTCGATGATAGATAACCTGAGTCGGCAGCAGCTAGCCGGGATACTGGAGGCGATACCGCTGGACATCTCCTTCGTCGACGGGGACGACCTGGTCAGGTTCTGGAACAAGCACGAGACCAGGGCTTTTAAGAGACCGCGGTCGGTATTGGGAAAGTCGGTCCGGGATTGCCACCCCGCACACAGCCTGGACAAGGTGAACCAGATAATCTCCGACTTTAAGAGCGGTAAGCGCGATTCGGCGGAGTTCTGGATAGACCATAAGGGGATGAAGCTCTATATTCGCTATTTTGCGGTGCGCGACGAGAGCGGACGCTATCTGGGAACACTGGAGGCGGCCCAGGATATCACCGCTATCAAGGAGATTAGTGGTGAAAAGAGGCTGCTGGATGGGTGAGGAGGTGCTCTCCCGTGAGCACATTATAAAGCGTCCGCGGATTTTGGAAGTCTGGCGGATACTGGAAACCAATTTGAGAAACGAAAATTAAAGGAGGCTTATCATGGAGGAAGTAAGGGAAGCGGTCGTTAGTCTACCACGTTTGGGAGAGCCGGCGCCGGACTTCAAGGCGGTGACCACCCACGTTACGGTCAAGCTGGAGGACTTCAAGGGGAGCTGGCTGGTGCTCTTTTCCCACCCGGCGGACTTCACCCCGGTGTGCACCACCGAGTTTCTCGCCTTCGCCGAAATCTACCCCGAATTACAAAAGAGGGGCGCCGAGCTTCTGGGGCTGAGCATTGACAGTCTCTCCTCCCACATTGCCTGGGTGCGTAATATCGAGGAGAAGACCGGGGTCAAGATTCCCTTCCCCATCATCGCCGACCTCGACCGCAGTGTTTCCACTGCCTACGGTATGGTTCACCCCGGGCAGAGCAAGACGGAGACGGTGCGCTGTGTCTTCATCATCGACCCCAACCAGATTGTCAGGACGATACTCTACTACCCGCTGACCACGGGGCGGAACATGGACGAGATACTGCGCATCATAGACGCCTTGCAGACCACCGATGCTAACAAAGTGGCCACGCCGGCCAACTGGAGACCGGGGGACAAGGTGGTGGTGCCGCCGCCGACCACGCAGGAGATGGCGGAGGAGAGGCTCAAGCAGAAAGAGTACGAGTGCGTGGACTGGTACCTCTGTAAGAAGAAGCTCTAAAGGCTAGGAGGGTGATATGGCTTGTATCAGCACTGACGGGACACTGACCGAGTCCGGCCTCAAGATGTTTCGGGCCATGGTCTCGGGGCCGGTGTCCCCCGAAGAGGTTGCCCAGAGTACCGGGCTTCCCATGTATCGGGTGAGGGGTGGACTCCGCGACCTGGTTCCGGCTGGCTTTGTCGTCCAGAAGGGCGATAAGTACCAGCTCGCCGAGAAGGGCGCGGCCATGCTCAAGAAGTAGTCGGTCTCTCCCCAGGGTGCATCATTTACCGGGGCGTCGGCGGTACCTCGTCGCTGGCGCCCCGGTTCTCTGTGGTAGCGGCCCACCCGGTTTAGCGTTTATAATGGGGCGGGCGCTGCCTTACCGGGTTCGGGATAGATAAATCCGCCTTGACGGTAGCCGGTCAGCGTGACCAGGAAATGACGGAGGTAGCATGGATAGAGAGAAGATTATCGCCCTCTTGAACGTGGACATTGAGGGTGAGCACGGAGCGATTATTCAGTATTTGAGCCACGCCTATGCCATGGGTGAGGGCGAGATGTCCTGCGAGATTGAGGCCCTTGCCCGAGAGGAGATGCGCCACCTGGACTGGCTGGCGGAGACCATCGTCGAGCTGGGCGGCGTCCCCAGTCTCAAGCGGGGTAAGATGCTCATGGGGGGCGCTACGGTAGCCGACTGGATGGCGAACGACGTCGCCCTGGAGCAGAGCGCCATCGACCTTTACCGGGAGCATATCAGGATAATTGACGACCCTAGGATAAAGCGGCTGCTCAGGCGCATCCTGTCTGACGAAGAGTCGCACAAGGGTG
>Ga0315537_1004434_pt1 | contig 10222 bp, 9 predicted proteins | sample SalMarSW160270MG_FD_203091 | JGI IMG/M metagenome (GOLD analysis project Ga0315537, IMG submission 203091) | Salt marsh sediment microbial communities from the Plum Island Ecosystem LTER, Massachusetts, United States - Salt Marsh Sediment SW1602-70 ... | reverse complement strand
TACTCCTTGACTGGGCCAAAGAGCTGGCGTTCGCCAGCTCCCAATATAGACTAGATGATAGCCGCCCTATCCTTCTGCGCCAACCCTCGCTATATTCAGTGGCGCAGCTAGACCGCTCGTTTTTAACTTTTCCCCGGTAACAGGCAAGGCTAACCTCTCGTCATTCTTACTGGCATACTTTTCGATTAACATCGACCTCAGCCTGTGCGCGGACGGAGGTTCTTCATAAGGGGGGCTGTGATTGCCTTGATTGTCCACATAGGAAAGAAGGAAGTTGCCTACCTCCACAGGGTCTACAGACAAACCGACCGAGCCAACAAGAACGCAATCCTGGATGTCATCGAACGTCGCGCCCATGGCCGCCTTCTGGACTGCGGCTGCGGCAATGGCGAGTTCACCGTCCAGGTTGCCTGCCGCGCCCGCGTGTCGCAGGCCTACGGCATCGAGTGCGTTGACGACCACGTCGAAGAGGCCACCGATCGGGGGGTCATCGTCACCAAGGGCGACCTCAATGACCCTCTTCCCTACAAGAGCTGTTTCTTCAACATCGTCCACGCCAACCAGATAATCGAGCAACTGCTCAACATCGACCTCTTCTTAGCGGAAGTCAAACGGGTGCTGCGGCCCGACGGCTACGCGATCCTCTCCATCAGCAACCTGGCAAGCTGGCACAACCACCCCCCTCTCGCCCTGGGGATGGAGGCCGTTCCCTCGTATGTGGTCGACGGCACCATGGAGGACAAGGCCTTCGACCCGCTGCAGGGGATGTGCCATCCCTCCGAGGGTGACAGCCGTTTGGTCATCTTAAGCTCCCAGGACTTGGCAAGGCTATGCCTCTATCACGGCTTCTGGTTAGAGCGCCTGACATTCGCCGGCTACTATCCTCTTGTGTCCCAACCCATGAGTATGCTGGACCCCGTCCACACCACCATCTTTGTCGCCAGACTCCGCCCCATTTGCTGACAGAAGCAGAACCCCCAGCCTAGAAGACCACAAGGCAAAAGACAAAAAGTATCTGCCGGTTGGATGTCCCTCCGGCAGATACTTTTCCCCGGCCAAGGGAAGGGGACCCGACGTTATGGCTCTAAAAGCCTTCGTCTGATATCAAAGACGGGCAGCGCCAGAGAATGTTACATAGTTTTCGGGGAATTGTTGAACTAATATGGGCCTGGCCCGGCGCTGGCCAAGGAAGAGGGCATCCGGCTTTTCCTATGGGCGGGCGAGGTCGGCGGCGATCCTGCGGACGATGGACGGCAGGGCCTGCCCAAGCTTAGGCGTCAGGCTCTCGCCGAAGGTGGACGTATCGGCGGCGGCGATGGCGTAGATCAGTATTTCCTCTGGCAGGGGCAGCCCCATCAGCCGGGCCAGACGCATCGCCTGCCCCACACCGATGCCGTGACTGGAGGTTGCGGAGCCGGTCTCCAGCTCGCGGGCATCCAGACGCCAGACCTCACCCACCCTCGCCTCATCCTGCACCACGTCGATGATCACCGCCCGGTCGTAGCCCGACAGAAGCTGGACGGTCTGCATCCCTGCCACCGCCGCCTCCACGAGGTCGATGTCCTCGCCGTCTATCAGCTCATATAATTGACGCGCCGCCTGGAGACCGGCGGCGTCGTCAGAGAGTATAGGGTTGCCCAGACCCAAGATGAGGGTCCGCAACCGTTAGTCCCTCCTGAGGCGCTGAATGAGATTCCTCTGGCTGTCGTAGATGTCGACGATCAAGGGCATCTGGCCGGGCAAAGAGTGGGTGGCACAGGCCAAGCAGGGGTCGTAGGCCCGGAAAGCCATCTCGATCGTGTTGAGAAGCCCCTCGGTGACCGGCGTACCCTTCTTGATCAGGCCCTGAGCCGCTTTCTTGATGGACATGGCGATGGCACCGTTATTGTGGCCCGTCCCCACGATGAGGTTGACCTTCTTCACGACTGCGTTCTCGTCGGTCCAGTAATGGTGGATGAGGACGCCGCGCGGCGCCTCCACCACCCCCACACCCTCGCCGGGAGTTGCGGTGGGAATGGTGCGGATATCGGTGCTGGTTATCTCCGGGTCCTGGCTCAGCTCCAGCAGGCGCTCGGCGGCGTACACCAGCTCGATAACGCGTGCCCAGTGGGTGGCCAGCGTAGCGTGCACCGGCTTGCCCCCCAGCGTGGAGTAGAACCGCTCGTACTCTGCCTGGGCGAGAGGGGTGGCCATACCGTCAGCGGCGTTGAGGCGGGCCAGAGGGGCCACCCGGTAGATACCGCTGTTCGGCCCATCGGTCAGGCCGTTCCAGCCGACCTTCTTGAGGAAGGGGAACTTGAGATACGTCCAGGGCTCCACGTGCTCGCCGATGTGGTCCAGGTACTCGGCGATGGGGAACTTGGCCACTTCCTTACCCTGCTGGTCGACGACCCGCAACTTGCCCTCGTAGAAGTTCACGTGGTTGTTCTCGTCCACCAGGCCCATGTAGTAGGTCTGGTGAGCGAAGGTGTCGCTGAGGATGAGGTCCACGTAGGCCTTGTTGGCCAGCACTACGTCCTCGAGGATCTTGACGGTCAGCTTGCCGAACTCTATCGCCGCCTTGGCGATCCCCTCGACTTTGGCTCGCTCCTCTTCAGTGAGGCCCTTGCTGATGCCGCCGGGCAGGCCGCAGGTGGGGTGGATGTACTTGCCGCCAAGCATGGCGACCACCTCGTGGGTAGCGGCCAAGGCCTGCAATACCTGGCCCCCTATCTCCATCCCTACCTTGCCGATGACGCCCACGATGTTGCGCTCGGCGGCAGGGGCGTCCGGCCCCACCACGAAGTCGGGGCCGCCCAGGGCGTAGAAGTGGGTGGCGTGGTCGGCCACGAAGAACGCGCTGTACAAGAGCTCCCGCAGCTTCTTGGCCGCAGAAGGGGGATCCACCTTGAAGACAGCATCCAGGGCTTTGGTGGAGCACATATGGTGCGCCTCGGGGCACACCCCACAGATGCGAGCGGTAATCACGGGAAGGGTTTCCACCGGCCGCCCTTCACAGAACTTCTCGAATCCCCTCAGCTCCGGCACCTGGAAGTACGCGTTCTCGACGTCTCCCTCGGGGTTGAGGAAGATCTCGATGCGGCCGTGTCCCTCCAGCCGGGTGATGGGGTCAATGCTTATTCGGCGTGTCTGCACTTTAGCCTCTGTCATCGCTTCTCCGCTCCTCGCTCCCTGTCACTCCACTCGGCGGCCTCCGAAGCCCCTGAACCGCTACTGCGCGCCCTTGACCGCCGCCGCTGCCTCCCGCGTTGCCTCCCGCCCCAGCCTCACGCGGTGCAGGAGCGACGCGGGCAGGCCAAACATGTAGAAGGCAGCAATAGAATCCGGAATGCCACTCAGTATCCGTTCGATCTCTTCAGGGTCTCTGGAATCGATGTTGGATGTCACCGCGCTCAGAAGCTTGGCTCCCTGGTCAATCGCGCCCGGCGACGGCCCGTAGCAGCCGATGCAGGGCATGTTCACCTGAGGACAGGGCGCCTCGCAGCCGCCACGAGTGGCGGGGCCGGCACAGAGAATGCCCTGATCCAGAAGGCACTTCTCGGGGTCGGGGATGATCTGGTAGGGACGATAGATGGCCTTGATCGACTTCTCCCCCCTAATGCGCGGACAGTCATCGCACACCGTCTTCCCTGATGCCCCGATCACCGAACCGACAGGAGGCAGCTCTGCCCCCTCTGTCACCGCCGCTATCAGCGTCTCGACCACCGCCTCCGTCTGATGCTTCGTTGGTGGACACCCAGGCATGTAGTAGTCGACCGGCACCACCTGATTGAGGGCTCGAACCGTGTCGTAGAACTCCGGCAGGGTAAGCTCCCCCTCGGGCACCTGGAAGCTTAGCTGTGGGTAAGTGCCCTCCTCGTTGACAGTGGAGGGCGTCCCCCGGTATGCGCGCTCGAAAATGCCCTGGCGGTTGCTGACGTTGCCCAGGCCGGGGATGCCGCCCAGGTGAGCACAGGCCCCGTAGGCCACCAGCAACTGCGACTTCTCCCGCAGCATGTGAGCCATGTGCTCCTGCTCGGAGTTCCTGATAGCGCCATTGAACAGCGTCACCAAGATACTCTTGTCCGGCAGGGCCTCCACGTCCTTGTACTTGAAGTCCATTATGCACGGCCAGAGAACGATTTCAAAGGTATTGGCCACGTCTAAAATCTTCTCGTACAGCCGCACCACAGCTATCTCGCAGCCACCACAACTGGCTGCCCAGTATAGGGCCATCTTAGGCTTTGCCATGCTAGGCCTCCCTGACTTTTGCTCGCTCTCGGCCTTCGTTTCCGCCTTCGCCTCGACCTTCGCCTCGACCTTCGCTTCGGCCTTCCCCCGGGTCCACGGCCACAGGTTCGGCATCCTAGGCCTCCCTAAAGTTCTCCCACCACTGGAGTGGGCCCAGGTCTCTCACCTGCTCGGTCATCTCCTCCACTACCTTCGCCCACTTCACCCCCTCGCTGGCGGAAACCCATTCCAGGCGGAAGCGCTCAGGCTCGATTCCGAACTGCTCCAGCACCCTGCGCACCATAGCTATCCGGCGCATGGCCTTGTAGTTACCTTCCAGGTAGTGGCAGTCGCCCGGATGGCAACCGCCGACCAGCACGCCGTCGGCCCCTTCAGCGAAGGCCTTCAGGATGAAGGTGGGGTCAATGCGGCCGGTGCACATCACCCGCAACGAGCGCACGTTGGGCGGGTAGTGCATGCGCGATGTGCCGGCTAGGTCCGCTCCCTGGTAGGCGCACCAGTTGCACAGGAACCCTATGATCGTCGGCTCGTAGGTGCCCGTTACCATGGTTAACCACGCCTCCTTAAACTGCCACCAAGGGCGGCTTGACATCGGCCAGCAGGCCATCGATCTCGGCGAAGATCTGCTTGTCGGTGAAGTGACGGCCGGTGATGGCCGCAGAGGGGCAGGCGGCGACGCAAACGCCGCACCCCTTGCAGAGGATGTCGTTGACGTTGGCCAGCTTCTTCTCCTCATCGAAGGTGATGGCATTGTAGGGACAGAGGGCCAGGCAGATCTTGCAGCCGGAGCACATCTCCTCGTCCACGACGGCCGTGGCCGCCTCGATCTCCACCGTCCCCCTATCGATTAGTGACAGCGCTTCAGCCGCCCCCGCCGAGGCCTGAGCCACGGTGTCGGGGATGTCCTTGGGCCCCTGGGCACAGCCAACCACGAACACGCCATCGCTGGCGGTGGCCACCGGCTCCAGCTTGGGGTGCCTCTCCAGGAAGAACCCATCGGCGCCCCGATTGATGAGGAAACGCCTGGCCATCTCGTCGGCATCGGCCCGCGCTACCATGGCCGGACAGAGGATAACCATGTCCACCGGGATGCGCAGCATCCTGCCCAGCAGGGTGTCCTCGGTGACCACCACCAGCTTACCCTGCTCCTCCTCACCCGCCACCTGGTCGGTGATCTGGGCAACCTTGCCCCGCACGAAGTTGACACCCTCGTCGGACACGCGCTTGTAGAACTCCTCGAAGCCCTTTCCATAGCAGCGCATGTCGATGTAGAGCTGGTATACGTCTGCGTCGGTCTTTTCTCCAATTAGGTGGGAGTACTTGAGGGCGTACATGCAGCAGACACGCGAACAGTACTCACAGTAGTTCTTGTCGCGGCTGCCCACGCAGTGGATGATCGCCACGCTTTCGGGAGCGCTGCCATCCTTCAACACGAGCTCACCGCCGGTAGGGCCGGTGGCGCTGCACATTCTCTCGAACTCAAGGCTGGTGACAACGTTGTCCAGGCGCTTGTAGCCGTACTCAGCGAGAGGAGAGGGGTCAAGCAGGTCGTAGCCGGTGGCCACGATTATCGCCCCCACCTCCAGCTCGACGGTCTCCTCCTTCTGGTCCCAGTCGATTGCTCCCGGAGGACAGAACTTCTCGCACGCCCTGCAGGTGCCCTTCTCGAAGTAGACGCAAACATCCGGGTCGATGACCGGCACGTTGGGCACCGCCTGAGGGAAGGGCGTGTAGACCGCCTTGCGCTTCCCCAGGCCCATGTCGAACTCGCTGTCCGTCTTCCACGGGCACTTCTCCATGCAGATGCCGCAGCCGGTGCACAGCTCTGCGTTCACGTAGCGAGGCTTCTTCTTGACCCTAACCTTGAAGTTGCCGATGTAGCCGGAGACGTCCTCCACCTCGCTGTAGGTCATGAGCTCGATGTTGGGATGGGAGCCAACAGCGGCCATCTTCGGCGTCAGAATGCAGGACGAGCAGTCCAGAGTGGGGAAGGTCTTGTCTAGCTGGATCATGCGGCCGCCGATAGAGGGCTCTCGCTCCACCAGGTAGACCTTGTGATTGGCGTTGGCGATGTTCAGGGCCGCCTGGATGCCGGCAATGCCGCCGCCGACTACCAGCACGCTGGGAGTCACCGGTACCTCTCTTCTCTCCAGCGCCTCCAGCAGGTTGGCCCTCTGGACGGCGGCTCGGATCAGGGCCTTGGCCAGCTCAGTGGCGCCGTCCTTATGAACCCAGGAGTCCTGCTCGCGGATGTTGGCGATCTGGAGGAGATAGGGGTTCAGCCCCACCTCAGCGATCGCTTTCCGAAAGGTGAGCTCATGCATCCGCGGGGAACAGGCAGCGACCACCACCCGGTTGAGGCCCAGGTTTTTCACGTCCTCCTTGATCTGGAGCTGCCCCGGCTCGGAGCAGGTGAACTTGTAGTCCCGGGCTGACACCACCCCGGGGAGCCCGGCGGCGAACTCCCGCACTTCGTCAATGTCTACGGTACCAGCGATGTTGGTCCCGCAGTGACAGATGAATACGCCGATCTTTGGCTCTTCCATAACTACATAGCCTCCGCAACCAACTCGGTGATATCCCTCAACTCCAGCCGATCCAGCACGTCCTGCGTCAGGCAGCCTTCAAACATGAGCATGCAGTAGGGACAGGCCAGAGCCAACACATCAGCACCCACGTCCAGAGCCTGCTCTGCCCGCACCTCGGCCAGCCTCTCGCCCGGCTTGGTCTCCATCCACACGTTGCCGCCGCCACCGCCGCAGCAGAGGCTGTTCTCGCGATTATTGGGCAGCTCGACCAGTTCCACTCCGGGAATGCTGCTCAGGACCTCTCGCGGCTCGTCATAGACGCCGCTGTGACGCCCCAGGTAACAGGGGTCGTGATAGGCGACCCTCTTCTTCACCTCTTTGCTGAATTTCAGCTTGCCCTCCCGCAGGAGTCCGGCCAGGTACTGAGTCGAGTGAAGAACCTTCAAGCCGTTCTGGGCAATGGGGTATTCGTTCATGAAGGTGTAGTAGCAGTGGGGCGAGGAAACGACCATGGTGCTGGCGCCGCTTGCGGCGAAGGCGGCCGTGTTCTCCTGCACCAGCCGCTGGAACAGCTCCTCGTCGCCCGCCTTGCGTGCGCTCTCGCCGCAGCAGACCTCCTTGGAGCCCAGAATACCGAAGCTTGCTCCTACCTTCTGAAGGACAGTAGCCGTGGCCTTGCCTATGCGGCTCACGCTGGCGTCGTAGGCGGTGGTACAGCAGGGGAAGTACAGTATCTGAGCGCCGTTGCTGAACGGCTTAACGCCAATGGACTGAGCCCAGTCCGCTCGCTTCTCCGTAGGTTCGCCCCAGGGATTGCCCGTGCCAGCGAGGTTCTTCATGGTGACGCGCAGAGAGTCGGGAACCGGGCCGACGCCTAGGGCAACGATAGTGCGGCGCATGGCCCTCATGACGTCGATGATCTCTACGCCGCGAGGACACTGCCGGACGCAGTTGCCACAGGTGACGCATGCCCACATGTCCTCGGCCTCAAAATCGAGAAGCCCCAACTGCGCCTCGTGCATTAGCTTGCGGACCGGGAAGCTCTTTAAGACATTCCAGGGGCAAGCACCTGTGCACAGGCCGCACTGATAGCACAGCCTGAGTGCCTCACCCCCCATCTCCTTGACAATATCTACCGCCTCTTTGTAGGGGTTAATGATTTGTCTTACCATCTGCTGCCGTCCGTTTCCGCTCCAGCCGACAAGAAGCTGGAGCCTAAATTAATACATCGGCTCCCTTGTGAAAGCGTACACTAAATACGTAACAGCGCCAGTTACGCAAGGTAACAGAAGGGTTACACTTCTGTCAACCGACCCTAACAAATCCTTATGAAGAAGATAAGGGATAGGGGGGAACCGAGGCCGGTCTGGCGAAACGGTAGCCCAACCCTCGTTCGGTGAAAATGTAGCGAGGATTCTGGGCGTTATCGCCCAGCTTCTGCCGTAAACGAGCGATATGCACCTTGAGCATAAGCATGTCGTCCTCGCTCTCCCATCCCCACACCCTGGCCAGCAGTGCCTTCTGGGTAACAACGCGCCCCGCATTGGCCACAAGCTGAGAGAGAATGCGGCACTCGGTGGGCGTCAACCTCACCGACTGGCCATGGAGGATGACCTCACGGTTGTCCAGATCCACGGTGAGTTCCTCATCGATGATGATACGGGAGCAGGCAGCCAGCGGCGCCGCCTGCGAACGGCGAAGCACCGCTCGCGTGCGGGCCATCAGCTCCAGGGGGCTGAAGGGCTTGACGATGTAGTCGTCGGCCCCCAGCTCCAAACCCTTGAGGCGGTCCATCTCCTCACCCCTAACGGTGAGCATCAGGATGGGCACATCGGAGATCGCCCGCAGGCGGCGGCAGACCTCGAAGCCGCTCATCCCTGGCAGACCGACATCCAGCACAACCACATCCGGCGAGCGTCTCTGGAACAGCTTCAGGGCCGACTCGCCATCGGCGGCCGCCATGACCTCACTCCCCGGCCACTGAAGGCTGAAGGTGAGCTCGATGACCTCTACCACATCCGGCTCGTCATCGATCACCAGAATTCTCAAAACCGTCCCCCTTGGGAAGGGTGAAAAAGAATGTGCTGCCGCGACCGCCCTCGCTCTTCACCCAGATCCGACCCCCGTGCAGCTCCACAACCGTCTTGGCGATAGCCAGGCCCAGGCCAGCACCGGTCTTCTCCCCGGGCCCACGAGAGTTGGAGTAGAAGCGCTCGAAGATCTGGCTCTGCTCGGCTCCGGGGATGCCAGGACCGTCGTCGGCGACGCTCACCAGGTACTCTCGGCCCTTGTCCTGGACAACCACCCTGATGTGACCGTAGCGAGGGGTGAACTTACAGGAGTTAGAGAGCAGATTCATCAGCACCTGCTCCAGACGCCCGCGGTCGACCACCACCGGGCAGGAAAAAGAGGGAGTTTCCACCTCCAGCTCCTGTTCCTTCCCTCCGGCCAGAGGCTCGATGGCTGCCGCGCTCTCCCTGACGATCGTCTTCAGGTTCCAGGGCTCCCGCGAAAGGCTAACCTCGCCCCTGTGTAGACGGCCCAGGTCCAGCAGCTCTTCCACCAGGCCCTGAAGCCGCTGAGTATTGCGGGCAATGCTGCTTATCAGGCTGTCCGCTGCCGCGCCCCCCTTGGCCAGCGAGGCCGTGAGCAGGTCGGCAGCGGCCCTGATGGAGGTGATGGGGGTGAGAAGCTGGTGAGAGATGCTGGCCAGGAACTCGTCCTTGAAGCGGTTGGCCTCGGCCAGGGCCTGAGCGCGGGAGACCTCCGACCAAAGGCGGGCGTTCTCCAGAACGATGGCGATCTGGTTGGCCACCGCCTGGAGAAAGCGCAGGTCGACGGAAGAAAACGCTCCCTGGCGCCGAAGGTTCACCAGGATGAGGGCTCCCAGGACGGAGTCCTTGGCGATCAGGGGAGCGCACATAGCGCTGCGGGGCTGCCGCACACCGGAGCGGGCTCCTTCGAAGTAGGCCCGATTCTCCTCCCGCAGATTGGCGGTGTTCGAACCGATCTCTCCGGGAGTAGCACAAAGAAGGGGCCGCCCTCGCCGAAAGACCTTGCCCATAATCGCCTCCCCCGGCTTCAGCCGCACACGGGAGAGGGGCTCCGTCTCATAGCCAATGGAAGCCCTGGCCGACAGGCAATCCTCGTCTGGGTTGTACAGAAAGATAGCGCCGGCATCCGCCGCCTCGTAGACAGCGATGCTGCGGGTGAGAACGGTCTTGAGCAGGCTATCCAGGTCGGTGGCCTGGGCGAAAGCCTTGGATAGGTCCAGCAGAGTGGCCAGCTCTTCCGCGCTCTGCCTCGCCGTATTGGCCCGTGCCCTGTTCTCGCCCGTGGTCATCACAATCCCTCAACAGATACGCGGCAGCATCTCCCCCACCAGCATGTGGACGATGCGTGTGCCGCCGATCTTCGTCTTCATCAAGACCTTTCCCTCAGGCTCGGCGATGACCTCCCCGATG
>Ga0315537_1004431_pt1 | contig 10225 bp, 12 predicted proteins | sample SalMarSW160270MG_FD_203091 | JGI IMG/M metagenome (GOLD analysis project Ga0315537, IMG submission 203091) | Salt marsh sediment microbial communities from the Plum Island Ecosystem LTER, Massachusetts, United States - Salt Marsh Sediment SW1602-70 ... | reverse complement strand
AACTCGACGTGAACGTGTTGCATGACCGCAACCCGCTCTATGTGAAGCTGTCGGACGGCGGCGCGCGCAACGGCTTCACCATGAGGCTGCTAAACAAGCGCTACGAGCCCCGGGCCTTCAAGATCAGCGTGGAGGGACTGCCGGCGGGGGCGAAGCTCGACCTGATCGGGCATGAGGACGGCGTCGTGCCGGTGCCGCCGGACAACCTCCAGTCGGTCACGCTTTACGTGACCCTCGATAAGCAGGGGGTAAAGGCTTTACACGACGACGCTACTAAGTTTGCTTTTGTGATCACCGATATCGCCGACGGCGCAAGGGTCGAGCACAAAGCGACATTTAATGGGCCCGAGGTTGAGCATGAGCACTGAAGGCTGGTTCGCGAACGGCTTCAGCGGGCGTCATATGCTCCTGAGCCTCGTCATTTTTTTCGGCGTGATGCTGATTGCCAACGGCATGCTCGTCTATTACGCGCTCGATACGTTCAGTGGCGGTGACAGGCCCGATCCGTATCGTGCCGGCTTGGATTACAACGACAGGATTGCCGCGGCCAAGAAGCAGGACGCGCTCGGCTGGACGACCGATCTGGCTTATGACGACGCCAAGGGCCGGTTGGCCGTGACCTTCCACGACAAGTCGAAAGCGCCGGTTTCCCGTCTCAAGCTGGAAGGCGTGGTCGGCCGCGGGGCCACCAACCGGGAAGACCAGACGGTCGCGTTCAAGGAGATCTCCCAGGGCGTCTATGCGAGCGACATCAAGCTAGCGCCGGGGCAATGGGTCGTCGCCGTGAAGTCCTGGAAGGGTGAGGGGGGCGATCCGGTCTACCGCTTGAAGCAGCGCCTCTACGTTTCGGACCGGCCATGACTGCGCATCCGACCGAGCTTGCCACCCAGCAGGCTCCGGGGGCGGCGCCTGAGACACTCGTGCTCGCGGTTGATGAGATGCATTGCGGCGCGTGCCTGCGCTCGGTGGAGCGGGCCGCGTTGCGCGTTCCCGGAGTCGAAAGCGCGCGCGCGTCGCTCGCCGCCAAGCGGCTCTCTGTCACTTTCGATCCGAAGCAGGCGGGCGAGGTGGACGTGATCGCCGCGCTCGACCGTATCGGATTTACCGCAGCGCCTATCGAGGCGGTGCAGCAGGACCGCGGTGACGCGCGCCAGAAATATCTCTTGCGGCGCGTGGCCGTGGCGGGCTTCGCCGCCATGAACATCATGCTGCTGTCGATCTCGGTGTGGTCCGGGGAGGGAGGCAGCATGGATCCGGCGGTCGCCGCGCTGTTCCGCTGGCTGTCGGCGCTGATCGCGCTCCCCACCGTGGTCTATGCGGGGCAGCCGTTCTTCGCTTCGGGCTTTGCCGCGCTCAAGGGCGGGCGGCTCAACATGGACGTGCCGATCTCGCTCGCCATCATCCTCGCCACGGGCATGAGCCTTTATCAGACCATGCTCAACCACCAGCACGTCTATTTCGACGCCGCGGTCACGCTGTTATTCTTCCTGCTGGTCGGGCGTTATCTCGACGAGGCCTTGCGGGTGCGGGCGCGGGGCGAGGCGCAGAACCTCCTCAGTCTTCAAGGCGGCATCGCCACGGTGCTCGGCGCCGACGGCGTGCAGCGCAAGGTCGCGGCGCATGCGCTCCATCCCGGCGACCGTCTGCTCGTCGCCACCGGTGAGCGGGTCGCGGCCGACGGTGCGGTGCGCGAGGGCCGGGGCCAGATCGACCAGAGCCTCATCACCGGCGAGACGCTGCCGGTGGGCGTGAAGCCGGGCGATCAGGTCTATGCCGGCACGCTCAATCTGACGCAAAGCTTGAAGATCGAGGTCACCGCCGCCGACAGTGCGACGCTCCTCGCCGAGATCAGCCGGCTGATGCTGGCGGCCGAGCAGGGCAAGGCGCACTACCGGCGCCTCGCCGACCGCGCGGCGCAAATCTATGCGCCGGCCGTCCATGGGCTCGGGCTCGCCACCTTCCTCGGCTGGCTCGCCTTTGGCGCGCCGTGGCAGACGGCGCTGACCTACGCCATCTCGGTGCTGATCATCACCTGCCCGTGCGCGCTGGCGCTTGCGGTGCCCGCGGTGCAGATCGCCGCGGCGAGCCGCCTGTTCAAGCGGGGCGTCATGGTCAAGGCGCCGGACGGGCTGGAGCGCATCGCCGAGATCGACATGGTGGTGTTCGACAAGACTGGCACGCTGACCCTTGGCAAGCCGCAGCTCATCGATGAGACGGATATTTCGGACGCCGACTTGGCGCCCGCGGCGGCGCTCGCGGCGGCGAGCCACCACCCTTACGCCAAGGCGCTCGTCGTGGCGGCGCAAGCGCGCCTCGGCGCCGTCCAGCCGGCCTCCGGCATCGAGGAGACCCCGGGCGAAGGCTTGGTGTGCCGGGAGGGCAAGAGCGAAGAGCGGCTCGGCTCGGCGGCGTGGTGCGGCGCGGAGGCCGAGAACAGCGAAGGCGCGGAGGTCTGGTACCGGCGCGGGCAAGAGCGGCCGGTGCGTTTCCGCTTCGCCGATGCCATGCGCCCCGATGCCGCCGAGACCGTCGCGGCCCTAAGGCGGCAGGGCTACGCGATCGCGCTTCTCTCCGGCGACCGGGCCGGGATCGTCGAAGAGACGGCCCAGGCCACAGGCATCGATAATTGGCATGCGGGCCTCAAGCCCGCCGGCAAGATCGCTTGGCTCGAGGCGCGCGCCAAGGAGGGGCGCAAAGTTCTCATGGCCGGCGACGGGCTCAATGATGCGCCCGCGCTTGCCGCGGCGCATGCCTCCATCTCGCCGGCGACCGCCGCCGATATCAGCCAGCGCGCCGCCGACTTCGTGTTCCAGGGGGCGAAGCTGAGCCCCGTGATCGAAGCCATCAAGACAGGCCGGCGGGCGCGGTCCATGGCCTTTCAGAATTTCGGCGTCGCTGCGGTATACAACGCCATCTGCGTGCCGCTTGCGATGCTCGGCTTCGTTACGCCGCTGATCGCGGCCATCGTCATGTCGACATCCTCGATCCTGGTGACGCTCAATGCGTCACGGCTCGCTGGCGGAGGACGATCATGACATCACTTGCCTGGCTGATTCCCGCGGCGCTTGCTCTCGCCGGAGCCGGCCTTGTCGCCTTTCTGTGGGCATTGCGCTCGGGTCAATTCGAGGATCTCGAAGGCGCCGCCTATCGCGCGCTCGAAGACGAGCCGCCGGACGACGAGATCACCTGATGCGCGGGCTTAAGGACATCAACTATGTCCTCCAGAAGCTCGCCTGGATGCGCTCCGAGCAAATCTGGCCGAACGGCTTGCGCTATCTGTGGACAGACGCGTTTGGCGTCGTCCTGCTCGCTTCCCTCTACGAGAACCTGAAGGAGCAGAAATATCTCGATGAGGCGCTGTGGGTCGTCTCGGAGGTCAAGCGTGTGCTGGGGCGCAAGCGCGGCATCCGCATCGGCGAGGAGCCGGACCGCGACGGCCAGTATTTCCACTATCTCTCAATGTGGTTCTACGCGCTGCACGTGCTGTCACGCTTCGATCCGAAGTTCAAGGACGAGGGCGTGGCGCTGGCGCGGGCCATTCACGAGCCCTTCGTGATCCCCGGGCGCGGCGTCATCTGGAAGATGCAGGAGGACTTGAGCGGGCCTTATCCCGGCTACGGCTTCGGGGCGCTCGATGCCTTCGACGGCTATGTGTCCTACCGGCTGCTCGACGCCGACGCGCTGGCGCCGCAGATCACCGAGATGCGGGAGCTCGTGAATGCGAGCGCCGGCGAGCTCGTCATCACCCAGGATCTCGGGCTCGGCATGATGCTGTGGATGACGCAGTTCTTCCCGGACGAAGACTGGGCGGTGATCCAGCGCGAGCGCTCGCTCGCCATGCTCGACCGCATGTGGATGCGCGAGGGTTATTTCGCCCGCGAGCCGTACCTGCCGCAGGTGCGCATTGCGTTTGCCAATTACGGCGTGTCGGTCGGCTTGCAGGCGGTGGACGCCATGCCGGAGCGCGTCGATGCGCTCAACGCGTTCTTCGACCGTTACCGCTCGGGTGACGAATACGACCGCGCCGCCATCACATGGGTGATGGCCTGCAACTCCCACTTCCCGGGGCTGCTGCTACGGTAGGCGCTCCAGGGCGTGAGCCTCTCCTGAGAGCCGGACCGGTCTCCGGTCCGCTACTGATCCGACGCGGATATCGCGATCCTTAGTGGACCAAGATCGTTGGCGGTGCGCTCGCCACTACATCTGGTGCGTGAGAATCTTCAGCCAAGACGCCCAGCAGCACAAGAAGAAGCGAATACGTCAGCACTAACGTCAGAACTCTCCCCCCAATGATGAAAGCGTCTTTCATGGCCGAGTCCCCCTTAGGCAACTTGCCACATTGACACTACATTATGGCCTTCGCGTGCTGAACGAAACGCAAATTTTGGCCGCTATGGTTTGGCAACGCGTATGACCGCGCCGCCGGCCCGCAAACCTCCCATTTTCCCTGCGCTGCGGCGGTAAGCGGCATTAGGCAGCGCGCAAACACGCGCTCAAATAGGCCAGAGGCCGGTAGCACAAATAAGAATTGTGGGTTAGGCGCGGTCGGCGATCCAATAGCCCGAACAGACTCCAGAGGGCCCGGTCCCGTTCCACTTGCCGCTGGCCTTGGACCGCGTGAACCGTCCGGTGCCAACGGCCTGGCGCGGGCCGGCCACGCCGTTGATCTTGGTCGTACCTCCGCCAAAAATGCGCCCGGCTAAGAAGATCTTGTGCATCACGAAACGTCCATGCGTCGCAGAGATGTGGCCGCCGTTGACGGCCATTGCAATCTTGATCACGCCGCAGTGGCCGTTGGTCGTCACCAGGACCATATTCCAGCTTCCGTCATAGGGAGATGCCGTCGCGGGCGCCGCGAAACAGAAGAGCGCGAAGCCAGTCGAGAGAGCAAAGGCGCGGAGACGATTGCCGGTCATGGGAGTCCTCATCGTTGCGTTGTCGTGTTCGTCAATTCCAGTTGTCCTGGTGCGCGTAACCTGCACGAAATGCATTACGGGAGCATTGCACCGGGCTTCAGGCCCGTCTCAGCGGCGCTAGAGGTCGGGGACCTCTGACGGCGCCCCTTTCATTCGTCTTCGACGTCGATTTCAAGCGACGCCATCATAATTTCGGCGGCGGTCTCGTTCTTGAAGAGAACGAGCGCCTGCTCGTAGTGCGAAAGGCCAGCATCGACCTCGGCGATCAGGTCATCGATGTGCCTTCCGCCGACATCGAGCTTGCCACCGTTTCGATCTGCAGCGAGTCGAAGGTGCAAAGCTGTCTTGGCGCGGATTATTTCTTCAATGAGCTGTACGGACGACTTCATTTGCTTCGTGATTCTTCCCTGAACCGATAAACAATCTCCTAAACCTAAAGCTTGCCATTGAAGGTTTTGTTTCCGGGGGACTACAGCCCGGACTCGATGGCCCGGAGCAGGCGGAAGCGCAGCCTGCCGGTATTGCCCTTGAGCGAGATCACGAAGCGCACCTCGCCGTGGTTTTTGGTGTCGGCGTAGCCCGCTAGGGTGCGGACCCCGGACATGGTGCCGGTCTTGTTCGTGCCGCCGTCGTGGCCATGGAGCAGGTCGGCGTGGGGCTCGAAAAGCTGGAGCACCTTGGCGAGCCCGTGGGCGGTGAAGCGGTTGCCGCGGCTGATGCCCGAGCCTTCCTCGATGTGGATGGAATCGGCAAGCCCCTGTGCGGCGAGCATCTCATTCGCGACCTCGAGCGACTTCTCGAGGCTGACTGGGCCGCCCAGGCGGTGCGCGCCGATCTCCAGGAAGACCTGGTTGGCGATGTAGTTGTTCGAGCCGATGAGCAGCTGGACGAGGATCTTCGAAAGGGGGGGCGACTGGTGAACATAAACCGGTTCCAGGCCCGCGGGCACGGATCCGGTCGTGATGTCGCCCTTCACGTTGCCGCCGGCCTTTTCGATGAACGCGGCGATCAGCTCACCGGCGTATTTCAGGCTGACGGCGCGGTCTTTTGCCAGGCTGATGCGGCTGCGACCCTGGGGGGCGCGCGCCCGGAACTGGCTGATCGCCAGCGGCGTGATTGGGGTCTGCTTCTCGGCGGAGTAGACGTGGTTGCCTTTGCGCACGGCGTAGATCGTGTTGAAGTTCACCGCGAGCGCCGAGTTCAGCGCGTCGTAGGCCTCGTTGGTATCCTCGATGCCAGGGATATGGAGGTCGGGAGGGTAGTAGCTCGCGTCGAGCACGATGCCGGTGACGGGCGCCTTGCCGATCTTTGCGACCAGATCCTTCCCGAGCGTCGCCAGCTCCTCGGAGATCAGGAAGGGATCGCCGCCTCCGCGCACATAGAGCACCCGGTTCTTGTCCAGGTAGAATTTTGTCTGGAAGCGGTAGTCGCCGCCGAGCACCTTCATCGCGAGCCAAGCCGTCACGATCTTGGTGACGGAGGCCGGGACGAAGGGTCTGTCGGCATTCTGGGCGATCAGGTCGTGGCCTTGGGCGTCCACCACGAGCACGACGCCCGACGGTGCCAGTGCCGCGACAGTCTCCTTGGCACCGGCGAGCGCCGGGGCGGGCAGGAGGAGTAGGGCGCAGGCGAGGGCAAGCAAGCGAGACAGCATGGCGATAGCGGTGCGGGGCCTACTGAAAATGATAGAACTGATCGTTCAAGTATTTGAGGAGGTCCTGCATCTCGCTCGTGGAGAAGTCCACCTTCGCCGCGTGAGCGCAGCCGACCAACTGCTCCTTCAGCGCATCCAAGGACTGAATCTTTCGATCCTTGCGGGTGAAGATGTCGGTCTGGTGGCATTTCGTGCAGTGGGCGTCAAACAAACGCTGCCCGTTGGCGGCGTCGCCCGGCAATGAGGTGGCATGAGCGCTCGATATCAGCAGGATCAATAACGATGCGCACAAGATGCTTTTCATGGCTTGCCTCCGACGTTTGACCCCGCCGCCTTCTGGGAGACTATGACCTTCTTTTGCGTGACCCTCAATTCCAGAGAGACCAGTATTTTCCGTTGGGCTATTCTTACGGCGAGGAACAGGCCGTCATTTCAGTGGTTTTTGCACCATGGGCAACTCAAGGAGTGGCATCTTCACTCTGGCCGCCATCCTGGCAGCTACGGCGCTCTTGGCGTCTGCATGGGCCGGGCCGGCTGCGGCCAAGATCCAATGCAAGGGCAACTTTCAGGTCACCACGCAGGGGCTTATCGCCACGCCCCTATTGCGAGGAAGAGCAGATTGCCCGCGTCGCCCGCAGCTACGGCTGGCGCGGGACGGCATCGCAAGTCCACAACAACCCGAATACGAAAGTCTATCTGTGCCAGCGGTTTGGCGGCGATAACCGGCCCAAGGGCTCCTGCGGGGCCTATAGCGAGATGCCCTGGGTCCCCGGCCGCCAATGATGCGATAATGCCGATTCGCATGGGGGGTTACGATCATGGGAGACCTCGGATTCGGCATATCTGACAGCGTACGGCTGCAAGACCGTCACGACGCCGACGCCATTCCCGCAGAAGACAGGGCGGAATGGCTGATCGACTACATCCTGTTGCATCAAGGCGAGGGGCGAGAAAACCTTATCCGCAGAGCTGTCGAGCAGTTCCTGGAAGCAGAGGCCGTTGCTTATGAGAGAGGCCGCCGGCACGGATGAGGGCGGTCCCTCCGCCCGCAACACGTCAGACCGCGCGGCCATCATGTATGGAGGGTATGAGGCATGACCGACCACAAGGCTATCGCAGACGCCGCTGCGCGCTTCTATGCGGCCCTGAATGCGCTTTTTGAGGGCGATGTCTCTGCGATGGCGGAGGTGTGGTCGCATGCCGACGACGTGAGCTATATGGGTCCGGACGGCGGCTTCCAAGTCGGCTGGAAGGACGTTCACAGCGAGTGGGAGAAACAGGCGGCGATGAAGCTCGGCGGGCATGTCGAGCCCGAGGGAATGCGCATTGCCGCTGGCCGCGATCTCGCGGTCACGCAGAACTTCGAGAAAGGCACAAACACCAATACCGGCGGCATGCCGGGATCGGTTCTCATCCGCGCCACGAATGTGTTCCGGAAGGAGAACGGCGCCTGGAAGATGATCGGCCATCACACCGACACGCTGCCGTATCTGAGCCCGGGGAACGCGTAACAGGACTTGCTATTGGCACGCTCCGGCGCGACCGCCGCCCAGGCTTTTCGCCATGCGCTTGACGATGGGATGGTACCGCGCGCCGCTGGCTTGCTGGGTATTTTAGATAGATGTGGTTGCAATCGGCGGGTCGCAGCATTGACCTGGCCGTGCAGTCGAAGGGCTAGGAAATGGTGTTCCTCGCGCGCCAACGACGTCGGTTCGATCCGCGGCGAGACGCTATGTCGGCGCCCCGCGCCCGGTGCCGACGGAAGTTGCTAATAGTAGCCAATGCACTCGTAGTAGCGGTCCCACCAATAGGGACTGTCTGTTGCTAAAGCCCTCCGGTAGAGCCAACCACACCCGCCACCATAGTAGCCATAACCAACATAGGGCCAGCCGTAATAGCCGTAATGGCGATAGCTGTGGCCGTGGTGTTTGTGCCGGTTGTAAGAGCCGTGACCGCCGCCCTTGTGGGAATAGTACCTGCCGCCGCCATAGTAGTGCTTGCCGCCACCGCCATGACCGTGTCCACCGCCACGACCGTGTCCACCACCATGACCATGTCCACCGCCATGACCGTGTCCACCGCCGCGACCGACGAGTGTTACAAGGCCGGGAGAAGCATCGCCTTTAAGGACCGGCATGGAGGCTGCCTGTGCCGACCCCGATGCAAAACATGTGGCGATTAGAGTGCCTGCAAGGGCGGTCGCCACGCTTAGCCGGATTATCATCGGGTACGCTCCTTAAAAAGAGGTTGGGCACGACCCCCCGAACCTCGCGCACGATCCAGGGAACTTTGTGCCGGGCTCCCTGAACCCTGTATGAACAGGTGTGCAGGAGCCGTTCATGTGGGTCTCAAGGCAACAATCTGGGAAGCGCTTGGCTTGCAACGACAGCTCAAGGACATACGCGATTACAAGCGCTTTGTGACCACCTTGCTCGGCGCCTGAGTTCGTTTCGCGGCCCGCGGTGATGACCGCCTGTGGCACCTACCGGACATGCCGACGGGCGAGCCCGACGTCCGCTTTTGACCACAACAGACATCGGGTTTCAGCATCAGTAAGCCGGTCATACGGGGGAATGCCCGGTCAGATAGCATCGCATGCCGCCGCTTGCGGCCCGCTCGGCAATACGGCAACGTGCTTACCTGCCCGGCAGGAGGACCCGCATGACGGCTCCCGATGAGATCAACGCCGACATGCTTGCGTGGTGGAACGGGAAGGGCGGCGATACCTGGGTGGCTCGACAGGAGCACACCGACACCACGCTCACGCCGGTGACGGACGCTTTACTCGCCTTTGCCGCGCCGCGCGCCGGCGAACGGGTGGTGGATATCGGCTGTGGCTGTGGCGCGCCCACGCTGGAATTTGCACGCGCTGTCGGTCCCTCCGGCCGCGTGACGGGGTTGGACATCTCCGGGCCCATGCTGGCTGAGGGCGAGAGGCGCGCGAGTGCCGCCGGCATCGCCAATGTCGATTGGCGACAGGACGATCCCGCCACGACCGCACTGCACGAATACGATTTGTTGAGCTCGGCCTTCGGCGTGATGTTCTTCGGGGATAGGGTGGCGGCATTCACCAATATGCGCCGCGGCGCCGTTCCATCCGCGCGCATGGCGCTCGTGTGTTGGCGTACGCTGGCCGAAAACCCGTGGATGGAGGTGCCGATGACTGCAGCAGCGCAGCACCTGCCGCCGCGGCCGAAGCCGGTACAGAACGCTCCCGGAATGTTCGCCTTCGCCGATCCAGAGCACGTCACCGAGGTTCTCACCGCGGCCGGCTGGGCACCGCCGCGCTTTGAGAGGCTCGACATGGACCTCGACATCGCCGCCGGCCGCGGGCTGGAGGAGGCCGTGGTTCAGTCAATGCAAATCGGCGTCGTCAACAGTTGGCTGCGCGACCAGCCGACAGTAGTCGTCTCGGCCGCCGTCGCCTCCCTCCGCGAGGCGCTGGCGCCCTATGCGGACGGTGCGAGCGTCCGTCTGCCCGGTGCGATGTGGTTGATCAGCAGCGCGCCGGCGTGAACGCGCGCAGCAGACAAAAATGCTGCTGTTGGGCGGGGGCTGGACAGAGACCATTTGATAGGGTCTTCATGGGGGAACCCCTGCGCGAGAACGCCTAGCCCCGTGTTTCAGATCTACCTGCCCATTGCCGATATTGATG
>Ga0315537_1004429_pt1 | contig 10226 bp, 11 predicted proteins | sample SalMarSW160270MG_FD_203091 | JGI IMG/M metagenome (GOLD analysis project Ga0315537, IMG submission 203091) | Salt marsh sediment microbial communities from the Plum Island Ecosystem LTER, Massachusetts, United States - Salt Marsh Sediment SW1602-70 ... | reverse complement strand
AGACACCAGCAATACAGCTATCACAAGAATCCGCAGCCGTTGCATGATCTTATCTCCTTCTGTTGCTGATTCGCAGTCGCTCTATCTCACTTGCAGTCCAAATCATCCGTGTCGCCGCGCCGGGTTCATGGAGCCCAGCCGAGACTTGTGGCCGAGCCGGGTTCCGAACCCGGCCGAGATTTCGCCTTATGTTGGGCGATTCTACCGGCAATACCCGGCAATCTCCTTGGCCATTTCGATAGTCGTGTTGGAGCCGCCCATGTCATAGGTGCGCACCTTGCCCTCTTTGATGACGAGCGCGCAGGCCTTCTCCAAACGAGCCGCCCGGTCGGTCTCACCGAGCCACTCGAGCATCAGCCTTGCCGCGAGAATCGCCGCGATGGGATTCACCTTGTACATGCCTGTATATTTGGGCGCGCTGCCGTGCGTGGGCTCAAAGACCGCATAGTCATCGCCGATATTGCCCGCGCTGGCAAAACCCAACCCGCCGACGAGCTGCGCGGACAGGTCCGACAGGATGTCGCCGAACATGTTTTCGGCAACGATAATATCGTAGTCGAACGGATTCTTCACCAGCCACATGCACTGCGCATCAATGTTCGTTTCCCACATCGGAATATCAGGGTACTCTTTCTGGTGAATCTCGCGCGCGGTGCGGATCATCAGGCCGCCGGTCTCGCGCAGGACATTCGGCTTGTCACAAATCGTGACGCTCTTGCGACCGTGCTTTTTCGCATAGGCGAAAGCCTGCCGCACAATGCTCGCGCAGCCCTGCCGCGACATCAGTCGCGTGGACATCGCAAGATTCTCAAGGCCGAACTTCTCGAATTTCTTGGCTTTCGGATGCACGCAAAGGGCCTGGAAAACCGAGCTTGGCACCGGATGAAATTCCACTCCCGAGTAAAGCCCTTCCGTGTTTTCGCGGAAGATAATCAAGTCGATGCCTTCCTTGTAGTTCAGCGGATTGCCCGGATACGCCTTGCAGGGCCGCATGTTCGTGTGGAGGTTCAGCTCCTGACGCAGCCGCACGATGGGCGAGAAGTAACTGAGACCCTTCCCGCGAAGCTGCGGGTCGATCTCGGCATCGGCCTCCTGCTTGGGTTTGGACGTGATCGCGCCAAAGAAGGCGCATTCGGTCTCTTTGAGCAGCTTCAGCGTGCGGTCGGGCAGCGCGTTGCCTTCACTGCACCAATACTTCCACCCGATTTCGCCCTCGCGGTACTCTGCATCAAACTCGAGCGCGTCTAAGCAATGCCGCACCGCTTCAAGAACTTCCACGCCGACTCCATCCCCGGGGAGCCAGGCAATGATATGCTTTGGCATGGTGTTCCTTGTATTTCAGACTTATCTTGAAATTGAATGCGAGGAATGTTGTTTCACTTTTGGCAAATCAGAATCTTCTTTCCAAAAGTCTCAATTGCGCATCTTTCAATACAGATGTAAGGGGATTCAGCCAGGTAAATCGTTCGTAGAAGTATTTGGCAATTTCGACTGCAAAATCAGATTCCAGATATGGTATGTCGTCTGACGAAATGCTATTCTGATACGAGATGGATGGTGATGAACAAACATATTCCCCATACAACTCTCGGTCTCTATCATACGATATAAGCCGCCGACCCCCCGTTTTATGTAGTTGGATTGACAACTCAAGGCCAGAAGCGTATACATTTGTATTTGAAAGTCGCCTGATGAATTCAATGAGTTCTGTTAAGGTGTAAAGAATACCGATGAAGTCAATGAATTTAGGGCTATCAGATGGTAGCGGTTCTTCTGTTGGCCATCCATTTTCGTGTCGAAAATCCTCTCGAAGAGCCAAGAGGTGTACGAATTGACCACTCTGGTAAAGTCTTGCAATTTCGTTATAGTGTGACGAGACACAGAAAGACTCAACATAATCCTGGCCGCACGACGTCCCGCCGTGCCCATTATTTGTGTACTGAATATGTGGGTAGTACCAACCTCGGAGTCTTACTTGAGCATCCTCCAGAGCCTTTCTCGTTGTCGGCAAGTTTGGAAAAAACTCTCTGTTGTATGTTAAGGGATGGCATAGAATCCTCCAGTATCCCAGCTCTTTTATGCGAGATATGACATCTTGGGAGCTCATATTTCGCCTCGTTCTTGTGCAAATCTTTCGTCAACCGTAGTCTCCGTAGTTGTGGTTGAAGGTCCATAAACTGCCAGAGTCGCCCATCTGCGAAACTTGATCAATTGCTTTTCAACTGCCAAATCAATAATTTCGCGCATTTCTTCTGGTTCTTGAACAAGTCGAGTTTCAATTTGCCTTTTGCTGCGCGTATAAATATTCCCTGACCTCAAATCGTCCCGACCATCTTTGGCAATAATTGGCATTTCGGAGAACTCTGTAACCTGAAGTACAACGAATTTCCCTTCGTTCAGCTCCCTTTTACCAACAGTCAATTCAACATGAGGATTCGCACGACTATTAACAAATGACGTTACATTATCCTGATCAAAAGAATCGAATTCCTCCTGGGTCATGCCTTGCAGTTCATATTGTCTTCTGCCATCTTCCCTCGCTAATCCAACTCCAATGACAACATTCCCTCCGTCACGGAGATTAGCCATAGCCATGCAAGATTTTGCAATTTTGATTCGCATTCGATCATTCTCGTCGCTCCACTTGAAAGAAGCCTTATACTCAAGGTTCCGTGCTTCTTGACGCAACCTTATTAATTGCTCAAGTTCATCGACTCTATGGATATCATTAGGATTTGGTGCATTCATTTGATCAGACTCCTTTACCCCAATTCCAGCACCAATCTCTTCCTGAATAGAACTACTGCGATTCCATCGGACTAAATCCGATCCCAGATGCTGATGGTTGTGTCGCCGAAGACGCGCGAGCGCCGGAGCGTAAGGCCGTCCAGCTCCGGCGGGGCTTCGAACTTCGAATGCTCGAAAACGAGCACTCCACCCGGCGCCAGCACTCCCGCATCCAGAATCGCGCCGGCCACCTTCTGTATCGAGTAGAGATCGTAAGGCGGGTCGGCGAAGATGATGTCATAGGTGCGCCCATCCTTCGAGACCCGATTCAAGAAATGGAAGGCATCTTCGTGAAAGACAATGGCGCGCTCCTCGAGGTGATACTGCGCGAGCGCCTTTCGAATCTGGCGCTGCGCTTCCCGTGAGGAATCGGCGAAGACCGCGAGGCTCGCCTCCTTTTTCAACGCGATAATCCCGAAAGCGCCGGTGCCGGCAAACAAATCGAGGACGGTTCGCTCGGCGATCTCGCCCTGAAGCATATTGAAAACCGATTCGAGCGTTCGGGCGGCGGTCGGTCGAAGTCCACGAGTCTTTTCGCCGCGACGGGTGCGTGATGAGATGCGCTGAACCATTTCTGTCATTCACTCAGCTTGGCCGAAGCTGAATCGACCGTTGCATAACCCCGCACGGCCTCCAGACGCTTCGGTCCAATGCCCGGAACATCATCGAGCGCCTCAACGGACGCGAAGGATCCGTGTCGGTCGCGATAGTCAATGATGCGCTGCGAGAGAACCGGCCCGATGCCCGGCAATCGCTGCAGCTCCATGCGCGAGGCCGTGTTGATGTTCACCGGTCGCTTCGCCATCTCGTCGGCGAGCCGTGCAACCTCGTCAGCCTGCGCTCGGAAGGCCGCGGCCATGGCGCTATCGGGAAAAACCTGACCCTGCAGCGCCTCCGGAGCGCTATGCCGCGACTGAAAAAAGCGAATCGCCGAGCCAATCAGAAAAGCTGCGGCGAGTAGCAGGATTGCCGTCCGCTGCGAGAACGAAAGACGCCACATCATGCGTTGAAGGCATCTTTCACTTTACTGAAAAAACCCTTCTGTCCGGCCTTCGGCTTCAGATTCTCACTCTCTTTCAATCCTTCGAAGAGGCGCCGTTCCTCTGCCGTCAGCCGTTCGGGAATGTGAAGCTTGATTTCCACGAGCTCGTCGCCGGTCCCGTAGCCGCTGAGCGATTTCAGGCCCCGGCCGCGCATGCGAAGGATACGACCGGGAGGTGTGCCCGCGTCGATTCGCAAGCGAGCCCGACCTCCGAGCGTCGGGACTTCGACCTCGTCGCCCAACACTGCCTGCGGAATGGACAGCGTTAACTCATAGAGGATATCGTTACCACGCCGCGTGAAGTGACGGTGCTCTTTCTCTTCGACAACGACGATGAGGTCTCCGGGTGGGCCTCCGTGTGGCCCCGCATTGCCTTTACCGCGCAGTTGCACATAATTGCCGGTGGCTACGCCCGCCGGAAGATCAACCGTCTCGATCGACTCACCCCGCACGCGGCCTTCACCGTGGCAGGTCGGGCAGGGATCGGTCACGACGGTTCCCACACCCTGGCACTGGGGACAGGTCGTGATATTCACAAACTGACCGAGAATCGACCGGCTGACTTGCCGCACCTGACCACTGCCGTGGCAGGTCGCACAGGTCGAGCGGCGTGTGCCCGCTCGAGCGCCAGAACCTCCGCACTCCGTGCAGACATTGAAGCGCCGAACTTTGATTTTCTTCGTGACGCCGGACGCGATTTCTTCGAGAGTCAGCTTGAGCGTGACCTGCAGGTCTCTGCCGCGAGTGCGCATCGGCCCTCGAGGCTCTGCGCGCATGCCGCCGAAGAGATCGCCGAAGAGTCCACCCTCCATGAACTGGCGCAGAGCGTCGCTGAGGTCGAACTCAAAGCCTCCCGGAGCCTGTCCGGGACCGGCGCCGGGCCCCATACCCGCGTGGCCGAAGCGGTCGTAGCGAGCGCGCTTGTCCGGATTAGTCAGGACAGCGTAGGCTTCGCCGACTTCTTTGAACTTCTCCTCGGCGTTCTTATCGCCTTTGTTGCGGTCAGGGTGGTATTGCATCGCCAACTTCCGGTAAGCCTTTCGGATCTCCTCGTCGTTGGCACTGCGATCCACACCCAACACTTCATAGTAATCGCGCTTAGCCATGGAAGCGTATCATTAGCTTTCGTCGTCCGAATCCGGCGGAGTCTCCTCCGGCTCCTTGCTCACCGCCACCTGAGCGTGCCGGATCACTCGGCCGTTCATCTTGTAGCCCGGTTGCACGACCGACACAACCACATGCGGAGGATGATCCGGGCTCTCAATGATCAGCACCGCGTCGTGCTCGTCATGATCAAACGGTTTCCCCTCGGCATCTATTTTCTCGACCCCAAGCGAAGCGAAAACACGCGAGAGCTTGTCGCGAATGAGCTGCGCACCATCGCGCAGGCCTTCGACATCATTGGGCTGGCTGCTTGAAAGCAGGCGATCGAAGTCATCCAGAACAGGCAGAAACTCCAGAATCAGAGCCTGTCGAACCGCGGAGGACATACTCTCATAATCCTGGCGCACACGCTTCCGGAAATTTTCAAGCTCCGCTGCCTTGCGCAGGAACTTGTCGCGCCACTCCTCCACCTCGTTGCGCAGAGTCTCCTCAGGGGAAACCTCCGCAGTGACCCCATCGTCTGCGGAAGCGACACCATTTTCGGCTTTCGAATCCTCGGTGTCGGAAGGGAGCTCCTCGCGCTCACTCTCTTGCAGATTCTTGTCGGGACGGTCAGGCATCAGTCGAATAACTCTCACTCGGTTTCCAGACAATCTCTGGGCTGCTGCACGGCAGCTTATGATTCCTTCTTCAGGTGCTTGGCAATCGTCTTTGCCGTATAGTCTACCAGCGATACAAGCTTTGAATAGTCCATGCGTGTCGGCCCAATCACTCCCAGCGTACCGCGCACGCCGGAAGCTTCGTAGCGGGAGGTCAACACGGAAAGCGTCTTCGCCCGCCTCTCGGGATTCTCGCCTCCGATGGTCACACGCACCTTTTCCTCCTCGGCCGACATAGCCGTGAGAAGATGGACGATAATGTCCTTGTCCTCCACGAGCTCGATGATCCCGCGCATTCTTTTGACATCGGCGAACTCGGGCTGGGAGATAACCTGCGCCGTGGGACCGATGCGTATATCGTGGGGGCCTGCGAATGTAAAAAGTTTCTCTGCCGAATCGACGAAGAAACGCACGAGCTCGGTTCGTCCTTCGGGCAAATCCCCGACGCGGGTTGCAATCTCCGTCTTCACCTGCTCCAGTGTCAGACCTGCTAGGCGTGCGTTGAGCTCTCGGGCGATCTGGCGCACCTGCTCTTCCGTCAGCGGCTGCGAGATCTCGACCATAATCGTCTTCACAAGACCCAGACGCACGGTGATAATCACCAGCGCTCGCCCTTCCGCAACGCGAACAATATCGATATGCTCCAGAATCCCTTCATCCAAGGTCGGTGCGAGAACGACTCCCAGAAGCTTTGAGATTTGCGAGAGAATCCGTGCCGTCACAACAAGAATGTTATCGACTTCCCCGGCAGCTTCTTCAAATTCCTGCTCGATCGATTCCTTCTCACGCGCCGTGAGTTCCGTGCTCTCCATCAGTTCGTTCACATAGAGGCGATAGCCGATATCGGTCGGCACACGCCCGGCGGAGGTGTGAGGATGCGAGAGCAATCCCATCTCCTCCAGGTCAGCCATCACATTGCGGAGCGTAGCGGGAGAAAGCCCGAGCCTGTAGCGACGCGCCAATTGACGGGAGCCAACCGGCATGGCGGTCAGGATGAAATGCTGGACCACCAGCCGCAGCACCCGTTGTTCTCTTTCAGATAACGAAACTGTCCTTGGCATATCTTTTTAATATAATGATTTTACTGAAAATTGTCAAGGAAATCCGCGTCTTCGGCTCAATCCCTAACTCCCACGATCGTCGGAAGTTCCTTCGACAGATTCCCGCTTGTTGCACTCATCTCTCGCCGCGCATAGAAGCCTATATGCCTCTCTCCTGTCACACGGACGCAACAGGCTCACTCTTCAAAGAGCTTCACCCTGCGCGCCGAGATGAGGCCGACCGGAATCGTCAAAACCACACCCACGAAGATGGTGGCCGCATAGAACCACGCAGGCAGGTTAATCGTCTCAAGGAAAACAAAATGATAAACAGAGACCAAGACTCCAACGCCTAATGCCGCTATGATGCCTGCTCCCAGCCCAAGAAGAGCCGCCTGAACTCCGGTGACAAAATGCAGAGAGCGACGCTCCATACCCAGGAGCCGGAGAAGCCGCCACTCTCTGCTGCGTCCTGCAAACTGCGCACGCATCACGAGGGCAACCATGAAAAGAGAAATCAGCAGGAGACCCAGAGTGACCAGGCCGATCCGATCCTGAATTTTCAGTGCGAGCTCATCCAGGCGCTGCCAGATCTCGCGGGGATAAACCACACCCGCCACGCCCTCCCATGTCGCCGCTTCCAGCGCGAGGCTGTCCACACCACTGAGCGAGACACCTTCGAACCGTAGGCGTAACACCGGCGGGAAAGGATTGCCTCCGAAGATAGCCTCCAGATCCTCACCGACTTCGGTGGAATGGAGTCGCAAGGCGCTGTCCGGCGATACAAAACTGACTTCAGCAACACCTGACCAGTGCTTGGCTCGATCCGCGATGCGCGCCATTTGCATGTCCGTCACATCCTGCTGCAACTCGATATCGGCAGCCAGATCCTGAAGGAAAGTCCGCTGGAGAGAATGAAGCAGGAAGAGGGTGCCCAGGAGCGCAGCACACAACCACAGTACGAAAGCCAGCATGAGAACCGCAAGGACCGAAAGGCCAGGCCGGGCATGAAGAGTCTGCCAGCCTTGACGAAAATGGAACCACATTCCTTTCACGGCTGAAGCCTCCCGTTCACCAATCGGAGTCTGCGTGCCTTCGGAGTCCAAGCATCCTGCCGATGGGTTGTGACGACAACGGCGGTTCCCCGGTCATGAGCGCGGAGAATCAAGCTCGCGACTTCGCCCGCCGACTCGCTGTCCAAATGAACGAAGGGCTCATCAGCCAGCAGCAACACCGGTTCGCGAACAAGAGCCCGGGCAATTTGAAGGCGGGCCTTCTGGCCTCCCGAAAGCTGGGCAGGTCGCTTGCGGGCCAGGCGCGCCAGCCCCACTTCCACCAGCATCTTCAGGGCGCGTGCTTTCTGCTCCTGAAGCGGCCTGCCGTCAATCGCCAAGGGCGCGGCTACATTCGCCCGAACCGATTCCCGATCCAGGAAGTACTCTTCCTGAAAGACAATGCCCAACCGTGCTCGCAACTCCGAGACAGTTGAACCCTTCAAACTCGTCAGCGAGATGCCCACTACCTGACCGCGCCCGGCCTCCAGGGGCAACTCTCCGGTCAGTAGGCGCACCAGCGTTGTCTTCCCGGCACCGGTCGGCCCCTCGATAACGACGAACTCTCCCTTGTGAACGCGGAGATCGATGTCAGAGACTCCGTCGCCCTGTGGATATCGGAAAGTCACGGCCTTGAGATCGACGACGGCCTGTGAAGACTCGGTAGTAGAGTCCATGGAGATAGACCTCTCCTCTCTGAAGGATGGCAAAACGCCAAGAAATCACGCCGAACTTACAATTTACGAAAGAATGGTCTACCGGTCAAGCCGCAGCCAAACCGAAGGCTGTTCCCTCTCGCAAAGATTCCAAAGCCGCCCTCTTGACTCCTTCTAAAATTTTGTGTAGTTTATGCTTGGCCGACCCCGGCGGCGGTTGATTGGTGCCTTTGCCAGTCCCTGGCCGGGGTCAAGTTCTTTACGACCATAACCTGCCGATAGGCTGGCGATGTCCGAAAGGCTCTTCGCAGAGATCGAAAAACGCGTGAAGCTGATTCAGGATTATGTCCTGTCCGAGACCTATCTCCGTCGCTTCGCGCCTGATGATATGCGAGAGGCAGTGACCGCCTATTTTCGGTCCGGAGGGAAGCGCCTCAGACCGGCAGTGCTCCTTTTTGCCTGTGGCGCTGTTGGAGGCGACGAGTCGAAAGCCGTCAGCGCTGCTGCAGCCGTTGAGATCTTTCACACCTGGACACTCGTCCACGACGACATTATCGATCGCGACACACTTCGACGCGGCCACCCAACGGTTCACGAGCGGTTCCGCCAGGAATCTCTCAAGAACGGTCGCTTCGACGATGATGTGCAGGCGGCTCGTCACTACGGAACTTCCATTGCGATTCTGGCGGGTGATGTTCAGCACGGCTGGGGCATCAGCCTCATGACCGAACTGACGACCCGCTATGGAATCGATCCAGCCGTCACTCTGAAACTCATCGATACGCTCGACACCTATGTCCTGACAACTCTGGTGGAAGGAGAAGTGCTGGATGTCCAGCTATCACGATTACCTATCGAGGAGCTCAGTGAAGCAGACATCGAGGACATGCTCTGGAAGAAAACAGGGGCGCTCTATGAATTCTGCGGGGCTGCAGGGGCAGCTATCGGCCTGAATACGCCGGACCTCTCTCACCCTCTCGTGACGGCAATCTCAGGCTTCACCAGCGCGTGCGGGGCAGCCTTTCAACTCCAGGATGACATTCTGGGCATCGTTGGAGACGAGAAGCTCCTCGGCAAACCTGTCGGATCCGACATTCGCGAAGGAAAACGCACCGTGATTGTGCGCAGCGCCTATCGCAAGGCTTCAGCTGCACAGCGCGACCTTCTCAATCGGGTTCTTGGCAACGACCACGCTACGACCGATGAAATCGCAGAGGCAACCTCGCTGCTGGTGAGCCTCGGTGGGGTTGAGTACGCCAAGCAGCGTGCGAAGATTCACCTCCAGAAAGGCTCGCCCCACTTAGAGAGAGTACCACCGTCAATGTATCGCGACCTGCTTGCCGATTGGGCGAGGCTGATGACGGAGCGCGAGTTCTGATGAGCGGCTTGCTGGCGCTCTTCGGCGCCATCGTGTATCTCGACACGACGGCGGCCTTTCAGTTCATGGTGTGTCAGCCGATTATCGCTTGCCCGGCCTACGGGATCATCGCTGGCAGACCGGAAGTGGGCCTTTTCTTCGGGTTGACTTTTCAGCTTCTCTGGCTGCGAGCGTTGCCCGTCGGAGCGGCTCGGTTTCCCGAAGGTAACCTCGGTGCCCTCGTCGCGACGGCACTGGCAACGACCATCCCACCCGCTCCCGACGGACGAGCAGCGCTGGTTGTTCTGGCTCTGGCATCGCTTGCAGGCCTGCTCACGGCAGGACTCGGTCGCGATCTTACCACCAGCGTTCGCCATCTGCTGAAATACCTGGCCGATTCCTATGAGTCCGCCGCACTTGAGAACAGGAGCAATCGCGCTCGCGCCATCTTCTTTGCTGCCGTGCTCCTGAATGTAGCCGCTGGAGCGGTCTTCACGGTTGCCCTGTACTTCGTCTTTCTCAAAGCGAT
>Ga0315537_1004428_pt1 | contig 10227 bp, 11 predicted proteins | sample SalMarSW160270MG_FD_203091 | JGI IMG/M metagenome (GOLD analysis project Ga0315537, IMG submission 203091) | Salt marsh sediment microbial communities from the Plum Island Ecosystem LTER, Massachusetts, United States - Salt Marsh Sediment SW1602-70 ... | reverse complement strand
CAGGAAAAGATGTACAAGCTACCATGGAGCGGTAATCTGGCTGAGAAATGGTCCGGGTAATTCCACCTTTTATACATTAAGCATCAGACTCCCTAAAGTAATTGTCAGGAGGAAAACGTATGCCGCTAGTAACCGTAAAAGCAATAGAAGGAAGGACCGTGGAGCAGAAACGAGGCCTGGTCAAAGATATTACCGAGGCCGTCGTCAAGAACTTCAAGGTTGCTCCTGAGAAAGTCATGATTGACATCGTTGACTACAGCCGGGAAGACCTCGCTCAAGGCGGGAAATTATTTATCGACGACTAATTCCGGTACGGAGGCAGTTTTGAGAGTTCTGGGCATCATGGGAAGCCCGAGGATTAAAGGCAACACGGACCTGCTGCTTGATGAGGCTCTCAAGGGGGCGCAGGGCGAGGGGGCGGATATTGAGAAAATCGTCGTGGACAAGCTCAAGATAAGCGCATGCCGGGAATACTACGGTTGCCTCAGGGATGGCAACTGCGTCATCAGGGACGATATGGACGACATATACCCCAGGCTGCTCAGTGCCGACGCTATTATCATGGCCACCCCCATATTTTTCTATACAGTCAGCGCCCAGCTTCTGGCGTTCATCAGCCGCTGCCAGGCGCTCTGGTCGAGGAAATACGTGCTTAAAAACCTGGATATCCCCCTGAGAAAGGGGGCGTTTATGGCGGTCGGGGCTACCAGGGGCAAGAGACTGTTCGACGGGCCGAAACTGACGATACACTATTTCTTCGAGGCGATTAACACCGAATATACGGATGAGCTTCTCATCCGCGGCGTGGACAAAAAGGGCGAGATTAAAGACCACCCCACCGCCCTTACCGATGCTTTGGAACTCGGTAAAAGGCTGGTCACGGCCAGCCCGGGCAAAGTCGATTGACCGCGGTTGCCTAGCTCTCACCCCTCAGGGCTTTCCACCGCTCCTCCCCCAGGCACTGCCGCGCCGAGGCGCACCACTCAATACAGGAAGGCACCTGCTCTTTGTAGACGTATTTACCGCACTTCCCGCACTTAATCCTGAGCTCATCGGAGAACATCTCGACTTCATTACCGCAGTTCGGGCATTTATACAGGGCTGCCCGCAGGTTTCTGTTATCCTGTCCGGGACACCTGCCATTCATACCGGTCACCTCCTCGGGCATTATATACTGCCCTGCCTTATATGATTATAATACACTCCGGCACCTTCTCACACCATGACTTTTATCACATCGGGTCTGGATAAGGATCTAATTATGCCACAGTTTGACTTACAGTAGCGTAACGTGCTATATAAGATAGGAACAGTAATCGTCTGAACGGTAGCCGAGTACCGTCAAGGACTGTTTACTCCCAGAGATACACAGAATAAATAACCATATGGAGGATAGCCAATGAAAATTACGAAAATAGAATGCATACCCGTATCCATTCCTTTTGCCAAGCCGATGAAGATGGGCCTAGGCACGGCTTCCGTCTCCGATGCCGTAATCATTAAGATACATACTGACGAGGGTATTACCGGTATATGTGAGACGGGAGATACATCACCCTGGTACATGGGCGAGAGCCAGGACTCCATTATGTATAACATCAACAAGGTCTTCGCACCCAATATCCTTCTGGGCGAAGACCCTTTTAATATCGAGAGGATCATAGCCAGGATGGACAAGGCAGCCAAGCTTAATAACCAAGCCAAGGCTGTGGTGGATTACGCCCTCCACGATATCATGGGCAAGGCATTGGGCGTGCCGGTGTACAAACTGCTGGGCGGCCTGTCCAATGAAAGGATACCGCTGGCATTCGTCATGTCCTCAGGAACGCCCGAAGAAGTGGTCGCCGAAGGCCAAAGCCTGGTCAAGGCCGGTTATAAAGCCATGAAATTGAAAGTGGGTGCCAAATCTATCGAAGAGGACCTAGAGATGCTTGGCGCGCTGAGAAAAGCCGTGGGTAACAATGTCAAGATAATGACCGACACCAATGGCGGCTGGGACTACCTGCAGGCCCTCCGTTTCCTGAGGGGGGCGACGAAATACGATTTATTCCTCGCCGAGCAACCCGTGCCTTACTGGGATATGGACGGGCTGGCACGCCTGCGGAGAAAGGTGGATGTGCCGGTGTTTGCCGACGAATCCGCCAAGGAGCTTAACGACCTGATGAAACTTATACAGAGGGATGCCGTGGACGGCTTTTTCCTCAAGGTGCCCAAGGCGGGCGGGATACATAAGTCCCAGAAGTGGGTAGCCATCGCCCAGTCGGTGGGCCTGATGGTGATGTGCGGCTGCATGATTGATTCCGGAATCGGGGCGGCGGCTAATATACATTTTCTGGCGGCCACCGAGTGGATGGGAAAAATCGAACAGGAGGCAATCGGCCCCCTGAACCTCCATAACCGACCGGATACGGTAAAACCACCGATAAAGAATGACCTTGCGGTGAAAGTCCCCAGATACGAGGGCGGTTTCGTATATCCGCCGGATGGCCCGGGCCTCGGCGTGGAACTGAACGAGGCCAATGTTGCCAAATATGCGAGTCCTGACAAGAAACCGACGGTAGTAGGCAAATAAGCAGTATACGAGGTTATCTGTAGAGACATTTGCTTTTATCCCATAAGAGTGAAGTGGTCTGCAAAATCCCGGAGGCTATGTTCAGGCTTTTACAGGCATGACTTACAGTTGACAAGATATGGGGCGATGGTATAATGAAAACATATTAAAAAGTAATTATAGTTCCATTCTATGGAATATAAAACCTGATGCAGGATATAGTGCGCGTGTGTTTAGTATAGATTTATCAACGAGCGTGCGTCTCATAAATAATATTTTCAGGATTTTCAGTAAAGGGGGTGGTCGCCTATAGCAAGACAACGGAATGAGAATATAACAAATGGAGTACGTTAAGGAGGTCCACAGAAAAATGAAAAAAATCTTGCTGATAATGGTTGCTGCGGTTGTCATCGCAATGTCTTTCAGCTTCATTGTGTCCTGCGAAAGCGGACCGACCGCCGAAAAACCGATGATTTTGAGAGAGGCAATAGCCCACACTCCACAGGACCAGATAGGCGATGAGTCTCTAAAAATGGCGGAAAGGTTCAATGCCCGGGTTGAGGGGTACGTTCTGGAAATACACCATAGTGAGTCCCTGGTAAAATTCGCCGAAAGCCTTGACGCGGTACGAACGGGTACAGTCGAGCTCGCCCAGTGGCCGATAGACATGTTCGGCAATCTCGATGCCCGGTTCAATACCATGGGTTTGCCATTCCTTTTTAATAATGTTGAGGCCAACGTTGCCGGCATAGACATATTGCTTCCTGATTTCAGCGCTATTTGCGAGGAGAATTTCAACCAGAAGCTCCTTGGTGTCTACACTGCCACTTCTCTGGACCCGTTGAGCAGAAAACCCATAAGGACGTTAGAGGACTGGAAAGGGCTGCTGGTAGAAACCCTCAATCCCCCAAGCTCTGTCGCGGTAGAGAAACTGGGCGGTTCGCCCGTATCAATACCATGGCCCGATGCCTATTCCTCGCTGGACAAGGGCGTGGTCGATGCTGTCATGTGCTCCACCAACCAGATGGTAGTTTACAAGTTCTGGGAAGTAGCTGACTATGTCATACCTGTTTATATTATTCCGACTGCCATGACCTTCGCCGTCAACATGGATGTGTGGAACGACCTGCCGAAAGACGTCCAGGAAATCCTGCTGGAGGAACACATGAAGACGGGGAAAATACTCAACGACATATTCATACCGCTGACCCGCGAACATCTGGGCACACTGGAAGCTCACGGTGTAGAGGTCATAACCCCGCCTTTAGAGGAGCGCAACAAGTGGCGTGATATTCTCATGCCCTATACTGAAGAGGCCTTGAATGCCGTGGGAGACTTCGGCGTGAGGGTAAGGGAGGTTGCCGATGAAGTGAACGCCAAGTATCCTTACCAGACATATAACCCGTAAGCGGTACAAAGTCTTTAGCAGATTCCTTCCTGGGCGGCGATGCCGCCCAGGAGGTTCCCTTGTTACCGATCCTTAGCCTGAATGACGCAGTTATAACATACACGATGGAAGGTGCGTAATTGTTTAAGAAAGCGATGCAGACTCTGGATCGCATAATTGAACGGATCAGCTACTTTGGAGTATACGCTAGCGGAGTGATGGCCGTTATCATGTGCTTCCTGGCAACCTACGGCGTCTTAAGACGGTATGCATTTAATAGACCGGAGCCGTACTCATACGAACTCAGCACCATTTTTTTAATGGTCGGCATTGTCTTAGCCCTACCTTACATCCAGAGGAGAGGGCGACATCTCCGGGTTGATATCCTGGCAAATCGTTTCCCGACAAATATAGGGTATATTCTGTTGAATATATTGGGGCCGGTTATGGCCCTATTTTATCTCGTCCCGATGACCTGGCAGAGCTGGGTAGATGCTCATTACTCATTAATAGTTGGCGAAAGGAGCTTTTCGGCCTGGGCACCACCCTATTTCCCGATAAAGGTATGGATACCTATAGGGGTAGGCGTGCTTTGCCTTGTCCTATTTGCTCAGCTTTGCCGCGGTATATATCTACTGAAAGAAAGGATAGTAAAGAACGGGCAGCAGTAACAAGCTGGTGGTACGCTGTTATGGCCCCTCCCAGTGGAATGTAGGTTATTATGGATGTAACGACAATAGGCTTTCTGACCGTCATCGCGCTCCTTTTCTTTATGATGCTCGGGATACCCATCGCCTATTCGCTGGGATGTGTCGGCTTTGTTGCCGCCCTTCTTGCCTACGGGGGCATCGTTCTCCCCAAACTCGGATGGACACCGTTTCACTTCTGCTACAATATATCATGGACGCCGCTCCCGCTGTTCGTTTTACTGGGATGCATCGTCGGTGAAACCGGAATAGGGCAGGACCTTTTCAAGGCTCTGCGGAACTGGTTGTCCCGTATTCGTGGTGGCCTAATAGTGGCCGGCGTCTTCGGCGAAGCCGCCATGGCGTCCGTAATAGGCACCAGTGCCGCCACGGTAATCGTAGTCGGTAAGGTGGCCGTGCCGGAGTTTGAGAGATATGGCTACAGCCGACAGCTCGGCCTCGGCGCGCTATTAGCCGGGGGAGTATTAGGTCCCCTTATCCCCCCAAGCGCCACCATGATCGTTTACTCCGTCCTAGCCGAGCTATCCCTGGGACAGCTATTTATAGCCGGAATATTTCCAGGCATCCTCCTTGCCATTATGCTCTCGATCCCGGTACTGGTGGTCTGCTGGTTAAAACCGTCTCTTGGCCCTGCCGCAGGAAGAGTCAGCTGGGGAGAAAGATTTTCCTCCCTGAAGAAAGTCTGGCCTGTATTAATCGTGATGCTCTTCATACTTGGATCTATCTATCTGGGCATAGCGACCCCTACAGAGGCTGGCGGTGTCGGGTGCGTCATCGTTATCGTCATCGCCGTCGTCTTTTTCCGCCTCCGCTGGGACGGCATGCGCGAAGCCATGATAGAAGCCGTAGTGGTAAATTCCATGATCATGCTCATCCTTATAGGGGGCTCATTCTTTACATACGTCATAGGCAGTGCTAACATAGCCAATTACCTACAAGACGTCATCGAGGTCTTCGGCCTGGCACCGTGGCAGGTGATCATAAGTATCAACGTTATACTCCTGATACTCGGCTGCATCCTGGACCCGATGACAATCACGCTGCTGACGGTACCAATCTTCGTTCCGTTGATTACGCAGGTCGGATTTGACCCACTCTGGTTCGGGATAATATTCGTGGTGAACGCGCAGATAGGCATGATAACGCCGCCGATGGGAATAGACCTGTTTGCCATAAAGACGATTTTCAACATACCCACGGGTGAAATCCTACGCGGCGTGACACCCTTTTTACTTGTAGAGATAGTATTTCTGGCTATTCTTATTATCTTTCCCCCGCTAAGTCTATGGCTGCCAGGCACAATGATGGGGAAGTGACAAAGCATCGAACGAGAGGTCTTACATGAACGCCACGGACAATACGCCTATAGAAAAGCTGGCAGCAAACGCGGTGGAAACACGCTTCGAGAACTTCGACCGGGCAACCGTGGAGAACGCCAGGAACCGCATCATCGACACGCTGGGATGCCTGATAGGCGGCGCCAACGACACGGGCAACCTGGAGCTTGCCAGCCTGCTACGGGACTACGGCGGCAAGGAAGAGGCTACCATCCTGGTCCACGGGGGGAAAGTGCCCGCCGGTAATGCGGCCATGATAAACAGCGTCATGTCCCGCTCTTTCGATTTTGAGCCGGTGAGTCCCCGGGTGGAGGGCATAAATACGCCGGGACACGTCAGCGGCACCACAGTGCCTACAGCCGTCACCATGGGCGAAGTAACGGATATAAATGGCAAAGAACTGATTACCGCGCTGCTGGTCGGCGACGATATAGCGGCGCGATTGCTGGCTGCCTCCGGCTTTGGTTTTACCCTGGGCTGGGACGGCACCGGCACGGTAAACGCCTTCGGGGCAACGGCTATTGCCGGCCGGCTGCTGGGTCTGAATAAACTGCAGATGAGGAACGCTTTTGGCATCATTCTCAATCAGATAGGCAGCACCTTTCAAATAATCTGGGACGGTACGGTCGCCTTTAAACTGCCGCAGGGACTCTCCGCCCGGAACGGGATTTTCTCGGCACAGCTTGCCAAAGCGGGCTGGACAGGCCCGGAGGACGCCCTTTTCAGCCAGTTCGGCTATTACCAGATGTTCACCGAGGGCTGCCAGAAACCAGAATTTCTGACCGATAAACTGGGGAAGGCATACTACTCTGACGGCACCTTCAAACCCTATCCCGCCTGCCGCATCACACACGCCGTTATCGACGGCTCGCTGGCGCTGGTTAACAAGCATAGAATCGACGCAGACGATATCAAAGAGGTCAACCTCTATGTATCTGCGGAAGGCCTTAACCATATCTGCGGGCATCCCTTCAGAATAGGGACTTTTCCGCACGGTAACGCCGCCTTCAGCTATCAGTACACCGTGGCGACCGCCCTGGTGAAAAAGGGCGTTAAGCCCGAGCATTTCACCGAGCGGGCTATACGCGACCCTTACATCGGCGACTTTATCCACAAGATAAAGATGCTGGAACTGAAGGGAACGAATCTATATGGAGCCCGGGTCACGGTAATCATGAAAGACGGCCGAGAGCTTACCGAATCGATAAAACTTGCCAGGGGCGACCCAGAAAATCCGATATCCAAGGATGATATCCTGGCGAAATTCTGGACGAATGTCGAGTTCTGCGGGAGGATAAGCACGAAGAAGGCGCAGGATTTCCTGAACCTGGTGGAAAACCTGGAGGAGCTTGACAGCGTCCGCAGGCTGATACCACTGTTAGTCGCTTAGAGACCTGGTATCTTCACGGTAAACAGTATTACGCTATCCCCTCTGTACCAACTCTATCAGCACGTTTTGGGCGGCGCCGGGATGAATAAAGGCTATCCTGGCCGAGGGGAGGGATATCGGCTCTTCGTTAATGAGCCTACGGCCCTGCGCTTTCAGGGTCTTTATCTCCTGCTCTATGTCACCGGTTTCAAATGATACATGGTGCAGTCCGCCGCCCCGCTCCTTCAGGAATCTGGCATAGCTGCTTTCATCAGTTAAAGGCTGGAGAAATTCCAGAGCAATATCACCTACCCTTACCAGTACAGCTTTAAACTCACCGCCGGGGCCTTCAAGAGTTTCCACGACCTCAAACCCGAACATGTCGGAGTACAGTTTCAGGGCTTCCTCGGCATCTTTGACAACAATGGCAACATGGTCGATTTTCCTTACCATTTTTTCCTCCTTTTTAACGGTTTGAGTTATATGGCTCAATCTTAAGTTAAGGTAACCCACCCCCTGTATCCCCCTCCCTTCGAATTAAGGGAGGGGGAATTGATAGAAGAGGGGCTTCGCCCCTCTTAAGCACCCCAAGTATATCTCAGGTTAGCGTCCCTCTGAAACACCCCCGAATACACCTCAGGCTGTCCTCTTAAATACTCCTCAATTGAGGTGACGTTACTTAGAACGGGAAGATGGGCGGCAGTTCGCGCACTTTGCCTCTGGTTAATGTCGAGGGCATGGTCGCGGCGAGCTCTTCCGGCGTCCAGCGGCCGTCTTTAGAGAGAACGTCCGCCACCGGCGGCGGGTCATGGTATATGCCGATATGCCCGTGCCACACCTCGAAGACACAGCCGTTGATATGGTCAGCCGCTTCGCTGGCAAGGTAGACTACCAGGCTGGCGACGTCTTCCGGGAGGTTAAGTTCCAGCATCTGCTTTATCTTGCTCTCAGCGGACTCTTCGCCCCACATTTTGGCCCAGGCCTCCTTGAGTCCCTTTTCTTCGACCATCTCCCTGAAGCCTCTGGTGCCGGCCACCGGCCGGACGGCATTGCAGGTAACGCCATACCGTCCCATGTCCCGGGCTACCGTCCGGGTAAAGCCGACAACACCTTCCTTGGCGGCGGAGTAGCTCGCCTGACCCATATTACCCAGTCCGGCGTGAGAAGAGGTATTGATAATCCTTCCGTAACCCTGCTCCCTCATCACCTTGCAGGCAGACCTTGTACAGAAGAAGGTGCCGTAGAGATTGACCTTAATCACCGCATCCCATTCCTCATCGGTGACGTTGTACACCATGCGGTCGCGCGTGAAGCCGGCGTTATTTACGAGCACATCAAGTCGACCGAAGTTATCAATAGCCGCCTTAATGATACTCTCCGCCCCGTCCTTCGCAGCCACACTATCATAGCTGGGAACGGCGGTGCCGCCGGCACTCTTTATCTCCTCGACCACTGCATCCGCCGGACTACGAGAGGTCCCACTACCGTCTACAGCCGCACCCAGGTCATTGACCACCACGCTGGCCCCCTGAGCCGCCAGGCCGATAGCCTCAGCGCGACCCAGACCCTTACCAGCGCCCGTAACCACGGCGACCCTACCTTTCAGTAGCTCACCCATGAATGCCTCCTTAAGTGTTATATTATGACCCCTTTATCCTTTAAAGCCGTTAAATCGTCCCAGGTATAGCCCAGCAGGTCGATGAGCACTTCCTCGGTGTGCTGTCCAAGCTCCGGGGCGGTGGACCTTATAGTGGGCGGGGTCTTGCTGAACTGCCACGGCGGCATGATTACCTTGAGCTTTTTCCCGGCGGGGTGGTCGATTTCCCGGAAATAACCATTGGCCCAAGGGGTGGGGTCGGTGGCCAGCTCAGCCGGCGTCTTAACCAGCGTCCAGATGACGTCCTCCTTGCCGAGTCGCTCCGCCCATTCGTCCCTGGGCCTGGAGAGGAAGACCTTATCAAGAATAGGAATCAAATCATCGTGATTTTCCATCCGCTTCTCGTGCGTAGCGAACCTGGGGTCATTCTCCAGCTCCTCTATCCCTAACGCCTTGCAGACGCCCGACCAGTATCTATCCCCCTGAATGCAGGCAAGCTGTATCCATTTACCGTCGCCGCATTCATAGCTGTTGAAAATGGGATTACTCGTCGCCAGTCGGGATACCCTGGGATAATCCAAGCCGGTAGCCAGAACCGATGACATGACGATACCCATTGACCAGATACCGCCCCCGATGAGAGACGTAAGGACTTCCTGGCCTTCCCCGGTCCGTTCCCGGTGAAAAAGGGCAAGGACAATGGAACACGCCGCGTACATGCCGGTAGTATTATCGCCGAATCCCGGCAACTGATATGAAAGCGGCGTACCCGGTTCTCCCAGAGACGCCATAACGCCGCTCCTGGCCCAGTAGCCGACAAAGTCGTAAGCGCCGACGTCTTTCTCCGGGCCGTGCAGTCCGTAGCCGGAGAGGTGGGCATAAATGATGCGAGGGTTGATTCTGGAGATAGTCTCGTATTCCAGTCCCAGGCTTTTCAGGGCGTGAGGCCGGAAGTTGCAGACGAAAACATCGGACTTCTCCACCAGCTTATAAAGTATCTGCCGTCCCTCTTCCTGCTTTAAATCTAAAGCAATACCTTTTTTATTGAAGTTATAGAACTCAAAGACGTAATTGATATCGTAAACCGGGACGTTGCCGCTTATTTTGATAATACCGCGGGTCTGGTCACCGCCTTCCGTCCGCTCTATCTTGATGACCTCAGCACCCATGTCAGCCAGAATGCGGCAACACACGGGGGCCAGTCCCGCTTCACTAACGTCCAGTATTCTTATACCTTCAAGAGCCATCTTCATTTCAGAAACACCTCCTTAGAGACAAA
>Ga0315537_1004420_pt1 | contig 10239 bp, 8 predicted proteins | sample SalMarSW160270MG_FD_203091 | JGI IMG/M metagenome (GOLD analysis project Ga0315537, IMG submission 203091) | Salt marsh sediment microbial communities from the Plum Island Ecosystem LTER, Massachusetts, United States - Salt Marsh Sediment SW1602-70 ... | reverse complement strand
CCGGCGGTGGAAGCGGCACATAGACTATAAGCACCTCTAAGTCCTGATTTCTCCGACGATCGCAAAACCCCTCCACGGTACGTCGGCTCATACCTACAAATCAGGAGATAATATCCCTAATTAGAGTGAAGAACACTCCGGTGAGAGCACGGTCTTTATAATCAGGAAGAGCCCCCGTTTTACCTCGGCCTGGAACTCGGGCTTTCGCTCCATCATCGCCTTGGGGGGTAAGGGCTCTCGGAGATCCGCCAGGACAAACCCTGCGTTTCGGAGGGTGCGCGCATAGTCTTCTAAGGTGCGGCAGAAATAATAGGTCTCCTGGGTGTCGCAGACAAACATCACGTCGCGGGCGGCAAGCCGCAGGTGATAATTGTCCGTCTTCCATCCGATCCTCTTTGCCTCCCCTGTACCGTCCGAATCATCCATGATCCAATCCGATCCGGGGGTCAAGAAGCAGGGGTGGAGCAATGAAAAGACGAATATCCCCCCCGGCTTCAAGACACGGGCGACCTGCTGAACAACATCCTCATAGCGCTTGATAAACATGAGGGCCATGTTGCAGATCGCACTGTCATATGTCTTCGGCGGCACCTGATCCAAGCGGCTCGCATCCCCCACCTGAAACTGGATGCAGTCCGCAAAGGAAAAGGCCTTGGTTCTTTGTTTGGCGATCTGAATGAGCGCTTTCGATGCATCGACGCCCGTTATCTGAATATTTCCTTTGGCCACCTCAGCGAGCTTTCGAGAGAGGTGCCCCTCACCGCACGCCACATCGAGGACGGTCTTCCCCGTAACATCACCGAGCAAATCGAGGATCGCCGGGTTGATCATATGCTTGTGGAAGAACTCCTCGTGTTTTGCAAAGCGTGAGGCAAATTCCTCGGCACCTGCATTCCAGCCCTCTATCGCCTCTTCGTGGTTGATCGTGTCTGGGGATAACACCTTATCTTTGCTCATCGTTCGCTTCTCCCCTTAAAACCCGCTCAGCTCCATAAAGAGGAAGCTATCCATAATTTCTTCTCTGAAGAGTTCCATCACCCGATTGCGCACCTCGAAGAACTGATCGCTCTCGGTCACCTTGTAATCCCGGGGGCGGGGGAGGTTGGTCTCGATCACCTCCACCACCCGGGCGGGCCTCTTGCTGAAGACCACCACCTTGTCGGCCAGGTAGACCGCCTCATGGATGTTGTGGGAGATGAAGAGGATGGTCACCCCCGTTTTTTCCCACACCTCCATGATCTTGTCGTGCATGTAGAGGGTCGTCTGAAAGTCGAGGGAACTGAAGGGCTCGTCCAAGAGGAGGATATCCGGTTCATAGACGAGGGCCCTGAGGATGCCGAGCATCTGCTGCTGCCCACCGGAGAGTTCATAGGGATAGGCGTCCTCACGCACGCTCATATCGAGTCGCCAGAGGAACTCTTCCACCTTCTTTTTGCGCTGCCGTCGGGGAACTCCGTTGAGCTCCAGGGGGACCATGAGATTGCCGAGACAGGTGCGCCACGGGTAGAGGGACTCTCGGTAGTTCTGGAAGACATAGCCGATCTTGGCCTCCTCGATGGTCTTCCCCCCGATGAGGATCTTTCCGTAGTCCATGTCCTCGAGGTCGGAGAGCATGCGGAAGAAGGTGCTCTTCCCGCACCCGTTGGGGCCTACGATGGTGACGAACTCCCCCTTCTTTGCGGTGAAGGAGATGTTGTCCAGCACCCTGAGGCCCCCGCTCCCCAGACGGGGATCGGGGGCCGTGTCATAGTGCTTGCTCACGCCGCGGACATAGAGATATGGTCTTTCTTGGGCCATGCTATTCTTCGTAATAGAGCTTGGTGGTGTCCACCTGTTGCTGATAGGCCCCTTCTTTGTACAGAAGATCGAAGTAGCGCTGAGGGGCCTTCTTATCCAGGTCCTTGATGGTGATCCACTTCTCAAAGGGGATCCGGGCGGCCACGGGGGGCGGAAGCGGGGTGTATTTTGACAGGTACCCCCTGGACTCCTGCTCATTGGTCTTGATGTAGTCCGCCGCCTTTTCGATGGCGGCCTTGACCTTGTGGGCTACCTCGGGTCTCTCTTGCAGGAACTTGGCAGAGAAGGAGAAGCCCCCCCCTACAATACCCTTCTTCAATCCCAACAACGTACAGGGGCTCTTCATGAGATACCTGCCGATGCCGTGATAGACGGCTATCATCCCGAAGGGCTCGGGGGAGAAGTAGGCGTCGATCTGTCCGGCAGCCAGGGCCGCGATCAAGTTGGGAGGGGGGATCTCCGTGAAAATCACCGATTCGGGGTCCATCTGCGTGCGGATGATCGCCCGGGCCAGGGCCACCGAGGTGCCCCCGGGGAAGGTCCCTACCTTCTTCCCTGTGAGGTCTTTGAGGTCCTTCAGTGGAGAATCCTTCTTGACCACGACCGCCATGGTATTATCCACATTGGAATCAGCGGCGTAGACGAGAAAGATCTTGAATTTGTCCGGCACGTTCTGGGCGGCAAACCAGTGTCCGGTGATGGCGCTCATGCAGTTGGCGTCGATCCTCCCCGACACGAGGGCGTCGATAATTGCCGTTCCCGACTGGAAGGGGACCAGCTCAACATCCAACCCCTCATCGGCGAAGAACCCCTTTTCCATGGCCACGTAGGTGGGGAGACTGGGGACCACAGCAAGGTGTCCTATGGTTACCTTCTCTGCACCGAATACGTTCCCCGCTGCCATCAGAAGAAAAACCGACAATACCGTTACAATTAATCGTTTCATTGAACATCGACCTCCTTTTTTATTTTTTTCTTTTCCACACGTTGTATCCTTACTCCTCGTAGTACAGCTTGGTTGTATCAACCCTCTCCTTATAAGCCCCTTCTTTATACAGCAGGTCAAAGTATTCCTGTGTCGACTCCTTGTTCAGTTCCTCAATCTTTATCCAGTATTGGATGGGCACATTCATGGCGACCGACTCAGTGAGCCCAAAGTATTTTACCAGCAGGGGCCGATAGGCATCCTTGTCCTTCATTATCACATCGACGGCCTTATAGTATATCCCCTTGAGTTTTTTGGCAGACTGAGGGCTCTCTTGTAAGAATTGGGCCGAAAAACCGAACGCCGCCCCGGCAAACCCCTTTTCAATACCAAGAAGGCCCAACGCCTCCTCGACCAGATGCCTCCCTACCCCTGTTGAGACGGCTATCATCCCGAAGGGCTCGGGTGCGAAAAAGGCGTCGATCTGTCCGGCAGCCAAGGCGGAAATGAGATTAGGAGGAGGCAACTCTGTGAAGATGACGCCCGTTGCCTCAGGGTCCATCTGCGTGCGGATGATCGCCCGGGCCAAGGCAATGGAGGTGGCGCCGGGGAAGGTGCCCACCTTCTTCCCCTTGAGGTCCGTTAGGTCCTTCAGGGGGGAGTCCTTTCTGACGATTACCACGAAGCTCGGGTTCTCGCGCGAGGGGGTCCCATAGGTCAAGAAGATCCGGAATCTGCCCGGTACATTCTGCTCGGCAAACCAGTACCCTGTAGTGGAGCCGCAGGCGTTGACATCGATCCTCCCCGCCACCAGGGCATCGATAATCGCGGTGCCCGAATTAAAAGGGATGAGTTCCACGTCCAGCTTTGCCTTTTCAAAAAAGCCCTTCTCCTGCGCCACAAAGGTGGGGAGGCTCATGACGATGCGCAGGTAGCCGATTTTCACTTTTTCTGCGCTCAATGCACTCCCCCCCGTCATTACGAGCAGGAGCATGAGCACAACGGCGACTACTTTTTTCATGGTGTTCTCCTTTTTTATCCCCGTACTAGTCCTCGTAGTACAGTTTTGTGTGAGGCGTGGCCGTCGCCTCCACATCCAGGTTTATTAATGAGCCTACTCATACACCTCACATTCTTCATCCTTGTTGGGGTAGCAACCGTATTTTAGATGGCTGCCTAGATCACCCCCGAGGTTGATCAGGCAGTCGGCCAAGCTGTTCTGCATGACGCTTTTTCTGTCCTTATCGCCGGAGACTGCAGGGTTTTCTGCAAGCGACGAGCAATCGCTCAAGTTATTTTCATAGTGGTGCAGGACTTCCGCCTCTATACAGTAGCCCTTGAACACCCAAGTTTCATAGGCGTGTAGATCCCTCTCTATATCAAACCAATAGGAGGGATCATAGTAGGCCCCGCCGTAAGCATTGAGCATATGTTCTGTGAAAACCCTCTGGGGATGGCTCGGATTGCCCTGGCACGGGAGGCCATCTTTCACCACAAGAAGGTCATAGGGGGCCTGGGGTCTGATCTCGACCTTGTAAACATAGATACCGTGGACCCCCACTGTGTCCTTAAAGAAGTCGGCCCAGGCCCCGCATATGCCCTTCCCCTTTGTGAGCAGCGCATTGGTGGTACCCACCTTCGGTTCCTCGTGGTGCCCCCCGTAAGTCAGGATTCCGGAACCGTCGGGTGTCGGTATATCCTTGAAGTTGCCCCAGATCTTCCAGAATGTTGGATCACCACCCTCCGTGCCGTCGGCCCATTCGCAGCCCTTGCGAACGGCATATTCATAAGGGCGTGCAAGTGGGTTAGGAATACCGCCTACGATGTAGATGGTGTGGTCGCTTTCTCCAAGGTGGGCCTTGATTGTTCCCGACTCATCCTTGAACTCGATGTCACCCTCCCACTGCCAGGTTACCTTGTGGGTGCCGATCGTTTCCGGGGGCTCCTTGATCTTGAATTGACCGGTGATTGTTTGACCCTCGATCGTAAGTTCCCCGACCTGTGTCAGCTCACCCCCGAAGCCGCGGCCGGCAGTTACGGTTTCGTTGGCGCGGATGGTAGCCGCCTTTACCGGTTTGCGACATTTGAATCTTGCCTTTACGAGGAAAGGGTAATTCCGCACGAAGGCCGCCGGCTTGTTGACGCTCCTTCCTTTGACCCACTCCGGGGATGTGATGCGCTTGGGGGGGGTGCCGTGGCGCCAGAGCTCTATACTCCGTTGCTGGTCCTGGCTGCCGTCGGTGTAATGGAAGGAAACCTCCTGCACTTCCCCATCCAAGGGAGCCAAGACCGCCTTGCCGAATTCCCAGGAAACGGAGTAGCTTACATTACCCTTATCGGTTTGAGGGGGTTTGACGGCAGGCCACTTAAACTCATCAGGCAGGTCCGACAAAGCGACCTTAAAGCTGGGCGGGCGCGTCGAGGCGTCGGCTTGCCAGTCGCGAGAACCTTTCATTTCTCCGCCAGCTGGAATTCTAAAACCCAGGGAGAAGCCTCCCGGATTGAGCGTCCCTTCAGTGTTTTTGTAGGTGCAATCACTTTGCTGGTGTATTCCCCGCACAGGTGGACGCTCGTACGGGCAACACGCGAACTCGTAGTAGTCGACGAGGAGATTCTGGCCGGGCAGTTGGGCGAGGTACTGACGTTGTGAGGGACTGAGTTTGTCCAGGTAGGGTGCGGTCACGTGTTTCATGCGGCGCACATTGAGGACCGATCCCTCAGCCGCGCTGACTGGCCCCCCACCACTATACTTCGCCAGGACCGGGTCAGGGCAATGGGGGTCCTTGTCGATAACCGTTCGATTGTAATGGCAAGAGCCGCTCATACCATCGGCAGCGTACCTGAGAGATATCGGTACCAGCGCCTTTCCGTCTTGGCCCTGAACACTCTGGGGATCGAGATTCAGGGTGCCGCTCATGGATAGCGTATAGGAGCCCTTGTCGATCGTGTCTTCCTCATCGATCTCCCAACGGACATTGAGGGTGACCCTGCCCTGCAGGGTTTGATCCTCTTCGGCCGCTGCCGGGGACAGGACGCCTGTCAGGAGCATCAAAAGGGCTCCTGCACACAGACCATATGTCAACGACATGCGTGGCATGGTATTCTTCTTTGTGTTTATCGTTTTGCTTCTTTACTCCTCGTAGTACAGCTTGGTGGTATCAAGCTTCTGCTGGTAGGCCCCTTCATCGTACAGGAGATCAAACATGTCCTGCCCCGCCTGCTTGTTGAATTCATTCAGCTTGATAAACTCGTCAAAGGGGATGGACATGGCCAGGGGTTCTTGTAGGCCAGTGTACGTGACCAGATAGGGGCGGACCTCTTTCTCGTGGCCCCTGATGTAATCAACGGCCTTGTCCATGGCGGCCTTGACCTTCTTGGCATCCTCAGGCCGCTCCTTCAGGAACTTGGCCGAGAAGGAGAAGGCCATCCCCGGGAATCCCCGCTTCAATTTCAACAAGGTCAGGGGGCTTTTTATGAGGTATCTCCCCACCCCATGGTGGACGGCCAACTGCCCCATGGGCTCGGGAGAGAAGAAGGCATCGATCTGCCCCGAGACCAGGGCACCGATCATGTTAGGCGGCGCGACCTCCGTGAAGGTGACCTTCTTAGGATCCAGTTTCCTGCTGATGGTCGCCCGGGCCAGGGCCACCGAGGTGGCGCCTGGGAAGGTCCCCACCTTCTTTCCCTCCAGGTCCTTCAGCCTTTCAATGGGCGAATCTTTTTTGACAACGACCCCAAAGCTGTTGTCGTCCTTGGCGGATGTTGTGCCATAGACGAGGAAGATCTTGAACCGATCCGGAGCCGTCTGCGCGGCGAACCAGTGGCCGGTCATGGCGCTGCCGCAGTTGGCGTCGATCCTCCCCGCTACCAAGGCATCCACAATCGCTGTGCCTGAATTGAAGGGGACCAGCTCCACCTTTAGGCCCTCCTCGGAGAAAAAGCCCTTCTCCTGCGCCACAAAGGTCGGCAGGCTCATGACGATGCGCAGGTAGCCGATCTTGACCACATCTTGGGCCGCAAAGGCCCCTGCCGCCGCTCCTAACAGAAAGATCATAATCCCTACTGTTGCCAATAACTTTTTCATAACCTCTCCCTTCTTTTGATCATGTTATGCACGGTTGTGGAATAATTCCTCGTCACCCCGTGTTTTTACCCCTAACCATGTTTCCCCGTCCAGTGGATCACCTTATCCTCCAACTTGACAAACCCCTGATTGATAAAGTACCCGATGAGGCCGGCCAGGACGATAAAGGCATACATATCGGGTATCTGGTAGGTCATGTGGGCATTGTAGATCAAATACCCCAATCCCCTCGTGGTCCCGATGAACATCTCCAGCACCACGACGATGATGAGGCTCAGCGAGAGGGCAAGCCGCAGCCCCGCCGCTATCTGGGGGAGGGCCTCGGGTAGGACGACCTTGGTCATGATATAGGCCTCCGATGCCTTCATGGTCTCGGCCACCATCTTGCGGGTGCGGCTGCCCCCATGGACCCCATAGGTGGTGTTGACCAGGATGAGCAGGGCGCAGCCGAAGACCACCAAGGCGATCTTCGACCCGTCTCCGAGGCCGAAGGCGAGCATGAAGAGGGGGAACATGGCGGTGGCGGGGAAGGAGCGGAAGAAGTCGATGATGAACTCCACCGAGTCGTAGACCTTTTCCCAATAGCCGAGGACGATGCCGAGGGGTACCCCGATGCCTGCCGCTATGGTATACCCCGCCATCATGCGGTAAAAGGTCTTCGCGATATGTTCATACGTCACCGCCTTTGTGAGTAGTATCCCCAAGTGTTTCCCTACGGTCACCGGAGAGGGGAGAAAGAAGGGATCCACCAGCTTGGTGATCGTGACGAGAAACCAGACGGCGATGAGGGCCAGGGGGCCGATCCACTTCTTGTGTTCTCCCAGAAATTCCCAGTATTTTTTCAACCCCACCTCGGCGGCCTTCAACTCCCGCTTGGCCACCTTCCCGGTGCGAGAGCGCGGGAGGCTGTCCCGAAATTCTATAACCTTCGGGAGTTTAAAGCTGGCGAGCCGCTCCCTACAAAATCTCATAAGCTCCCGTTTAGAGATCTCTTCCCCCACCTTGGGGACGATTGCCGCCTTCAAGGCCTGTCCCCTCTCTGCATCCGGTATTCCCACCACCGCCGCCTCAGCGACCTTTTCATGGGCGATGAGGACATTTTCCAACTCCGAGGGGTAGACGTTCATCCCGCCACTGATGATCATGTCATCGGCCCGCCCCAGGATATAGATATAGCCGTCTTCGTCGAACCTCCCCAGGTCGCCGGTGTAATACCAGTCGTTTTTGATTTTTTGTTCGGTGGCCTTGGGGTTTCTAAAATACCCCTTCATGATCTGGGGGCCGCGGGCAATTACCTCCCCCACCTGTCCGGTGGGGAGTTCCTTGCCGTCTTTATCCACGATCTTGATCTCCGCCCGGGGGCACGTGCGGCCTGCACTGGCCATCTTGCGGGGGGCATCATCGATATGGGTGAGGGTGAGCAAAGGAGAAGTCTCCGTGGCCCCGTACCCCTGCCGGGCCACGCAGTGGGGGTACTCCTCGATCCACGCTTCCATGAGTTCTTCAGCGACCACCGTCCCCATCATGGCGACGGAGGTGAGGCTTCTTAGATCGTAGCGGTCGCGGCTGGGGAGATTCAAGAGCATCTGAAAGATGGGGGGGACCGCGTGAAAGTAGTTGATCTTGTTGCGCTGTATCTCCTCAAGGATCTTCTTGGGCCTGATTTCGTCGATGATGATGAGTGTATGCCCCATCTCCACGAGGAGGTTCAAGACGATCGGCCCTGAGATATGGGACATGGGGAGCACTGCTCCCTGTACATCCTGTTCTGTTAAGGGCTGCATGGCCTTCATGGATTCGGGGAAATAGGTGAGGTGATCATACGTCAGGATGACACCCTTCGGTTTTCCTGTGGTACCCGATGTATAAAGGTATAAGGCCTCATCCTCCTCCTTGACGATACTATTCGGCTCCTGAGCGTCCCCCTTCCCTTTTTCCAGGATTCGTTCATAGTGGTACAGGCCGTTTTCACCATCCTTTTCTTTCGTGTCCTCACCCAGAAGGATCACATATTGGAGGTGCTTCTTTTCCCGCACCATCCTCTCAGCAAAGGTCTTCTGTTTGGAATGAGTGATGAGGACCTTCGTCTCCGTTTCGTCTAGAAGGGGGGCCATTTCCGGAGGGCTGAGGCGAAAGTCGAGGATCACCGCGATGGCCCCGATCTTCATGAGGGCAAAGTAGACCACCGCAAATTCAGCGCAGTTGGGGAGCAACATCACCGCCCGGTCTCCCTTTTTAAACCCGTGGGCAAGGAGCCAATTGGCCAGAATGTTGGCCTGACGGTTGAGCTCGGAGAATGTCAGCTGTACCTCGTTACAGATGACGGCCACTTTATCGGGCCGCTCATTGGCCTGACGCTGCAAGTATTTACCGACGATCATGGTTGTTTTTCACCTTAGTAAAGGCAGTTGCCTCATCCAATCTCCCCTGGGAGAAGGTCTCGATCAAATCCTGCACAAACTCCATCTCGGCTTCGGTTCCCCGGATATTGTGGGCGGTGATGATATACTCCCTCCTCCTTCCTGCATCGGACTTCAACCCCCTTTTTTGACGCTCAAGCAGAAACCTTAACTTGCGCAGTTCTCTTTGCCGCCCTTGTAAGGTCTTTATCACGTCCGGGGAATCGAGAAAGTTGAGAAAATAGAGCGAGATATCGAGATTAAAAGAGGGACGATGCAGATACGTGATGTTCTCGAGCAGGAGCCTTTTGATCTCCTCCTGTCCCTTGGCGGTCAGGCTGTAGACATATTTCGTCGGCCTCTTGCCGGAGACGGCGCTCCATTTTGTAACCAACCCCTCTTGTTCCAACTTCCTCAACGTGTAGTACAGGGGGGTAGAGGAGACCTCAAAGAAGGGACTGAGTTTGCCCTCCAGGGTCTGTTTTAGGTCGTATCCGTGAGTAGGCCCTTGCATCAAGAGCCCCATAATCACCAAACGTAGGTCCACGTGTTAATCCAATCGTTAATAGTGAAAGTTTACTATTTAAACATAAAATGTAAAAAAGTCAAAGGGAAAATTTGATTGGTGGAGCAGAGGGTGGGGACACGGTATCCCCCTGGTGGGGTTGAGGTGTATGGGATGAGGGGGACAAGGAGAGGGGGGGGAGAAAGGTGTAACCGTGTTTATGCCCCCTCCCGATCGTGAACACATTTTCTGGGAGAAAGACACTGGACGGTACTAGATGATCGGTGCGGTATGGGGAGCCGGGTGGTTGAGCATTAGTGAAGGGGGTGCTCATAATGGCTATAGCTCTTGCGTGAGCGTAAAACCCTTTTCGGTAAAGAGCCTCGAGCAGACATCAACGACAGCAGGGTCGTAGTGGGTGCCCCTGTTCTTTTTAATCTCCTCCAGCGCAACTTCAATGCCGAGGGCAGGTCGGTAGGGGCGGTGCGAGGCCATGGCCTCCACCACATCGGCCACTGCTAATATCTTC
>Ga0315537_1004419_pt1 | contig 10241 bp, 8 predicted proteins | sample SalMarSW160270MG_FD_203091 | JGI IMG/M metagenome (GOLD analysis project Ga0315537, IMG submission 203091) | Salt marsh sediment microbial communities from the Plum Island Ecosystem LTER, Massachusetts, United States - Salt Marsh Sediment SW1602-70 ... | reverse complement strand
GCCGTCAGCACAAATTCGCATCTGCCGATGACCTCGCCGCACAAATCGCAAAGGACTGCAAAGCTGCAAAAGACATTCTCAGCTAAAAATCCGAACGCTTGAACAATCCCTTTTATAATCGTATAATCCTGAATCTTCGCCAAATTACAGAATTGTTGCAGAAGAGTGCCAATGGCTTTAACAGATGATTTCCAGAACGCGATAGAGCTGCTCAATCGCGCGAAGAACATTTTAATCACAACCCATATCCGCCCCGACGGCGACGCCTGCGGCTGCGTTGTGGCAATGGCCGAAGCCCTCAAATCACTGGACAAAAGAACAAAGGCTATGATACTCTCGGAGATTCCCCAATGGTACCAATTCCTCTTTGAAGAAAAACCGCCCGTTTACGACCAGGATATCAAACCCGACCAGCTCGCCGACATAGACCTGATAGTTTTGGTCGATGTAAACAGCGACAATCAGCTTCCGAAATTCTGCGATTATCTAAAAAACCACAGAGACGGAGCCAAAGTCCTGGTCCTCGACCACCACGTAACCAACGACGGCCTCGGCGACGCGGAAGTCATCGATACTTCAGCTTCCGCCACCGCCCTGATAGTTTATGACCTCCTTGAAGTTGCCGGCTGGCCTGTTACCGAAAAAATCGCCGCCGCGCTTTTCGTCGCAATTTCGACCGATACAGGCTGGTTCCAGTTCTCCAACACCGACGTTCGGACTCTCATCACCGCCGGCAAACTAATGGAACACGGTATAAACGCCACAGAACTTTATCGTAAACTATATCAGAACTTCACTCCGCAGCGTTTCCGCCTTATGACCCGGATGTTCGACAGCCTCGAGCTTCACTTCGACGGCCGCTACGCCGTTCAGCAGTTGACCTTAAAGGACTTCGAACAGACGGGCGCATCATACGCAGACACCGAAAACCTCATAGACCGCTGCCGCTGCATCAACACCGTTGAAGCCGCCGCTCTTTTCATCGAGCTGAAAGACGGCCAGGTCCGATGTTCGCTCCGCAGCACAGGCAACGTCGATATGCGGCTGGTCGGCCAGAAGTTCGGCGGAGGCGGACACGTTGTAGCCGCCGGAGCGCACCTGCCCGGCCCGCTGGAAAATGCAAAAAAACTAATCTACGACGCGGTGAAAGAACAGCTCAAAGCCTGAACTACCCTTGCCCTATCTGGCGCAGCAGCTAAGTTTCGTTTGATTACGAAGTAACGATACCCCCGGCGCAGATGTTCTGGTCACGGACAAGGACGAACCGGCCTAATTCCTGAACGTCGTTGAAATCCTTAACTGCAATCGGCTTTTTCGTCTTGATAACAACCTCACCGACATCGAGGTTCTCCAGTCCCTTAGCGTTCTTTTCCACTACCTCGAGTGTAGCTGAGTTAATCCGCTCTTTTATTTGCTCGACCTTGCAGCTCGTCTCCTGTGTCGCGCATCTGATAGTCAGCTTCTCATCTGTGCTAAGCGGCTTTTTCGACATCCAGAAGACACTCGCCGAAACTCTGTCGCTCATTTCAGGTCCGCTGCCCGGCCGGCACACAATCGCGCCGCGGTCTAAAAAAACTGCATCGCCGGTTGTAAAACCTATGCATTCGCTCGCTACGGCACTGCCGCGTTCTTCCATAAATCGTTCTATCGACTTGACCCTGGTTTTCAGCCCCGTCGGCAGAATCTCTATGTCGTCGCCTGCATTGATGATACCCGCCTCGATTCGTCCGACGTTGACGCGCTTGTTATCGACCTTATATACATCCTGAATCGGCAGCAGCAGCGGCTTGTTCTCAACGGCCTGACGGTTTTTCAGTCCGTCGAGACTGTCTAAGAACGTCGGCCCGTCATACCAATCCATGTGCTCCGACTTGCCCGCAACATTATCACCCTTCATCGCCGATATCGGTATGCACACATCCGGAGTAATATTTATGCTCGCAAGGAATTTAATCGCATCGGTCTTGACCCGTTCGAAACGCTGCTGACTGTACTCGACAAGGTCCATTTTATTGAACACAGCGACGACCTGCGCCAATCCCAGAAGTGACAGCATATACGAATGTCGCTGGGTCTGCTCTTTGACTCCTTCTTCCACGTCCACTATCAGCACCGCCGCCTCAGCCTGCGAGGCGCCCGTTATCATATTCTTGACAAACTCGACGTGTCCCGGCGTATCGATAATCACATAATGACGCCTGTCCGTCTTGAAGAACACCTGCGTGGTATCGACTGTTATACCCTGCTTGCGTTCTTCTTCCAGGTGGTCCAGCAAATACGCAAACTCGGCCTCGTGCCCCCTCTCGGCCGATGCTTTTTCCATCTCGGCTATCCTGTCAGGCGGCAGCGACTGAGTATCATACAGCAGCCTGCCGATTAGCGTACTCTTGCCGTGGTCGATATGCCCCACTATCACGAAACTCAATGTATTATCATCAATCATTACTTTTCCCTTGTCACCTTGCTATTACTGTGCCCGCGGCTGTCGTCAACGAGCATCCAGTATCGAGTATCAAGCATCGAGTATTACATATATCCCAGCGCCCGCAGACGCTGCATCATATAGTCATCCTCTTTATCCTGCGCCCTGCCGCTGCGTTCTGAAACCTTAGACGTTTTCAATTCCTCGACTATTCTGTCGATTGTATCCGCGTCCGAATCCACCGGCATACAGCAGGTCTCACAACCTATACTGCGGTATCTCTTTCCGTTCTTGGCGAAGTAAAGGTCAACCACGGGTATCTTTTCTCTTTGCACATATTCCCATACGTCGATTTCTCGCCAGCCTAACAGCGGATGTACGCGAATATGCTCTTCATCTGCCGCCTTGGTTTTATACTGGTCCCACAATTCAGGAGGCTGGTTCTTATAATCCCACTCGAAGTCCTCATCCCTCGGGCTGAAAAATCGTTCTTTCGCACGTATCCCGTGCTCGTCCCTCCTGATACCCAGGTACAGGGCCCTGAACTTGTGTTTAGCGATAGCCATCTTCAGCGCGTTGGTCTTCAGCTCATTGCAGCACGTCATAGCGCCCTGTCCGCAGTGCACTCCCCGCTTCAACGCCTCTTCGTTTCTGGCGATTACTAAATCGAAGCCCCATTCTTTTGAGTACTTGTCGCGGAACTCGTATATCTCCTTGAACTTATAGCTCGTATCAATATGCATCACAGGGAACGGCAGCTTGCCGAAAAACGCCTTGCGGACCAGCCACAGCAGCGTCGTCGAGTCCTTGCCTATCGACCACAGCATAGCCACGTTACGGAACTGATTGTATGCCTCGCGGATAATGTATATGCTCTGATTTTCCAGCTTATCCAAATGTGTCAAGCTCATTATGGTACACTCCTGACAGTTAAAAACACTAACCATGTATTATAGGCAAATTACCGTTAAAATGCAACAGCCTTGTATTTATCTCCCCGGACCGCGAAAATTCAGTCTTGATTTCCTGTCATTGATAATCTATAATACCTCTGTTCGTGGCATAGATTTTTTGGAAACGGAGAATGAAAGCCATAATCCCTTTTATTCTGACGATACTGACCATACCCTGTTTAGCGGCAACTTACACCGTTGACGACGACGGCCCCGCCGACTTCAATTCCATCCAGGCCGCAGTTGATACGGCAGATAACAACGATACGGTAATCGTTTATCCCGGTATTTACTACGAAAGTGTTGAAATAATCGATAAAGCAATAACCCTCCGCAGCACAGACCCCAATGACCCCTGCACCGTCGCCGGGACCATCATCGACGGAAACAATCTGTATTGCTGTGTTTATTGCGATTCTTTTAACGGCCCCAATTCTGTTATCTCCGGCTTTACAATTAGAGACGGAAATTCCGTTGCAGGAGGGGGCATTCAAATGCTGTTCAGTGACGGCTTGATTTCTAACTGCATCTTTATAAATAACACCGGCGGCAAGGGCGGCGCAATTAATTACTCCCACAAATTGGAAATAGAAAGCTCGATAATTCGAAATTGCGCCTTTATAGAAAATTCGGCTGACTTTGGTGGTGCGATATATCTTGGCCCCTACGAACCGACAATCGAGAATTGCACTTTTATTCGCAATACCGCTGAATCTAAAGGCGGCGCTATACACTTCCAAGCCTCTCCGATAATCAAGAACTGTTCGTTCACACAAAATTCCGCTGATGAAGGCGGTGCCGCTTATACAGGAAACTTTAATAGTACTTTTAGCGATTGCAGGTTTTATCAGAATACTGCTTTCGAGGGTGGTGCAGTTGCCACTGATATGTCAGGCAGTTTAAATATTGAGAATTGCATTATCACTGATAATTCCTCGTATTTCGGCGGAGGGTTTTATATCAAATGCGAAAATGCGATTATAGTTAATTCCACATTCAGCCGGAACCACGCCGAACTATTCGGCTATGGTGGCGCATTGTATGTAACCGATGGCAATTTATCTGTCTCTGCCACCTCTTTTACAGGTAATTCGGCTTTTTATGGAGGTGCAGTACATATCGAAGGACAAAACAAAACAGTGAACATTGCAAATTCCGTCTTTAGCGGAAATTATGCGAATTCTACAGGGGCCTTAAATCATAGAACAAGCAGCCCGTTAAATTTAACTAACTGCGTTTTTATTGGAAACTCTGTTATTAAAGAAGCCGTATTGGCAAATTGCAGTTATAATGCCGCCGTCTCAAATTGTATCTTTTGGGGAAATTTCGATTCTTATCCCAGCCACTCACCTATATACGACCCTGTAGGAATTGAGTCATTCGAATACACTTATTCTAATATCCAGGGCGGTTGGCCCGGCATCGGCAACATTGACACCGACCCCTGCTTTGTTGACCCCGGTTACTGGGACCCGAATGGAACACCCACCGACGCTAACGACGACTTCTGGGTCGACGGCGACTATCACCTTAAAAGCGAAGGCTGGCGATGGGACTGTGTCCGCAGCCGCTGGGATTATGACGACGTTACCAGCCGATGTATTGACGCCGGAAATCCCGGCTCACCCCTCGCCGATGAACCGCTAACAATACCCGACGACCCGAATAACATCTGGGGACACAATCTGCGAATCAATATGGGCGCCTACGGCGGAACCCCCGAGGCCTCGATGGCCCCTTACGATTGGGCCTTGCTCAGTGACATAAATAACAGTGGTATAGTGGATTTTAGTGACTATGCCTGGTTTGCTATGCTTTGGCTGCAGCAAAACGATGAACTTTTCGCCGACTTTAATCGCGACACAAATATAGATACCAATGACCTGTTCCTGCTTGCCGAAGATTGGCTCAGCACCACCACCTGGCACTGAGTAAGCCCTCTCCGCTAAACGCAGAAAGCGATACACAGAACGAAATCGCTTCACGGAATACTACCTTCGACTCTAATCCTGGATATATCCGGCATAAAATAGTATATAAGTATATGCTTATATACTTATATAGTCTATATGCGATTGATATGGAGTGATAAATCTTTCGCGTAGTACGCTGTACGAGTTAAATCTTCCCCGCAGGCGGACATACGTTCAGTGGTACAGCGGATTGAAGTTGCCCCGATTCGCCGCGAAAGCTGCAAAGTCTTTAAGATTCACGTCGCCTTCCCCCGTCAAATCGCCGATGCTGCCGCTTTTCAGCCAGTTCTGAGCTAATACCCCCAAATCACTGTTATCGACCACGTAGTCAAGATTAAGGTCGGCTGTGAGCGGGGCTATCAACTCGAACGCCATAGCATAGCTGCGATTATTTTTGGTATTGGGATTTGTCAGGACAATCTCATAAGTATCATCGTACGGCAGGAACATTTCGACTTTCTTGAGATTATTCAGTGAATCGGATTCGCTGTACAAAACCACGTCATTCGAGTCCATCACGGCCAGGTCAACCCGAAACTTGGGGTCGTTTTCCTCGCTGTAATTCAGGTACCCGTTCTTGTCTACCCGCCGGTTCCAGGTGACCGTAAGGACAAACCTTTGGTTCTTCTGCCCCTGGATGAAGTAGTGGTCAACCTGGGTTTTGCTGGTCATAGTTGCATACGCCCAGCCCTTGTCTTGCGTTGTCGTACTGCCGGCTGAAACAGAGTTAGAGTCCAGCAGCTCGTATGCCCGCAGCGCATCGACCCTTCCATATCCTCTATCCGGGTGCCACACATTGTTCGGGTCAACGGGATTTGTCGAGGCTCCTGACTTGGCATCGATATTCGGAAAAGCTGAGTTGACTATCACAGCCTTTATAACCTCCTTTTTCCCGTCGTTGGTGTTTGGCGTCTGGTCGGCGTAGCCCAGAAGCAAGGCCGCCAGACCTGCTGTATGAGGCACCGAAAGACTGGTTTCGCCATTATTCCACGGGGGAACGGCCCATATGTTCGGCTCGTAAGGTACTGTTTGCATACTACTCGGTGCAACCACATCAGGTTTTTGCCGTTCATCCGATGTAGGACCGTTGCTGCTGTTGTTTCCGACTCTGTCGTAAACGTCGTCTTCACCTGTTATCGCCCCGCCGGTGGTTATCCCGTTATATGCGTCTCCAAACACCCAGATATTGCTGCCGTTGCCGGAAGGAATTGCAAAAACCACGTCCTTTTCATAAGCATAATAGTCGTATATCAGAGTCAAAAGACTTTGGCCGTTGGGGTCTATTCCATTAAAAGCAATGCCTGTCATTATCACCCCGCAGCCCTGGGTATCTGTCAGGTAATCAAGAGCATTCTCAAGCCAGCTGTAATAGATTATGTCGTCGTTATCAGCGACCCGTGCACAGTGAACATCGGCACCCGGCGCTACGCCAATATCGTTGGGGTACAGAACCCCACCCCTGCTTACTGCGATGCCCGCCATCCATGTATCGTGGACTGCCGGCTGGGTACCGTCACCGCTGAAATCGTAATTAAATGCGTGGGTTGTGCCTGTCGGCACACCATTGGTATCCTTGTCGAAAAACGCCTCGTGATTTGTGTAAACATTTCGCCCTGCGACTAGCCCGATTTTTACATCCGCCCCTGTCTGGCCCAGCTCGTGTACTGCCTGGGCGTTTGAGCCGTCGGGGCCTGTGGATTCAGCAAGTCCGTAAGCCCTTGTCATCACAAGAGTAAGGACCGCACTACATAACAAACACAGAAATAACGGCCTATTCACGCCATCCTCCAAAGCCAGCCCTGTGAAACAATCATTATACCAAATGGCCTACTATTTTTCAAAAAAAACACAGAAATAGATGAACGGTCGGATTATCCCCAAATTTACATTGGGGCTATTGTTGCTGCATATCCTCTCGCAGCCACTGGACGAATTTTGCCAGCCCGTCTGTGATGTGTGTACTCGGCTCATACCCCAATTCTTTGCGTGCTTTGCTTATATCGGCGTAGGTTCGCTCCACGTCGCCCGGTTGTTTGGACAGATGGTCTTTCTGTGCCTTTTTACCGAGGGCCTGCTCAATACGTTCGATAAGTTCACCCAATTTTATTGGCTCCGACTCACCGAGATTATAGATATTATAGCCGCCGCATCTGTCAATCGCCGCTGCTGTACCGGCGATTATATCGTCGATATATGTGAAGTCCCGCATCATACTGCCGTCGCCGAAAACCGGTATCGGCCTGCCCCGCTCTATCAGCCGTGCAAACTTGTGTATCGCCAAATCCGGCCGCTGCCTCGGCCCGTAAACCGTAAAAAACCTCAGGCACGTCATGTCAATCCCATACAGGCTGTGGTAAGTATGGCAAATCAGCTCACACGCCTTCTTGGTTGCCGCATAAGGCGAAATGGGAAAGTCCACATTATCATCTTCCGAAAACGGGATTTTCTCATTATTGCCGTACACGCTTGAGCTTGACCCGAAGATAAACTTCTTCACGTCATTTTGCCGTGCCGCTTCGAGCATGACTACGGTTCCATTAACGTTCACATCAGCACACAGAACCGGCTGCTCGATGGAAGGCCGCACTCCCGCTCGCGCCGCAAGATGCACAATAACATCGATGCCCTGCCCTACGGCCTCGTTCATCGCCGGGATGTCCCTTATGTCTGCTTCAATCAGCCCGAAATTGTCGTGTGCAAGGCTGTTCTCGATGTTGCGCCACTTGACCTTCGGCTCGTAAAAGTCGTCAAAATTATCAACGCCGACGACCAGCCGGCCGTCAGCCAGCAGCCTTTCACAAAGATGTGAACCGATAAAGCCCGCTGCGCCTGTTACTAATACCTTCATGAGATAATAACCCGATTCAAAAACCCTCCACTTACGCGCAGTAAACTATAACAGCTCCAATCAACATCACAATGGCGGCTACAAATCTCACCGTCGTCAGATTCCTTTCCTGCCACCATTGAAGTATGGCATTGTACATCTGGTGCTTTATAATCAGCCCGGCAAATCCCGTTATAAGCAGCAGTATTCCAAAGCCCACAATTACCCCCCTGACGCGGCACTGCATCGCACCAAGGAAGAAAAAGACCGCCAGCACAATTCGCAAAATCGACAGAGCATACATCCATAAGGTTCTGTTAAAAAACCGCACTATCGGCCCCAGCAGTTCAGGCCGAAGCAGGAACAATATCCCTTCTGCCACTATCAGCCAGCCGATTACGCTAACCGCTATGCTCATTTTTGTCGCCTCCGCATCTGTTCACGAACAGAAGCTAACCCGGCCGGACCGTTTTTCTGCCTACGCTGTGATAAGTAAGACCTGCTCGACTGACATAATCGAGCTCATACAGATTCCTGCCGTCGAATATCACCGGTTTCTTGAGTTTTGTCTTTATAGTCTCAAAGTCCGGGTTGCGAAGCTCCTGCCAGTCCGTCAGTATCACCAGTGCATCGGCGCCGGCCAGTGCATCATAACCATTATCGAAAGTCTCAATCGCATCACCCAGCGCCTGTTTTGCCGCTGTCGCGGCTTCCGGGTCATACGCCCTTATTTTGATACCCGCCTTTATAAACAGCTTCACGCAGTTCAACGCGGGCGATTCACGGATGTCATCGGTCTTTGCCTTGAACGCCAGTCCCCATACACATAGAGTCGTCTCTTTCTCTTTGCCCGCAAAGTGTTCCAGAATCTTGTTTGCAAATCTCACCTGCTGTTCGGCGTTGGCCTGCTGAACGGCGGCGGCAATCCGCATCTGCAGCCCGTTCTCATCGCCCGTATGAATCAGGGCCCGGATGTCCTTTGGGAAACAACTGCCGCCGTAGCCGACCCCGGCAAACAGGAAGCTGCGCCCTATTCGGCTGTCGCTGCCGATGCCCTGCCGAACCATCTCGATATCCGCTCCGACCTTCTCACACAACGCGCTAAGCTCGTTCATGAACGATATCCGCGTCGCCAGCATCGTATTCGCTGCGTACTTGGTCATCTCCGCCGACGCCGCGTCCATGAAAATAATCCGGTTACCCTTGCGCATAAAAGGATTACATATTTGCTTCATAATCTCACGAACTTGGGGGCTGTCACAGCCGATGATAATTCTGTCAGGCCGCGTGAAGTCCTCAACCGCTGCGCCTTCTTTGAGAAATTCAGGATTGCTCACGTAATCAAAAGGTACTTGTGTCTTGGATTTGATAAGCTCTGTTACCTTTTTATGTGTCCCCACCGGAACCGTACTCTTGGTGATGATAATTCGATAATCCGTCATAAGCCCGGCGATATCCCGGCAAACCGAGAGAATCGCCGATATATCCGCCGAGCCGTCCGGTGCCGGAGGAGTGCCTACCGCAAGATATATCAGTAGTGATTCGTCAACCGCTTCTTTCAGTTCGGTGGTAAAATGCAGCCGTTTAGCCTTTTGGTTATGCTGCACCATTTCTGTCAGCCCCGGCTCATATATCGGTATGCGCCCGTTCTTCAACTGCTTTATCTTGTCGCTGTCATTGTCAACACAGATGACGCGATTACCGGCCTCCGCAAGACAACTCGCCGTAACCAGCCCGACGTAACCGATCCCAACCACACCGATATTCATAACTGCGTCTCCTGTCTCGTTATTCTACTCGATAATCTCTATTAAATCCGAATCTATCTCCACACTCGCCGCCTGTCCAAGCATATCCACCCTCAGTATCAGACGCGCGCCTGTTCGACTTTGCTGCACCACACCCTCTATGTCCCGCAGAGGACCGGCGGTGACTCGGCAACGCTGGCCCGTCTTGATGTACTTATGCCTTTGTAAAGCGGCGCCGGTTCGCAACGCCTGCTCAATTGAAGACAGCTCATTTACCAGCAGTTGCTGGTCTTTAACTTCTAAAATAGAGGCTACCCG
>Ga0315537_1004417_pt1 | contig 10244 bp, 9 predicted proteins | sample SalMarSW160270MG_FD_203091 | JGI IMG/M metagenome (GOLD analysis project Ga0315537, IMG submission 203091) | Salt marsh sediment microbial communities from the Plum Island Ecosystem LTER, Massachusetts, United States - Salt Marsh Sediment SW1602-70 ... | reverse complement strand
AAATAGAATTTTTTCTCCAAATACTTTTCCCGATAGAGTAACACCTACTCGCTTGACAATCAGCAATAAATTCCTTGCGAAGAACATCTAAAGTTGCCATCTCGCCATTCAGTTAACACAATTACATATTAATCTCTTTACACTCAAACCGACAGCCTTCCAGATTGAAGGGTGTTCTTTGCACAAAGAAATTTCAACTGTGGAATCATTTTTCCTTATTTTTCCAACAATTGTCCTGAACATCCTAACCCTTTGATCCTCAGGATACCTGAGCTTCCCTCCTTCCCGGACTAAGCTTTTATTAATATGCAATAATGGAGAATCGGGGAACCGCAAACCGATATGACTGGCAAGTCCGCTGGAGGGTCTATATTCACCTATGGTTATCCGTGTAGGGCGAACAAATTGAAATATCTTATCAACCAGTTCTATGTAATCCTTTTCCCAGGTAGAATAGAAAATAACCGGATCAATTCGCAATCGCACTTCATATCCTTCCTTCTGGACTTTTTCTGCCGCCGCCAGACGGGATTCGGGAGAGGCTGTCCTATGTTCTAATTCTTGAAACACCTTTTCAGTATTTACACTAAATGAAATAATCGATTGCTCGCCGTGATTGAGCTTGAGAATATCGTCAACGCAATCGCTTTTGGTGAGAAAAAGCAATCGTGTCCCTGGAGCACGTTCCGGCATAAACGGAATGATTTGTTTTGCAAAGCCGGTAATGTAATCCACAGCCAGAGGATCACCCAACTCACCAAGATTTAAAATTTTTAAGGATTTTGGTATGCGCGCTCTGTCAAATCTTTCAATTTCAGCATACATCTTCTCATAATTTACAAAGTGAGTGGAGATGGGTTGTGTTCGGAAAGTTAAATAAAGATAACAATATTCGCACCAGAAATTACAATTGTTGTAAGCTGTAAGCTTATAAAATTTTGCGCATCGTCCAATAGGATGCTGAAACTGTTCAATAAAACGACTTGATCTATCTCTTAATAACAGGACACCTCTTTCAGCATTTAGCTTTTCCATACCCTTTTTACTATTGGAGCCCGGAACTTTATCAACCCAAATCAACGGTAACCCGGAACGTTTGGCTAAGTTTTTCACCCTGATTTTGTTGCTTAAATTTCGGGTTGCCCACAATTCAGTTACAAGCGGCTTGTGCTCCTCCTCTTGAGAGTAGGCCAGACCTTCTTCATTAATTTGATTTCCGACTTCAATTCTTTCATTCGTACATTTGTTAAATATTAACATCACAGGTATCCCCTGTATTTATTAAAAATTTCATTGACTATTTTTTTGCCTGTCTCATTGTGGGAGGCAAAAAATAGAAAGAATAAAGGGCCGCCTTTACTGTTTCTCATAAGCACAGGCTCGGGCACAAACTTAAATCCAGCGGCTTTCTCCAACCTTTCCTTTTTGAACCAGGCTCCAAGCGTAATATTACTGTTAACCACCTTGACTTTGTATGTATCTCCAAAAAGGCTCATCTGCTTATCTTCTTCATACAAAATTTCCCGCCATTCATTACTGCCACAGAATCTGTCCATTCGTTCGATTTGCTCAGGATCCGCTGATAACAGATCCTTGTGTAACACATTTCGATTCATATCCATCAGAGGAAAGTTCAAAAAAATTTCTATGGTTTTTAATTTGGCTACCCCCACAATTGTTTCCCAGTGGAGATGCAAACCATAAGGATCTAAAATACATAGAGCCCTCTTTCTGGTCTCATATGTGAATAACGGCAACATATTTTTCCTCAATATTTCATTACTATCCCCTTCATATATCTTTATGTTTGGAATGTCACGAGTCAGCCTGCTAAGAACTTTTGCTTTTTCTTTATCAATATCAATGTAATGATACTCAGTGAAGGGATTTTCAATCTCGAGGGCATTCAATGGGGAACCTTTGACAAACTCACCGGTTTTCCTTGAGATATGCACGCCAAGCCCAGAAAAAGCATCGATATAAGCATATCCTTGGCACCAAGATTGGTTTTTCATTATAGTTGTAAAAGCATGAGCGTATTCCTTGATGATTTCTAGTTTAATCTCTGACCACTCACCTATTTTGTCTATCTTCATTCTCTAAACTCCTTAGCCACAACTCCAAAATTCCCTAAACCAGAAATCGCCAACGCGACGCTTGCGCCGAACAACGTACAAAACTAACTATCTTTTTTCCTTCCAAACTTTTCTTGATAAATCCATTGTCGTCTCTTTTATTGCCAGCCTGAAATGGTTTTCTCCCTGGATTATTCATACCGTAAAATGATGTTTCTAAGGAACCACTATAAAAGATTTTTAAATTGAACTCTTAGTGTCTTTCCTTCTTTAACGGCTGCCTTGAAGGTCTTCTCAAAATGTCTCGGATACAGGTTTTTGCTATGATATCCAGCGGATCGAAGGGCCTTTTCCAGGCTGATTGCTTTTTGCTCAAGTTCCATATAGGAAATGAGTTTAATGGCTGCCCGATCGCAGGAACAAAAGGTTATTTTTTCATGGGTCTGGATTAAATAAGCTATTGAGGTGCTCTCTCCAGGGTCTATTCCCAATCTTGCCTCTTTTGCTTCCCTTCGAACTTCTCTCAAACTTTCTATATTAATATTTTCAATTATTACAACATGTTTAATGTCAATCTCAATTTTTATCCCGTCCTTCTTGTAGTATTTTGCCTCAACGAAAACATCCCGGGTTAGACAAATATCATAGGCGTTGCTTATTTTTCCGAACAAACCAAGAGTATGGAGATCAATGACAACATCGGCGTCAAGCAGCAGCGATCTTCGCATAGTTTCCTTCCACAAATCCTGCAGCTTCCAGATAGTCGTCTATTTCAGACCGATCTATTTCCAGATATTCTGCAAAAATGCCTCTTGAAATCTTGCCTTCCATCAAGCATCTGCATGCAAGAGATATAAACCTTGAAGGAAACCTGGACGGCCTGTCTTTGCTATACAAACTTCGACGCATATTGCGATCAAGATCGCGAAATTTAGGGTTATCCAGGACTCTCTGCACTTGGGATTTCTTAAGTTCTTTCAGGTTGACAAGTCGCCAAAAGACGGCTTCCGTTGAGACACCGAACTCCTTGGCCAGTTCAATAATATCAATAACTCTGATTTCATTATCGGTAACTGTTTCTTTGAGTGTATCGAGGAGATGCGCTTCGGGTAAGAGCAGACATGAAGCGAAAATGTCTGCGTATTGTTCCGGCTTGGTTTTTGTTGTACCATTACCAATTTCTTCAGGAGAGAAAACATTCCAGGTTATAATATGAAACAACTCATGTGCCAGATCAAAATTTCTTCTCCATGGCGCATCATTGATGTTAATGAGTATGCCAACCCCCATAGTGTTATCCACAACACTGGCGCCGGAGACACCTGTCTTCAAAGACAAATGAAGGATTTTGAAACGGAGTTTATTTTCGAGTACGTTAAGCAGATTAAAGGAAGGACGAGAACCTAAGTCGAGAAAATTGTGAATTTCAGCGCCGAGTTTATCGGCCTGTTCAAAGCCATTTACGGAAAAATCATCCCTATCATAATTTTTCTGAACATCTTTCCATCGCCGTTTGAGACCCAGCAGATGTTCCAGGTTGTTGTAATTTTCCAGAAAAGAAAGGAATTGGCGTTGTATTTGATTTACGTCCGTTTTTTTTGACTTTCTCCACAAGGGCACAGGATCGGGGGCAAAGTCGGATTCCAGGAAATAGTCCAGGCTTCTGCCATATAAGCGAGCCATCATTACTAATTCGTGGGCATTTATTTTCCTTGCACCTTTTTCAATGGCCGAAAGAGTCTGATAGTTTTTAAACCCAAGTTTTTGAGCTGCTTCGGTAATTGAAAAACCTGCTGCCTGTCTTGCAGCCATAATCCTTTTATCCAGGATTTCTTTTTCCTTTCCTTTGGATACCATGTCATCCCCCAAAAATATATTTATCTTATATTTCACCTAATAATATTAATAATTATATAAGAAAATATTATCTTCTGTCAATCAGCAAATCAAATTTGTTCATTCTCAGCCATTTCTCACTAGACCACCGGAGGATTATTCTTGGCCAAAATTTGATACGTTCGTCAATAAAATTCTCCAAAAGATACCCTGAAATCTCATAAATCGTCAACAATATGCGATTCGTCCAAAATGGCCTTGAAATTTCTTATTGCAAACCATATGTTACAATCTAATTCCTATGGATTTATTTATCAAGGAAACCGATATGTCAAAAAAAGCATTGATTATTGTTGATATGTTAAACGATTTTATCGATAAAAAGGGAGCTCTCTATTGCGGCGACACCGTGCGGTCAATTATACTTTTTATCCAAGAAAGGCTGGAAGCCTTCAGGACTCGTGGAGAACTCGTAATTTACCTGCAGGATTCGCATGACAAAAACGATAAAGAGTTCGAAAGATTCCCCAGGCATTGTGTCTCCGGTACCCTGGGTAATGAAATTATTCCCGAACTTACCCCAAAGCCCGGGGAAAAGGTAATACCCAAAAAACGATACAGCGGTTTTTATGGAACCGATCTCGAAAGTATCCTTGAGTCTGCGGGCGTTGAAGAGGTCGAGGTGGTGGGAGTCTGCACGTCCATCTGTGTGATGGACACGGTGGGCGGATTGGCAAATCGTGACTATAACATCACTGTCCCGGTCAAGGGAGTTGCCGATTTTGATCCGAAATTCCATGAGTTTGCATTAAAACGGATGGAACAATTATACGGAGCCAGGGTCTCATGACGAAAGCACAACGAGCCGGTCCCCTTTTTACCGACCTATACGAGTTGACCATGGCGGCCAGTTATTATGCGCACCAGGTGTTTTCCACGGCCACCTTTTCACTTTTTACTCGAGATAATTATTTAAAAAGGAACTTTTTTGTTGCAGCCGGTCTCGAGGATGTTCTGAATGAGCTGGCGGCATTTCGCTTTTCCGAGCATGACATAACATATTTGCAAACCACGGGCATTTTTTCAAGCGATTTTCTCTCATATCTTGCCGGACTCCGTTTTTCAGGGGAAATTTTTGCCATGCCCGAAGGCACGATCTTTTTTGCCAATGAGCCTGTTCTGGAAGTAACGGCGCCGATAATCGAAGCCCAGATGATCGAAACTTTTTTGCTCAACACCATGGGTTTTCAGAGCATGATCGCCTCAAAAGCGGCCAGATGTATTCATGTTGCCGGCAACCGTCCACTGATCGATTTTTCCCTGCGACGGACTCAGGGTCAGGATGCCGGGCACAAAGTTGCCCGAAGCACATATATTGCCGGTTTTGCAGCGACAAGCAATGTCCTCGCCGGACAAATGTACGGCATTCCCATTTCCGGAACAATGGCCCATTCCTATGTTGAAGCATTTAGCGGTGAGCTTGAGGCATTTTTCGCTTATTCGAATACCTTTCCCGATAATTCCATATTTTTAATCGATACCTACAATACCATCGACGGTGCAGACCATGCCGTTACGGTTGCAAAACAGATGAAAAAAAATGGGCATTCGCTCATCGGCGTACGCCTTGACAGCGGAGACATGGCGGACTTAAGCCAAAAGGTGCGAAAAATCTTCGATGACGCCGGTCTTTCTGATGTCAAAATCTTTGCCAGCAGCGGTTTTGATGAGTTTAAGATGGCAACGGTCATTGCCCAAGGCGCCAAAATCGATGCATTCGGAGTCGGTACCAAAGTCGGTGTTTCCGCAGACGCACCCTATCTTGATGTGGTATACAAAATGGTTCATTTTAAGGACCGTGATGTCAGAAAATTAAGTCCCGGCAAGATTACCCTGGCCGGTGAAAAGCAGGTCTTTAGAAAATCAGATCCAAACGGTCGCTATCTGGAAGATATCATCGGTTTGAGAGTCGACATCATCGATCAAGGAAAGCCCCTGCTTAAAAAGGTGATGGAAAACGGGAAGATACTGCGTCCGCATCCTTCGTTGCAGACCATACAGGATCGATTTAAAAAGAATTTTGCCTTGCTGGATGATCGCTACAAATCGATTTTAGAACATTACGCCTACCCGGTTAATCTCAGCAACTCTCTCCAAAAACTTCAGGAAAGAACCGAATCAGTGTCCATCCAGAAATGAGGATTTTTGTTCAAGATCAAGGCATGCGAAAAAAATAACCGCAGGCATATAGTTGATATTTCGAGGATTATTTTTTGAGCATAACGCAGAGATTGGGCCCCGGTTAAATATTAAATACGGATTTAACTGGGCAAGCAAAAAGACTATTTATGGATGGACACTAATCAGCATTTTATATTCCCCAATTCTAATGAAATCCGGTTTTAGGTTTTTTCTAAGATGGGAAGACCCCGGCTAAAAATACTTATTTCTAAAATAATAAGATTATGCTATATCCAGCTAAAATTTTTCAAGATACTATATCATGGCAAGAGAACAATGGAACAGTCAAATAGGGTTTGTTCTGGCAGCGGTGGGTTCTGCCATCGGCCTCGGCAATATATGGCGTTTTAGTTACATGACCTATAAGCATGGAGGAGGCGCATTTTTAATCCCTTATCTAATCGCCCTCTTTACCGTAGGCATCCCGTTATTAATTCTTGAATTTGCAATAGGACATGAGAGGATAGGATCTGCTCCCCTTGCTTTCACAAAAATAAATAAAAAATGGGAGTGGCTCGGCTGGTGGTCTGTCACTTGTTCGGTATTGTCCTGTATTATATCAGTATTATTTCCTGGTGTTTAATTTATTTTATAAAATCCTTCTCCCTGGCCTGGGGAAATGATCCCAACAGTTATTTCTTCAACCAATTTTTAGCACTCAGCAAATCCCCCTTTGAGCTGAAAGGTATTGTTACGCCGGTTTTTACCGGCGTGGCGTTTATATGGTTCATTAACTGGGCTATTGTGTACAGAGGGGTAAAGAAGGGGTTAGAGCTTGCCAATAAAATATTTATGCCGTTGCTTCTTATTCTCACAGCCATCCTGGTTTTCTGGTCTCTTACCCTAAAGGGTGCAGGCGCCGGTATAAAAGCATATCTAAAACCGGACTTTACCATGCTTGCCAAACCCAAGATATGGATAGATGCTTTCAGTCAGATCTTTTTCACCCTTTCTCTGGGCTTCGGTATTATGATCGCCTATGCGAGTTATCTGCCTGAAAAGGCCAATCTGACACGGGGAGCCTATTTTACCGCTTTAATAAACAGCGCTTATTCCATCTTTGCCGGTTTAGCCGTTTTTGCAGTACTCGGCTTTATGGCTGACTCACAGGGTCAAGAAATATCAAAAGTTGTTTCAGAGAGCATCGGACTTGCTTTTGTTGCCTATCCAAAAGCGCTTTCTATAATGCCCGGGGGAAATATCTTCGGCGCTGTTTTCTTTCTCTGCCTGGTGGTTGCCGGGGTATCCTCTTCTATCTCAATTGTAGAGTCTTTTACCGCCGCAGTGGTTGACAAGTTCACCATCGGCAGAAAAACTTTTGTTACTATTCTTTGTATACTCGGCTTTATAGGCTCCATTATCTTCACCACAAATGCCGGTTTGTTTTGGCTGGATATTGCCGACCATTTTTTTACCCATTATGGACTGTTAATCGTGGCTATTGCAGAGTGTCTGCTTGTGGGATGGCTGTTTAATATAAAAATGTTAGAGCAGCATATTAACAAAATATCTTCTATCAAAGTTGGCGCCGGATGGGAATTTTTTATTAAAGTTTTTACTCCGGCCGTACTTTTAGGGCTTCTGACCATGGATTTTTATAATGAACTGAGCAAACCCTATGGAGGCTACTCCTGGGCGGCTGTTGTTTTAATCGGTATCGTCTGGCTCCTGATAAATCTGGTCATCGCTTTTATCCTGGCCTCAAGACCCTGGAAGACCCAACACCATAAAATAAAAGGCAGGGGAGAAATTCAGGAATAATAATAAAGGAGTAATACTTGGCTGTGAAAAAGATAGGAATTGTTGTAAAAGCCGATGCGGAGGCAACCAAAAAAGCCGATGAACTTGAAAATTGGCTGCGTTCAAAACATATAGATGTTATCAGAAAAGAAAACCTGCCGCCAAAACGCAGAATTGCAGACAGAGATAAATCTTGTGCTCCATCGGATCTGCTTTGCATTTTCGTGCTTGGAGGAGACGGCACTTTTTTGAGTGCGGTTCGCTGGATCGGAGACCAGAACATACCGATTATCGGAGTCAAATTCGGTGAAGTCGGTTTTCTGGCGGAAACCGTGGAAGAGAACCTTTTCTCCGCTGCCGAGGCTGTTTTAAATAACGAGTTTAACACCGAACCCAGGATGCGCCTTCTGGTTAAAGTCATCAGGGAACGAAAAGAACTGGCCTGTGAAACCGTGTTGAACGATATTGTCATCAACAAGGGTGCGCTTGCAAGACTTGCTCATATCGAAACGTATATAAACGATCATTATTTGACCACATACAGTGCAGACGGACTTATCGTTGCAACTCCCACCGGTTCAACCGCCTATTCACTTGCTGCCGGCGGTCCTGTAATCCATCCGGCAGTGGCGGGTATCTTAATGACACCGATCTGCCCGTTTACCCTGACCAACCGTCCCCTGATTGTTCCCGACTCAGCAAGCATCAAGATTAGGCTTGGAAAAAAGTCATCGGATATCATGCTGACATTTGACGGCCAGGCCGGTCTCGAGATCAATGAAGAGCACACCATCATTATCCGGAAGGGTTTTTATCCCGTTAAAATGATTACATTGCCGGGCCAGCATTATTTTGATGTGCTCAAGGCCAAACTGAGGTGGAGCGGAGGCCGTGTTTAACCGCTTGATATTTAACAACGCCATTGTCTATTTTAAACGGCGCAATAATGTCAAAATGATCAAACATGACATTTACTTCTAACCCGGATATTTCATGAAATATTTGGGTTAGCGTCCTGTGCGGCCAAATGAGCGGACTCTGTTAAAATATTCCTCGCGGCAATGGTTTTCGATTTTAATAAGATTCTTAAAAGGCCGGTTGAAATCCGTCTGTCCGGTTGTAAAAAGACCGTGACCGTAAACAATAACGCCCGGTCTGCCCTTAATGGCTTCAGGAACCGTGTTGCACAGTCCGTACGGAATATTTTGTTCTTTGGTAATATCTTTTTATTGATCCTGATATCTTCGGTTTAGGATTTGGACAATTCGTTCTTTACCGTATTATAAAGGTCCAAAGCCTTATCAGGTTGCTCATTATCGTGAACAACGGCTCGCACCGCCTGGATCATTGCAATGGGTGATTCAGACTGGAAGATATTTCGGCCCATATCTACGCCACTGGCTCCTTGCTGAACCGCATTATAAGCCATGGTAAGGGCATCCAGTTCAGGAATTTTCTTGCCGCCGGCCATAACAATGGGAACAGGACAAGAGGCACAGACGGTTTCAAAGTTTTTTTCAATATAATATGTTTTGATATAATGTGCTCCTAATTCTGCACATATTCGGGTAGCCAATCTAAAATAACGCGCATCACGGTCCATATCCTTGCCAACTGCGGTCACAGCCAATGTTGGAATGCCGTAGCGGGTTCCCATGTCCACCATGCGAGTCATATTGATGATCGACTCTTTTTCATATTCACCGCCGATGAATACCTGAACAGCCATGGCGCAGACATTCAGCCGTATGGATTCTTCTATATCAACAGCGATCTCTTCATTGGAAAGCTCTTTGAGTATACTGGTTCCACCTGAAACCCTAAGAACGATTGACTTTGTTATCGAAGGAGGAACAAGACTTCTTAAGATTCCCCTGGTAAGCATTAAGGTGTCCGCGTATGGGGTCAAAGGAAGAATGTTGAGATCTATACGTTCCAAACCGGTCGTAGGTCCCTGAAAATAACCATGATCTATGGCCAACATGACCGTACGACCCGACTCAGGGTTGAAGATCTGGGCAAGCCTGTTTTTCATTCCCCAATCCAGGGAATTTGATCCTTTGAGAAAAAACCCCTCTGTCTTCTGAGGGATGTCGGCACAAAACTTTTTTGCCTCTTTCAACTCATCAATATCAGCCATTGTATTATCTCCTTTCTATTTCATCACAATAATTAAAAATACACGCATAGAAAACGTTGCTTTGATTTTTCCATTATCCAATACCTCATTACTCCAATCGGCGTAAGGATTAGGCAGACTCAATATTTCTGACCACATCTTAGGATTTAGATTTCTAAGTCAGATTATATCACTCTAACATTGCCACCATCAATCGGGATCTGAGCACCTGT
>Ga0315537_1004416_pt1 | contig 10246 bp, 11 predicted proteins | sample SalMarSW160270MG_FD_203091 | JGI IMG/M metagenome (GOLD analysis project Ga0315537, IMG submission 203091) | Salt marsh sediment microbial communities from the Plum Island Ecosystem LTER, Massachusetts, United States - Salt Marsh Sediment SW1602-70 ... | reverse complement strand
GGAGCGCTGAAGGGCGCCCAAATGCCCCGGAATTGGCCCGAAAGATCGGAGACTTTCCAGACGAATTTTTTCTCTATATCAAGCGCTTAGTCGTGGCTGGGGCGCCAGGATTCGAACCTGGGATCACGGGACCAAAACCCGATGCCTTACCGCTTGGCTACGCCCCAATGCGCCTTATCTTCTCTGAGAGAGCCCGCCCCGCGACACTCTACATATGGCAGGCGGGGTGCCCTCCTACCAGGATCGCGCCTCCGGAGCAACGCTGCGGGCATTGGCTTCAGGCAGCCCCGCAATGGGAAGCATTCCGTCTTACGGGGTCGAAGCCTGTGTTGCGAGGCCAGGCCCAGGCGTCTATATACGTGCCTCTTCAGCCAAGCGGAGTGTAGCGCAGCCTGGTAGCGCACCTCGTTCGGGACGAGGGGGTCGCAGGTTCAAATCCTGCCACTCCGACCACCATCTTCGATGGCGCGGCTTGGCCTCTAGGGATCCCCAGAAATCGAAGCGTCAAGAATGACGGTTATTCGGCAGCCGTTACGAAGCGCTCGACCGTCGCTGCGAAATGGCCGCACCAATCCTTGGAGGCGACCACGGGCCACAGGCCCTCGGTTCCGCTCGCCGAGGCTGGCGCGGGCGGATTGAAGCGGCACAGGCCGGAATGATCTTTCCGCAAATTCGCCGCCGCTTTGGACTGGTTGTCGAAGAACTGGCAGTTGCCGCAGGCGCAAGTGGTCATCGGGTGCCTCCTGGTCTTAATCGCGTTTTCCGCGAGCGCCGATCGGCTTCAAAGGCCATCCGGCCCTCGCGCCCCCGATAGCTAAATTAGAACAGTTCCAAGACCTTGCGTCAATGTGACGAGGCCCCGAAGTCCTTCATAAACAGTCACATTTTGCGCAAAAAGCCATGGGAAATTTAACGCTGAGAGGGTCGCAGCACTGCTGCTCCTCCGCCGCTCCGCTAAGATGCCGCGCGGGTTCACTAGAAGATCAACAAGACGTCGAGACCATGTCCGCGGAGCTTGCTTTCAATCGCAGCGTTGACGTCGATTACGGCGTGGCCGAGGAGATCGCGCCCGGCGTGCGTCGCATCGTGGCCAACAATCCGGGCCCTTATACCTTCCTCGGCACTAACACCTATCTCCTCGGCAGCGGCCGCATCGCGGTGATCGATCCAGGGCCGGTCGACGAGGCTCATCTCGCGGCGATTGCCAAGGCGACGAAGGGCGAGCGCATCACGCATATCCTCATCACCCATAGCCATCGCGACCATTGCGACGGCGCAAAGCCTCTTCAGGACATGCTCGGCGGCGAGATCGTCGCTTACGGGCCGACCGGTACGTCACGCGGCGCCGGCACGCCCGGTCTCGGTGATGCCTTCGTCGATTCTGCCTTCGCGGCGGACCGGCCGGTTGCAGACGGCGACACCGTGAAGGGCCGCGACTTCGCCCTCGACGTGCTCCACATGCCCGGCCACGCACCGGACCATCTGTGTTTCGCCCTTGTCGGGAGGCGCACCGTGTTCACGGGCGACCATGTGATGGGCTGGAACACCACGGTAATCGCGCCGCCCGAAGGCAACATGGCCGACTTCCTCGCCTCACTGGGCCGGCTGATGCAGCGCCGCGACAAGCTGTTCCTGCCGGCTCATGGCGGACGCATCCAAACGCCGCAGCGCGTGGTGCGCGCCTACATCACACACCGCAAATGGCGGGAGCAGACCATCCTTGCCTGTCTCGACGAAGGCGTGTGCACGATCCCGCGTATCGTGGCCAGGCTTTACGGCGCGCTCGACGCCGACTTGAAGGAGGCGGCCGCGCTGTCGGTGCTCGCCCATCTCGAGCATTTGATCGCGCGCGACATGGTTAGCGCGGAAGGCGCTGTCGATCCGCTCAGCGCGTTCTACGTGCGCCCCGTCTGACGCGTTTCTTCTTAACCGGCTGTGCGGGCTTGGCGGCCGGCTTCACCTCCTTGGCTTCAGCCTGCTCAAGCGCCGTGGTCTCACCCTTCTCGAGCGCCGTCGTCACTTCGCCGTAGAACTTGCGGATACGGTCAGCATTAGCGCCGAAATCAACCGTGCCGTAACGCGACGCCGAACGCATATCGATCTGCGTATGGGCGTCGTCGCCTTTCACCCGGATCACGACGTCGTCGGTGAAGCCCATGATCATGGTCTTATCGGTCGCCTCGATGCGGCCGACGCCGCTTTCACCCGGCATTTCGTTGACAACGATATTCCAGCCAAGCCGATGAGCCGCCTCGCTGACTATGGAAAACACTTCGGGCGCGGAGCGCTCCAGGTACATGGGTTTGATGTCGGGATAGCCCTTGGCCTCCATTGCCGCCTGCTCGGGCGTAGGATCGGACAATGGATTCGCGTCGGTAGGGCGCTGGCCCAAGAGCGCGGTAAAGTGGATCGGGTCGGCGGGCGACGTCTGAATGTCGTTGAGCGGCGGCAGGAGGACGGCCCTCGCCACAAAGTACCCAGGAAGCGCAAGCCCGATCAGTCCGATGGCGAGCGCAGCAAAGTCTTGCACCGCACCGCTTTGACCACCGAACCAAATGCGAATGAGCGAGACCAGGGCGATGATGACGGCAATCAGGAGGCCCACCATCGAGACCCCGATCAGGTTGATGGCCGCCGGCGTGCCAAGCCCGGCGAAGCGGTGGAGAACCACCGTCAGGATGAGAAGCTGCAGGAAGAAGGCCGCGATGCGCCGCGCCCATTTGGCCTCATGCGCCTCCTTGACCGCAAAGCGCGCGGTCGAAAAGCGTTCCATGGGATAGTTCGCCGTCACGTCACGCGGCCCTCAAGATAGGACATCCGCCACTCCCGTCATTCTAAACACTAAGCGCATGCCATGGCAGGTTTGTGGTTGGCCAGAGAGTCATGGGCGTGGAGACTAGGACCCCGTGCCGCTCAAGGATAGAGGCGGGTCTTCGTCCAGGCACTGTCCGGGGCTGACCGACGGAACGCGATCCGGTCGTGCAGGCGAAAATCGCGGTGTTGCCAGAACTCGATCTCAATAGGGCGCACTCGATAGCCGTGCCAGTAAGACGGGCGCGGCACGTCGGCGCCAGCGAATTCTTTCGTATAGCGGGCGAAACCCTCCTCGAGCGCAGCGCGGCTTGCCAGCGGCCGGGACTGGCTTGATGCCCAGGCGCCGATGCGGCTTTCCCGGTGCCGTGTGGCGAAATAGGCGTCGGCCTCCCCATCGGTCACGGGCTCGATGGGGCCCCGGATCCGGATCTGGCGCCCCAGGCTCTTCCAATAGAAGAGGAGCGCGGCTTTGGGGTTGGCGGCGAGCTCGAGACCCTTGGCGCTCTCGCAGTTCGTATAGAACACGAAGCCGCGCTCGTTGGCGTCTTTGAGGAGAATCATCCGCACATTGGGCATGCCTTCAGCATCGACGGTGGCAACCGCCATGGCCTCAGGGTCGGCAGGCTCGGTCCTCTCGGCCTCCGCCAGCCACTGCCGGAACAGGGCAAAAGGGTCCTCGGCAGTGGTGAAATCCTGTGCTCCTCGTGCTTTTTCGTCCATTTCTCCTCTGCTTCTTTCGACTTGATGCCGGCGTCAGAAAAAATCCTGGGCCGGCACGTGCCATCTCCTTTGCTGCGCCCGGCATCGGCTGAAGCAACATGGCGGCAGTTGCCGTCCCGATAAAGAGCCACACGCCAGGCGATGGTCGTGCATTAGGGTTATGGACCCTCGGCCCCCTGTACCACTTCGCGAAGTCCGCCAGGTTCACAAACCACTTTTTCATCAACCGCCACGCTCTCTCAAGGACTACCTTCATCGCTGCATCGGCCTGACGCTTGTCGACCAGAACGTCGATGTCGCCTTTGTCGTACTGTTTGAAGAGGGCCCGAGCGCGTCTGACACTGTGGCGCGCCACAGGCGCTTGAGAAATTCGACCGAGCCGTTTCAACCTGCCTAAAGGCCGTCGGCTGGTGTAATCTCGGCTTGTGGCACGAAGCAGCCATACGAACTGGGCAGCCTGAAAGTCCGCTTTTGAGCCCGTACTGGAATGACGGGAGCGGCAGTTATCGCTATAAGGGAACCCAGGCACGAAAGTACTTCAGTTAGTGGGGGCCATCTAGCCAGTGACCTCGATATTGAAGATTCCATGGGTGCGGAAACTGAAGCTGCGTGTGCGACGCCCTTTGCAAATTGTCGCAGCTCCAGTTCTTGCCAACTACATCAAGCTCGCCATCAACACCTCGACTGTTGTCTCCGATCCTCGCAACTGGGTAGAGCGAGCGCAAGAACTCCATCCATCGATTATTGCGCTCTGGCACGGCCAATTCCTGTTACTACCTGGACTCTACCCGCCAGTGATCCCCGGCCGGGCGATGATCGCGCGGCATGACGATGCCGAGGCACTTGCACGCGTGCTGCGACGCTTCGGCCTCGGCCTCATTCGGGGAGCGGGTGCCGGCAATCGACGGCGCGATCGGGGCGGCGCCGAGGCAGCGCACGGAGCGGTCGCCTCGCTTAGGGAGAATTTCAGCATCGCCATGACCGCCGACATCCCTCCAGGACCAGCGCGCAAATGCGGGCTTGGTATCGTCATGATCGGAAGCCGTTCTGGCCGCCCCATCGTTCCCTTCGCGGTGGCCACCTCGCGCTATCGCGCAGTTAATTCCTGGGACCGCATGACTATCAATCTCCCATTCTCTAAGCTCGGCATTGTCATGGGCGATCCGATCAAGGTGCCGCGCGAGGCAAATGCGCGGGAGCTAGAAGTCTACCGGCAGCGCGTCGAGGCAGCGTTGAACGAGACAACGGCCAAGGCGTATGACTTGGCGGGCGCCGATATGGCGCGGGCGCCCCTTGCATTGAAGTCATTCTCGTAGTCTGTCCTGCTGGTAGCACCTAGCAGAATTGTCCGCCAAGAAGTCAAAGGCGACAAGCTCAAGGAGATTGCGGGCGCTGTGAGCCCAAGCGGCGCCTCGAGCGCTGATTGTTGAGTCGGTGGGAATTACGCCCTGACTGAGCGGCCTGGAGTGTAACGAGAAGCGCCTGAATTTCGGCAATGGACTTGCGACTCTGGTCAATGGCGTGTTGGGTCGCAGCCCGCGACAGCCGAACGCCATCAACAGCTTTGCAGGCTCTCGAAATTGCCTCCGAGGTTTTCATGAGACTGAATCGGTCGAGCTTTGCGAAAACGATGACCGCTTTCGACTGGCTCTGGCGGCGTGCAGGGCGAACGACTTCAATTTCATCATGTCGGTCTCACCCACAGATGCCAGAGTAACGATCGTCCCTGCTAACTTCCGCTTCGCAAGGACGGCGTCAGACGGCCCATCCTTTTCCAGCTCCTGCCACGCACGCTCCAAGGCGTGAGCGACCAGGTCACGGGTCTCAGCACTAAGATGTCTAGGGATTTCGTTCAGGGGCATAACTCACTCTCCCTGAAAGGAGTGACACGAACATCCCCCGTAACTCTAGTTTAACTATACCTCATCGAACCGGCTTGGGCCATTCACACTTGACGACTCTCTTCAAGTATCTGCTGCTGGTGGCAGCGCTGGACGCAAGCCGAAGCACTTGTTTTTGACGATTCTCATAATGCTCAAGCGGATCGCAATAAGGCACTGACAACTCGCAACGTTTGCGCGTCAATGCGGGCGATCGCGGCGTAGAGTGAATATTCCGCCACGACCGGTCACGCAGCGCCAGGACGAGGCCGATCTGCGAGTTCAGGAGATCGCGCTGGGCATCGAGGACATCAAAGGTGGTGCGCTCGCCCACCTTCTCCTCCTCGCAAGCGTTCACGGTCAAGGAAGCCTGGGGAGATAGCCTCAGCAGATGTGCCCGAATTAGCCTGGACGAGCACGACGCTGATTTCTCTCTGCTCGCCGTCGCTGGCTTTGTAAACAAGACCAAAGATGCTTATGGCGGTGCGCAACCATTTCACCCGCTCATCGAGATTCCAAGTCTCGTTCCGCTTTGGCAGGCGGTCCACGAGCCCCTGAATGAGCGGATCAGCGGCCTTGCCGTCTTCCACCAGAGTGGCATTGGCTTGGGCATCGAGTCGCCTTGGCGGCAAGAAGCTCGGATTGGGCGTGGCCCTTGGTGCTACGAACTGCCTCGTCGGGGGGCTATTCCAGCCACAGTATTGGTTGGGGTCAGACATTGAGAACAATACCCCTCTAAATCACCCGTCGTCATGCTTTGTTTACCATAAGTCCGCCACGCCCATGACGCCTGAGTAAAAGAATGGTTAACAGACTTGTGCTCAACGCCCGGGAGGCAAATGTCGGCCTTTGGCAGGGACCGGACGTGCCGAAGCGCGAGACGAGGTCTGGTTCCGACCGATGCTGTCGATAAAGGCAGCGGCGCGATCGCTGATTCCGGTCGCGGCTACCATCTCAGTTGAGGGTTCTTGTCTTCATCCGCACCCAACCTGGGATCTCGACTCCATAGCTGCCGAGGGGGACGTTTCTTCACTGCCGTTTTGGTCCCTGCGCGACCGCTCAGCGTCTTGGCATCAGGTGTCGGAACTAAAGCTCAGATTGACCGATTTGACTACACGACCTCGTTATCTTGTGGGGCCTAATAACTAGGGACCAGCTAACCAACGTCCCAGCCGCGTCCAAAATGAACTATCCGAGTATGAATGAGATTTCGATGAGCCTAACGTCGAAGGCAATGCTTCCCGATTCGCATGGCGAGACGTGGTGGGAGAGGCGGTATAGCGAGAGTAGATCCAACCGGTTTGCGAATTTGCAGCGTCGGTCACCTTCAGCCAAGCGCGCTTCCGCCCAATGACACGGAATTCGCGATCCTTTTCCATCACTCCAATTACGCGGCTCGACGACGACGGACCTTCCCGAAGATTGACGAACGCCGTAAGCACGACCCGAGACGCATCGTCGTCGTTTTGGGTTTGCGCGAGATTGGCCTTCGCAGTTGCAAGGCCATCTTGAACTTTCGGGTGCTCTGGGTTGTTTGGCTTTGCAGCCCCGCGATTTGGCCCGCTTTCTTGGGGCCGGTCAGCAGTTGGCGAAGTTGACAGTTCAGCCGCCGGGTGGTTGCGCGATGAAGCGATAGCGTCGGGGGTCGCCCCGAGCTCGAGCATGGCGTCGTAACTAAATTGCTGAGTGTCACCCGTGACAAATGGTTGGATGCCTTCGTAGAGCGCGGCCGCGGGCTCGTTCTGCTCAGAGGCCTTAGCTGCCTCGGAAGAACCGGTTTCGGGTACGACCTTGAGGAGGGTTTCCGCACTCGCGATCTCCTCGCCGCCGGGCGTGACTACTCTGATCTCAAGGGTGGCTTTGCCTTCCGCGGCTTTGGGCAGAACGAGCTGAAGGCTGCCGATTTCGTCTGATCTCAAGTTCCATCCGCCCTCGCCATATGGTCGTCCAGACGACATTATGCTGCCGTGCGGAAGCCCCTGTATGGCGATGATGCTACGGGCCGGCAACGCATCAGTGCGGCTGAGCGCAAGTGCGAGGGACGTGCTCTCTCCCGCCTTGGCTTCGAGGATGGGCGGTGCTGCCAGAGCCACGGACAAGACCTTGGTGGATCTGGATTGCTCCGTGGCCGGCAACCACGCTTCTGCGGCCGAGGCCCATCGCGCTGACAGACTCGGTTCACGTCCAAACTTCGCTGCGGCTGCCAGATGCGGTCCGACCAAGACAAGTGCAAGTATCGCTCCGAAGAAGAAACTCGGGAGGAGCGCAACGAAGAAAAGCGCGACGACAAGACCGCGACTTCCAAGGCCCGTGGTGGGCGGCGGCAGCTTTTGATCAAACACTCGGTCTGTGTCGGTGATCGATTGGGTAGCAGGTGCGAAGCGCTCGGCAATTCGCACCACCGCGAGATCATCTGCGCTGGAGATACCGTTTGCTTGTTGCGGCGTCGGGCTAGAACGATGTGTCAGAACGTGACTAGCGGCGCTGAGCTTGGGGTGAGCCATGGCGACCTCCACGGTGTCGCGATCATCCATCCACAGGTCCAGTGATTGGACGGGGAGTCCAGCACTGGCCCCAAGGATCCCCCAACCCCGCAGCTTTCGGGAACGCGCAGGAAACCGAGCAGCGACATAACACCCGCGACACGCACTAGTGGAGCGGGGTTCTACCCTTAAAACGCGTTGCAATCCCTCAACGGGAAGCAGGCATCGAAATGCGCCCGCTTGTCAAGTGCATGGTTTAAAACACGAAAGCGGCTAGCAACGCCACAAATAGACCATGATCTCTCTGCGCTTCGCATCGTCGGCTTGAGCCTAAGTTATGCCGTGCTTACAAAAGGCCTCGCGGCAACACTCGCCCCGGTAGCGGTCGCCTCTGATCTTGCTAATGGAGAGTGAGATGAAGGCTCTCAGCTTGCTGCCATCGGCGGGTCGGCTGTCCTGGTGGTTGGGCTGCTGGCAACGTCTGCATCAGCGGACGCGCCGCGCCATCGTTGGCAACTTTATTGGGACGATCGTAGGCTTCGGGAACTAGCGGCTCCTCGAGGGGACCTACTTACAATTAGGACCCAAATCGAAAAACCGGAGCCATAATGGCTCGCACATGCAGTTATTTCTTATCTGGGTCCAACAGGTATGTAAGTCCCGGAGGGAGCATAAGATGGCGAGGGAAGAGCAGCCTTTGAGCACTTGAAGGATGCTGCAATGATATTGGCCTCTGCAGCCCTCTCACTCCTGGCCGAAGAGATCGAAGAGTTGGGCCTACAGGTCGATCTACAGGCGGCGGAGAAAGTCAGCTGAATGCTGGCCCTGGTGGCCATTCAGGCAACTGACTGTCGACGATTGAGCAGCTCGTTCTTTGCGGCCGGCGGCGACAGGATGCCATACTATCGTGCTTCGATTGCAGCGAGCCTGAGGTCTTCCTCAACCACATCCCGAGCCTCGGGCGTATCGGCGAGCAGGTGGATGTGCACCTCGTTTACGCCGCGTTTGGCGCCCTCATGCCGGAGATGCGCGCGATTGAGACTTAAGGCATCATCCTTCGTCTGGCCAAAGGCAAGCGCAACGCGCCTTCCATCGTCGTCGCGGCGGACGAGAACATAATTTGCCCGAGGTACGGCAGGGCAGCCAATCAGGCTGTAGACAAAGTGAAGGTACGGCTTGCCCGAAGCGCCGCGCCAATAATGGAAGGAATGGGGGAGGTCTATCTCGGAATAGACGCGTGTCGTCTTAGGCGTAGGTCCCCGTGTGGGCGACTCAACGTGAGCTTTGAGCGTTCTCATGGTCCAGCCCTTACGCAGGCGTTGGTAGTGACGTTGGAAAACTTCGTATATGGTGCGAGGTTCCCTGCGGCGCAATGAGCGACATCAACAACTCCGGGCAAGACCCGCAGCGACCACGTTGTGGGGAAAGAAAGGACCTCAGGAGTTGATCACCTCCTGCCCCGCCTCGTCCGCTCAACCCGGTGTCAGGCTCTTTTGGTCGCCGAGCAGTCAGTAACGGCATCGCTGCGAGGAGTAGTCTCTACCTATTGGTAGGTGCTGGGGCTGGAATGGTGATTGTCTTGACCTTGCGCGCGCCCGAGCTTTGCCAGATAGGACGCGGATTCGGTTCCGATACAGGGGCCACTGGGTTTGACGGCGAGGCCGGTTCATATCTGTCGGGGTACCGTGAAGGCGGATCGAATGAATTTGAATATCGCGTTTGCCCGTAGGGCTGGGAGCTTATCGGTGCCAAATCGGCCGTAGACGCTTGCCAAGGGCGGGAACAGCCTCCTCCAATGGCAGAAAGTGCCAAAGCTACAGTGATGGCGATTTTTACGCGCATGATACGCCGGCTGGTTTCTTTACCGAGATATACAGCGCGACTGCGCTTGTGCGACGGTTAAAGTACCTCGTGATTTTTGTACAAAATGATAACAGCGTGAGTCGGTCCCTGAGCTTCGGGGCGGTCGTCCTTGGAGGCTAAGCCGCGCTTGATAGACTAGGACTTCGAGATAAAACGCGCGAGCGTCGGCCCACGCTCCGGCGCTTGCACTAGAGGTCGTCACATCACTCGGCTGCGGCGGCAACCCCTCAGTTTGTTGGAACGGATGCTGCCTCCGCAAAGTTGAGATATCAGGTACTCATCAAGGAGTGGTTGATGTTAAGAGCTGCGTTGATAGCAGCAGGCGTGTCGTTGGCCTTAGCCTCGGCAACTTCTGCTGCCCCCCTATCTCCAACTCAACTTAATCAGGGCCCAACATCCGACCTAATTCTGGTCAAGAAGCACAAGGGCGGCTATCACCACCACTACGGCGACCATCATCATCACCACGGGCACCACCACCACGGA
>Ga0315537_1004415_pt1 | contig 10249 bp, 12 predicted proteins | sample SalMarSW160270MG_FD_203091 | JGI IMG/M metagenome (GOLD analysis project Ga0315537, IMG submission 203091) | Salt marsh sediment microbial communities from the Plum Island Ecosystem LTER, Massachusetts, United States - Salt Marsh Sediment SW1602-70 ... | reverse complement strand
TAGCCCTGACCAAGAAGACGACAGCCAGGACAAGGACTATTATCAGGACGATATAACCTGGATTCATTTTCTATCTACCTCCATCAGCTTTAGTTACAATCAAAGTAGCGCCGCGAACGGCGGTAATAACAACCTCGGCACCTTCGTCGAAGTCCTCCTCGGCACTGGCGAGCCACTCCTCATTACCTACCCTGACCCGGCCGGGGTTATTCTTAGCAATACCGTTAATAACGACGCCCTCTCGGCCGATGATGGCGTCGACATTGGTCCTGGCCTCCCTGGGCTGGACCCACCGCTTGATATACCGCCTGCCGATGGCCACGTAGGCAATGCAGAGCAGGCTGGTGACCAGTACTGCTACCAGCCACCACTCCAACGGCCACCCTGCCAGACCTCCGATGATAAAAGCAGAACCCACCGCCACCAGGTCCAGTTCGGTGTTAACACCGCCAAACAGCTCCAGGAGAGCCAGCATAAGACCCACCCCCACGAATATCAACCACAACCACTGGTCAACAAATCCTTCCATTATGCCCGTCCTTCCAGAATAATTTCGGTACCTCGTGTGGCACTGGGTGGACTTGAGTTTAATCCCCCACCAGCGGCTTTGTCAATCCCGTACTCACCACCGAAAACTGCAAGAAAGAAGGCCAGATACTCGCCAGTGGTATTGCTCGTGTTTGAAATCGTATGATATACTTGGTATTGGCTTAGGAAGGGAGGCACTTTGTCAGAACCTGTTTCAATTAAAGAGCTCTTAGAATCCGGGGCGCACTTTGGGCACCAGACAAGCCGCTGGCATCCCCGTATGAAACCCTATATCTTCGCCAAAAGAGACGGCATACATATTATCGACCTCCAGCAGACAGCCGCCATGCTCGAAAAGGCCTGTGAATTTGTCCGGCAGCTAGCAGCCGATGGCGGTAATATCCTGTTTGTAGGAACTAAAAAACAGGCCCATGATGCCGTACAGGAGGAAGCCGAACGGTGCGGGATGTATTACGTCAACCAACGCTGGATAGGTGGTACTCTGACCAACTTCGAGACTATCCAGGCACGCATTGACTATCTGGTGCACCTCGAAGACCAGCAGGCTAGGGGAGGCTTCAGTAACCTTCCCAAGAAGGAAGCCATGAAGATTGAGGAGGAAATTGTCCGCCTCAATCAGCAAATGGGTGGGTTTAAGGAGATGACCACTCCACCGGCTGCCCTGTTCATTGTTGATACTACCAAAGAGAATATTGCCATTGCCGAGGCCAAGCGAGTAGGAATACCGATTATCGCTATAGTAGACTCCAATTCCGACCCCACCGACATCGACTACCCGATTCCGGCCAACGATGATGCTATCCGGGCAATCAGGCTGATATGCAGCAAAATTGCCGACTCAGTGGTCGAGGGTAAGGCCGAGGCAGCAATGGCCATCGCCGAGGAAGGAGAGGGAGAAGGCCCTGAGGAAGAGGGAATCAATATAACCAATGAACCTCTAGTCTTCACCCCAGATGATAATTAGCAAGATGGACATTTCAACGGAGAGAGTCAAGGAACTCAGAGAGCTGTCTGGTGCCGGTATTATGGACTGCCGAAATGCCCTTTTGCAGACAAAAGGGGATAAGGAGAAAGCACTGCAGATTCTTAAAGAGCAGAATCTTGTCCGTGTAGAGAAGAAGAGCACCCGTGCCGCTTCCCAGGGACTGATTGAGACCTACGTCCACACCGGAGGCCGCATCGGGGCGATGGTTGAGCTTAACTGCGAGACCGACTTCGTAGCCCGCACCGCAGAATTTCAGGAACTGGCACATAACCTGGCAATGCAAATAGCCGCCCAGGAACCCATATGTATCGGCAAGGACCAAATCCCAGAGGACAATGATACCGACCCTGAAATAGCTTGCCTGCTACTTCAACCCTTCATCAAGGACCCACAAAAGACAATCCTGGACCTCATTACCGAGACTGCTGCCAGGGTCAGGGAGAACATCCGAGTAAGCAGATTTGCCAGATTCGAACTGGGGCAGGCAGAAGCCAGAATAGCTGAACTTGAGAAAGGGAACACGGCCAGCATAGAGGGCTAGCCGTGCCCCGAGCAAGTTATGAAGAGGGCACATGACTGCTCACAAGTATAAACGTATCCTGCTCAAGCTAAGTGGTGAGGCTTTCAGCGGTGGTGCGGACTTTGGAATTGACCCTTCGGTCTCGACCAAGATAGCCAAGCAAATCAAAAGGGTCGCCGATATGGGTGTGGGAATTGCTGTGGTTGTTGGTGGTGGCAATATCTGGCGCGGGGCCGAAGCGGCGAAAGCAGGAATGGACAGGGCCACTGCCGATTACGCTGGGATGCTGGCCACGATAATAAATGCGCTCTCCCTTCAGGATGCTTTGGAAAGAGAAGGCGTAGTCACGCGAACCCAGTCGGCCATAAACGTTCAGCAGGTAGCCGAACCATACATCAGACGGCGGGCCATCCGCCACCTGGAGAAAGGCAGAGTTGTCATCTTCGCCGGTGGTACCGGCAACCCCTACATGACCACCGATACAGCTGCTGCTCTGCGGGCAATAGAGATTGAAGCCGAAGCACTCCTGATGACGAAGAATAATGTTGATGGTGTTTACGACGCCGACCCACGCAAGGAACCGAGCGCCAAAAAGTTCGACTCACTTAATTACCTCGATGCTCTGAATATGCGCCTTCAAGTCATGGATGCTACCGCGCTGTCACTCTGCCTGGAGAACAAACTACCCATAATCGTTTTTGACCTCATGGAGCAAAAAAGTATCGAACGGGCTGTTATGGGCGAACCCATCGGAACGCTGGTATCCGACGAGAAGACACGATGAGTGAACAGCCTCTCCACGATATCGAAGAGAGGATGCACAAGTCGGTGGAGGTGCTGCAGAAAGAGCTGGCCAGCATCCGTACCGGGCGTGCCTCACCTGGCCTGATAGAGCACCTCAAGGTAGAATATGCCGGCAGCACCCTGCCACTCAACCAGCTCGCCGGAATTTCTGTGCCCGGTCCAAACCTCCTCGTCATCCAACCGTGGGACAGGGGAGGCATAATGAGCATAGAGAAAGCGATTCTAACATCCGACCTCGGGCTGAACCCGACGAACGACGGCCATGTTATCCGGGTTAATATCCCGCCCCTTACAGAGGAACGCCGGCAGGAGCTCATCAAGGTGGTCCGGCGAAGAGTCGAAGAAGGCAAGGTAGCAATACGCAACCTTAGGCGTGAGGTCATGGATGAGCTAAAAGTCCAAGAGAAGAACAAGGAAATCTCACAGGACGAGCACAAACGCGCCCAGGGTCAGCTGCAAAAGGTGACCGACAGCTTCATTGCTGAGATTGAACGAGTCGGACAGGATAAAGAAAAGGAAGTGATGGAGGTCTAACCGGCTCATGGGCATGGGAGAGGGGGCGGTAAGGATGGCTGAGAAAGCATCGCCCAAGAATTTTAATCATCTTCCGAATCATGTGGCTATTGTGCCGGACGGCAATGGCCGCTGGGCGGAGAAGCGGGGTTTGCCCAGGGTCCGGGGGCTCTGGGTGGGAGCCGACAACATGTACCGCATGGTGCAATACATCAACGAGTACCCGATAAAGTACCTGACGCTTTATGGTTTCTCCACGGAGAACTGGAGTCGACCGGAAGCAGAGGTATCCGGACTCTTTGAGCTGGTACTGTTCTTTGCCGAAGAACACCTCGAGGAGATGCACAAAAAGAATGTCCAGATTCGTCACATCGGCCGTCTGCAGCAGCTCCCACAGGAGTTGCAGGAGGCAATCAACAGGGCAGTAACACTCACCAGAAACAACACCCGGCTAATCCTTAACATTGCCTTCAACTACGGGGGGCGTCCCGAGATTGTGGATGCGACGCGGCGGCTGGTCGCCGAAGGTGTCAAGCCCGAAGATATCACCGAAGAGACGTTCACAAATTACCTCTACACCAATGGAATACCCGATGTTGACCTTTTAATTCGCACCGGAGGAGAGAATCGCCTGAGCAATTTTCTGCTATGGCAGACCGCTTACAGCGAATACCACTTCACCAAGGTCCTCTGGCCCGACTTTCGCAAGAAAGACCTGGACAGGGCCTTGCTTTCTTATAGTCGGAGAGAGAGACGCTTTGGCGGCCTATAGTAAAAACCGGCATGCTCAAACAAAGAGTCATCACGGCATTACTTCTCATCCCGCTCCCGGTGGCCGCTATATGGTTTGGCGAGCCATGGTTTACCACTCTGGTAGCCATTTTCGGAGTGCTGGCCGCCTTCGAGTTCTACCGTCTCGGCAGCGCGGCCAAGGTTTCACCAGTCACCTATCTCGGTCTCGTTTTCACGCTACTCTTTGTTATCAGCCGTAATCCAGACCTGCTATCACGCCTTGAAACAAGTGTCGACCCAGCCCTGATTATCCCTATTCTCCTGGCCTCATCAATGGTAGTCACCCTTGCCGGCGTATTGATGCGCCGTAGGAAAGACGGAGCGATTGCTGGCTGGGCGTGGACTATGGCCGGGATTTTATATATAGGCTGGCTCTTCGGGCATGTGGTGGCACTTCGAGGTCTGGCCGACGGCCGTAACTGGGTGTTCTTCGTCCTGCTAGCTACCGTCGCCTCGGACACAATGGCCTTCTTTATCGGAAGTGCCATCGGCAGGCACAGGCTCGCCCCACAAATCAGCCCCAAGAAGACCTGGGAAGGGGCAATTGGCGGGGTTGCCGGGGCAGTTATCTTCAGTCTGCTGTTTGTACCGACAAAGCTGTTCGGGTTGAACAATGCCATCCATATCCATGGGTTCAGCTACGGTGAGGCGATACTCCTCGGGATACTTGTCAGCATCTTTGGTCAGCTCGGTGACCTGGCGGAGTCCCTGCTTAAGCGTAATGCCAGGGTCAAGGACTCAGGTACACTTTTACCGGGACACGGTGGTGTCCTCGACCGGCTCGACAGTATCATCTTTGCTGGTGTCGTGGTATACTATTTCGCTGTTCTGTACAAGGGTATATAGCTGAAGCCAGCCCCAGCAAACAGCGTGCTATTGACAGACTCAGGTATAGGAATATACTATGACTGCAACCAATCTGAATGCAGGAGGAGGTTTTTAGATGAGTGCACTTAGAATTATGACCATAATTAGTGCCTGGATTCTCTTCGTCCTTGGGCTGGCGGCCATTGCCTGGGGTGTGTATGACCTCTCCTACTTAACTGGAGACTGGCAGCTTACCACACTGGCCGCTATATCATGCGGCATTGGCATGGCAAGCCTGGCACTAGCAGGAGTCGTGGCCTGGCTCAGTCACAAGATGGAATCGGAAACATAACCAGCATTGGCATTTAAACTTATAACAGGCGTTACCTCCGGCAGGTGCTCTTCTACCTGTACGCGCACTGATACCTATTTATGCCTTTCTCAATCCAATGACCTCACCTCCACGTTTATTGTATGATAGTAGGTAGTATGGACAATACAGTAACACGACTCGCCATTCTCGGCTCCACCGGCTCCATAGGAAGACAAACCCTCGATGTCGTTCGTAGCCTGTCACCCCGTTTCAGTGTGGTCGCACTGGCGGCCGGACAGAACCTTGACCTACTGAAGCAGCAAATCGAGGAGTTCAGGCCGAGGTACGTCCACTGCGAAGCGGAACCGACGCCAACCGATGTCAGCACCAGCTATGAGACCCTCTCGCTGGAGGAAATCGCCGGCCACGAAGAGATAGACACCATCGTTATCGCTACCTCGGGAAAATCAGGGCTTCTGGCGACACTGGCAGCGGTACGGACAGGCAAGAATGTTGCCCTGGCCAATAAGGAATCCCTGGTCATGGCCGGTGAAATCATCACCCGTGAGGCAAGAGCGAGCGGCGCCAACATCCTGCCCGTCGACAGTGAGCACAGCGCCATCTGGCAGTGCCTCCAGGGCGAAGCGCAGTCAGCCACCGGGCTCATTCTGACCGCCTCCGGAGGGCCATTCCGCAGCTACTCGGCGGAGCAGCTTGAGCAGGTCACCGCTGAACAAGCTTTGAAACACCCTTCGTGGCAGATGGGGCCGAAGATCACCATCGACTCGGCCACCCTGATGAACAAGGGCCTGGAGATAATCGAAGCTCACTGGCTGTTTGACATGCCCTTTGAAAACATCCGGGTTATCATCCACCCACAGAGCATCATCCACTCGATGGTCGAGTTTGCCGATGGCTCGGTGAAGGCCCAGCTCAGTTATCCCGATATGCGCCTGCCGATTCAGTATGCCCTAACCTACCCCGAACGCCTGCCCAACCCGGCGCTGCCACGAATCGACTGGGACAAAATAACTGAGTTGACCTTCGAGCAGCCGGACCTTAATAAATTCCCCTGCCTGAAGCTTGCCATGGAAGTCGGCAGGACAGGGGGGACCAATCCGTCCGTCCTCTGCGCTGCCGACGAGGTGGCAGTTGACCTTTTCCTATCCGAAGCCATCGGGTTCACGGATATCGCCCGGCTGGTACAGCAGGTACTCGCCGAGCACAAGACCACCGCCCATCCGACTCTGGAAGACATCCTCACCGCCGATGCCTGGGCCAGACAGCTGGTCAGTAAGCTGGCCGGGGGGGGTATTCCATGCTGATTACGATACTCTCTTTCCTCGGTGTCATCATTGTCATTATCCTTGCCCACGAAATCGGGCATTTCACCACCGCCAAGCTTACCGGAGTGAAAGTAGAGGAGTTCGGCCTGTTTTACCCGCCCCGGCTTTTTTCGATAAAACGTGGCGACACTATCTACTCGATAAATGCTCTGCCACTCGGCGGGTTCGTTAAGATGTCCGGCGAGGAAGACCCAGATGCGCCCGGAAGCCTGGCGGCCAAGAGCATACCTGTCAGATTGCTCGTGCTTAGTGCAGGCTCGCTGATGAACCTGCTGCTGCCCTTCCTGCTGCTGTCAATCGCTTTTATGGTCCCCCATGATGTTGTAACCGGAGAGGTAAAGGTCAACGATGTGTCACCAGATTCCCCGGCAGCTACGGCCGGAATCATGCCCGGTGACATCATTATCAGTGTAAATAACCGCGAAGTGCAGAGTATAAATGACCTCAGAATGTACTTCGCCCTCTACCTGGGCAGTGATATCCCCGTAGTGGTCCAGCACGCCGATTCATCGATAGAAGAAGTGACGCTAGCTCCTCGCTGGCAGTATCCAGCGGGACAGGGGCCCGTCGGCATCTCGGTAGTAAGCTGGGTAGTAGTAGACAGTATCCCTCCCGATTCTCCGGCAGCCGAAGCCGGGCTCAAGAAGGGAGATGCCATTCTGAGCATAGACGGGGAAGACTTAATGGAAAGTATTGATTGGGAAGAAATCACTACCGATGAGGAATTTCAGCTTTATGTCAACTCTCGTATCAGCGACGCCACTGTTATCACCGTGCAGCACGCTGATTTAACGATAGAAGAGATACAACTGACGCATCAGGACCAGTCCAACGGCCAGACCGATACCAACGCTATTGAGTTTCTAGTTACTTCTGGCCCAATCATGCAGGAGCATCTTCCCTTCTGGGAGGCAATACCGAGTGGGGCCGACCAGTGTGTCCAGCTCATGGTGCTGTTCAAAAACGGCATCGTCGGCATGCTTAGCGGTGCCCTGCCGGTCGACCTGCGGGGGCCGGTGGGTATCGCCGAGATGAGCGGGGAGTACGCTCGGGCGGGAGTCAGCTCTTTTCTTGAATTCGCCTCTATGATAAGCATCAATCTGGGTATCATCAACCTGTTCCCTCTCCCCGCCCTCGACGGAGGCCGTCTCGCCTTTGTCCTGCTGGAGTTCGTCCGCCGTGGCAAGCGAATATCCCCCCGAAAGGAGTGGATAATTCATACTGTTGGTTTCTTCCTGCTGATAGCCGTCTTTCTTGCTGTCACCTACAATGATATTGTAAGAATCGTTACCGGCGACTAAGGTGTGGTAATATCTTGAGGATAGTATAAGAGAGAAACATCTCATCAATTCCTTCCTATCCCTGATTGAGGAGAGTAGGAATCAAGGGGGACACCCCCTTGTACCCCCGTTCCAAAGGGGTTCCACCCCTCTGGACTCCCCAAAACGGTGAGGGGGCAGACTTCTGGCAGGGGTCATTTGCACCTTAGAGAATACCACATCACTTCAGCAAGAGCCGGAGAGTAACTATAAGAGGAGAGTCCAAGAGAGGCGAAGCCCTCGAACACCATTAAAAGAGGAGTTTTAGAGGGCACAGCCCTCTTACATTAAAATTCCCCTTCCCCAGAGGGGAAGTGTTCATCCTGGAGGGTTCTCCCTGAAGGGGATAAAAGCCCGCCTGCCATAGTCCCGGAGGAACGACGGGCAGGGGGTGGGGCAGCTAAATTACATGTGATGACATGGGGATGTTTTAGAAGGGTGAAACCCTTCTTACATATTTCTTCCCCCTTTCTTTTGAAGGAGAGGGGGACCAGGGGGTGAGGTAGATAAAATTGAACCAGCGAAGACAGACTAAGGCTATTCAGATTGGCAATGTAACCATCGGTGGAGGCGCTCCTGTCGTTGTGCAGTCGATGACCAACACCGACACGCGAGATGTTATCTCAACAATCAACCAGATACGGGAGCTTGAGGAGGTCGACTGTGAACTGGTACGGGTGGCCGTGCCAGACATAGAGGCCGCCGGGGCAATCAGAGAAATCAAGCGGAGCATCTCCATCCCCCTCATTGTCGACATCCACTTTGATTACCGCCTGGCGCTGGCGGCTCTGGAGGCAGGCTGTGACGGTCTCCGGCTCAATCCGGGCAATATCAGCGAGCCAGATAAAGTCAGTGCCGTAGTCCGTGCTGCCAGAGAAAGAGGCATTCCCATCCGCATCGGCGTGAACGCAGGCAGTCTGCCGAAGACAGCAGACCCGAAATTATCAGTCGCTGAGCAGATGGTCGAGGCTGCACTGGAGCAGATAAGACTGCTGGAGAGCCTCGATTTCGACCTTATCAAGGTATCACTCAAGGCCTTCGATGTCCCGACCACTATTGAGGCCTACCGGAGCATCGCCGAAAAGACCCCCTACCCCCTGCACATCGGCATCACCGAGGCAGGGTTACCCCGCACCGGCGTCATCCGCAGTGCCGTCGGCATCGGTACGCTGCTCTACATGGGTATCGGCGACACCATCCGGGTATCGCTGACCGCCCACCCCAGGGAGGAGGTTATCGCCGGCTACGAGATACTGAAAAGCCTGGACCTGCGTCAGCACGGCCCGGTGCTGGTAAGCTGCCCCTCCTGCGGCCGCACCGAGGTCGATATTATCAGTCTGGCGGAGGAGGTCGGGAAGCGACTGGAGAAGATAAAGAAACCGATAAAGGTAGCCGTGATGGGCTGCGTTGTCAACGGCCCCGGTGAAGCCAGGGACGCCGACATCGGTATTGCCTGCGGCAAAGGCCGCGGGGTTCTCTTCAGGAAGGGCGAGCAGCTCAGGACGGTAGAGGAAAAAGACTTCGTAGAGGCACTGATGGCTGAGGTGGAGAGATTGTAACAGGCAGTTACTTGGTATGAGGAGGAAATGATGGAACATTCTCAACTTATTGAGAGAATCAATGCCTTTCTAGATATATACCAGGCAGATCTGAGTTATTGTCATGGTGCTGACCATGCTAGACGCGTGGCGAAATTGGGCATGAAGATTGGGACACAAGAAAATGCTGACTGCCAGATTATCGAAGTTGCTGCTCTTCTTCATGACATTGGCAATGTGCCGCTTGGATGGAGCAAACTCGCATTAGGGAAAGATGATAACGATTTCATCGACTTTCTGGAGTTGTACGTGCTCCCTTCAACCGACCACGGAGAGTTAGGTGCACTCATCGCAGGACGGTTTCTGGAACGCCTCGGCTATCCTGACGCACAGACACAACATGTAAAACAGATTATCAGAGAACATACCAAAGGGACAAAACAGACAACACCTGAATCACGAATCGTCAGCGATGCCGATAAGCTTGAACTACTTGGAGCCACATGGGTTGCCAGAGCCTTTCAACGGACTAGTGCGTTTGATAGACGTCTTGGAATTGAATCAGTGCCAGAGCGATTCTTAAGCGGAAAGGAGATGCTTTCGAACGCACTCCACACTGAAATGGCGAAGAAAATGGGGGCGGAGCGATACAGGTTCCTGGTGTCCTTTAGTGAGCAATTTCAGCGTGAATTGAATCTTGAAACATAACCACGACATCACGTTCGCTACGCCGAGAAATAAGACCTAGGGGGGGACACCCCCT
>Ga0315537_1004413_pt1 | contig 10252 bp, 9 predicted proteins | sample SalMarSW160270MG_FD_203091 | JGI IMG/M metagenome (GOLD analysis project Ga0315537, IMG submission 203091) | Salt marsh sediment microbial communities from the Plum Island Ecosystem LTER, Massachusetts, United States - Salt Marsh Sediment SW1602-70 ... | reverse complement strand
TAGAAAATGGCAAGATATATAATTTCTTAATTTCATCATTAAGTTTTAGTTTAGCATTTTTTACAAGAACAATTGGTATTTCATTAATTGCAACAGGTATAATTGCTATCTTATTTTTTAGTAAATTAAAAATAAAAAATAAAATAATTTACAGCCTTTCCCTTGCAAGTATAGGATTATTACCTTCTTTTATATGGAATTTAAAAAATAAATTGCTCTTTGGGTATGCAACATCTGAGTTTTTGTTTCATCCTTTGAAGCTTGATACTTTAAAAGAAATAATAGAAACAGTCTCTATATGGTTTCATCTCTATTTAGTACCTTTCAGGTTTAGTATTATTTTATTGGCAATAATCCTGATCACAATAACTTTAACATCAATATATATTTCCATAAAGACAAAAAAGGGAGGCATCAATAATTCTTATAAACTTAGTTCAAGAATAATTAATATTTTTTTAATTTTTATTTTTTTCTATATATTTTCCTACCTATCTGCCAAAATATTTTTTTATAACGATATAAAATTTAATGGTAGAGCTTTGATACCAGTTTTTATTTCAACTTTTATTATTATCGTTTTATTTATTAAAAGATACCTGGATTATTTTAAAGATAAAATAGTAGTAAAAAGCATTATTTTTATACTCTGTGGAATGCTCACTGTTTTTTACCTTGCAATTATTATATTTTGCATAAAAGGTTCTTATGAAGAAGGCCAGGGTTATAATAGTAGAGAATGGTTGGAATCAGATACTATAAACGAACTGAGAAGCATGGAAATTACTGAAGCAATTTATACAAATAATCCCTATGCTGTTTATTTCTTTTTGGATAAAAATCCCAATCCTTTCCCAGCAAAAATAAATATAAAAACAAAAAAAGAGAACGTCACTTATATGCAGGATCTAAAAAAGACTATGGAAGAAATAAGAGAAAAAAATGGTTTAATTGTCTTATTTGATTTAAGACAGTACTATTTAGCACAAGAAAAAGAATTAATAGACGACTATGAATTAATTCTTGTTAAAGATACCCGGGACGGTTCAATTTATAGGGTAAAATAAAAAGTAAAGAAGAAATATGGTTTATTCCCATAACACCATAGATTGATTTTTATAAATAGACTTTAGATGATTCGTATTAGATTTTTTTAAAAATAATTTTACAAAAATGGAATTTTCGAAGTTTTTATCAATAACCACAGCTTTTTTATCGTCACTAAGAATAATTACACAAAAATTACTATTACTATCAATATAACGTTTTTCAGATTTATCTTCTGCTATTACTTCAACGCAATAGGGCGATTCCCCGTCCCATTCTATGTCCCATGTTTTCATATTCATTTCAATACCATTATCAGACTTCAAAATATCATTTTCTATGTTATAGCTTTCAATTGAATATAAATAATCCTGACCACTATTTTTGTAAAAGTCCCATTCTCCAAAATTAAAAATAAAATGGGCTTTGTCTTTTACTTTGTCTCTTGTTTTATCAGTAGTCACGAGAATAAATGGTGTTGTCCTGTCCGGATGAGTTAAATTGATTATATTTTTTGTCTGTTCTTCAGTTAAATAATAGTTATTTCTTAAGATATCAATTGCAGTTTTTTTATCTGATCCTAAAATACTATTAAGTATTTCGACACTCTTAGCAGTGCTGCCTGCATAATCTTCAAGTGCCAGATATGCATTATCACCGGAAGTTGCAAGCATGTTTAATATGCCATAAGATAATTCTTCATTACTGGTTGAAAGAGCTCTACTAATCCAGTATTCTCTTGAAATACCGGGAGATTTTACGCCATATTCAAAAGCCGGGTTATTTTTCCTTATAGAAAGTGTTTCAACATACCCCATCCTTCCATCAAATGTTACAGGACGCTCTGCTATGGCAGCAAAAAGGTGGCCATAGGCCCAATCAGAAATTACTACAGTTCCCTTTTTAGTATTATTTTTTATCCACTCTGAAACATCCCAGAGATCATCATTTACTATGGGGGTCATATTTGAAATAAGTTTGTAAGAAGGATAAATAGAAAATATTATTACAATTAACAGTATCGACACTGATATAATATTTATAAGGTTTTTTCTTCTCTTAAAAAAATCATTTTTCTCACTATCCTCAATAAGTTTTGGATATTCTATTAATATGCCAACCATAATTCCTGCGCTTACAGCAAGAGGCGGTATAATTAACAAAATAAATCTAACGCCACCTACTATAGTAATAAATACACTTGTTAATACCCAGGCAAAAAGAAATGAGTAAAAAAACCACGTAATTTTGCTAAACCGTTTTTTTAATTTGTGGTTTATTAAGATTCTAAGCATATATATAATACCAATAATGCCTATAAAAAATGCTAAGCTTGAAATGCTAAGCACTGCCAGTATTGAAGATGTTTTCAACTCTGAAACAAGAGAGTATACATCAGGCCAGGGTGACCATGGACTTTCCACTGACATTTTTATAATTACAAAAGGTTCATAAATTATTTTATAAATGTTTGAGAATCCTGTAGTTATGCTTACCAGGAAGAAACTTACTGTAAATGTAATAATTGTAAAACCGATATTTTTTATGTTATATTTTTTTAACTTACACCAGATAAAATAAATAATACCAACCCGCCCAGGCTAATGAAAAAATAAACAATAAAAAAGCCGAAGAACCTGCAAATATAATCAACTTTTTTATACTATTGCTTTGAATAGCTTCAATATAAAGCCAGATGATTGAAAGGGTAAATATCAGTATAAACATATCAGTATCAAAAAAACCAGGAGTTGTTCTCATTGCATAAAAGGGAGATGTCACTGTAAGTATTCCTGCAATCGCTGCACCCCACCGGTTTATAAATCTTCCTGTAAAAAAATATGCAATAATCCCGGCCAGGGGACCAATAAACATTGGTATCCAAAAACATACTTTTATTAAGGCCACATTGGCAAATAAATTTATAAATCTATACACATATGCTGCAACATAGACTATTAGTGGCGGATATTCCATCGGTACTCCTGGTGGATAATATGAATGCATATCCCATTCAATATCATTTATTTTAGTATCACCGAGATATCCGTGATCAAGGAAATTTTTTGTTAAACGGTAGTTATAATAAGAATCACAGTCATACATGTAAGGAAGACCGTTTTGGTCCCGGTAAAATTCTTTTTCACTAATTGGTATGCCAGCAAGACGGATATAATCTAATCTTATAAATAATCCTATAAGGAATATAGTGGTAACAATTAGAAATGTTATAATGAAGCGTTTCTTATTCAATTTAATTCATTAAAAACTTTAAGTATTTTATTGTCTTTAAATTAAATTAAGATTTTTTAGTTTTAGCCTGCATAGACTTGACAGTGTCTCTCTGCCAATGAGTTTTTTAAAAAAAAATTATCATTTCTTTTTTTACAAAAGATTATTTATAAAAATCTTTAAAGTTAGTTTAATATTAATGTTTTTATAATTCAAGACAGAAATGACACAAATAACGGTGATTAATTATGCTGTTAGAAAGAAAAGGAGTGATGATACTGAAAGCCGTTCCTGCTTCAATCAGGTATGCGGTCGCCGGCGGTATTGGCCCTTTCTATCCTTTACCGGAAGGCGGTAAAATTTAATATATAAATTTTCCATCAATAATATTATAATCTTAAATCTAATGGCCAGTAAAAAAATATTTACATTACTTTTTATACAATTATTTTTACTGGGAATCGGAGGTTCCGTTGTCGGACCCTTGATTCCCATACTGTCAGATAATTTTAAGGTCAGTTTAGATATAATCGGTTCCGCTTTATCTTTAAATGCCTTTGGCCTTCTTATAGCAAGCCTGTTTTCGGGAATTCTTTCGGAAAAATTCGGGAAAAAAAATATACTTGCCGCGGGAAGCATATTGTTTACTATCAGTTTCTTAAGCCTATATCTCTCGGGTAATTTTATTTATTTTACCATAAGCTATCTGTTATTCGGGGTGTCCTGGGGGACAATTGCTCTAAACTCCAATTCTTTAATCAGCGATATCTTCGAGCTGAATAGAAGCAGAACGATAATAAGATTAAATATTGGATTCCTGCTGGGCGCCGCTTTTGCCCCGCTTATAGTCAGCGGTATTCTATTTCTGGACATAAACTGGAGATACATATTCCTATCACTGGCATCGGTAAATGCAATCGTATTCATATTGATACTGTTTTTTAGACATGAGAGTCTTAGTGCAAAAAAAAGCAAGGAAGAGCTTCTAAGTTTTTTTTCTGTTTACCGTAAATTTTTATCAAGTATAATTATTATTTTTTGTGCAATTATAAGTTTCCTTCATTTCGGGCTGGGATTCTCTTTTGGGGCCTGGTTTACTACCTACTTTGAAAGCATAAATGTCCCAATAAATATCAGCTCCCTGATACTCAGTTTAAACCTTTTTATCTTCTGCGGAGGCATGCTTGTGCAGAGTTTTCTGGTAAGTAAATTTAATGAAGAAAAATTGATGCGGTTTTTCTCAATACTGGCTTTTATTTTTATGCTCTCATCATTACTCATGGATAATTTAATTTTGAAAATAATCTTTATAATGCTTTTTAACTTCTCCTTTTCAGGTATAGCTGCCATGTCTCTTTCCACAGCCATAAAACAAAACCCCCGATACTCCGGTCCTATTACGGGTGTAATTAATAGTTTCGGTTTTATCGGGACGATTATCTTCCAGTATATGGCAGGCTACCTATCAGAAAATTATTCAGCAGTTGGAATTTTTTACACCAGCCTGGCTGCGTTATTCTTGATGATTATATTTACAAGTATCTTAAACCTTTATTCCAGGGCTCGAGAGAAAATAAGTTAAGTTTTTTTATGTATAATTTAGACATATTAATTTAAATCTTTCATATCTAAATTATCAAAGGTAAACAATTTCTGTCGGTAATATTTTCTTTAGCTTTTTATCAAGTGTCCATAATTTGAGTTTATTTTTTACCGTAAGAACAACCAGTGCACTATCAATAAGGCCAACGCCCTTTTCAAGTAGTTTACTTTCATTGGAATAGATGCCGGCATCTATCCATGCATTATATTCATCCGCCTTTGGCAAATATTCCCAGTACTCAAGAATAATATCCTTTTCACGTTCCGTTTTTACTCCCTGAAGAAGTTCTCCAAAAATACATTCAACAGCTATTATGCATTTTCTCTCCAGAAGTTCCTGCATTAAAGGAAAAATATCCTGATTACCTTTTAAAAATTCAATCCATACACTGGTATCTGCTATTATCCTGATATCTGATTCGTTTTTCATTGTCTGTTAATTTCCCTTGTTTTTTCTGCAGAAAAATTATCTTTGAATTCAAGAGGAGATTCTCTTACCATGCTATTCAGCTCCTTTATTCTTTTTGATGCCAGCCATTCTTTTAAAGCAATGGTTAATGATTCAGTAAGATTTTTGCCTTTTGCATATTTTTTTACTTCGGAAATTAAGTTATCCGATATAATTGCTGTAATCTTCATACGATAAATTATACGATACTATATCTTATAATACAATAAAAAAAGAATAATGAAGGTGTTTTGATATTAATATCCATAATATATATAACAATATTAAAAACTTCGTTTTTACTATTTATTTTTTAATAATGATATCATATAATAATATCAATATTGATATTCATAATGCTATCTTTTTAATTATTTTAGCAATTAAGGTGAGATTAATTGAAGACTTTTATAATAAGAATAGACGACAATCTTTATAAGGAAGTAAAAAAACATGCCGAGCATAACTCTACCAGTATGAATAAATTTATTCTTTCAATAATAGAGGCAGAGTTTGGCTTCACTAAAAAAACAAAAAAACAAAAAAATTATACGGACCTTAATAATCTTTTCGGTAAATGGGGTAAAGAGGATTATAGCCACATTTTAAAAAACATTGATGAACAGCGAAAAATTGACCTGGAATTATGGAAATAAAAAGAGTCTTAATTGATACAAATATTTATATTGAATTTATGAGAGGTAACCGGGAGATTGCACAAATACTTCAAAAAACTGAAATAATTGCCTTCAGTGTAATTTCAATTGCAGAGTTACTTGCAGGATTTAAGAATACAAAAAAAGAGCAAAACTATTTAAAAGAGCTTGATAGTTTTCTGGATTCTCCAAGAATGTTAATTTATGATATAGATAGTGAAACCTCTGAATTTTATGCAAAAATTTATAGTGAATTAAAACAAACAGGAACCCCCATCCCGACCAATGACCTCTGGATCGCTTCACTGGCCCTGCAGCACGGAATAAAGCTTTTAACCCTTGACAGTCATTTTAAAAACGTTCCGGGTATTTTTTTGCTTAAATAAGTAGTTATAATCATTTTGCATACTCTTAAAAGGATATTAAAGCTCTATACTGAAGCTGCTTATGTATCTAATAAAGAATATTACTGACTATTGTATTATTTATCCCTGCATGCATTATTTCAATAGAGATTCGACCCATTTCCTGTTAGCCCAGAGCGAGCAGCCGCCTTCTGATTCATCCAGTATAAACTCGTTTTTTCTTATCTCTTCAAGAAGTTTTGACTGCAGTGCTTCTTTTAATGGCACCTCTTTTAGATTTACATCCGAAAACGGCGCAAAGGGACAGGGCTCAAGATCTCCTTCTGCATTTATATGAATAAAGCCCCTACCCGCAGACAGGCACCCCCCGAATATTTCTTCTTCAGCAGGCAGCCCAATAAAAAGGGCAGAATATTTTTTCCTGTACTCTTCCATAATAGGCGGGATTTTTCTCCTCTGCTCGCCTGTGGGAACCCAGTCACCGGTACCTTCGGCAATGGCCGTATATTCAACATAGAAAAATAACTTACAGCCTTTCTTTACAAGGTCCGCTACAAAAGAATCGTTTGTAAGCGAATCAAAATTTTGCCTGGTAACAGTCAGGGATGTCCCAAAAAATACCGAGTTTTTATTTAGTTTCTCCATAACGGTCCTCAAACGGTTAAAAACGCCTTCCCCCCTGCGGTAGTCGGTCTCTTCGCTATGCCCCTCAATGCTTATAAGCGGGACTATATTTTTATGTCTTTTAATTTGCCCGAGTAAATCGTCATCTATAAGAATACCGTTTGTAAAGACAAGAAAAATCATCCCGGGGAAAGCTTTTATTACCGTTAAAAAATCCTTTCTTACGAATGGCTCCCCTCCTGCCATCACTATAAAAGATATGCCCAGTTCCTTTGCCTGGGTGAGTATGTCTATAATCCTGGCGGTATTAAGCTCTTCTTTTGACTGTATTCTTAAAGCGTTATTGTAACAACCCCTGCAGTTAAGATTGCACCTGTTGGTAATGCTGAATATTATTACAGGCGGCACCTGCAACCCGCTTTTAATCCATTTCGTCCTGCTGCGGTGCGCCCTTCTCTGATTTATTATGGTTTTAAGAAAAAAAAGTGCACTGGAAGGCTTTTTTAGAGAAACTCTTAAAGCATCCTTAAAAGCTCCCAGAGTTGAGATATCAGATATTATATTTTTTTTCCTGTCCATCCGGATGGTATCCTTTATAAAAATAATTAATTAAATTAAAAAATAACCGGTCAATATATTGCCTGTTAATATATTACGGGCCAACATATTGCGGGTCAATATATTACCAGTCAATATAAAACAATCCTCTCCGGCCACGGGTTCTCCAGGGCCAACCTCCAGGTTTTATCTATATACTGGCGGGTGTAGGTCTGTTCGATCAGGTGAAAAAGATAAGCTCCCCTGTCGGTTAATTTATACCCACTTTTATTTTTTTCTATGTACCCGAGTTTCTCTGCCATATAGAATTCAAATTTAAATATATTATCAGTTTTTTTACCAAAAAGCCCGTAAAAATTTTTCTCATCTATTTGAAGTTTGTATGCCGACCAGAAAAGCCAGTAAAGGGCCCTTGTCCTGGGGTTAAACTTTAAACTGAGGGCAGTGGGCAATTTATTTTTTATGTTATTGCTACCATTTTCGTTATTATTAAGGTACTTCGCACCATCATTATTATCATTATTAATTTTTTCTATATCATTGCCTTTAACATTATTATCATTATTATTAAGACACTTTATATATTCCTTAACTGAAAATGTGTTTATCTTAAATATATCCCTGACAAGAGTGGCAGCACTCGGGCCAAAGCCGATAAAATTATCTCTTGTAACCGATGAATACTGGAGCGAATCACCCCTGGAAAATGTCCAGATAGAAGTCCTTATGTAGCCCAATTTCTTGCTTGTATCCACAAGGCTTTCCAGCATTTTCTTTTTTTGCCTGCGGTCAAGCGGTTTATTTTTAAGCCTTGCATAGGAGAATTCAATAAAAGGATAGGTGGAAATCTGGGTTGCCCCATTTTCTGCGGCTGTCTTAAAATCCCGGACTAAATCTTCTTCCTTCTGTCCGGGAATCCCGAATATTAAATCTACATCTACAACATCAAAATTAAATTTCTTTACCAGTTTGAGCTTGCCTGCGCCGTCAATCCTCTCCCTTCCAAGAGCGGATATGCATCTATCCTGAAAAGACTGAACTCCTATGCTTAACATGTTAAACCCGCAATCTTTTAACTTTTCAAGCAGTACCCCGTTTATATCCGCGGGGTGAAGTTCTATTCCCGTGTTCCCTTTTATATTAAATAAATCTTTAACAGTGCTTATTATTTGGGGAAGATAATCTATGGCAAGTGCGGGGGACCCGCCGCCGAAGTAAATACTTTCGATATCTCTTTTGCTGCTGCTTTTCCCCCAGCTTTTTTTACTTTTTCCACCATTTTCTTCATTGTATTTTTCTTTATCATATTTCTCTACGACATCTTCCCCTTTGATATCTTTCCCTCTGTCATATTCCCCTTTGCATGAGAGAGCGGCCGCAACCTCTATTTCCTTTATAAGAGCCCGGATAAAATCTTTAAGAAGGACTTCATCATATTCTACCTTATAGTAAGGGCAGAAAGAGCATAGATCTTTACAGAATGGTATATGAAAATATAATCCGGGATTTTTCACATTTAAGTCAAGCTCACAACGGCAATTGCTACTAAAAATAAATGGTCTTATCGACCTTGCCGCAAATATCCTTATTAAGCTGGTAATCATATTATTTTATTTATTATCTTTCTAAATCTATCCAGATCTATGAGTTTATGTCGTAGACTTTTATCCTGTCTAACTCCCCGGAAGCTTCCTGAAAAGTTTTATTCCTGTATGCAAGTATATCTGATTCATTAAAAAACTTCTCAATTATCCCATAATTATCCGGGCTGTAAACAAATTCAGAAACAGGTTCGCTATCTATATTAAATCTTGAATCATCCTTTACGGCATCCTCATACTTTTCTGCTTCCAGCCATAATTTCATTATGAGGAATGCCAGACTTTTATTTCCGGTAATATATTTCCAGTCTTCGGGATATTTTTCGTAACACCTCTTAAGATAAAGCTCAAGATATGACATTTGTTTTAGCAGACCCCCTCTTGTGTTGCTTGAATGCTTTATAAATTCTTCACAGGCAATAGCACATTTTACAGTTACCGTGTAAGCATTGAGCTCATCCAGTATCATAGTAAAATCAATATCTGAACCTTTGGCCTCTTCACCTTCTACAGTACCGATGTTCCTGTCAGGATCAAGATATGTTTTATCAAAATCATCAGGGTTTTCAATATCCTGGAATAGTTCATATTTTGAAAAAAACATCTTATCTTTCTCTATAAATATTAAAAGGTTTCCAATCATATAAGAATAATATGTTCCCCAGGAATAATCCTTCAAATCTTCAACAAAAAGATATATGGACGGACCGCTTCCACAGTGAGTAAGCTCGTGTACAATTGTAATTATGTCACCTGTGTATTCTTCATAAAAATCCGGTGTCAATGCACTGAAATCAAAGTCCTCAAAACCTTCCAGCCCCTCTAAATTATAAGAATTATTATCATTCAGAAGTTCAAACCAGCCATAGCCGGCAGCATAATCCTGTTTTTGTGTCACTTTTATAAGTGTAAAATAACCTGATGGGTATAAACTTTTAAAGTTCTTTAAATAATCTTTTACCTGGATAAATTTCTCTTCAGAGTATATTTTTTTAAGACTGCTAAAGAACTGTTCTTCCTCCTCCGGGGTTACCGGGTAATCAGACGCATCTGCCAGTTCTTTTTTTATGTGTGTATAATCAATATCCTGGGATTGATTATCAGCTGACTCAGTGAAAT
>Ga0315537_1004410_pt1 | contig 10254 bp, 7 predicted proteins | sample SalMarSW160270MG_FD_203091 | JGI IMG/M metagenome (GOLD analysis project Ga0315537, IMG submission 203091) | Salt marsh sediment microbial communities from the Plum Island Ecosystem LTER, Massachusetts, United States - Salt Marsh Sediment SW1602-70 ... | reverse complement strand
TTTCGTGCGTAGTCCTCTCTACAAACTCAGCAACGGCTTGGGAGTGGGTGACTCGGAGCAGAAAATCAAACAAGCCTTTGGTGAGGACTTCCATCTCGAAGAGGTCCTGGGGAAGGATTTTCTCTTTTACAAGGCCAAGGGTCTTGCATTCGAATTCCACAAGAAGAACCAGACCGTCGCCGAAATCGTTGTTTATAAGCCGGAAGGCGACCATGGTGATAGTGATGCACCAGATCAAGAAGAGCATTCTAAGCATACCATCGTACCTGGGGTGCGCGTTGGTGACTACACCCTTGGCATAAGCAAAGACGAGGTGTTGAAGGAGCTGGGAGAACCAGAGGCCATTCAACTCGGGGAAGACGATGTTGATGTTGTTCATCGCGGGGAAGAAAGGTACAGCCTTAACAATCTTCCGAGTCATTATATTTTGTCCTTTGGTAACATTTCCTTTTGGTTCAATGACGATACACTCGAAGTGATTAGCGTGCATACTCCTCTCTACAAACTCAGCAACGGGTTGGGAGTGGGTGACTCGGAGCAGAAAATCAAACAAGCCTTTGGTGAGGACTTCGATCTCGAAGAGGTCCTGGGGAAGGATTTTCTCTGTTACAAGTCCAGGGGTCTTGGATTCGAAATACACAAGAAGAACCAGACCGTCGCCGAGATCATTGTTTATCAGCCAGAAGGCGATCGTGGTGATAGTGATGCACCAGATCAACAAGATAAATCGAAGCATACCATCGTACCTGGGCTGCGCGTTGGTGACTACACGTTTGACATGAGCAAGGACGAGGTGTTGAAACGTCTGGGAGAACCAAAGTCCATTAATTATGAGGGAGAAAGGTACACTCTTAACAATCTACCGAAAAGGTACTACATACACTTTGACGATATTTCCTTTTACATCTTTGACGGTGCGATCCAAGGGATGACCGTGCATGGTCCTCTCTACAAATTCGCCAATGGGTTGGGAGTGGGTGACTCGGAGCAGAAAATGAAACAAGCCTTTGGCAACAACTTCCATCTCAAAGAGGGGGGGAAGGATATTCTCACTTACGAAGACGAGGGACTCACGTTTGAAATGCACAAGAAGAATAGAACGGTTATGGAGATCAACGTGTCTCAGATAACGAACGATCATGGTGATAGTGATGCAACGAGCAGTGACAAGGTGATAATGCTCAGCGAACAGTCACCTGGGCCGATTACGTTTCCCAAGATAGACCGAAAACCAAAGCCGGAAGAATGGGAACGAGGTGAAATGAAATCTCTTCCGAAATATGACCCGGATTCCACCAATCCATTTCAGATGGATTTACGGTGTAGAGATTTGTCGAACCTCGACTTATCTAATTCTATCGACGACCTGTTGTACGCGACCTTTGATGATAGGACAGTCTGGCCGGCAAGCGATAAGATGCCCCACGACTTCGATTGGCAAAAGATCATGGAACTGGGGAAGAATCCAGGCTTAGGCATCCGCAGTTTGCACAAGAAAGGAATTACCGGTCGTGGAGTGAGTATTGCAATACTCGATCAGCCATTATTAGTTGATCACCAGGAGTATGCGGAACGTCTGCGTTTGTATGAGGAGATTCATATACAAAGTGGAGAGGGACCGGCGATGCATGGGGCTGCTGTCGCATCTATAGCCGTAGGCAAAACAGTAGGAGTCGCCCCTGAGGCAGAGCTTTACTATATCGCTAAGTGGAATTTTGACTGGGAAAAGGAACATACCCCAACTTTGCGATACCTTGCTCAAGGTATTCACAGAATTTTAGAGGTAAACGAGCAGCTCCCAAAAGATAAAAAGATTCGAGTAATTTCAATATCGAAAGGTTGGTTACCATCGCATGACGGTTATGATGAAATCACAGCAGCATGCGAAGAGGCTAAAGCTGCGGGTATTTTCGTTGTCTCTTGCAGTCTTGACCGAGTTTATGGTTTTAGCTTTGGTTGCCTGGGCCGTCATCCTTTGGCCAGTCCTAACTTGTTCGAATCATACGAACCCGGCCTTTTTTGGGCAAAGGGCTTTTATGATGGTGCACAATCGCACTCCGACCGTCTGTTTTTTCCGATGGACTCACGAACAACAGCCAGCCCTTGTGGTATCGATAAATACGTTTTTTATCGTCAAGGGGGTGCGAGCTGGTCTGTCCCATACACCGCTGGCGTTTATGCTCTCACCGCACAAGTAGAGCCTGATATTACCCCCGAGAGATTTTGGGCGTTGGCGATGAAGACTGGCCGAACTATTGAGCTTGAACATAAAGGAGAAAAACGTTCTTTTGGACCAATCATTGATCCTGTTGCGCTTATCGGTACTTTGCAAAAAAAAATGAGGTTGGATAGAAAGGGACGCATCCCCTTTTAGCTACTGTAAAACTGAATGCTTTTCTACTGTAATCTAAAATGCAGGATGTAGAAAGTGTTTAAAACGAGGTTCCTTTTATCGAAAGGAGAACCCAAATGCGTGCCTACTCACGAAGAGATGTGTTGAAACAGGCCTCCCTGGCGGCTTCGGCTGCGGTTGGGGCGAGCCTGGCACGAGTGCCGCTGCTGCACGCGGCGGAGCCTGCCAGTGAGAAGCTGGGGGTTGCTATCATCGGCTGCGGCGGACAGGGCAGACGACTCCCACTGTACATGGCAAGGTCACAGCGACTGGTCGCGATGGTGGATATTGACGACAAAATGATTGCCACCGCCCTCGAGAATATCAAGGAAACCGATGCCAAGCCCAAAATCTATCACGACTACCGACGAATGCTCGACGAGTGTCACAAGGATCTGGACGTAGCCCTGATTGCCACACCTGACCACCATCATGCCCCTGCGGCGGTGCGAGCCATGGAACACGGAATTCACACGTTCAGCGAGAAGCCGCTGGCGCACAACATCCGGGAGTGCCGGGTGCTTGGCGAGCTGGCCAAGAAGAACAATGTGTACACCGCCATGGGCAACCAGGGCCACTACGGGGAAGGTCACCATCGCTTATGCGAGTACATCTGGGCCGGGGCTATCGGAAATGTGACCGAAGCCCATTGCATAGTCGACGACAGCTTCGGCGGTTACGGGGGACGCCCGCCGTCCAGGCCGATACCTGCTCACTTGCACTGGAACGAATGGATCGGACCGGCTCCCTACCGGGACTACCACGACGATCTGCATCCGGAAAAATGGCGAAAGTGGCGTCAATTCGGTACCGGCGGGCTCGGAGACATGGGCTGCCACAATCTGGATGGGGCATTCGATGCCCTGCGCCTTGGGCAGGCTGATCACTACACGGTGAGATGCATCCACCTCAAAGGGGGCAGTCATGAAATGTACCCTTTGAACATAGTCTTGCGGTGGGAGTTCCCGGCGCGTGGTGATATGCCGCCCGTGAAGGTCTATGCCTACGAAAAAGCCGAGGACATACCCGAATCCCTCAAGAAGTTACGCAGGGAACTGCAGACGCCCAGTAGGGTCGGAAGCATCTTTATCGGTGACAAGGGTTACATGTATTCCGGTTCCTTTTGCCAAGACACGCGCATCCTGCCCATAAAGGAACACAGGAAGTACCCCCCGCCTATAAAAACACTCTCTCGCACCGGCGGTGCGATCGATGAGATATTCAACGCCATCAGGAAGGGTAGCCCCCTAACCAATGACTTCACCACCACGTCCGGCCGGCTCACCGAGTGGATCCTCACCGGTCATCTGGCGGCTTTTGCTGGTGTCGACAAGAAGCTTGATTGGGACGTAAAGAAGATGGAATGCACAAACTATCCCCAGATAAATCAGTTTGTCGTCCGGACGTACAGGAAGGGCTGGGAGGTATAGTGCTACGTTTGCATTGTAGTCCTATGCCAGGTGGAAGTTTTGCTCTATCATGAGATTCGTAGAGCGATCTGCCATGCTTATGCTTTATTAAGGAATTGACTCATATCTTTGACCTGTATCAGCGGCATGCAACATTTAGATTGCAAGTGCGAGATTTTTACATATTACCTGCCAAGGAAATAAAGATATATAATGTTGTTTGAAATAGAGGGACGCCACCCTATTTTTAGCCAATGAAAAATACTGTGCTATCTGTTCGGTATAACAAGGCTATGGCAATCGAACCACAGCAAGCGAGAAGACAAAAGACGCTTATATCTTCTGGACTCGCGGTGGATTGAGTTGGGGGGCACCCTATATTGCCGGAGTCGTGGCATTAGGTATGCAGGTCAATCCTGATTTAAGTGTAGATCAGATTGATAAACTACTATATGAGTCGGGTTGGGACTTCCAAAGGGGCAAGCTGATCAATCCGATTGGCTTTGTTGAAACTGCTAAACATACTATTGACTAGGCAGACTACCGAAATGTCTGAGAGAATGGAGAAAAGCCAGGAAAAGTAAAAAAGTAGGAAAGGGATATCTTGGCCTTGAGCTTAATGACAAGCTCCTTCATGTCGATGGATGGCTCGGGGGTAAGGCAATTGACGAGTACAAACGCTTCTGCCATGATGTAGACAATCGTTTTGCGAATGACGGCTTATCATTTCATGTGCGACAGAGTACTACTTTCGTGGACAAAGACGGGTAGGCGATGACAACTTTACGCTGATTTCTTTTTGTCTTTTGCGGCGGATTTGGCTTTTTCGGTGGACTTTGATTCTTTGGATTTGGTTTCGGCGGTCTTGGTTTCGGATTCTTTTTTTCCTGTGTCTTTGTCGGTGGTCTTTTTCTCGTTTTCTTGAGCTTTTTTATAGCTTTCGCTTCTGTAATCGGTCTCGTAGAATCCCGAGCCTTTGAAGATTACTCCCGCTCCGGCACCGATTAGCCGTTTCAATTTTCTTTTTTTGCACTTTGGGCATGTGCGCAGAGGTTTGGCTGTTATACTCTGAAAGCGTTCAAACTCACATCCACAGCTCTCACATATATAATCATAAGTCGGCATTTTCGTTATATCCCAGCATATCGAGGGTCAAAACACTCTGCTTAAAAAACTTACATTTTATGTCTTGTTTTGAATTTTGTATTTTGGTAATTCGTATTTGTTTCGGATTTCGATATTCGGATTTCGGATTTATACGACATACGCAATACGCATCACGCAATACGCAATGCGATACTACTCCACCTCGGTTCCGTCCTCTATTTTCTGTCCTCCGTCCTCTGTCTTCTGTCCTCTGTCTTCTGTCAGTTTATTAACAATCACTTTACTTGGCCGAATAACTCGGCCGTTGAGTTTGTATCCCTTTTGAAACTCTTCCAGAACAATATTATCTTCCTCCTCTGGCTCAGTCTTTTGCATCATTGCTTCGTGCAGGGCCGGGTCAAAGTTTTCGCCCGGTGCCTTTATCTGCTCGACGCCGTGCGATTTTAATATATCGAGCATCTGGTCGTATATAATCTGAATACCTTTGACGAATACGTCCGAATTTTCCGCCGAGTCTGCATTTTGCAGTGTATGTTCGAAATTATCCAGAACCGGCAGCAGGGTTTTTATTATCCTTTCTTTTTCGTAGCAAATCGTATCGGCAATTTGTTTAGGGGCTCGTTTCTGGAAATTCGCATAGTCGGCACTGACTCGCTGCAGCTTGCCGAAAAGCTCATCTTTTTCTTTTTGCAGACTCTCTATAGTCCGGCGAAGCTCTTCCAGCTCGCTCTTGGTTTCCTTCTGCGAATCTTCGGTTTTTGTTTTTTCTTTTCTCTTCTGTTTCATCAGTTGTTACCAAGATGTTTTTTCAGTTTTTCGAAAAAGCGTTTGGATTGCGGGGAAACGCTTTTATTTTCGCTTTTGGCGAATTCTCTCAGCAGCTCTTCTTGTTTTGCGTTTAGTTTCACAGGTGTTTCGATAGTAATTTGCACGAGCTGGTCGCCGGTTCTGCGTGTTCTTATATTCGGCAGGCCCTGGCCTTTTATTCTAAAGATGCTTCCGTACTGTGTTCCCGGTGGGATTTTCAATCCTTGTGTGCCGTTCAAACTTGGCACGTCAACAGTTGTTCCTAAAGCAGCCTGTGTAAAGCTTATGGGCACAACTGCAATGAGGTCATTTCCGTCGCGTTGCAGAAATTCGTGCGGCTTTATTCTGACGTAGCAATAAAGGTCGCCTTTTGGCCCACCGCCTCGGCCGGGCTCACCTTCGCCGGCGACTCTTATACCCTGTCCTTCGTGGACACCGGCTGGGATTTTGATTTCGACGACTCTCTTTTTTGGCACTCTGCCGCTGCCTTTGCATTTCCGGCAGGGGTTGGTAATGACCTGTCCGCTGCCGCCGCATTGCCGGCATGTCGAGACCATCTGGAAGAACCCACCGCCTCTTGCAACCTGACCACTTCCGCCGCAGGTTGGACATCGCCCCGGTTTGCTTCCTTTGGCACAGCCGCTGCCCCTGCATTCGCTGCATATATCCTGGCGTGTAAATTCGATGGTCTTCTCAGCGCCTTTGGCGATGTCGTTGAGCGTTAGCTCCACGGCGGTTTCCAAATCGTAGCCGCGGGTAGGCCCTGCACGTCGGCTTGACCTTCGGTGGCCACCGAAGATACCGCTGAAGAAATCCTCGAAGCCGAACATACTGAAAATATCTTCGACGTTCATTCGGGAGAAGTCGTGCATGCCGGCTCCGCGGAGGCCTTCGTGTCCGAGCTGGTCATAACGCCGTCGCTTCTCGGCGTCGCTCAGGACCTCGTAGGCCTCGGCGCATTCTTTGAAGTTGGCCTCGGCCTTTTTATCGCCCGGATTCTTGTCCGGATGATACTTCATCGCCATACGCCGATATGAGCGTTTAATATCATCGGCAGAGGCGTTCTTCCCCACGCCTAAAACTTCATAGTAATCCCGTTTGGCCATAATACCTTGTGGAAATCCGAAACAATATCTAATGACCGAAATTCAAATGACCAAAACAATTAAGTTTTGAAAATTTGAACATTAGAATTTTGAATTTGTTTCGGATTTCGTGCTTAGGATTTCGAATTTATTTTCTACCGTACCGACCCGGCTATTGGCTCTTCGTCTTTATCTTTTAATTCTGTTACCAGGACATTAGTAGTCAGCATCAGGCCGGCTACTGAAGCAGCCATTTCTAATGCGGTTCTGGCAACCTTTGCAGGGTCGATGATTCCCGCCTTAAACATATCGACGAACTGTCCTGTATTTGCGTTATAGCCAATGTTCTTGCCTTTTTCGAGAAGCTTGGCTACGACCACATCGCCTTGCTCACCGGAGTTTTCAACAATTTGAGTTGTTGGTGCTTTAAGCGCATTGGTTACAATGTCAAAGCCGATTTTTTCATCGCCTTTGGCCCTTGCTCTGGCCTTTTCTACCTCACCGATGGCTCGCAGGAACACGATACCGCCGCCTGCGACGACGCCTTCCCCGGCCGCTGCCCTCGTGGCGTGCAGCGCATCTTCCAGCAGGTCTTTGCGCTCTTTCATTTCCGTTTCGGTTGCAGCGCCCGCTTTGATAACGGCTACTCCACCGGTCAGCTTGGCTAAGCGTTCCTGTAATTTTTCGCGGTCATAGTCACTTGTTGTCTTTTCAATTTGATTGCGGATTTGCTCACAGCGGGCGGTAATGTCTTTCTTTTTGCCGGCGCCTTCGATTATTGTCGTCGTTTCTTTATCCACGACGATTTTTTTGGCCTGGCCCAATTGCGAAAGCTCGATGCTTTCGAGCTTGATTCCTAAATCTTCGGTAATCACCTGCCCACCGGTCGAGATACCTATATCGGCCAACATCGCTTTTCTGCGGTCACCGAAGCCGGGTGCTTTCACCGCGCAGGTCTTCAACACGCCTTGCAGCCGATTAATAACCAGTGCGGCTAATGCCTCACCTTCAACATCTTCTGCAATAATCAGCAGCGGCCTGCCAACTTGAGCAATCTTTTCAAGCAGAGGGATAAGCTCCCGAACGTTGGATATCTTCTTTTCATGCAGCAGAATATAGGCGTTTTCAAGGACAGCTTCAAGGGTATCGGCGTTAGTCATAAAATACGGTGACATGTAACCCTTATCGAACTGCATACCTTCAACTACGTTCAGCTCGTTTTCCATTCCTTTGCCTTCTTCGACCTCGATAACACCGTCACTGCCGACCTTATCGATTGCATCGGCTAAGATTTCACCGACCAACGGGTTGTTGTTTGCACTGATGGTCGCGACCTTTGCAATGTCACTGTGGCCTTTTACAGGCACGCTCACCGATTGGATGAATTTCGTAACAGCTTCCGCTGCTTTGCTGATTCCCCGCTGAATGGCCATCGGATTCACGCCGACCGTTACGTACTTGAGCCCTTCGGTGTAGATCGCTTCTGCCAGGACAGTTGAGGTTGTGGTGCCGTCACCGACAACGTCGGAGGTTTTGCTGGCCACCTCATTGATCATCTTTGCACCCATATTTTTGAATGGTTCGGGCAGCTCGATTTCCTTGCTGACCGTGACACCGTCCTTGGTTACCTTCGGAGAACCCCAGCTTTTATGCAGAATGACGTTTTTGCCGGTTGGCCCAAGTGTAACTTTTACTGCTTCAGCTAATTGTGACAGACCATCTTTGAGCTGCGCTCGTGCTGTATCGTCAAACATTAATTGTTTTGCCATTTTTCATTACCTCTTTTAATTTTCTTTTTATCAGTTTTTAGCTCAGACTTTATGGACTGCGAACTACAAACTACTGTTTTATTTTTCAACAATTCCGAGAATGTCACTTTCTCGCAGAATTACATACTTTTCGCCGTCGATTTCGATTTCGTTGCCGATGTATTTTGCATAAATAACTTCGTCTTTTTTCTTTACGGACATCTCAGCTCGTTTGCCGTTATCGAGCAGTTTGCCCGGGCCGGTAGCTACTATTTTACCTATCTGCGGTTTTTCTTTTGCAGTATCCGGCAGAATGATTCCGCCGGACGTTTTCTCTTCGGCTTCTGATTGTTTGATTACAATTCTGTCATCCAGGGGTTTAAGTTTCATAACTCACTCCTTATCTATTTTAGTTCCACTTTTTAGTTCTCATTTTGCCTTATTATAAAGGCTCCTGCAAAATTGAGGTTAGGCATATATTATTTAAGAAAATCTGTTTTTTTGATTTTCTTAAATAATCACCCAACTGATTATTACACAATGACTTACTGTTTGAAAAGAAAAAACAAAAAACGATTTTTTTCTTTTCAAAGTATGCCTAACCTCAATTTTGCAGAACTCATCTTATTATAAAAAACAGGGTGGCACCCTCAAACTTGTTTGGGGGTGGACCTTAACTCTTAATTTCAAGCACCACAACAGTATTAATCGCATCCGGTGCCTCACTTGGCACGCTAACAACGACCTTATCCTCATCTTCACGTCTAACGGATAGTTTAGCACGTTTCTTGTCAGCCAGCAGGTATGCTTTTTTAACCTTGTTTTTCAGGCCTGTTACTTCCAGTTTGCTGTTTGTCGGCCAGTCGAATACGTGCAGATACAGCTTGCCGGGCTTTGCAGTACATCGGCCCCACGATACCTTACCGAGCGGACTGGCCGTCGTTCCGTAAATGCTTTCGCTGTTTACCTCCATCCACTCGCCCATAGCCGCCAAACGCTCAACACTCGCACCTGGAATAAGGCCCTCGGCGGTAGGCCCCACGTTCAGCAGGAAGTTGCCGCCTTTGCTGGCGATGTCCGCCAGTTTGTGTAACAGGTCCTTGGTCGATTTCCAGTTGTGGTCATAGGATTTATAACCCCACGTATTGTTCATCGTCATACAGGATTCCCAGTCAACGCCCGGCAGACCTGTCGCTGGAATCTGCTGTTCGGGAGTCCCGAAATCGCCGGCATATTCCTCGCTTTTGCTCAGACCTTCCATCCCTTTGCGTCCCTTGCCGACACGATTGTTTATAATGATGTTCGGCTGAAGGGCTAAGACGTAATTAAACATGTCTTTGCCCATCGGCTCGGTCCAGTCCTTTATCCACTCACCGTCGAACCACAACACGCCAAGAGGACCGTAATTTGTTATTAGCTCTTTGAGTTGTGGTTTCAGATAGTTATCGACATATCGGGCAAAGTTGGGATTCGATTGCTTCGTGTCGTTATAGTTGGGGTAGAAAGGCCTTTGTGCATCAGGATGGTGCCAGTCCATTATCGAGTGGTAGAAGCAAAGCTTGATGCCCTGTTTCTTGCACGCTTTAGACAACTCTTTGAGTATATCACGCTTAAACGGTGAAGCATCAATGATGTCGTAGTCCGTTACCTTTGAATCCCACAGACAGAAACCGTCGTGATGCTTGCTGGTGATGACTATATACTTC
>Ga0315537_1004409_pt1 | contig 10258 bp, 5 predicted proteins | sample SalMarSW160270MG_FD_203091 | JGI IMG/M metagenome (GOLD analysis project Ga0315537, IMG submission 203091) | Salt marsh sediment microbial communities from the Plum Island Ecosystem LTER, Massachusetts, United States - Salt Marsh Sediment SW1602-70 ... | reverse complement strand
GTCCCACGTCCCGGTGGGGGAGGGCGAGCAGCCCGGCGGCGATGACAGCGGCGGTGACCAGGCACAGCATGATCACCGGGAGCGGCTCGAACGAGGCGGCGGGCATCGACGGGACGTGCTGGAACGGCGAGAGGTCGACGACCCAGGCGGGGAGATCGAGCGCCGTTGCCAGCAGGCTCGCCACCACCGAAAAGACCATCGGCACCCAAGCCAGGACCGCCCATCGTGGCACCGATGCACACAGCAGGAAGGCGATTGCGCCGAGCACGGCGACGCCGGCCGCCATGGTGATTCCCGTCGCCAGGATCGTCACGATCCGGGAGCCGTCATGGAGCACGAGCGCGGCGCCGAGGCCTTCGGCGAGGCCGCCGAGGACCATCATGCCTGCCAGCGCCCCCATGGCAACGGCGAGGTGGCTCGCCGCCCACCGGATCCGCCGGGTCGGGGTGGCGAGCAGGGGATCGACCCGGCCGGCGGCCTCTTCGGCCCGCATTCGAAGCACGGCCCCGACCACGAAGCCGGCGGCGAGGAAACCGACGATGAGGACCCCGGTGGTGAGAAAGATGTCGGTGATGGATCCGGTCCCCAACGCGGCGAGGGCGTCGCTCATGGCGGGGTTGTCCGCTGCCATCTTCTCCGCCTGATCGGCGACAACTCCGAAGAAGAACGCTCCGGCGACGACCCCGGCTGTCCAGCCGGCGACCGAACCCCGGTGCAGGCGGGTCGCCAGCACCAACAGGGGGCGGCGATCCGATTCCAGTCCTGGCCGCCCCGGCCGCGGGGCGACCCAGCCCGCTCCGAAGTCGCGATGCTCCGAGACGAACGCGGCCACCATCAGCAGCCCGGCGGTGAGTGCGACAGGGAGGGCGAGGACGAGCCATTGCTCTCCCGCGAACGCCCGAATCGCTTGCGACCAGTGGATCGGTGAGAACCAGCTCACCCAGGGTGCCGACACGTCACCGTAGGCACGAACGATGAAGGCGATACCGAGCACCATCAGCCCGAGACCGCTGGCGGCCCGTGACGAGGCGGCAACCTGGGCGGTGACGAGCGTGATCGCGGCGAACGCCATCCCGGCTGCGACGAGCGCGGCGCCGAAGGCGACGGCACCGATCGGCGGGTAGCCGGAAGCGATGACGGTGAGGGTGACGGCCGACGCCGTGATCAGTTGGGCAACGAGGACGGCGAGCAACCCGGCTCCCGATCCCGCGTAGCGCCCGACCGGTGCCGAGCGGACCAGCTCGGCGCGCTCGGTTTCCTCCTCGAGCCGGGTATGGCGAATGGTCATGAGGATGGCGAACACGGCGACGAGCACGATCGACCAGATGGCGGTCTCGTTGATGAAGATCGCCCCGGTGGTCGGGTGGTCGAGCCCGTATCCCGGTCCGGACTGCACGATCAACGCCGCGTTCCCGCGAGTCACCTGCGCGTACTCCAGCCGCCCCTGGTCCGTGGAGTAGAGGCCGTGGACGCTGGCGGCGGATACCCCGACGACGGCGGCGATCGAGGCCGCCCAGACGGGGATGCGAACCCGGTCGCGGCGAAGCGCCAGCCGCAGCAGGCGGGCGGTCCCGGCGAAGCCTCCATCTGCGACCCGGGCCGGGTCAGCCACCTGCGACGGAGCCTGGCGTTGCTCGATGCCGCCGGTCAACGCGCTGCTCCCTCTTCGGCTCCGGCCGCCTCGTCACCGTAATGACGCAGGAACAGTTGCTCGAGGGTCGGTGGCTGACCGAACAGCGAGCGCACCCCGGCGGCGTGGACCGCATCGAAGGCCGGACCGACGGCTTCGGCGTCGGCGTCGAACGTGGTCGACCGTCCCGAGACGTGCACGGACCGCACCCCGGGAATCGAATCCAGGCCGGCGACCGGGCGTTCCGTCTCCACGACGTACGAGGAACTGGTGATGTGGCGAAGCTCGGCGAGCGTGCCGCGCTCCACCGCTTTGCCACGTCGGATGATCGTCAACCGATCACACAGCTTCTCCACCTCGGCGAGGATGTGGCTCGACAGCAGCACCGTCCGCCCCTCCGCCTTCACCTCGAGGATGCATTGCTGGAAAACGGACTCCATCAGGGGATCGAGCCCGGAGGTCGGCTCGTCGAGGACCAAGAGCTCGGCGTCCGAGGCAAGTGCCGCCACCAGGGCCACCTTCTGCCGGTTGCCCTTGGAGTAGGTGGAGGCCTTCTTGCGCGGGTCGAGCTCGAATCGCTCGATCAGATCGTCCCGTTTCCGCTGATCGACACCACCCCGCAGCGCCGCCAGGATGTCGATCGCCTCACCGCCCGACAGGCTCGGCCACAGGCTCACGTCGCCGGGGACGTACGCCAGCCGACGATGCAGCTCGACGGCCTGTGTCCACGGGTCGGCGCCGAAGAGCAGCGCGTCGCCGGCATCGCGGCGGAGGAGACCGAGCAGGACACGGATCGTCACCGACTTGCCGGCGCCGTTGGGGCCGAGGTAGCCGTGCACCTCACCTGGCTCGACCTCGAGGTCCAATCCGTCGAGTGCGACCGTGCTCCCGAACGTCTTGCGCACCTGCCGAAGAGAGATGATCGGTTCCACCGCACGCTCCTTCCGATGTGCACCTACCGAGTTGGTTGTCAGTGACTCTTAGATGAAAGTCACTGTCATTCTATCACCGAGTGCGGCATGAGGATCACCGGGTGTGGCATGAGGATGGTCACCTGGCCCGCCCGGCACGAACCGTCGCCTCACTGATCGCAGGTGGCACTCAACCGGAACGGTTGGAACGTGCTCCCGTCCGGGAGGAGCATGAACGGAGCCAGGTTCGGGTCGAGGGGATCGTTGAGGAACGCCGTCCCGGAGGCAACCAACGTGGCGCCATCCAGAGAGAGGGTATCGAGCGTGCCCGGGGCCGGTTGCACGAACGTGAGCATCCAGGCGTAGGGCTGGGAGTTCAGTTCGACGAGCACCTCGAAGCGCGCCTCACCGGTACCGCTCGTCGCCGCGTCGAGGTACTCGATCGTGATCGTGATCTCGCGCTCCGGGGCCTCCACGTACCGGCTGGTGGCGTGAAACGAGCCGTCGTCGACCGAACACCGCCACTGCGGCTGGAACCCGCCGGAGTCCACCACCATCGGATCGGGGCCGAACCCGAAGGTCAGCTCACCCACCGTCAGCGTGTCCGGACCCGTCGCCGCCGGGCCGGGTCCGCTGTCGAGCGGAGCGTCCTCCGGTGCCGGGGTCGATGTCTCCACCAGGAACGCGGCGTAGGCGAAGCTCTCGTCACCGGTGAGGGCGACATCGAGGACGCAATCCGCCGTCAGGTCATCCCCGGTGACCCCAACCTCCCGGCACACCTCCAGCGCCGCCTCCTTGGCGGCATCCCTCAGGCTCCCCACGTTCGTCTCCGCCGCCGGGAAGCCGGCGATCGTGAAGCTGGCGGTACTCTCCCCGGGGCCGTAGTGGAACAGCGACTCGTCATCGTCGATCCGCCAGGTGTCGACGTACTCCGGGTAGAACGTTTCGAACCGCGTCGCGCTCGGATCGAGCACGGTCCCGTCTCGTGTCACCAGGTCGTTGCCGGGGTCGCCGTCGCCGTCACCCAGCATCCCGGTCGACGGGGCCCCCGACGGGACGACCAGCATCGTGAGGTAGCCGTCGTGGTTCTTGATGGTGGCCGCGGTGCCGTCGGGCCACGCCACCACCCACCCCGTCGGGGACCAGAGGAGGGCACCGTCTCCGACGGATATCGACTCGCCACGGGTGAGGTCGGCCGTTTCGTCATCGATGTAGGTGTCCCCGCCGGCATGCATCGATACCGAGTGCCCGTCGACGCCGGCCGCCACCGCGGTGGCGACCGACACCACATCGGAGCCCTCGAAGGGTTCGGTGCGAAGCTGGAGGGAGGCGACACCGTTGTCGAACAGGGCGAATTCCCCGGCGGCCTGGTTGGCGTATCTGGTGCCGTCGAATGCCAGAACGTGGACGTCCCCGTAGACGGCGGCGGGGGCGGGGATGCCCAGGAAGAGCTTGGTGTCTCGGTAGCGCGGTGGGATGGGGTCGCACGTGACGGGGCCGGGCCCGGGCTTCTCCGTCGTCGTCGTGGCGTCGTCGGCCGGGTCAGGGTCGCTCGATTCGCCGACCGCGCCGGATTCCTCGCCGTTCCGCTTGTTCATCCCGGCGGCGATCGCCTCGCAGGCCTTCACCGCCCCGACCGTGGCGAACTGGGTGGTTGCGAGTTCCCTCGAGATCCGGACGCCTAGCGAGGGGATGGCGACGGTGGCCGGGTCCACGAGGATGAACCCCCAGTCCCCCGTGGGGAGGCTGTCGTCGAGGATCTTGACCTGATTGAGGGCTGCCCGGTATCTCGCCGCCGCCAGGATCGCGTTTTTGGTCTTCCGCGACATGATGGTGGAGCCCTTCACCGCCGTCACGGTCCCGTCGATGACCGTGGCGATCCCCCCGTCACCGGCGAGGAAGGAGATCAGCCCTCGATTCCAGCGGGAGACGAACAACTCGTCGTCCGAGAGGCCGAGCTCCTCGGACGGATCGCCCGGCAGCGTCTGGCCGAAGAGATAGACGGAGGTGAGGGTGTCGCCGGGCTGGACCGAGGTGAACGTGATGTCGACGAGCGACCGGTCGTCCGGGCCGACATGCGTCCGGCGCTCACCCAGGTCGGCGGTCACGATCTCCACCAGCAGCGGGGCGCTCGCCGGCTCGGTGTCGGCCAGGATGTCGGCTGCTTCCGTGTTGCCCGCGGCACGAAGCGACGAGATCAGCTCGGCGGTCGTGTTCGCTGCCACCTCCGCCGTGGCGTTGAAGAGACCGAAGCTCACCGACAGTGAAGGCAGAACGGCTCCGTCGCCGTCCACCTCCTGCGCCTCGATGGAGTCGGTCGAGGCGAAGGTGAAACCGCCTGCCAGATCGACCTCCTCGCCCGCCCCGGTGGCGGCCCGGTCGAGGACCTCCTGATAGAAGCTGACCAGGCCGTCGCCCGTCTGCTTGGCCATGTCGATGTGGATGGCAAAGTCCTGCACGGTCTGGGTTCCACCCAACACCTGCTCCATCAGGTCGGTGCCCGGCGGCGCCGGCGACACCGACGTGGTGGTGGCTTCGTCGGGTGCCGCCGTGGTGCACGCGGCAGCCAGCAGCGCCAGGGCGGCGGCGAGCCCCCGCCACGCCGGCCGCCCCGGCACTCGCCGGCTCCGGAACGGGGCCCGGAAACGCATCTCGGGATCTCCCCGGCCCTTCCCGCCTACCCGCAGGTCACCACGATGGAGCCGTTCACCAGCGGCTGGGTGGAGTCCAGGCCGTCCGTCATCGGTCCGGTGGCAGAGAACCCCGACGCGCCGGTCTCCACCTGGATGTCCTCGCCGCCGGGCAGCGAGGTATTCATCGTGAGGAAGATGGGTGGATCGACACTGAAGTCGATCATGCTTCCCGCCGCATAGGTCGGTGTCATGCTGGTATCGACATCCAGGGTCGTCGTACCGTCGGTGGAGCCGAAAACGGAGGCGTGGCCGTCGATGCGGCATTCGCCGGCAACCCGATACTCGGTGCCTTCCACGGTTACCACGGCTTCGCCTTCGCTGACCGCCTCGGGCTGGTGTTCGAGGCGGGCCTCTTCGATGTCGGCGTTCTGCTCGATGACGGCCGACAGGCCGGTGTCGTCGGGGAAGCCAAGCATCCCTTCGCTGGTGCCCAGGGTGATGAGACCGACGCCGTTCTTGGCGAGAACGATCTGGTGGTTCACCGCGTCCTCGCCAATCAGCTCGTATCCGGCGTTGACGAGGTGGTCGCGGAGATCGGGGAGCAACTCGTCGATGCCGAGGCTCGAGGAGACGCCCCCGAACTCAAGCGTGCCGGTCGTGGTGTTGCTCGAGGAACCGACGAAATGAAAGTCGGGTGGGAGATAGAAGTCGCTCGGCAACCAGTCGGGGGCCTCGTCGATGCCCAGCTGCATCTCGCCTTCGTCGGTGCTGATCTGGAACGAGTCGTCGCCGTTGACGGCGATACCCGCCCCGTCGCCACTGCCGTCACCGATGGTGATCTGCAGGTCCGGTTGGGTCGTGCCTTCCGCAAGGTTGTCGGCGAGGTTGCCGGACCCGCATGCGGTGAGGGTGGCCATGACCACCACCACGACACATAGGAGACGGCCCAAACTGCGTCTTGATGTCATCATCTTCTGTCTCCTCCACTGCAACGGCATGCCGGTCCGGTGAGCAGGAAGCTAGAGGGCAGCCCTAAACACCTGCTTAAGGCGTCGCGGTGGGGATCAGGCCCCGTTGGGCCGGGCCCCGCGTGCCGCGGCTGCGCGCACGAACCGCGCCGCATCGGCGACGGGATCGTCGGTGGTGGCGGGAACCCCGTCGACCTGAGCTTTCAGCTCCCTGCCAGTGGGGGAGACCTCGAGTGGGAGCCACCCGAACCTCTCGTAGACGTCCTCGATCCAGGCGATGAGGCCGGCGGCGAGTCCGGAGTCTCCGACGGCGAGCGCGAGGCCGGCAACGGAGACGAGGACCTGGGCGATATCCACCTCGTCATCGGTAGGGACGGGCTGTATGGCGTCGCCGAGGTGCTGCGCCGCCGTGGCCACGTCACCCCAGGTGATCTCGATATTCGCCTGTTCCACCAAGGCTCCGGCGAGAGCGATGGGATCATCGACGGACCGGGCGAGACGCTCGGCGCGGTCGGCGTGTTCCCGGGCCGCCTCGGCATCGGCCCGGCGCCAGGCCGCGTGGGCACGCCAACGCTCCGCCTTCGAAACCTGCCGGGTGTGCCCGACGTCCTCCAGCAAGCCGACCGCCTCGGCGAGCAGGTCCTCTCCCTCCGCCGCATCCCCATTGAGAGATTCGTCGAGGCCCCGGAACAGGAGACATTGCCCGAGTTCGAGCCGGCAGTCGTCCATCTCGCGGTAGAGCGAGGCCGCCTCCTCCAACATCGCCGCGCCGTTCTCGAACCGGCGCTTCTGGTGGATGAGGCCACGGCCGTAGAGGGCGTCGGCGACAGCCTTGGTGTCGGCGGTGCGGCGCCCGATATCCAAGAGCGCGTGGTAGTGGCGGTCGGCGGCGTCGTAGTCGTGAACCGCCCAGGCGAGGAACCCGGAGACCCGATGGAGGCGAGCCCGGTCGGGATCCTCCAGCTGCTCGATGGGGACCTCGTCCAGCCAGGAACGGCCTTCCCACCCCAGAAAGCGCGAGTACCAGTAGCGCGAGAGGGCCTCGGCGACCTTGGTGAGCCCGCCGAAGTCACCTTCGGCCTTGAGATGAGACAGGGCGCTCCGGTAGTCGGGGATCTCGACGTCGAGCATGGCGAACGCCTCGGCCTGATCAGGGCGGGACGACGCCAAGGTCACCAAGTCGGCCGATTGAAGGTACGAGGTGGCATGACTCGCGGCCAGCTCGGGACGGCGGCTGGGTTCGAGACGCGCCCCGGCGAGCTGGCGGATCGGCTCCAACATCCGGTAGCGGGTCGTCCCACCGGACCACTCGACCGCCATGAGTGAGGCATCCACCAGCCGGGATACCGATCCGGCGGTGGAAAGAGCCTGGGCGGAAGGGGCACAGATCGACTGGGCGCGTTCGAGCGTGAACGGTGCGGCGAACACGGAGAGGGAGCACAGCAAGTCGTAGTCCTGCTCCGGGATCAACTGGGCACTCCACTCGAAGGCGGTGTCGAGGGCACTCTCTCCACGTACCTGCTGCAGGAGCCGACCGGTGTCTCGCAGCCCCAAGCTGGGGATCCATCTCGACACCAGCTCGATCCCGAGCGGGATACCACCCAGGTGGATGCACAACGAGCGCATGTCTTCGACAGCATCCGGGTTGGGTACGAAGGAACGGTCGACACCGCGGACCCGGTCGATGAGGAGGGCAATCGACTCCTCCGCTCCGGTGTCGAGCGGTTCGAGGCGATGGATCGATTCACCCGGGACCGACAGCGGGACGCGGCTCGTAGCGAGAACCCGCGATGCTCCTGGTTCCGCCATGAGGGCCGTCAACAGCCGGCGCACCGGCTCCTTCAGGTGCTCACAGTTGTCGAGGATCAGGAGGATCGGTCGGGAGCGGAGCGCTTCGGCGAGATGCTCCAAGGTATCGGTCTGCCCGCTGGCCCCGGTGGCCGAAACGACGGTGGCAGCCAGCGATCTCGAGCTGTCGGCGCCGGCCAATTCCGCCAGCCAGACACCACCCGGCCAGCTCTCCAGAAGCGCTCGGCCGACCTCGACGGCGAGGCGCGACTTGCCGAATCCGGGTCCACCGGTCACGGTAACGAGTCGGGTCTCGGCCAGACGCTTCAGGATCGTCTTCAAATCCTCGAGCCGGCCGATGAAGCTGGTGGTGGTCGCGGGGAGATTGTGGGGCGTAGCCAACGACGGCTGCGTTCCGAGCGTCGGGTCGTGAACCAAGATCCGCTCTTCCAGATCTCTGATGGTGTCGTTGGGTTCGATGCCCAGTGTCTCACCCAGCGCTCTGCGGAGGTCCCGGTATTCGCGCAGCGCCTCGCTCTGCCTGCCGGTGCGGTAGAGCGCCAGCATCATTTGTTCGCGGAACCTCTCGTGGAGGGGATGATCCCCGATCAGCTTCTTCAATCGTGGGATCGCCGGTTCGTTCTGGCCGAGGGCGAGCAGGGAGTCGATGTGCAGCTCGAAGAGCCCGGTGTGGGTCTCATCGAGGCGAACCACCTCGCCGAACGCGAACTCCTCGTCTGCCACCTCTCCGAAGGGGGTGCCACGCCACAGATCGAGAGCCTCCTCCGCCTGATCTCTGGCCCTGTCCCACTCTGTTCGACGCCCTGCCTCCCGTGCACCCTGCGCGAACGACTCGAAGTGGGCGCGGTCGTACCAGAAGCGACCCTGGTCGAGCCGGTACCCGCTTCCGGTGGTCAGCACGACCTGGGGAAGGCGCTTGCGGAGACTCGAGATGTGCACATGGACCGAGGTGCGGGCACTCGGTGGCGCGTCGTCGCCCCACATCCGATGGATGATCGTGTCGGTGGAGAGCTCCGTGGTCGGGTCGAGGAGCAGGATGGACAGCAGACGCCTGGGGGCAGGGGGAAGGCGAACCTCGACGCCGTCGACTTCCACGGTCAGCGGTCCCAACACCCCGATCCGCGTCGACCGATGCGCCGGATCGCCCTCCACCTGCACGCCTCCACCTCTTAAGGGATCGTTTAGCAGTCGCCCGTACCTTAGGTGCCGACATGGATCGGCGAGAGAGAACAACGGGCGCGAACGCACGCCACCGGCACCTCCTGGCGGTGGCGTGGCTGACGATGGCGATGCTGGCCACGGCGTGCGGTAGTCCGTCCGGAGACGACGCGGCAGCCACGACCACCGTGGTGGCTGGCGGGGGGAACTTGGCGGATGCGGCCAGTGGGGTCTTCATGGTCCGTGTGCAGCATGAGGTCGACGAGGCAGCGGCCGATGAAGCGCTGGCGGTCCTCGCCGCCAACGGATTCGACGAGTTCACCAAGGAAGCTTCGGCTGGGGACGGGTTCGACGTGGTCGCTCAAGGGTTGACCGAGGACGGTGCCTCTGCCCTGGTGGTGCGCCTCACGACGGACCCGGATGTCTCCTACCTGGGTGTGATCTTCGAGGAGAGCTGACCCATTCCCGTCCCTTGGCGCCGTGCATGGTCGCCAGCTCGATGACATCCGGGCTGTCGCTTCCCACCGCCGCCGCCGTTCTCGCTTCGATCCTGGTCGCGAACGTGGCAAGGGGGGCGGGATGTCAGTGACTCTTAGATGGAAGTGACTGTCACTCGATCACCGGGTGCGGTAGTCTGAGACCGTGACGACCGACCAGATCCCGCTACGGCAGCGCAAGCAGGAACGGGCCAGGCACGCCATTCAGGATGCGGCCCTCGATCTGTTCGAAAAGCAGGGATTCGTCAACACCACCGTCGAGCAGATCGCGGCCGTTGCCGAGGTGTCGCCGAGCACCGTATACCGCTACTTCAAGACGAAACACGAGATCGTCTTCTGGGATCGGTGGGATCCGGTGATCGTGGCAGCGATCAAGAACCGGCCGCTCGACGAACAGCCAATCGACTCGCTCCGTGCCGCCATGGACGACCTCGGGCCTCGCATGGTTGCCCTCGAAGGGAACGTGACGCGTCGCCGCGCCGCGCTCATCTTCGGCGAGCCGGCGCTTCGTTCGCACATCGGTGACCAGATCGATGTCACTGTCGACTTGATCGTTCGCGTCTTCGCCGAACGCACCAAGCGCGATGAGCACGACCTCGAATTGCGGGTTGTGTCGTACGCCTCCATGTGGGCGCTCCTGGTCGCCTACACG
>Ga0315537_1004408_pt1 | contig 10259 bp, 9 predicted proteins | sample SalMarSW160270MG_FD_203091 | JGI IMG/M metagenome (GOLD analysis project Ga0315537, IMG submission 203091) | Salt marsh sediment microbial communities from the Plum Island Ecosystem LTER, Massachusetts, United States - Salt Marsh Sediment SW1602-70 ... | reverse complement strand
TTGAGAGTACTGAAAGCTTTGCAAACAGGCGGGCTGACACCGGCCGAATGGAAACCCGGGGATCCCCTTCTGGAGCCACCGAAAATAAAGATCGATTAGAATACAAATTCACCGGGAAACACTTCCCGTTTAGATAGGAAAGGAGGTGAAATATGCCAGCTAAGAAAAAGACTACTGGGAAGAAAACCACCGTTAAAAAGACAAAGAAGATCTATTATTGTGTCCCATGTGGAACCGAGATCACTGTGAGCAAAGAGGGGATGGGGGTGACCAGGCTGATGTGCTGTGGCCAGGTGATGAAGCGGAAAACTGCCCGGAAAAGAGTTTGTTGATTTTCAGAATGAGGCTGGAGAGTTTTATCTCTCCAGCCTGAATTCATACTCGATTTTCAAGTTTGATCAAAAAAATGTAATCCAAATTTTAGATAAATTCACCCGTTTATTATTAAACTTTGTGAAAAAATTGAAAAATTAAATTAGATTGGAGGAGAGGATGGAGCTTTCGAATTTCCAGGAGGTGGTCACCTTTGCCATTCGTAAGGAGGCGGATGCTGCTACCCTTTATGAGACCTATGCCAACAAGGTGACCAATCCCGGAATAAAGAAGATGTTTGAGGAGCTGATGAAGGAGGAATTGAGTCACAAGAAGATTCTGGAGAACATTAGCGAACAAAAGGTTGACGATTATAAGCTGGCCGATGTTCCCGATCTGAAGATCTCAGATTACTCCCAGGAGCAGACATTCAAGCCGGATATGAATTTTCAGGAGGCTTTGCTTTTAGCCATAAAAAGGGAAGAGAATGCTTTAAATCTGTACAATAATCTGGTCAAATCCACTCATAGCCCCCAGCTGCAGAAACTTTTTCAAACTTTAGCTCAGGAGGAAGCCAAGCACAAATTGAGACTGGAGACCGAATACGACGAGCACGTCTATAAATGGGATTAAACTACATAGATTAAATTTCGGTAGCACAAGTTGTCTCAACTTGTGCTACATTTAACACAATGAAAGTAGACCCACCTTGCTCCCAAGGTGGGTTTTATTGTTTGTTACAAGTTGGGACAGCCCGTGATACCAGATGAACTCATACATAAGTGTGCAGGCCAAGGTCTCCTGACCTTGTCCGGGTCAGGAAAGTAGAGAGTAAAGAGTGAGAGGCCGCGTAGGGGCGATGCTCTGTCATCGCCCGTTTTTTTTCTGTCAGGTCACACTCATGGTAAACCATGAGCAAGACCTGACACAACAGAAATGTCTGTCCCACCTACACATAAAAGAGACGAAAGCCAGAACCTGACCTAAGTTAGGTTCTGTCATTTATTCAAGACATCCATTAAATGGTGAAAATACTCCGCTTCTTTAGCGAGCCCTTTGGACAATTCCCCCACCAAAGAAGATGGTAGCCGCAGGCTTTAGCCTGCGTAAATAAAATATTTAACTCGCAACCTGAAGGTTGCGGCTACCATTGATTATATTTCGATGAATATCTCTGTGGGCCGACAAAGAGGTCCGACCCAACATTTTTGTTTTATGAAATAGGCTAAATTAGCTCACCAAGTCTTTTCTGGCTAAAATTGCTGCTCCGAATCCGGTGAAGACAATTACTACATAGATTAATATGCCTATGTAAGGAATATTGGTTAAAATGGTAAGTATAATCAGTCCTAAAATCAAAGACCAGCCTAAAGGCGCATCCTTATCTTTTGCAAATCCAGTTAGGATTTTACTGCCCACGGCAATCCCCACGAAAATTTTGGAGATGTAAAATAAGACCAGATAGACAAAAAGGGTTATCAGGGCTATGGGTATACCGATCACGGTGACCAAAAGGACAACTATGGCTATGGGTATGCAGATCATCAGGATAAAACCTAAGCCTAATGCTTTGGGGAAAGACTGGGATACATTCTTTTGTGCAGATTGCACATATTTTTTGGAGATGAGAATCAAAAACAATCCGGTGACGATGCACGCCAGTAGTAAAAGAGACCGGATCACCACATTGGAAGTGGTGAAAAATCCCTTTTCTCTCTTCTTTTCAACCTTTGACTTGGTCCACTCGGTCTTACCGGCTATCTGAGCTCCGGGCTCAATCTTTGCCTTTTCTTCGCTTTTATATGTGAAATCCCCGTTGATTCTGGCTGTGGGCATCAGGGTAATGGAATTTGAGTTAATTTTTACGTTTCCATTTATGGTTCCTGAAATCACCACACTGCCTACCGTTGCCCGGAGCCCTTTTTCGATTTCACCATCCACAATGAGTTCATTCCCCAGGGCGATTACATCTCCCTTAACTTCTCCGCTGTGCCTTATGTTTAGGCTGGCTCCGAAGTTCATAACGTTTCTTTTTATGATTCCATTGATGTTAGTGTTCTGGGATAGTGCTCTTACGCTTCCTTCGATCTCTCCCAAGATGTCCAGGTTTTGTCCTACGTAAATGACGCTCCCTGAGACCTTCCCGGTCTGAATTAAAGTCCGGGAACCAGCGATCAGATCCCCTTTAATTGTTCCATCCACCTTCATGTTGTTCCCCCCCAGGAAAAGATCGTCGTCAATTATCTGATGTTCGGGTATGAAGACGTTGTCTTTGGCTTTAAATACAGTTCCAGAGGAACTTGCCAAAGGCAAAAGAACAAGCCAAAGCAGGAATGGAGTTACAAGTGAACTAAACTTTTTAGGTCTAATCATATCGCCTCCTCTGTGGTGCAGCCCAATTTGGGCTCAAAAATTAATACGTTTAATTTTTCACTTGGTTTCCCTGCAATTTTTTATTAATATAATTGACTGAAAAAGGAGAGTCAACAGATTTCAGGAGGAGAAATGTTCCCAGAAGAAGAGATTAAGAATGAGGAATTCAAATTCTATGAAAATTATCCGCTTTTTACGATTTTTTTACGCTGGTTATTATTGGGGGCCGCCTTTGGCCTGGGGATTTACATCCTTTTTCAACTTAAGGATATTTTAGCCTACGTTTATATCTTATATGGGGTTTTGTGCTTGATGCTTGTGCTCCCCCTTTCCCGCTGTGTTTACTGTTATTATCATGACAGGATCTGCGACTGTGGCTTCGGAAAAGTGGCTTCCTTTCTTTTTCCCAAAAACGATGAGTCTAAATATAAATCTAAGTATGTATACTTTTCCCTGACCTATCCCTTCTGGCTTTTCCCGGCTCTTTTTGGTATCATCCAGATATTAAGAGAAAGATCCTTGAAAGCTTTAATAATATTTTTAGCTTTTATTTTGATACTTCTCTTAGAAAGGGTTTTGTTGAGGTTAGCAGGCTGCAAAAACTGCCATCAGAGAAATATATGTCCCGGGGTTCCATTCTGTAAAAGCTGAGAGGGATTTAAAATGAATGTTTTAGTTTATTTTCTTTCGTCTCTGGTTTTGTTCGGATTGGCAATGCGTTTTTATTCCCGGTACGTGAGCAAAGAGATCGGGGTGGATCCCAAAAGGCGCACCCCGGCAATTGAGATAAACGATGGTAAGGATTATGTTCCCACTAAATTTCACATCCTTTTTGGTCATCATTTTTCCTCTATATCAGGCGCCGGGCCCATCATAGGTCCCACCATGGGCATACTTTACGGTTTTGTTCCGGGCTGGCTCTGGATCGTTTTCGGGGGGATATTTATGGGTGCGGTGCACGATTTCACCTCGCTTTTTGTCAGCATCCGGGAAGGGGGAAAATCCATGGCCGAGGTGGCTCGCAGAACACTGGGCAACACCGGCTTTGTCCTTTTTATCCTTTTCACCATTGTTATGCTGGTTCTGGTGACCTCGGCGTTTCTGTCAGCGACTGCCACCTCCCTGACCTCCAAATGGCCTATCTTGAAATTGGGTCTTCCCCTGGATCAAACTCTTCTCCGAACGGAGACGACTGAGGATGGAACGATTTTAGGGATAATAGGCGGAATCGCTTCCATGTCAGTGGTGATAATTACCTTTTCTTCACCCCTTCTGGGTTATCTGATATACAGAAGGAGGATAAAGACCGATCTGGCTTATTCTTTGGCTGCGACGATATGTATTACCTCAATTGTGGTGGGGATTTATCATCCCATTAGTTTTTCCCCTGAGACCTGGATGATCATAGTCTCCATATATGTTTTTATAGCTGCCGGTATTCCGGTATGGATGGTTCTCCAGCCTCGGGATTTCATAAACGTGCAGATACTTTATCTGGGAATTCTGGGATTGGTATTTTCCCTGCTTCTGGGCGGGGCAGGTGGGCTGTCCTTGAAAATGCCCTCCTTTAATATAGCCGAGGGAGTTAAGAGCTTAGGTTATGTCTGGCCCATGCTTTTCATCACCATTGCCTGTGGAGCCATCTCCGGATTTCATTCTCTGGTCACCTCGGGCACCGATTGTAAACAGCTCTCCAAAGAGGGAGATGCAAGAAAAATCGGGTATAACGGTATGCTCTTGGAGTCGGTCTTAGCCCTATCCGTGCTTTTAGCTTTGGGGAGCGTGTTGATTTTTTCGGATTACAAATCGATTGTCTGGCCCGAGGCGGGAAGATCCAATCCAATTTTGGCATTTGCTTTAGCCACAGGAAAGCTTCTGCACCAGAGCCTGGGGGTTTCAGTAGCTTTAGGTTGTGTTTTCGGAATACTGATGGTGGAAGGGTTCGTCATCACCACCCTGGATACGGCAGTCAGGTTGAATCGTTACCTTTTCGAAGAAGTGTGGAAACTTATATTTAAAAAAGTGCCAGCTCTTTTCAAATTATACTGGTTCAACTCTGCTTTGGCTGTCCTTTTGATGTGGCTTTTAGCTTATTTCAATACCTTTGCCAGCCTCTGGCCCATATTCGGAACAGCCAACCAGCTTCTCTCTGCCTTAGCTCTGATCGCCGTCTCCACCTGGCTTTATCTCAAAGGTAAGAAAAACTGGTTTACCCTTTTTCCGGCTCTTTTTATGATTCTGACCACCACTGCTGCACTTCTAATTCTACTTTTTAAAAATTACCTGCCCCAGGGAAATCTGACCCTGATAATCACCGATATTCTGCTTTTATTCCTCTCCTCAGGGGTAGCTTTTCTCTCAGTTAAGACTGTGAGCCGATTGCTTAAAAATAGGAAACCAAAGAAATACGGGGAGGTTTTGTCGGGATAGAAAAGTTCTTTTTTAGCCGATAAAAAGAAGGGAGTTTTCAAGGATTAGATATGAAGGAGAGATTTAATTCAATTCTGTGGTCCCGGGGTTTGACAGTTTTTCTTCTGTCCCGAAGCCTGCTTTTTCTGGGAATTTGTTTGTGGTTGGCTTTTGCTCCCACCGATTTCCAGAGAAAAGATGGTTTTTTTCTTTTGGGTATCTTTATAGTACATCTTTTTGTATTCTATCTTTTTTCAAAGAAAGCCAGAAGCAAAGCCATTTTCTCATTCACTTTTTTGTTCGACATAGCCTTTATCACTGCGCTGATCTATTTTACCGGCAGAATCGAAAGCCAGTTCTTTCTTTTGTATTACGTGATTGTATCCATTGGAGCATTTTATCTGGGATTAAACGAGGGAGTGCTTTTAGCTTTTTTCTCCTCTTTTCTATATCTTTTGATCAACCTGGACGTGCTGAAGACCATTTTTTTAGGTGACCTTTTGATCAGGCTGGTTCTTTTATGGCCTTTTGCCATAGCCATGGGTGTGATTTCCAATTTTATCAGGTCTTCAGAACAAAAACTGATCCAGACCTTAGACAGGTTAAACGAGCGCACCTCGGATCTGGAGAGGACTCAGGTACAGATTGAAACCATTTATGAAGCCAGTCGGACCCTGGGAGAGATTCACGATTTAGACCAGGTCATAGATGAGATATTGAACATAACCAGAAATGTTTTGAATCTGGAGTTCTGCTCCATTCTCCTTTATGATAAAAGGAACGAATGTCTCTGGCTTAAGGCTAAGGAGGAGCTGGGAAAGAAATTCAAATACGATTTACCTAAAAAGGTTTCTTTGAATGGGGTTTCCGGCTCAGTAGCCCAGAGCGGAAAAGGGGAGCGGATAGCGGATCTCAGAAATGAACCCAAGCATATCCCCGAATTGTCAGAGGAAAAATCTGAACTGGCCGTACCCATGATCTCCCAGGGTAAGGTGGTGGGGGTTCTGGATGCCAGATCAAGGAAAATGGGGGATTTCACCCAACAGGACCAGAAGATTCTTTCCATTCTGGCGGCATCTGCTGGCATGGCTATTGAGAATGCCACCCTTCATCAGAAGATGGAGGAGCTCACTATCGTGGATGAGCTGACAGGTATAAATAATTATCGCTATTTTGTTCACAAACTGGGAAATGAGCTTAAAAGGGCTAAACGCTACCACCAGAACCTTTCTCTGATTATGATCGACATCGACTCCTTCAAAGAATGTAATGACAATTTTGGGCACCTCTTCGGAAACCTGGTATTGAAGAAGCTGACTCAGGTGATCAGAGGGTGTGTCCGGGATGTGGATATATTTGCCCGCTATGGGGGGGAGGAATTCGTTATCATCCTGCCCCAGACCACTAAATCCCAGGCAAAAATGATCGGTGAGAGGATAAGAGCTTGTGTGGAATCCACCATTTTCAAGGATGAAGATAATCTTCATTCTACACATCTTACCGTAAGCCTGGGGGTAAGCTGCTATCCGGAAAGCGGAGAAACCACTGAGGAGCTAATAAAAAAGGTGGATCAGGCTTTGTACCTGGCTAAAGGTGATGGAAAAAACCTGGTCCGCACTGCCTGAAAATGGATTTTAAGACAGAACTTTTAGGACAGATCTTTGTCTTCGGTTTTAAAGGCTTATACCCTTCAGAGGACTTCTTTGGATCCCTCAAAGACTGGAATCTGGGTGGAGTGATAATCTTTTCGGAGAATATCGAATCTCTAAAACAGATAGAAGAGGTGATCTTAAGAATCAAGTCATATTCTGAAATCCTACCCTTTGTGATGATCGATCAGGAGGGAGGCAAAAAAAATCGCATCACTGAGGATTTTCCCACCTTTCCTTCTAATAAATATTATGGGGATCGAGAAGATAAAAATGGATTATATAATGCTTACAAAGCTACTGCTGAATCGCTGGGTGATCTGGGGATAAATGTAAACTTAGCTCCGGTAGTTGACGTTTTGACCAATCCAGAGAACAAGGTTATAGGTGAAAGATCATTTGGTGATGATACCCAAAAAGTATCCGAGTTTTCTCAGGTGGCAGTGGAAGCTCTGCATAAAGGAGGAGCGCTTTGTTGTGCCAAACATTTTCCCGGAATAGGTGACATCCAGATTGACCCTCATCAGGAAATGCCTGAAAACAAAAACTCCAGGCAGAGATTTGAAAAAATAGATTTTCCGCCCTTCAAAGCTGCTATCAGCTCAGGAGTGGATTTCATTATGACCACACACGTGAAATGTCCTTCACTTGATCCCGAATACCCAGCCTCACTTTCCCCCACCATCTGCACTGATATCTTAAAGAGAGATCTGAGAAACAAAGGCTTGGTGATAACCGACGATATGGGTATGGGTGCGATTAAAAGTAATTTTGACATACCCCAGGCTTGCGAAAAAGCCTACCTGGCAGGCAACGATTTGATTGTATTGTGCCACGAATATGAAATGCAATTTCAAATACTGGAACGTTTCTCAAAACTTCTAAAAGATAAAAAAATTGAAGAGGAAAGGTTCTCAAATACTTTAGATAAAATAATTTCTAAAAAGAGAAAGACTCTGAAATGAGGAAACTTCAAGCTCTTTTGAACAGGAGAAGAAGAAAGGTAATTGGACTTATGTCCGGGACCTCTGCTGATGGTATTGATGCCTGCCTAATGCAAATAGATCGTATTGGGCAAAAATTAAAAATCAAAGAGCTGGGTTTTAAAACTTATCCTTTTACTGAGAATCTGAAGAAAAGAATACTTAAAATTTCAGATCCGGGTTTCCAGAATTTGGATGAGGTACTGAGGATGAATATGGTAATGGGGGAATATTTTGCGCAGGCTGCCTTATCTCTGATAAAGAGGTTGGGTTATAAGACCAAGCAGATCGACCTTATAGGCTCGCATGGACAAACTGTAAGACATCTTCCGCATAAAGTTTTAAGGTTCAAAAAGAAGGTTAGAGCTACTCTTCAGATAGGAGAGCCGTCGATCATTGCCCAGCGTAGCGGAATTATAACCGTAGGCGATTTCAGAACAGCAGATATGGCTTCAGGCGGTGAGGGTGCACCTCTTTCTCCTCTGGGTCATTTCTTTCTTTTTAATAACAAGATCTGCTCTCAGATGGTCTTAAACCTTGGGGGTATAGCTAACTTCACTATTTTGCCTAAGAATTGTAAACTTAAGGATGTGTGGGGATTTGATACTGGTCCGGGCAATGTAATTCTGGATAATCTGACCAGAAAGCTTTTTAAAAAGAGATTCGACCAAAATGGCAGGATCGCTTCTTCGGGCAAAGTTAATGATAATCTTTTAAAAAAATTGAAAAAGCACAATTATTTCAGATTATCCCCTCCCAAATCCACGGGCAAAGAGGATTTTGGCGAGAAATTTGTAAAAAAGATTCTTGACTCAAAGATCTCACCTGAGGATATGATTGCCACTGCCAGCGAATTGGTGGTCTGGTCAATCTGGGATGCATACCAAAGATTTATAAAGCCACATCACAAAATAGAACGAATGATCCTCTGCGGCGGTGGCGCTCATAATAAATACCTCCTTAAAAGACTCTCTGATTTGTTTTATCCGGTAAAGGTGATCACCTCAGATGGGGTGGGATATAATCCCGATTTTGTGGAAGCTATGATCTTTGCCCTTTTAGCCAATCAAACCATAGACCAAGTTCCGGGTAGTCTTAAAAAGGTCACCGGAGCACAAAAAGACGCAATATTAGGGAAAATATGTCTGCCTTAAATAAAAAAGTTTATTTCGCATTTTTATGTTTGGAAGTTCTTCTTATAGCTTCATCCGGCATGTGGAATGCAGATGTTTTGGCTCAGGGAGTGGAGAAGATCTTCTATCCGGAACTCAAACAGCCGGCACTGTCCATAAAACTTTTGAAAGCCAAAGGGAAAGTATCCGTTTCCCCCGAGGTATCATATTTGATCAGATGTTTCAAAGGGAATGAGGAGATGGTATTCTTTTCCGGGAAAGAAGTTTTTATTAAAATTGGATCTGCGGGGATGGTTATATCAGAAGGGGAAAAGGACACCCTTGAGGATCAGGTTCAAAGGGTTATTTTCGTTCCCAAAAATAAAAGATTCTGCTTTTCATTAAACGGGGGAAAGTATCGGGGTTTGCTGGAGATGGTTTTCCAAGCTGAGGATTCATCGCTTTTAGCCTTGAATTGGTTATGGGTGGAGGATTACCTCAAAGGGGTAGTTCCCTTTGAGATGGGAAAGAGGACTCAATCGGAATTTGAAGCCCTTAAAGCTCAGGTGTTAACCGCCCGCACCTATGCCCTGTACCAGATCCAAAAAAGCGATCGCAAAGGTTTTGACCTGGAATCAACGGTATTAGACCAGCTTTACGGGACAATGGACAAGGAGGAAAGATTAGTTAATAAAGCCATAGCTGAAACTGAAGGTGAAGTGATAACCTATAAAGGAAAGTTCATCCAGGCATTCTACCATGCCAACTGCGGTGGAATGACCGAGTCGGTGGATCAGGTCTGGGGACATAACCGGGTCCCCTACCTGGTATCGGTTTGGGATAAGGATTTCTGTTCCTGGTATAAAAGATACAAGTGGAGGGTAGTATGGGAGAGGGAAAAGCTGGAAAAAAGCTTACCTCAATACTTAAAGGAGTATGCAGAAGATCCACCTGATACTGTGGGCCAGATCAAGGATATAAAGATAAAGAAAAAGTCAAAATCTGGCAGGGTTAGGTTTTTAGAGATAAAAACGGATAAGGAAAAATTCCGTGTGGAAAAAGACAAAATCAGGTGGGTCATAAGGAATGCGGACAACCCGGAAGCGATTCTCCCTAGCACATTTTTTGATCTTGAGGTAATTAAAAATGCCGAAGGGGATATAGACTCTATAGTATTTGAGGGTAGGGGAAACGGTCACGGGGTAGGAATGTGCCAGACCGGAGCCATCGGAATGGCTAGAGAGGGTTATACCTACCGCCAGATTCTCCAGCATTATTATCCTCATACCGAGATAACGAAAGTTTACTAAGACTGAGCCGTTGTTTTCAAAAACCTCTAATTTACCTCGTGTTTGCTCTCATATTCTCTTAATTATCCTGATAAATCAGGTCTGAATTTAATAATGAATTAATAAATAGAT
>Ga0315537_1004406_pt1 | contig 10260 bp, 7 predicted proteins | sample SalMarSW160270MG_FD_203091 | JGI IMG/M metagenome (GOLD analysis project Ga0315537, IMG submission 203091) | Salt marsh sediment microbial communities from the Plum Island Ecosystem LTER, Massachusetts, United States - Salt Marsh Sediment SW1602-70 ... | reverse complement strand
TAGTCCTTAGCCAGTTCCTCCAGAACAGGAGCGGCAGCCAGGCAAGGAGCACACCATTGGGCCCAGAAATCTACCATAACCGGCGACTTCGATTGCAAAACAACATTTTGAAAGTTATCCTCACCTACTATTGCTTGTATCATTGAACTGACCTCCCTATTTAAAATACTATGTCTAAAGAAAAAAAGTTAATGGCATTCCTCGTTGTCTGTTCAGCAATTTCAGCTTCAGTAATTCCTTTAAGTTGGGACACAGCCTCCAGGCTTCTCAAAATATCAGCAGGCTGGGACTCATACCGTGCTTCCCTTCCATAAGTGACAGGGCAATCGGTCTCCAGAAGTAATCTCGGCAAAGGTGCTTCTTTGATTGCCCTTCTGTGCTCTTCATGGTACTCCGTAGCTGGCGTGGCGGAAACAAAATAGCCGTCGTCAATTATACCCCTAAGAACACTGGAAAAGCCAGTGAACCAATGAAAAACTGCTTTGTCGATGCCGACATCTTGATTCAGGTGTAGCGCATCCTTCCAGGCATATCTGCTGTGAATTATTGCTGGCTTAGCATGTTTCCTGGCTACGTTCAGAAGCCGACCAAGAACCTCTTTCTGCAATTCCTTGGATGCCACCTTCAACACCCTCTTGTCATAGTCCAAACCTATTTCACCAACAGCAGCCGCTGAATCAATATTTTGCTCGATAAATCGCAAATTATCATCTATCTCGAAGGTTCCCAGATTACCTAGCTCCCAGGGATGTAAGCCCAAAGCAGGATAGACAAAACGTCGATGCTTTTGCGATATTTCCAATGTTTTTATGTTCGATTGGTAGTTCGACCCCACAGCTACTATGGCAATAACGCCTGCTTTTTTAGCTTCCCCAAGCATCGAATCGAGGCTTTTCAGTTCGTCAAGATGGGCATGAGTATCGATGAGCTCGTACACTAAATTTTCTTCTCTTTAAGCATGGCCTTATAATACTTAAGCCCCGCCTCCGTCGGCTTGTAGCCGTAGAGGGAGAGCCTGTCTTCCTGTTCCCTGGTAATTAAATTTGCCGATACCAATGCCCGTAACATTGCCTCGCCGAAGTATCCCGCCAAATTAAGGTGATGGTCGGGAACTGCTTTGCCAGTTACTTCATACTCCCGGCAAATAGCGGCCAAGAGCTTCGCTGGCTCCCTTTCCAGGTTCTGGAGGAGGGACTGCATAGTCTCTGTCTGCTTTACCACATCAACAAAATCTTCGAAAACTCCCATGTCCGCTAACTCCTAATTTTAACAGTAATGAAGAGGTCACCTGGAGTCTGCCCCTCCAATCCCATCCCTCTCAGCCTGACCTTCGTGCCCTGGGTAACTCCCGGTGGGACTTTGACTATAAGTTTTTTCTTTTCTCTGCCTCTCTTATATTTTATTTTCTTATCAACACCGGATGCAGCTTCTTCCCGAGAGAGATAGATTTCATGGTACAAATCCTCTCCCCTGCTCCGCCAGGAGAGTTCCCGCACACCCAGCACCCTCTTAAGAGTAAACCTGATGACCTTGCCAAAAAGTCGTAATAATAAAGGTGGTTTATACTCCGAAGTCGCTGTGGACCGATCTCTTCCCAATGGTTGACCTGGAAAGGTGGAAACAAAACCTCTGCCACCAAAAAACAAATTGTTCACAAATCCCTCATCGAACCTCAAGCCAGCCTCTTGAAACATCCTTGCCAGCTCTTGAAATAAATAAGGATTGGTAAAGGCGTCCGCAAACACTCGCTCCTGGCTGTAATAAGGCCCACCAGCATATTGCGCACCATATCCTGCAAAACCAGCCTGCCTCATCCTGTCATACTCCCGCCGCTTCACCTCATCGCCCAACACGGCATAGGCCTCGTTGATCTCCTTAAATTTTTCCCCGGCCCAGTTCTCATTTCCCAAATTCCTGTCGGGATGATATTTCATGGCAAGCTTTCTGAAAGCACGTCTTACTTCCTCGTGACTAGCTCTCTCAGAAACACCAAGAATAGAGTAATAATCCTTCGCACCGCGATACATTTGCCTGAAACGATATTTTAACGATTAAAGCTCACTGCGGCAACTAAACCAAGACCACTATTGCCACTGGTATAATCTAGTTCAGATAGAGGAGTAACATTTTATATGTTTGTAACATTGGGCAATGACCTTTCGTGTCATTGCGGGCCCCGACTTGTCGGGGCGTGGCAATCTCATTGCAAAGCTGGAGCCTGCTATAGTTGGACCGAGGAACCTCACTTAGAGATTGCTTCGTCGCTATCGCTCTTCACAATGACAAAAAGGAAGTAGCATTAAGGTACTGAACAAGAGCCTGGTATTGACACCTAGGTTAAGCAATGTTATAGTGAAAGAAAAGCTAACATAGTGAATGAGGTGTAAAGATGAACTATGGGCGTGAGTTATTGAAAGGAAACACTGATTCTTTACTGCTATGCTTAATCAGTCGTGAGCCTACCTATGGCTACCAAATAGTAAAGGAACTGGAGAAAAGGAGCAACGGGTATTTTCAGTTTAAAGAAGGTACTCTTTATCCCGCTCTCCACCGCTTAGAGCGGGACAACCTTATCACAGCTAAATGGCAGATACTACCTAATGGACAGCAAAGACGTTATTACTATATAACTGAAAAGGGACAGCAGGTCCTAGCTAACAGGTTAGCTACATGGCAGGATTTTTCTACGGCAGTTAAAGCAGTTATGCAAGCGGAAACAATCTAGGGCTAAAATGATAAGTAGCATAAGCCATTATTTAAACAGGTTTAAAGCTTGCCTCAAGATTGATCAGGCTATAAGGGACGGCGTGGCTGAGGAGCTTTACACACATCTCGAAGATAAAAGTCGGGAGCTAGAAGAGAATGGGCTAAGCAGAGAGGAGGCCGGCAAAATCGCGGTACAATCTCTGGGCTCCCCTGAATTAATTGCCCAGCAAATCTATGAAACACATGCTCAAGGTAGCTGGAAGGAAGCACTTTTCAGTGCCCTGCCCCACTTTCTCGTTGCTTTACTTTTCACCTCATATTACTGGCAAAATATCGTCTACGCGTCAATTATATTAACGCTAACCGTGGGCATAGCAATTTATGGCTGGCATCGAGGTAAGCCAATATGGCTCTTCCCCTGGTTAGGATACTATCTTATGCCAGTAGTAGTTACAGGGATATTGCTGCTTTCCCTTCCCCAAGGTTGGGGCTGGATAGCAGCGCTCATCTATATCCCCCTGGCTCTTTTTGTTTTTATCCATATAGTGAGACAAACTGCAAGGCGGGATTGGCTATATGCATCACTGATGCTAGCTCCTATACTTGTGACACTCAGTTGGTTTTCGTCCTTGGGCACAGGAAATGAGCTTTTGGCAAATGACTGGATAGCAAGCTTGCAAGCAAATGCACTTTGGATAGTTATTAGTTTTATTGCTTTGGCAGGAGCAACTATTGCCTTTATCCGCCTAAAGCCGCGCAGGCATAAAATTATTAGTTTATTAATTCCACCGCTTGTAATCTTATTCTCGGTAACTACGGCAAGCCGAGGGGATATTGCGCCCTGGGGTTGGCTGATATTGTTCTTTTCTTTATCTGCCTTTGCCATCCCAGTATGGATGCAAGCCAGAGCATACCAATAATTATCCCTGAAAAACTTCGTTCCTCAGTGTACTCCAAAATTTACTCCGTGGCATTTCAGAGTTCCCATGAAATCCCCCACAAAGTCAAAGATTTTGCGAGGGTAAGGAAGCGAAGCGGATTTTCGGTGGGGTACTAAATAGCCGGAATTAACTCTGTTTCTGACTCCACAAGCTAGGCTGGGGCTGAATATCCCTTTTGTAAGGCAGCCCCAGGTGTTCATAAGCTAGCCTGGCGGCTACTCTACCACGAGGTGTCCGTTCCAGAAAACCTAACTGAAGAAGATACGGTTCGTAAACATCCATAATAGTATCAGCATCTTCGTTAATAGAAGCAGCAATGGTATCTAGACCTACAGGACCACCATCAAATTTGTCAATTATTGTATGCAGCACTCTATGATCTATGTCATCCAAGCCCACAGAATCTATCTCCAGCTTTGAAAGTCCTTCCAGAGCTACTTCCTTGGTGACCACTCCACTTGCCATGACCTGAGCATAATCTCTTATTCTCTTTAAGAGACGATTGGCCACTCGAGGAGTACCTCTAGCACGCTGGGCAATCGGAACAAGCCCCTCTTTCTCTGCTTTCACCTTGAGGATAGTTGCTGACCGCTCCAAAATCGTCTGTATTGCTGCCTCGTCGTAGAAATCAAGATGATATGTCACCCCAAATCTATCACGAAGGGGAGGACTCAGTAGAGCAAAGCGCGTAGTGGCCCCAATTAAGGTAAAGCAGGGCAAATTCAACCGTAAATTTCTAGCAGCTGGGCCTTTCCCTAAAAAGATGTCAAAAACAAAATCTTCCATTGACGGATAGAGTTTTTCTTCTATTGTATGGCTAAGCCTGTGTATCTCGTCAATAAAAAGGATATCCCCCTCGTGCAGATTGGTAAGAATAGCTGCTAAGTCTCCAGTGCGCTCTATCGCCGGCCCGGAACTAACTTTAATATTAACCCCCATCTCAGCAGCGACGATGTAGGCAAGGGTAGTCTTTCCCAAACCGGGAGAACCATAAAGAATGATATGATCCAGTGGCTCGCCTCTTTTTTGAGCAGCGAGAATAGCTATTTTTAGGTTATCTTTAATTTTCTCTTGACCTATGAATTCACTAAGGCGTCTAGGACGAAGGTCAAAGTCAATAAAACTATCCTCGGTTGCTGTTTTACCTGAAATAAGCCTCATCGCTAACTTTTAGAAGTTAAAATTTTACTAGTCCTCTGATTCTAAATTCTCAGTCTCCTCTTCATCGAGACCTCCCCCCTCCAATCTCTTTTCATCATCAGGACTCACAGAGAGAACCCGAGATGGGATAAGCTTACCGAGAATAACATTCTCCTTGAGGCCACGAAGCCTATCCACCTTGCCCTTAACCGCGGCATCAACAAGAACACGGCCAGTTTCTTGGAAAGAAGCAGCTGCTAGCCAACTGTCCTTGCTTAAGCTAGCTCTGGTTATACCGAGAAGCGCAGCCTGAGCCGTCGCTGGCTCACCCCCCTCAGCCAACACCCTGGCATTTATGTCTTCATAGTTAAATTGACCAACTAACTCACCAGGCAGAAGCTTCGTATCCCCCGAGGAAATAATTCTCACGTTACCTAACATCTGCCGAGTAATGACAGCAATATGTTTATCATGTATAGTCACCCCTTGTATACGATATACTTTTTGTATTTCATCAATCAGATATTGCTGGACTGCACCCTTTCCCATAATACGCAAGATATCATGGGGGTCAACGGGACCTCTAGTAAGTCTATCCCCTGCTTTGACCTTATCCCCTGATTGAACAAGCAAATATGTACCCTGGGGGACGCTATATTCCCTCTCCTCCCTCTCTTCATACCTAACATAAACACGGTCATCCTCAATGACGACTTGACCAGTTACTCTAGCTAATATAGATTGAGGTTGTCCTGCTTCATCATGGCTAACAACTGGTAATCTCTTTTTGGTCTTCTTTGGGGTCTTCTCTGGCAGACAAAGTAGGATGCTACCAGCATCCACCGATTGCCCATCAGTTACAGCTAGCTCCACTCCTGGCAGAATTGGGTATTCATCCAAATAGAATTCAGAGCTAATGATTTTGACTATGCTTGCTCCATCAGTATGGGCTATTTCAACAGTACCATCAATCTCAGAAATGATGGCACTGCCATCTGGTGTTCTAGCCTCGAAAAGCTCCTCTACACGAGGTAGCCCGGTGGTAATATCAACACCTACTACGCCCCCTGTATGGAAAGTGCGCAGAGTAAGCTGAGTTCCAGGCTCACCGATGCTCTGGGCAGCAATAACTCCTGTAGCGGTGCCAATCTTTACTAATTGCTTCTTTCCCAAGTCCCTTCCATAGCACTTTCGACAAATGCCAAATCGAGACCGACAAGTAAGAGGTGACCTCACTTGTACCCGGGTAACGCCGGTTTCGATAATTTGTTGCACCTTATCCTCGTCAATTTCTTCATCACGATCAACAATGACTGCATTTGTACCTGGATCAACAACCTCGCTTGCCGCTAAGTAGCCAGTAATCCGATCTTCAAACGGGGGAAGGGACCCCTCTGTAGTTTCCCGCGATATCCAAACTCCCTCGGTGGTACCACAATCTGTTTCAGTTACAATGACATCTTGAGCTATATCGACAAGGCGCCTGGTAAGATAACCACTATCTGATGTCCTCAAGGCAGTATCAGCTAATCCTTTACGAGCACCATGGGTAGAAATGAAATATTCCATGGGTGTCAGCCCATCACGGAGACTCGATTTAATGGGAAAATCTATTATCCTTCCTGAGGGGTCGGTCATCAACCCGCGCATACCTGCCATTTGTCTAATTTGGGAAATATTCCCCTTGGCACCCGATGTAGCCATCATGTAGACACTACCATAAGGATCTAGCGCCTGGGATATATCTTCAGCAACCTTGTCTGTAGCCTCCATCCACACTTGAACTGTGCTTTCATACTTTTCATCCTCAGTAATCAAACCTCGGTTAAATTGATCTTCGATAAGACTAACTCTTTCATCGGACTCTTTAAGAAGTTTGGCCCTGCCTGGAGGCTCTTCAATATCATCCATGGCGATGGAAAGGCCCGACTTTGTAGCATAGTCAAACCCCAATCCCTTAAGTCTATCGAGAACACCAGCAGCAGCTTCATTACCTAATAGACCAATACAATCAGAGACTAATACTCTTAAGGAAGCCTTATCTACTGTTTTGTTGTAAAAGCGAAGTTGTGGAGGCAAGGCATCATTAAATATAATCCTGCCCACTGTAGTATTTATCCTCCCCCCATCTGAACGAAGCGAAGGATCTCGCACAACAATTTCGGCACCAAGTTCGATAATGCCCAGTTCGTAAGCTAACTTAGCCTCGTCAAAACTGCTGAAAAATCTCCCTTCCCCCCGGGCCCCAGGCTTCGAAATGGTAAGATAATAGCAGCCCAGAACCATATCCAGGGTGGGTGTTGTCGCAGGCTCACCAGAACTTGGTAGCAACATATTATAAGGACTAAGCATGTGCTCCCGGGCTTCCTTCACCGCAGCCCTGGACAATGGCACATGAACTGCCATTTGGTCGCCATCAAAATCGGCATTAAAGGCGGTACAAACTAAGGGGTGGAGCTGAAAAGCATTGCCGTCGATTAACACGGGTTCAAAGGCTTGAATGCTAAGCCGATGTAATGTGGGAGCACGATTAAGCAATACAGGACGCTCCTTAACTACCTCATACAGTGCATCCCAAACCTCGGGGCTACCTTTTTCCACCAAGCGCCGGGCACTCTTCAAGTTATTGGCATACCCATTCATTATGAGTTTGTGCATAACCGAAGGCTTAAATAACTCCAAAGCAACGTAGCGTGGCAAACCACATTGATGAAGTTTGAGTTTAGGACCAACAACAATGACCGAGCGACCGCTGTAGTCTACTCTCTTACCGAGAAGATTTTGCCGAAACCGTCCTTGCTTGCCCTTCAGAATGTCAGAAAGAGATTTCAAGGCATGCTTATTACCAGTGGTAACTGCGCGCCCTCTTCGCCCATTGTCAATAAGAGCATCAACAGCTTCCTGCAACATGCGTTTCTCATTCCGGATAATTATTTCCGGCGCACCTAACTTCATAAGACGGCGAAGACGGTTGTTACGATTAATAACCCTCCGATAGAGGTCGTTAAGATCGCTAATAACAAAGCGACCACCATCTAACTGAACTATAGGACGAAGCGCCGGAGGTAATACAGGAAGCACAGTTACAACCATCCACTCAGGCTTATTCCCACTGAGCTTAAAAGCTTCAACTAATTGCAGCCGTTGACTGACTCTTTTACGGTATCCTCCCGAGATGCTACGGATTTGCTCGCGAAGCTCCTGGTGCAAAGCATCCACATCAATTTGCTTCAACACCTGTAGAATAGCCTCAGCTCCCATGCCAGCTTCAAAAATATCACCATACTTATCTTTAAGTTTCCTGTATCCTTCTTCGTTAAGCAATTTTCGCGGCTGCAGACCTTCTATCTCTGCAATGCTTGCCTTTAGCTCTTCTTCAAGTCTTTCCTTCTTTTCTATAAATCCCGCACGAAGCTGGTTTACCTCTTGTATCTTAAGCTCTTCTTCCAGGCCTTTGGCTTCCGATTCTTCGATTTTTTTGTTCAGGCGTTCCTCTTGTTCAGCAATTTTTCGAACCCCCTCTTCCTCAACTCGGCGAAGCTTCTTCTGTTTGGCCTCCTCATCAATAGAGATGATTATATACCGAGCAAAATAGATGACGCTCTCCAAGTCTCGTGGAGAAAGATCAAGGAGCAGCCCGAGCCGACTAGGTACTAACTTAACAAACCAGATATGGGTAACTGGCGCAGCTAATTCTATATGCCCTGTGCGTTCCCGGCGTACACTGGAATGAGCTACCTCAACACCACATTTATCACAAATAACTCCCTTATACCTCGCCTTTTTATATTTTCCACAGTGACATTCGAAATCTTTAACAGGGCCGAAAATCTTTTCGCAAAATAGACCATCCCTCTCCGGCTTCAAAGTACGGTAATTTATCGTCTCCGCCTTAGTTATCTCACCATGAGACCAACTCTTAATTTGTTCCGGTGAAGCAAGACTTATCCGAATACCATTAATGCCATCAAATTGAGACATTTTCCCCCTCGCTAAGTAGTTCAACAGCAAAACCTAAACTACGTAGCTCCATGAATAAAACTTTGGTCGATTCTGGAATACCGAGTTGCTGAATATCCTCGCCTTTAACAAGAGACTCATAAGCTTTAGCTCGTCCCATCACATCATCTGATTTTATTGTGAGCATCTCTTGAAGTGTATGCGCGGCGCCATGTCCTTCCAATGCCCATACCTCCATCTCACCAAACCTCTGACCACCAAACTGAGCTTTCCCTCCCAATGGTTGCTGGGTGATAAGCGAGTATGGACCGGTAGAACGAGCATGTACCTTATCACCAACAAGATGAATCAGTTTCATCATATATATATCGCCCACAGTTACCGGCTTGTCGAACAGTTCGCCAGTTCTCCCATCTCGAAGTTCCATCTTGCCAAAAATAGGAGGATAGAGCTTTCGCTCTTTATAAACTTTTTGTGCCATCTGCTCTAAATCTTCATCATCGAGAACTCTAAGTTGATGGTTGTCAGCTATTCCCAGTTCCTCAAGCCACAGACAGAGGGAGGCTTTCCTGGCCACACCTTCCTGCTCTCCATCCATTATTTCCTCGGCATCAAAACCATGACTAGAAAGCCATTCTCTGACCTTTTCTAGATCAGTCCTGGCGTTTCCAGTGTCTTCAGGGCTAAAGTTAACAGCACCAGCTTTCCACGCTATCCAGGTCCTAGCTAAGGCATCCTCAATAGTCAGGGCATCAGCTCCGTCAAAAATAGGATTAATAGCCTTAAAACCTAGTGTCTGAGCTGCCCAACCCAAATGAGCCTCCAAAACTTGCCCAATGTTCATACGGGAGGGAACACCGAGAGGATTAAGGATAATGTCTACAGGCGTGCCATCCGGCAAAAATGGCATGTCCTCTTCAGGTAATATGGTAGAAATGACCCCTTTATTGCCGTGTCTCCCTGACATTTTATCTCCCACTGATATTTTACGCTTCTGAGCAACCCACACTTGTATAAGATTATTCACCCCAGCAGGTAATTCATCATGCCTGTCACGAGAAAAGACCTTAGTCCTGATTACCCTTCCCCACTCTCCTGATGGCATTCTGAGAGAACTATCCTTCACTTCCCGTGTTTTTTCACCAAAAATAGCCCGTAACAATTTTTCTTCCGCTGAAGGTTCAGTCTCACCTTTAGGAGTAATCTTCCCAACCAGAATGTCGTTGGGCTTCACTTCAGCTCCGATATGTACAATGCCTATTTCATCAAGGTTAGCGAGGCTCTCTTCGCTTACATTAGGTATATCTCTGGTGATTTCTTCAGGACCAAGCTTAGTATCACGCTCCTCTATGTCATATTTTTCAATGTGAACAGAAGTATAGGCATCATCTTTAACCAGCCTTCTGCTGATGACAATGGCATCCTCAAAGTTGCACCCTTCCCAACTCATAAAAGCACAAATAACATTTCGTCCCAAAGCAAGGTTTCCACCATCTAGAGAAAAACTATCTAC
>Ga0315537_1004399_pt1 | contig 10272 bp, 6 predicted proteins | sample SalMarSW160270MG_FD_203091 | JGI IMG/M metagenome (GOLD analysis project Ga0315537, IMG submission 203091) | Salt marsh sediment microbial communities from the Plum Island Ecosystem LTER, Massachusetts, United States - Salt Marsh Sediment SW1602-70 ... | reverse complement strand
CAGGCAGATGACTATGCGCTTCAGGCCTGGGCCTTGTTCAGCAAGACAAAGGTGGATAGCATTCAGGAGGTATCTGCCAAGCTGACTCAAGGGGAAGAGGGTATCGCCGGGGCACAGATGTACGCCTTGGTGCACTATGGGGGCAAGGACCGCCGCTACCCCGAGCAGCGATTCCAGGTTACGGACGAGAAAGGCATCGCCTCAGTCAGCTTTGCGGCGGCGGACGCACGACCGGAGGAGGCCGTCCTGGTCGACGTCTATGTCACCTACGATGAGACGACCTATCACTCGGTCGTCTCGTTTTCCGCCAACTGCTGAGAGGAAGCCTACTAGCAGCCGTGTGCTGCCACAATCGACAAGGCTCTATGTCTCGAACCGGCGGGGGTCGATCGGATAGACGCCCCACTCGTCGCGACAGCGCTTCATCTCCAGGATGTTCTGCACTCTGGCGTCCACCGCCAGCGAGTGCGTGGAGCCCATAATATACCCGCCGCCCGGCGCAGCGTACTCGAAGGCATAGCGCGCGTCGGCGCGGATGTCTTGTGGCGTGCCGAGGATGATGTGCTCGTGCCAGATCCCGCCCCATAGACAGAGCCGGTCGCCCACGCGCTCCTTCAGGCGCCGGATGTCCATGCCGGCACTGGCCTGGATGCCCTCGTAGGCATCATAGATCTCGGCCAGTTCCTCGATCACCGGCCAGGTGTGGCCGCAGCAGTGCTTGAGGATCTTGAGCCCGTGGCGGTGTGCCTCATCGGCCATGGCCTTGTTCCAGGGATAGACCATCTCCCGGTAGATCTGCGGGCTGGCCAGCATGCCGGCGCTGCTGCCCAGGTCGCCGCAGGGCATAATCCCATCCACGCCCAGTTGGGCAAAGAGCGGGATCTGGCGCAGCAGCCGCTTGCCCTGTCGCTCGGCGATCTTGTGACATATCTCGGGTTCGAGGAGCAGGTTCATCCAGAACTCTTCCTCGGTGGCGCCAAAGCCGGGAAAGGCGACGTCGCCACAGAGGAGCATGACAAAGTGTGTGTCGCCCATCTCTGCCACCGCGTGCCGGACGAACTCCCACTCTGAATCGGTTGGCTCGCCAACGGGTTCCTCTTCCAGCCGGTCGATCTCCTCCTGGACGCTCTCTAGCGTGGGCGGCACGTAGGCCTCGACGTTGCGCTTGTAGGGCATCAGGTCGTGCGTGGTGAAAGAGACGTGATAGAGGTGCCCCTCCTCATCGCGGTAGGTCTCCTCGTCCAGCCGCTCCATCGGCTCCGGGCGATAGTCCTTGGGCGGGACGGCGCTGACAAAGACGATGTCCATCTCGAGCGCGCGGATCAGGTCGAGGCGGTCGCGCTTGTAGCTCTCGACCACCTCGTCGCGCCGGCCGTCCCAGTAGGCCTGCGTGGTGCGCATCTTGGCCTGGACCAGCGTCTCGCGGCCGAGGATGTCCTCGTAGACGTTATAGTCGATCGAGTGTTCGCCCCACGGGATGCGGTCGGGCTCGCGGTGCTCGAGGGCGGCATAGACACGTTCTTTGGGCAGCATGCATGGTCTCCTTGGTTATTGCGACACCACCGGCAAGCGCACGCGCACCACGGTGCCGTGCCCGGCGCGGCTGCGCAGCGACACCTGGCCGCCGTGCCGCTCGACCACGGCACGCACGAGGGCCAAGCCCAGGCCACTGCCGGGGATGCCGCGCGCCGACTGTCCACGGTAGAGTTCCTCCCACACCCGCTCCAGCTCATCTTGGGGGATGCCGGGCCCCGTGTCGGCAACCTCGACGATCACAAACGTGCCTTCCTCGACGGCGCGCACCTCTACCGTATCGCCGGGATCCGTGAATTTGATGGCGTTGTCGAGCAGATTGTACACCGCCAGAAAGAGCAGGTCCCAGTCGCCGAGGACGACGGGCAAAGGCCACGGTGCCTGGGGAAGGATCAGAGTCAGCGTGCGCGCCTCGGCGCCGGGTTGCTCCTCGGCCAGAGTCACGGCCTCACGCAGCAGCTCGGCAACATTGACGGGCGCGCGCTCCAAGGGGCGCGTCTCCAGCTCGGCCAGTTTGCGTAGGTCGGCGGTCAGGCGGCTGAGGCGCAGCACCTCCGCTTCCACGCTGGATAGCGCCTCCTGCTGTACGGAGGGCCCCTGGTCGTTGCACAGGTTGGCCAGGCCGGCGCGGATGGCTGTAAGGGGGTTCTTGAGCTCGTGGTCGAGGCGCTGGACAAAGCGGCGCCGCTCCTCCGTCGCCTGGGCACGTGCGTCAGCGACCTGCGCGCGGAAACGATCGGTCACGGCTCGCAGGACAAGCCCCGCCCCCGCGAACAGGGAGAGGATCGCGCCGAACAGGAGCACAACCGTCCCTGCGTCCGCCCGTGCATAGAGGATCGGATTTTCCAGCGAGTCCACGTTCCACAGCAGCACTGCGGCCAGCACGCCTCCAGCCAGTGGGAGAAGAGCGACAGCCAATCGCCATGCGAACCGAGCGGTCACCGGCCGGCCTCCACGATGCCGATGAAGCGATACCCCTGCCCGGGCACGGTCTCGATGTACAGGGGATCAGAGGGGTCCTCGTCGAGCGCGCGCCGGATCTCGGCGACGCGCGTGTCGACGGTGCGCGTGCCGGCCGGATAGTCCCAGCCCCACACGACGTCGAGCAGCCGCTCCCGGCTGAGCAGCTCGTCGGGATGGGTCATCAGGTACTCAAGCAAGGCAGCGGCCTTGGGCGTGAGGTGGAGCTCTTCCGCCCCCATGTAGGCGCGGCGGGACCGCCGGTCGAGGCGCAGCGCCCCACTGACTAACTGCTCCGCAGAGGCAAGTGGCGGCTGGCCGGGCCGGGCGCGGCGCATCACAGCGCGGATGCGCGCGACGAGCTCGTGCGGGTCAAAGGGCTTGTTGAGGTAATCGTCGGCACCCTCTTCCAGGGCCATGGCGCGCTCGGTCGACTCGCCGACCTGGGTCAGGAGAATGACGGGCGTCCAGTCATCGGCGCGGCGGAGACGGCGCAGGACCTCGCGCCCATCCAGGCGGGGCATGAGCACGTCGAGGACGAGCAGATCGGGGTCAAAGGTCCGGATCTTGGCCAGGGCCTCCTCGCCATCGGCGGCGGTGTCGACCTCAAAGCCGGACCGCTCGAGGAAGGGCCTAAGGTTGGCCGTGATGGCCTTTTCATCGTCGACCAACAGGATCTTGGGCCGGTCAACCATGGTGGCTCCTTGATCTATGCATGAACGTGGACACGGATCAAGCATACCATCGAGTGGGCAAATGGACAAGCCGTTGTCACAGGATCATCACACCGTGTCGCAGAACGGTAACACCGTGGCCCTATGTCCGTCACCTGGCATGGATAACATGGAGCACAAGGGGGCAGGACTGTGAGGTGCGCTTGTAGTTGGGAGCACTCTGGCTGGATGGAAAGGCACGGACATGTGTGATAGAATACGGCATCGAGGTGGAGACTCCCGTCCTGTAACGAGCGGTTGGCCAGAAGGTGCTGGCCTGGCGTCTAGAGAGAGCGCGGAGATGAAACGAGTTCGTCGCGGTTCCGTTCTTCTGTCCCTGGCACTGCTTTGCCTGTGGCCCTTGCTAGCCGCCTGCGGCACGCTCGAGATCCGCATCGAGCGCACACCAGCGGCGCAGCTTACTGCTACGCCTACGCCGTCGCTGCTCCCACCGTTACCGGGTGCGTGCCAGGAATACCTGAGCCTCCTCGTTTCCACAGCGGACATACAGCAGCCCGCGGCCGTCACGGCATACGAGTGTCGTGGCCTCTCGGTTGACTCGACGGGCCAGTCTCCGCCTCAGGCGGCGGCTTTCACCATCAGTCAGGGCACGGCGCTACGCCTGGGACCGGGTACCGCGCAGCCACCGTCCGCGATCGAGGTGCGGCTCTATCCTGGAGGCGGCATCGCAGCGACGTTCATGCGCTGGCCTGAAGAGCTGCCTGGCGGGACGGAGCCGGTGGACCGCGCTGAGCTCGAGATCGCGAACCCGGTCGCGTATACGCCGCATGCGGCCCCGGGAACGTACTCGTTGGTGGTCCGGATCCGGTGGCCAGAGGGGATCGACGTCTTCTATGCCGTGAGCTTGAGCCTCGAGGCGGCCGGTACGCTGGCAACCACACCTACTGGCTCGCCCTCCACGGCGGTCCCTGAGCCGGTTGAGCCGCCCGTTGGGCTGGTCTATCAGTTCGAGGATGCCCTATGGCTGGTCGATGCCGACGGGCGCCCTGACCAAGTATCGGACAATCCGGGCGCTGTTCTGTCGCCGGATGGAAGTGAGTTGATTCGCTACGACGCGGCCGATGGGGAATACTGGCGCATCGACCGATCCAGCGGAAAGCGCGTGAACCTGACCCGCACGCCGGGACGCATGGAATGCTGCTTTCGCTGGTGGCCGGCGCGGCCAGATGTCGTGCTCTTTAGCTCCATCGACCCTGCGAGGGTGCGCCATACGCCTGGCCCGATGGGTTATCTCACGGCGGTGAACGTCGATGGGGCAGACTATCGTGTGCTGGACGACGAGCACGACCTGTTTGCCAGCGAGTTCGCGCCTGCGCCGGATGGGCAGACGATAGCCTATGGCGGTGGAAACGCGGGCTGGCTGTATCGCTGGGGCGATGGCGTCGAAGCCTTCAAACCGGCGGAATACGGGCTGTTGGGTGTGCTCACCCCAGAGATCGGCAGCCCTGCCTGGAGCTCCGACAGCGCCCGGCTGGCGTGGGTCGTCGACCTGGAGTTGGATGGCCAGTCCGAGGAGCATTATGCCGTCGCGGTGTTCGACCTGGCGGCGCGGACGGCGCGTGTGCTGCACCCCTACGCCGCGTTCCTCAAGGCATCGTGGCCGCCGGCACCGGTCTGGAGCCCCGATGGACGGTGGTTGGCCTTAATCGCGTGGGCACAGGATCCCGACGAGGGTGGCGTGTGGGTCGTGCGCGTCGACGGGTCGCGGGAGGAAGAAGTGTACCTGGGCCCGGGGGACCGGCCCAGATGGAGCCCCGACGGCAAGTGGCTGGCCTTTACCCGCACAGAGAACGACATCGCGACCGGCATCACTCTCGCTGAAACAGGGACCTGGGCAACCCGACCGGTCGACCTCGCCCCCGGCACCCACCTGGTGGACTGGATCGAGCCGGCCGCCTCAGCCACACCAGAATCGACGCCCACCCCCGTGCCGACCAGCCCGCCCGAGGCGACTCCCTCGGGCCAGTCTCCCGAGATCTTCTCCTTCGAGGTGATTCCAGCCGAGGCAGAGCCGGGCGACATCGTCACCTTGAGGTGGGAAGCACGAGGCGACCGGGCGACCCTCTGCCCGATCGCCCGCTTCACCCTCTTTAGCGAGGACGACTGCCGGGAGATGCCGCTATCGGGAAGCACGACCTTTGCCATCCCGCAGGATGTCAAGGGGAATCAGTTTATCGACTGGATCTTGCGCGTGGAGGCAAGTGGCGGTGCCGACCCGGAAGTGTGGCAGGTTTCGGTCCCGCTCAAGTGCGACCGCACCTGGTTCTTCTCTGATGAGCCACAGGCCGGCATCTGCCCGCGCGAGCCGGTCGAGACCTCTGCCGCCATACAGCGCTTCGAGCGGGGCACGATGGCCTGGCTGCAGGCACCGGGACGCTACGTGATCCTCACCGAGACGCCGGATGAGGAGGAGGGTATGCAAGGACGGGTGACCTACGTCAGCGACCCGCTCGACGTCATCGAGGACACGTCGTCCAGCGTGGAAGCGCCCGAGGGGCTGTATGCGCCCCAGAGCGAGTTCGGCCTCATCTGGCGCGGGGACGTGCGCGGCGTGCCAGGCTACCGTGAGGAGTTAGGCTGGGCGCTGGCACCCGAGTCCGGGTACGAGGCCACCTGGCAGTGCGACGACGCCATTCCCTCCGGCGGGCGTTCGTGGCAGACGTGCTACCTAGCAGGACCGACTGAAGAGGTGTACGTGTTGGACCCGCTGGACAGATGGTCGGTGCTGGATCAGAGCGGAATAGAGTGAGTGTTACGCTCTAGACGGATGCAGGCTCAGGTGCTCGTATCCCTGAGCGTGGCGCCGAGTTGCTCGGGCGTGATGACCCGGAGGTTGCCGAGCGATTCGAGTGCCAGCGGATCGCGATCGACGGTGACCAAGTGTTCCGCCTGGCCGGCCAATGCAGCGGTATGTGCCCGATGATGCGCGGCTATGCTTCCGTCAGCGACAATGCAACAGCCGCAGGTAGGGTCACGGTGAACGTGCTTCCCTGACCGAGCTGGCTGTCGACCACGATCGTACCCCCTTGCGCCTCGACCAGTGCCTTGGCGATCGACAAGCCCAGCCCAAAGCCGGGCGTCGAACGCGAAGTATCACCACGGTAGAAGCGGTCAAAGAGACGCTCGCAGAGCTGAGAGGACATGCCGGGACCGTTGTCCTGGACGCGGATCGCGATCTGGCGATCGCTATCATCCACGGCGACAAGAATCGACCCTTTGCCGTGCACGAGGGCATTGTCAAGCAGGGTCAAGAGCACCTGCTTCAAAGCATCGGGATCGGCCAGGGCGATGGCGCCGTCGGCACCCTGGCACGCGATCGCCCGGTTAGGCTCGAGCACCTGGGCCTGGCGGCAGACGTCCTGGACCAACGGCCGAACCGGAACGGGGTCGCTCTTGAGCTTGCGGCCTGCATCGGCCCGAGCCAAGGTGAGCAAGTCGCTGACCAGGCGGATCAGGCGCTCGGTCTCGTCGACGACGTCGTTCATGATGTCCTCCCTCTCCTCGGAAGGGATGGGCGGCTGGCGTGCCAGCAGAGCCAGGTTGCCACGGACCGTGGTCAGGGGCGTGCGCAGCTCGTGCGACACGTCGGCCACGAAATCGCGCTGCATCTGCAGCGCGTGCGTCACCTGCTGGTATGCGTCCTGCAGGTGAGACAGCATGCCGTTGAAGGTGGTTGCCAATTGGCCAAGCTCATCGTTGGGTCCGTCGTGCCGGACCCGCGAGGCAAAGTCGCGCTCCTCTCCGATCTGTCGTGCTGTCCGCGTGATACGGTGAATGGGCTGCAACGTCATGCCAGAGAGTACCCAACCGATGCCAAAAGCGATGGCCGTCGTCAGCGCGCTGCCCAGGAGTAGCGTCATCCGCAGCCCTTGCAGGGAACGGTCGCGATCGGCGAGCGAACGTGCGACCTGCACGATGCCCATGACCTGCGGGCCGAGCTTCAGAGGCTGGCTATAGATCAACCATCTTTCGTCGTCAATCGACGCGATCTCGGTCCACGCCTGCCCCTGCTGCAGATGGGCCAACCCGGTGTCGCTGAGCGGCAGATCCAGGCTGTCCTGGTTACCGGGCAGGTCAAAGGCCGTCCCCTGAGCATCGAGCACGCTCAGCGTATCGCGGCTGCGAAATTCCCTCAGCATGCCCGAAAGCACTGTCAATGGCTCCGATGCATCCTGTGTGTCCGTTGCATCCTGCGTGGCCGTTGCACCCTGCGCGCTTGTCGCATCTGGCCACGATCGCGGGTAGAGCCTGTTCGGGTCCATCATCGGCCGGGACCATGCTCCTACGAGACGCTGGGCATTCATTGTCAGGTCTTCCATCAGTGCGTTCAACGTCTGCTGAGACTGGATCGTATAGAGCGTCGTACTGAACACGATCAGCGTCAGTGCCAGGATGGTACTGTAGAGCAGCGTCATACGCAGCCGGATAGACATCACGCTTCCTCACGCAAGACATAGCCGATCCCGCGGATCGTCTGGATCAGGCGCGGCTCGCCACCGTCCTCTGTCTTTCTCCGTAGATAACTAATGTACACCTCGATCACGTTCTCGTCCCCGCCAAAGTCGTACCCCCAGACCTGCGACAAGATCTGTGCGCGGGTCATGACCTGGCATGGATGGCGCATCAGGAGACGCAGCAGTTCGTACTCGGTCGGTGTGACATAGAACCTGCGCTCGCCACGCCAGCCCTCACGTGTATTCAGGTCGAGGCGCAGGTCGGCGAAGGAAAGACTCTCCTGCCCTCCCGCGTTGACGCGTCGCAGCAGGGCATGGACGCGCGCCACCAGTTCAGCGGGGGCAAAAGGCTTGACCAGATAATCGTCCGCGCCGCTCTCTAGCCCCTGTACGCGGTCCTCGATCGCGTCCCGCGCAGTCAGCATGAGGACCGGCGTCTGTCCATGGTCCTCTCCTCGCAAGGCCTCGAGCACGCCAAGCCCGTTCTGCTCGGGCATCATCCAGTCCAGGACGATCACGTCCGGATGCTGCGCACAGGTCAGTTCCAGCGCCGTTTTGCCATCAGCAGCAGTAATGACGTCCAGTCCCTCGTAGGTCAGTGTGCGACATAGCATCTTGAGCAGTCTCTGATCATCATCTGCGATCAATACGCTTGCCATTGTTGCCCTCATCTATATGCAGTCTCTTCGCTCGTGCTCGTATCGGTGCCCCTGATCCGCCAGTTGTCCATCGCCGTACGAGGCCATCCCGCCTTGGGGCGCCTAGCCTGATCATATATGGGCCATCTGAGAGGGCGTTGTGAAAGTGCTGAGAAAACGCTGAGAATCTGCGTGAAACCCTCAGGAAAGTCCAAGCGGGTTCTCGGGCAGTTCTCAGGCCTACGCCGTACACTGGGACTGCAATCGGGACGCTGCGCGTGCGGCGCGTGATAAGAAGGCGGAGGTGGCATGTTTCGCAAGAGAACGTTCTGGATCGCACTTGTCGTATTGGTCTTGCTCGGCGGCGGAGGCGCCGCCTATGGGTATTGGCTCGCGCCGCAGGAGGTGCCACAAGGGGAAACCACTATCGAGACGGCCACTGTAACCGTAGGCGACATCTCGATCACCGCGGACGGGACGGGCATGTTGGTACCTTTGTCCGAGACCAAGCTAGCCTTTGACAGCAGCAGCACGCTGCTGGAACTGCTAGTGGAAGTGGGAGACGTGGTGCAGGCGGGAGACCTCTTGGCCTACATCGACGACACCGATGCGCGTAACGCGGTGGCAGAAGCCGAGCTGAGCATGCTGCAGGCAGAGCAAGCGCTCGACGAAGCTAAGGACACGGCCCAGCTCGAACAGGCCGTGTCACAGGCAGAACTCACCGTCACTCAAACCGAGGCCGACCTCGCTACAGCGCAGGAAGCACTGGACGAGCTGCTGAACTGGGCACCCGACGAGAGCGAGGTCCAGATCAGCCAGGCTGATCTGGCCATTGCCCAAGCAGGGTACCAGAACACGGTGACCAAGGCCGGGCTGCGCGACGAGCAACTTGCCTCGACGCGCATCAACCTGGAGCAGGCGACCCGTGACCTGGAAGACGCGCAGATCAGTTACGCAAATGCCATGGACGCAGCGCGCGACTGGGAAAACAACATTGAGGACACGCGGGTCAGAGCGGCCGAAAGCCTGCAGAAAGCTCAGGACAGCCTCGAAATTGCCCAGGCCAGCTATGACCTGGCCATGATCGACAGCAGCCAGATCGACGTACAGAACGCCTGGGTCAAGGTGCTGGACGCCCAGCAGGCACTTGAAGAGCTGCAGACGCCACCTGACGACGAGGAAATCGCCACGGCACGGCTTGCAGTGCAAGAGCTAGAGGTCGCGCTCGGACAGGCCCAACTAGACTTGTCGGATGCAAAGGCCGCCCTGGCCAACCCGGATACAGCCCAGGCCGAACTGACGTTGCAGCAGGCACAGCTCAAGCTCGAGTCGGCCCTGGCGGCGCTCGATGGCACCACGCTCGTCGCGCCGGCTGCGGGTACGGTAACCGAGATCGCGGCGAATGTGGGCGAAAAGGTCAGCGGCACGGCCATAGTGCTAGCGAACATGCAAGAGCCGGTCGTGCAGTTCTGGGTCGAAGAGTCGGACCTGAACAGCGTGGCGGTCGGCAACCCGGTGAATATTGTTTTTGAGGCACTGCCTGACCTGACCTACGAGGGCAAGGTGCTTCGCGTGGACCCGACGCTGGTCCAGGTGAGCAACACGAGCGCTGTGCAAGCGTGGGCCAGTATCGACACCACAGGACACCTGGTGGCGCTGCTGGGTGACATGAACGTCGAAGTCGAGATCGTGTCCGGAGAGGCGACCAATGCACTGCTGGTGCCGGTGACAGCATTGCGCGACGCGGGCGCGGGCGACGGGGAGTACGCGGTCTTTGTGGTGGGAACGGACGGTGAGTTGGAGCTGCGCCCGGTCGAGGTGGGGCTCAAAGATTATGTGAACGCCGAGATCGTGTCCGGTTTACAGCGCGGTGAGGTGGTCAGCCTTGGCCAAGCCACGACCAGTTCGTCGAGTTCGTCGAGTTCCTCCGAGACGGGCGCGCCTCAGACGCAG
>Ga0315537_1004397_pt1 | contig 10276 bp, 2 predicted proteins | sample SalMarSW160270MG_FD_203091 | JGI IMG/M metagenome (GOLD analysis project Ga0315537, IMG submission 203091) | Salt marsh sediment microbial communities from the Plum Island Ecosystem LTER, Massachusetts, United States - Salt Marsh Sediment SW1602-70 ... | reverse complement strand
GTACGGCTCTTGCCGACAAAACGCTCGTCAGTCTCGCCGCAGGTTCCGGCATAATTCTGCAGGGCTCAGCCTTTTTCGTAGCCCTCGCCGTATCTCATTTGACACGTAAGATTGCCTTACAATCATCGCAGAGGAATCGTATGACCGAAGAGCAGTTCCAGCAGCGTATTAAGGTCGTCGCACGCGAAGTGGCTGCGATACAAACAGACAGCCATCTGCATCGTCCATCGAGCGACGAGCTACTCCACAGGACGCCCTACGGCCCAGCGACGAGCGACGCATCTTTGTTTGACTGTAACGAGTTCGAAGATGAAGCTTCGTACGACTGTGTGACAAATCTGCTGACTGAATCGGGCGGTGGCAAAGTGCTGCTTATGGCCGCCTGTGGGTCGCAATATGCGCCTGTCACAATCCCTGTCAATATCGCCGTGCGCCTGGCTGCAAGAGGGCTAAAGACCCTGATAATCGACTTCGACCTGAAACGCTCCGCTGTGCAGCGGGTCTTCGAAACAGGCGACTGCAATTCGCGGGCGGTGAAAACATGTATTGAAAATATCTCGCTGATTTCCGGCAAACATCTTGCCCCTGCAAAAACGCACATGCTGCAACAATTATTCACAAAGGCGGAAAAGCTCTATGACTATATTATAGTCTATGCTCCGGATGCCGCTGTCGGGCCGCAAATGTCCGAATTCTTCACGACAGCTATGTTCTTCGGCACAGAAAATACCGTAACAAATCCAGTATTGGATAACTTAATCAACGAATTGAGCAAAACCGCTTGCCGGGTGCTCACACCCTCACCTTTGCTTCAGACAGCCTGAAGCACTGTGGCTTATGTCCCCAGACCCAGATAGCTCATCTGGCTTCGCAGCAGTGAAAGCATCTTTTCCAGCCGGGCAAAACGCCCAATCAGCCTTTCTTCCCTTACCTCCAGACGCTTTTCTTCAGCGTCAATCTTGTCCTGCAGCAGTTTAATCTGGTCGCTTATATGTTCCTGGTCAATCTGAATCGAGCCGGTAGTGGCCTTGAGCATCCTGTCAAGCGTATCTTCCATGGCGCCGGTGAACCCCTGCTTTACCCGTATGGTTGCATATATCGTGCCGCCCGGCGTTCCGGTAGTCGGCGCGGTTACCTGAAGACCGTTTTCCCCGTAAACTGCATTGCCGTTATCATCGAACGTACTATCGCCGGTAATCACATTATCGACAATGGTAGCCGCCCGATACGCCGAGTCACTTTCACTCGAAAGTTTGAAATACGCCTCGGACAGATTGCCCGAACCGTCATAGACTACTTTGACCCGGTAGCTGCCGGCCGTAGTGTAGTCGCTGCTGGCGCCGTAGAACCTGACGTTGGCACCGTCGCTGCTGCCGCTCTTGTCCGCGCCGAGCAGGGCCAGAACACCGAGATAATCCTCGGCTATCGCCTCATCAAACTCGCCCGCGTCAAACGAGAGCATACCGTCTTTGTCAAGCTCAAAACCTATATGCGCAGGTGTAAGGAACGTGTCCAAATCTTCGATAAAGCCCATGGTCTGAGAATAAAGCGGCGAGCTAATCTGCTCCTTTATCGTCCTGACCACAAAATCGCCCATCAAAATGCCCGCCGTCTTGAGCACATCGTTGTAACCGGTCTTCTCCTTGATATAAGCGACAGCGTCGTTATAGGCCTCGACAAACTTATCAATCTTGGTCTTTATCGAAGCCACGTCTCTGGTCATGGTAATCTGCTCGCCGGTTTCATCAGTCGTATCGTGCAAATGAAGCGTCACACCGCTGATAACGTCGTCAATAGTGTTCGAGCTTCGCGTAATCCAATCCTCGGCCGCCGGCGGCCAGCCGTCTACCTTAATCTGGCTGTCCTGTGCCTGCTGCGTCTCGGTAAAGTCAGTCTCGGCAAAACCAACAAGCGACGCATCCACATCGCCGCCCTCGGTAACATCCCAGTCGGTCGTCTCAGTGGGCAAGGTCAGTGTAGCTGTACTGCTGGTAAAGTCGAGGTCAATCGATATACCACTATCGCCCGATGTATCGTCTGTCAGAATAATCTGGCCGTTCTCGAAAACCGCCTTGGCCACACCATCGAATGCATCGTTTATTTCACCAATCAGGTGCTCGATACGGGTATTGGCAGTTACCGTAAGCTGAACCGGCGTTATCGCAGCACCGCTATGGTCCGTGCCGCTGATGGTTATCGTGTCGCCGGTGCCGAGCGTGCCGTCGAACTGGTCCAGCTCAGTAATCTTTGTGCTCAGTGTGGCGTTGTCGCCGTCGGCGGTAAACTCCCAATTCATCTGCCACACCTCTGTACTGCTGGCATTGACGGAAATCCCGTAATCAGTACCCGCATCGTTTCCGCTTAATACCAGATGATACCCATCGTTATAATAAAGCAGACCAGCCGTTACACCGGGGTTGTTGGCGTCATTATTTATCAGCCCGACCAGATCAGAAAGCGTTGTGTCGGTGGTTGTTGTAATTATCACCTCCTTGTGATTGTACGAGTAAATGAATGTGCCCTCATCAACATAGTCCTCGGCGTATTCCAGACCGGCGGTGTGGACCCATCGCTCGGCGCTGGCTAATTGATTGACAACAATCGTATGATTGCCCTCGAAGGCGTTATACGTCGCCTCGGCGCTGATTATGTCCGCATCGCTGCTGGCCACATTAAAGGACCGAAGCTTGTTCGCATCGGACAAATCACGCACCGTCGTTCGCAGAGTACCGAGCTTGCTTTCGATATCACTCAGGGCATCTTTCTTCTCGTCATAGCCCTCTTTGCGGGTTTCATACATAGTAACCGTGCGACGTTCAATCGCCATAAGCGCCGCAATCAACGCCTGAGTATCTATACCCGTCGCAAGGCCGGGAAGTTGTATCGTTGACATTTCTGTCTCCTGTCAGTCAAATGGTCATAACAATTTCAAAAACACCGCGAACGTCAATAATTTCGCCGGTATCAGAGTTCATCTTAATCTCAAATCGTCACAACGCCCTTTCTTATAGTACGCGTTCACCGGCACCAAAGGTTACCGGACTTCTATTGAAGCTTCGATTTTACATCCTCTATAACGCTCCGCAGCGTCTGTTCCAGTGACATTTTGGGTTCATAACCTGTTACTGCCTTAATCCTGTCAAGACACGGCACCCGCCGCATCATATCATCAAACGGCTTGCCGTAAGCCTGTTCATAAGACAGGTACTGTTTTTTGCTGCTGCTGCCGGTAAGTTCAATTATCCTGTCGGCAAGAGCCTCAATAGTCACCTCCTCATCTGAACCTATGTTGTAAACACCTCCTGTGGCCTTGTCGCACTCCATCAACGCAATAAATCCGCCAACAACGTCGCTCACATGTGCAAAACAGCGGCTCTGTTTGCCGGTACCATAAATATGGATAGGCTTATTTCTAAGCGCGCTGGTTACAAACCGCGGCACTACCATACCGTATTGGCCGATTTGCCTCGGCCCGACTGTATTGAAAATCCGCACAACAACTACCGGCAGATTGAACTGGTCCCGGTAAGCAAACGCCAGAAACTCATCTATCGCCTTACTGCACGCATAAGACCATCGCGCAAACCTCGTGCTGCCCAACACTGCATCATCATCCTCTGAAAACGGCACCGCCTCGCTCCTGCCGTAAACCTCACTGCTGGAGGCTATAAGCACTTTTTTGCCGTATCTGTTCGCACTTTCAAGCACGACCTCACAGCCGTGAATGTTGGTCTCGATGGTTCGCACCGGCTCATCCACAATAAGCTGCACACCCACCGCCGCCGCAAGGTGATAAACAACATCGCACTGCCTTATCAGGGCATCCATTATCTGTGCGTTGCGCACACTGTCCTGCACGAAACTAAAGGACTTATTATCCTTCACTGATTGCAGATTTTTCAGACTGCCCGTACTGAGGTCATCTACAACCATCACCTGGTGACCGGTCTGCAGCAGTTTTTCCACCAGGTGCGAGCCGATAAAGCCCGCTCCGCCCGTAACCAATGCTCTCATATGCTGCCCTTTACATTCTTGGATTTAACATGCTCACGTAATACGTTGTCCAGGCACTAAGCGTTCACCAAAACAGCGTTCGAAAGACTTCCCTCAAGCCGCTCACATCTGTCTATAAGCTTTCTAATGTTACCGTTGCCGGGGTCGATTTCGAGGCAGCCTCTGAGTTGCTCACCTGCGCTTTGAAGGGCTGCTCCGGCATAATTCGGCATCTTAACCTCGATATAGGATTGTCCCAGCGATATAAAATTCATCGCAACCAGACATTTGAAGTGCAGTTGCCTCATGCCGGATGGAATTTGCTCCCACTGCACCTCAGGAAACAGCTCATCGTGCGAGAACGTCTCGGCGTAACTCTTTACAATTCCAAAATGCGCTCGCGCCTTATCTACACTGTACTGCCGCGACAGACTTTCAGAGGCCAATCGCCTATAATACAAAGCAGCTTTTAAGTGATGGGCCTTCAGTCCCGCCTTTACAAAGCGCCTCATCATATCATAATCTTCACCTATCCGCAGGGTCTCGTCGAACAAACCTATTTTATCGAACACGCGCCTTCGAATGCAGGTTCTGAAGGGAACAACAGGAAACCCCGCACGGAATAAATCCCTGATAAGAATCCTGCGGTCGGCATATTCCGGTCGCTTGATTATCCGAATGGGTTTGCTGTCTTCCTCAACAAGATAATCATCGCAGTAAACCACATCAGCATCCTGATGCTCGTAGAACTCAGTAAGATGTCGGCCAATAAAGTCAACAGCGATAAAGTCGTCAGCATCGACCTTTATCAAAAACTCGCCGCGCGACTGCCGGATGCCTTCATTATGCGTTGCCGCCAGACCCCGATTAGCCTGTTTGAAGTATCTTATATGGTCATCTTTATAACTGCGTACTATTTCCTCCGTTCCGTCGGTGGAGCCATCATTGATTATTACCAGCTCGAAGTTCCTGTAGTTCTGAATCAGCACAGACTCAATGGCCTGCCTTATATACTTTTCAGCATTGTACGCAGGCAAAATCACAGAAACGAGCCGATTTCTTCCGGTATGATATGTTTCAAACGTAGAGATATACGAGGTGCCGTACCTCTTTCCCACCTTATGCCGCTCGTAATAACTGTGAAACTCGTTGCCGTGCTCGATACCTTCCCGGTTGAAATAGTAAAGCCCAAGAAATTCCGGAATATGTTTGAAACAGTACCCTTCGGAAACACGTAACCAAAAATCCCAGTCGGCTGCACAATCCAGCGTCTCATCGAAATATCCTAATTCCTCATGCAACGAGCTGCGCCACATCGGCTGAGAACCTACACAACATCCCAAAAGCAGTCTTTCCCGGCTGTAATCCGGCTGCCGGTACGTTTCAACTGCATTGTGTTTCTCAAAAGTAGCGTTGGGCGTGTCCGTACATATTTGGTCGCCGTATACAAGAGCAACCTCAGGATTATTTATTAACTCATTTGACAAAATCTCAAGAGCATCCCTCCGATGCCGGTCGTCAGTATTGGCGTTAGTTAGAAACCTGCCACTGGCGGCCCTCACCGCACGATTCCACGCTGCATAAACACCCTCCTTTTGTTCGGTCTTTATATAGACTATGTTGCTATATCCGGCTTGAAACTCCTTCACAATCGCCTCTTCGTTCTGTTGCGAGCCGCTGTTGACAACTATAATCTCAAGCCTGTCAGCAATGGTCTGGTTCTCCAGGTCTTCGAGGCAGCCCCTGATAAATTTTTCCGAGTTATAAGTGGATACTATGGCAGAGACAAGATATTTATATTCCTTGTTATCCGACCTCACTTCCGACAGCGGGGTAACTGCCGGTTTGCCGTCTATGCCAAGACTGGCCCGAACAGCTTCTTCGACCATCTCGAATGAAATAGCCTTTATGCACTTAATATCCTTTCCGTATTTGCACTTCCAGTTACAGCCGAAACAATCCATTTTCTTATAAACCATTTTTGTCAGTTCACTGTAAGGCCAAAACCTCCCAAAGTGTCCTCCGCCCACTAACACTACGTGGGGACAACCTGCTACAACAGCAAGATGTGCCGGAGCCGTACATGGACTCACGCATAATCTGGACCTTGAAATAAGAGCCGCCAGTTGCCTTACCGACGTTTCCCCGCAAAGGTTATGGACATTCGGATGGTCCGTAAGCAATATAATCTTGTCCGCATTTAGCTTGTTTGCTTCCAGGCCGCAAATAATGACAGGGATATCCCGATGACTTGAAATTAATTTTGACCAACCATCGATGCGCCAATCACGAATTGGAGATTGTGCAAATGGAGCAATAAGAATCGGATTTTCCACACGAATACGCTCTAACAAACTTTCCGCAAAATCAACGTCATCTTTCGTAAACCACGCCGCAGGCGTATATTCTCCCTCTATTTTTGCGCCCAACTGACGCAGGAATTCTTCATTTCGAAACGTTTCCAGCTTAATTCCTTCCGAGGCCGGCAATATCCTCGTGAAGTATTTATTATTATTCTCAATCTGCTCGGCGGTCTGATTGGCGGTATCGCCTGAAGTGGTAATCCGCTCTTTAGCACCGCTGTTCATAGCGATAAAATCGCTGACCCTGTCTCTCGAATGGGCCGGGCAAATCGCAATGTCATATTTTCCTGACTGTATCTGACGTATAAATAGGCCGGCATATTCCTGGTCAGATGTAATTTTAGTACGGTTAAAAGTTATAATTTCATCTATATACGGATTGGCTTGTGCCAAATCGCCAACCTTATCAGCAACGACAAGGGTAATATGGCAGTTGGAATATAACTGCCTGAAATATTGAAATGAACCGCCGAATATCACGAGGTCCCCGATAGAATCGCTGCGAACTATAAGTACTTTCCTTATGTCACCACCAACTCCACAAAGGCCGGCATTTATCTTATGAATATTGTCCGCCGTCATTTCTATCTTGATCTGCGTCCCATGATTACAGGGGGTTGTCAGCAATTCTGCCTTCAAACCACAGGACTGAATAAATTCCCAGACTCTATGGCCTTTCTGGGCAGGCACAGAAGTATCAATCCGATGATTCACAGGACAAATGCCTGCATCATCTATAATTACTATCCCACCCTCTGCCATCATAGGTATAATCAACTGGAATTCATTAAAGATAAAGTCTTTGTCATTAACAGAATCCAGAAATGCAAGGTGAAATTTCTGTTTCTCTAATCCATCCAGATATTTAATTGAATCCGACTGTATAAATTCAATATTTGTTAACTCATGGCAAAGCTGCTTACTTACCCTCAAAGAATCCTCGCTTATATCAACGGATATAAGCTTGCCTCTATCGCCAAGTGAACGTGAAATATGATAAGTGCTGAAATGCTCTTCGTAAAAGCTGCGAATCGTACCTGTTTCGATTGCTGAAATCTTTTCATCCACAAAACTGCTTTTAAGCTGTTCGACGGCGGCAATTACATGCTCCATTGCCTTACCGCTGGAAGGTTTGGCTGCTTCTTCAAGCACAAAATCCATCATTACTTCCGGATGTGTCCCCTTGAATTCTTCAGTATGAGAACTTTTATCACCTGTCCATATTGGATACTTGGCGTCAATATCGACACGATTCCACGGCTTCCATTTCATATAGCACTGTTCATACCATTGCTCCAGGTCAACACCCCACGATTTTCCCCAGCCGTACCTGCGATAAAGCTCTATTTTCTGCTTTACTTGCTTGTCCAGAACGTAACTATAATGGTAAAATTTGACTCCCATCCTCCGCGTGGCAGTTCCGTCCAGAAGCTTCATTTGCTCCGTTGTCTTATCGATTCCAGGCCAAACCATCGTCGGTGGACGGTGCGTGGTAAATACGGCGCCCGGCACATATTTAAACAGCCTGCGATAATGGTTTCGCGGTTCGTAAAATTTCGGCGAAGTGAAAATATAATCCAGCCCCTTCCAGAAACTATCAGGAATGAAGTTTACCTGTGTGATTGTAGGGTCCTTTTTAAGAATACTCCTTATTTTCTCAAGGTCCTCACCTTTATAAACCTCATCGGAATCTATGAGCCAGACATAATCACCGGTGATACGCTTCAGCGCCTCGTTTTGCATATCGCACTTTTCCAGCCATTTGCCCTGAATAAGTTTTATCTTTCCTGCCGGGTCAGGGAACGACTTTATAAACTCAACCGTACCGTCGGTCGAGCTGCCGTCTGGATTGGCTGCGAACATGCATTTCTCCACCGCCCCTTCGACAATAATAATCTCATTCGCAAAATCATAGATGCTCTTTAGGCTGTATTCTATGAAAGGCACCCCGTTAAGGACAATCATTACGAATGAAAATTTAGGCCCTGTTTCTGACATCTGCAAAGTCGTGGAAGTTTCGTTCTTGTTAATGCATTTTGCCGGCAGTTTTTCTTTCTCCGCCACCCGCCTCATGGCTGAAATACTGACTCCGTGTTTCAGGTTCAGATAGTTTTCGTTTACTTTGTACCACTCCTGCCGAGCTTTTTTAGCTGCACCAGCCGTAGCATCGTGGTAGATAACAGCTCGCGGCCAATAAATTATCTTATTAAAACATTTGTATCTTTTGCCAATTCTATAACTCAAATCAGAACCTTCGGCTCCGAAAAGCAATGGGTCCATACCATTTATATCTAAATATATCCCGGTAAGAAAAGCTGAGTTACCTTCCTGGTCACAGAAGGTACAGAAAGACCCATCGCCGCGGTCGTAGTTAAAAGCCTGACGGTTTGCCTCAGTGTCGGTTACCGGCAGCACCTTGCCCCGAAAACCGAAGATATCATATCTATTGAAAGCCTCTTTTATAGAACCGATGTAATCAGGACCAACGAACGCATCATCATCAAGAAAAGCGACAATTCCGCCTCTGGCAAAACAAGCTCCTATATTCCGCCCTTCTGAAAGGTAAAGATTCGCAGGGCATTTGATATACTGGTCGCAAAGCGGTTTGATAATACCCTCATCAGTCAGTCCGTTATCTACTACAATTACTTCGTACTTTTCGCGGGGAGTTTGCTGCTTTTCGACTGATTCGATACACTTCCTGACATCTTCGGTTCTGTCATAAGTTACAATCACAACCGATACATCAACTTCTTTGGTCTTTTCGCCCCTGATAAATCGGGGCAGACTTCTATAGTCAATCGAAGTTTTGTATTTGTGCATCAACTCGAAAGCCTCTTCAAATCTCTCCTTATTAAACTCGTCTTGTGCCTTCAAGAAATACTTTACCGCTTCGCAATTAGCTTCGCCGCTTCCAACCGCTTGCAAAGGAGATGTTTGCATGGATTCATTTGGCTCTGCATGCCCTTTTGTGAGCATTATCCTCTCAAACATCTTCCTGTAGTTTTCCGCCTGTTTATTCCAGTCCCAGACTTGTATCGATTTGAGAATCTCCGCGGACATCTTTAATCGCAAAGCCGGATTGTCACGAAGCAAAATTAGTTTATTCTTTATATCGTTGACATCCCGCTCGATAAAAAATCCGTTCTTGCCGTCTTCAATCAACTCCGGCATATTGCCAACACGAGTTGTCAGTAAAGGCGCTCCGCACGCCGCCGCCTCAAGACACGGATTCGGCGTACCTTCGGCGGTACTGGCACAGATATACACATCAATCGAGCGGTAAAACTCGAGCATTTCGTCTCTGTTGCGCCATTTATCTTCGCGCGCCGCCACCACCAGTTCTACTCCCTCAACTGAATTCGTCGCCGGTACTATGAAGTCATGGTAGCCCCGTGTATTGCCGTGATTCTTTATACTGCCCGCCCAGCCGACTCTAAGTTTCTGATGCGCTTGCCTGCTGGGTGCAGGCCTAAAGAATTCGGTATCAACCCCATTGGGCGTACAGAAGACCGGAACCTCGAAACACGGTGAAAATTCCTTGTACAAAAGCATACTGTTTACGAATATCCCGCGAGCCAGCTTCCTCATAAATCCAAGAATCTCATCCCGGCCCCCGGCCATCTCCTGATGCGAACAGATTCCAATCAACAGCTTATGTTTGTTTTGGATAAACACCTCGAGCAACGCACTCATGTTCGGATGATTGAACTGCTTCCAGTAATACACAACAACCATGTCCGCTCTTTGTATATCGTCCGCGGCAACGTTATCTTTATACCGCTTTGTCATGTTGAAGCTGTCGCCCAGCCGGCGGATTAGATTGTCCGTCTTGAAATCGTGAGCCCAGCCCGGCTGGTCCACTATAAACAGTATGTTCTTGCCAGACGGGTTATGCACCACTGAAATCGCCGTCGCGG